>Ga0265314_10001584_pt1 | contig 25021 bp, 20 predicted proteins | sample 4126metaG_FD_203106 | JGI IMG/M metagenome (GOLD analysis project Ga0265314, IMG submission 203106) | Rhizosphere microbial communities from Carex aquatilis grown in University of Washington, Seatle, WA, United States - 4-1-26 metaG | ecosystem: Host-associated > Plants > Roots > Rhizosphere >... | reverse complement strand
CGTGCCACGGTGCCATCGGATCGCCCAGAACATATTTCGCGATCACACCGACTTCGAGCGTGCGCGTGGCGCCGTTCAACCGGCCCACCGTGCCCGTCGGCTCCAGCGTGTAGCACGCATCGACTTGCCCCGACGCAAGCGCCGCGACGTGCTGGCCGATCGGCAGTTCGCTCACGCTGATGGTGCCGGCGCCCGCGCGTTCGAGCACGGTCTTCGCCAGCACGACGTTCTGCACGCCCGGGCCCGATGCAACTCTCTTGCCTTTCAGGTCCGCGATCGATTTGACAGGGCTGTCCTTCGCGACGATGAATTCGTCGAGCACGTACTTCGCGTTCGTCGGATTCGTGCAGAAAATCTTGAACAAGCCCGGCTGCGCGATCTCGCCGATCGCAAGCACCGCCGACGCCGTGCCGTTGGAGCTGCCTTCCGCGCGGCCCGACAGCATTGCTTCCATCACCTGCTGCGCGCTCGCGAACTTCAGCGGTTCGACGTCCAGGCCCGCCTCCTTGAAATATCCGTTGTCGCAGGCCGCGAAGAACGGCAGGCCCGACGCGACGGGCCAAAAGCCGATGCGGATTTTGGGCGTGGCCTGCGCGCGCGCGCGTTGCAATCCCGCGAGGCCTAGCACGGATGCAGCGAGCGCGCCTTGCACGATGCGCCTGCGCTGGCTCTGCGGTTTTGCGACTGCGATGGAAAGGGGCTTCGTCTGCTTCATGGTTTTCCTCCAGCGATCAGGTTGCCTGGGCCGACGCGAGAAAGCTGCGCCAGCCGCCGAATGAAGTGATGTCGCGCGCGCCCTGCACCGCAATGGCTTCGCATGCGAAGCCCTGCACGTGCGAGCCGTCTTCGAGTTCGAGCGTTGCGATGCCCAGCGGCGCGGGAATGAGAGCAACGAAAGATCCGTAGTTCGACGCCGGCATCTCCCACACTTCGACCGCGATGCGCGCGCCTTCGCCGGGCGCGACGCGCACAAGTCCGGGCTTGGGCGGCCTGGTGCCGGGCAGTGCGTACAGGCGATAGCCGGGCGCTGTCTGCGTCACTGCGATTCGCACCGCGCCTCGCTCCGTGAGTTGGGCGTTCAGCGGCATGCCGGACAAGTGCGCGCCGACAACGGCAACGCGCACCGTCGCGCGCGGATCGATGCCTGCAATGTCTTGCATCGCGGGCAGCGCTTCGCCGGTCGCGCCTTGCGTAAGCCCGGTTGCGTGATGAAAGCGTTGGCCCAGCTCGGCCAGGCGCCAGTCGCTGCCGCAAGGCGCGACGAACGTGACGCCGAAGGGCAGACCATCGACGCGCATCGAAGCAGGCACTGCAATCGCGGCGTAGTCGAGCAGGTTGACGAAGTTCGTGTACATGCCGAGGTTGCGATTGAGCTTCACCGGGTCCGCACGCATCTGCTCGATCGTGTAGTGCGTGGGCACCGTGGGCACGACAAGCACATCGGCAAGGTCCCACATCACGCGCGCACGTTGCGCGAGCCGATGCAGCCGCACCTGCGCTTCCGCATATTCCGACGCGCTGTAGGCGCTGCCGCGCGCGATGATCGATCGCACGGGCTCGACCACTTCGCGCTCGTGCGAGTCGAAGAAGCTGCGCACCGCGGAGTACCGCTCGGCCACCAGCGCACTCTCGTAGAGCAGCGACGCAACTTCTGCAAGCGGTGCGTAGTCGATCGCGACCGGCGAGCCGCCGAGCTCGCGCAATCGCGCGACAGCACTGCGAAACGCCCCGCGCGACAAATCGTCGCCGAAAAACTCGAGCGTCGCCGGCACAGCGAAGCGGAACGCGTGCGGCCACGGCGTGGAGTCGAGGCGCAGCGCGCGCGAATACGGATCGGCCGGGTCGTGGCCCATCGCCGCATCGAGCACGCGCGCCGCCGTCGCCACCGTGCGCGCAAAGATGGACACGCAATCGACGCTCTGCGCGGCCGGCACCACGCCATGCGCGCTGATCAATCCGCGCGAAGGCTTGAAGCCGACGATGTTGTTCAGCGCCGCGGGTACGCGGCCCGAGCCGGCCGTGTCGGTGCCGAGCGCGAAATCGACTTCGCCTTTTGCGACCACGAAGGCCGAGCCCGAGCTCGACCCGCCGCTGATGTAGTTCGCATCGAACGCGTTGGGCACCGCGCCGAACGGCGATCGCGTGCCGCTCAAGCCGCACGCGAATTGGTCCATGTTGGTTTTGCCCGCCACGAACGCACCGGCTTCGAGAAGGCGGCGCACCACCGTGGCGTCTTCGCTGGGCGTGTATGCGAACGCGGGGCATCCGGCCGTGGTCCGGACGCCCGCGACATCGATGTTGTCCTTGGCCGCGAACACGAGGCCCGACAGCGCGCCGTCCTTCCTGCTGCCGCGCGGCGTAGGCAGACGCGAGATCCACGCGCTGCCGTTCGAGTCCGCTGCTTCCGCTGCGGTGGCCTCGAGGGCTTTGGATGCCTGCTGCTGCATCATTTTGGGGATACCATCTTGGATACAAGACGCGATGCAAGTCGCGTGCCGCCTTCCGCGCCCGGCCGTCGCCGGGGTTGGCACGCGCATTGCGACCGACAGTGCGCAAGGAGACACGCGTGATCCAGCACGAACACATCAATCTGCCCGACGTCGTCGACGAAGTGGCGGCGGCTTTCGACCGCTATGAGGAAGCGCTCACAACGAACGACGTCGCGACGCTTGATGAACTCTTTTGGGACAGCCCGCACACGCTGCGCTACGGCGCGACGGAAAACCTCTACGGGTATGAGCAAATCCAGGCGTTTCGCGCCGCGCGGCCGGCGGCAGGGCTTGAGCGCGAGCTGCTTCGCGTGGTGATCACGACGTACGGGCACGACTTTGCCATGGCCAACGCGGAATTCCGCCGTGTGGGCAGCGAGCGCACGGGCCGGCAGAGCCAGGCGTGGATGCGCACGCCGCTCGGATGGCGCGTGGTCGCCGCGCATGTGAGCCTGCTCGGGTGATGCAGGCCCTGCGCTGCGTCAGAAGTGATATTCGACGCGCAGCATCGGCGTCTTCGCAAACGCACCCGGGCCCGCGGGGCCGCGATACGGGTTGCCGAACTTGTTGCGCCAGTATTGATATTCGACACCGGCCTTGAGCTTGCCCTTGCCCATGCCCATTGGCGCACCGACGTCGTACATCACCTGGCCGTCGAAGTTGAATTCGGCCGCCGTGTCGCCGCCGAACTCGTCCTTGCCCTTCGATGCGATCCAGTCGGCGAAGCCTTCGAACGCCCAGCCGCTGCCGCCGAGCGGGATGCCCCACGACAGGCCGAGCATCGCGTGCGTCTTGTACGTGTATCGCGATGCGATGCCGACCGGCTTGTTGCTTTCGTCGAGCAAGTAGATGCCGGCGTTCAGGAAGCCCGGCACGTCCATTGAGAACGTTGGGCCCAACACGAGCATGCGCTTTTTCGATGCGTAGCCCGGATCGTTTTTGGTGTTCCAGTCGAAGCCCGCCGTGATGCCGGTGCCGCGAATCGGGCCCCACGCGAACTTGGTGCCTGTTGTCTTCTCGAGGTCGAGCGTGAAGCGATAGACGATGTACGCCTCCTGCGCTTCAGAGTCCTTGTTGTCCGACTGCAGCAAGTCGACGTTGAAGAAGTTGCTGCCCCACTTGACGCCGTCGACGTGCGTAAGGCTGAAGATGTTCTTGTGGATGTCGTTCACACCGAACGGCTCGCCGAAATGGTTTCCTGTGCGAAATCCGATCGAGGTGTCGCTCCAGTCCGCCGCAGCGGCGGGCAGCGTGGCGAGCGCGAGAGCCGCAGCGGCGGCAGCCGGTGCGATGTTCCGTTTGAAGTGAAGATGCTTCATGGCGTTGTCTTTCTTTGCGAGTGGAGTCAAACGCCCCTCGCAAATCGGATGCCATGAAGGCCGAAGTCCTACATCAGCGCCGGCCTTCCAGCGCTTCGCGCGTCTGCTTCCACAGCTCGGCGATCTTGTCGACGCGCAGCTTCGCGTCGTCCGGCATCGCATCGCGCGCCGCGGCTTCGAGCGCATCGGCATGCTGCTGCATCGCCTTCGCACCGATGTTGCTCGCGCCGCCCTTGAGCGCGTGCGCCGCTTTCGTGAGCGCGCGTGCGTCGCCCGACGCGATCGCATGGCGCATCGCATCGAGGCGCGGGGGCGTGTCGGTGAAGAAAAGGTCGATCACCTCTTTCGTCATCGAGAGCTGCTCGTCGTCGAACTCCTTGAATTCGTCGAGGCGCGAGAAATCCATCAGCGGCGCTTCGCCCGCACTCGCTGTTGCCGCAGTCCCGGCAGTCCCCGAGGGCGCATGCGTTGCAGGGTCGGCGTCGCGCTGCGGATCGTTCCGGTGCACGACCCACCGCTCCAGCGCCAGCGCCAGTGCCGACACCTGGAGTGGCTTGGTGAGGTAGTCGTCCATGCCGGCGGCTTCGCAGCGCGCGCGGTCTTCGGCCGACGCGGCGGCGGTGAGTGCGATCACCGGCGGCGCCGAATCGCCCCATTTCGCGTGAATCTGCTGCGTGGCTTCGAGCCCGTCGACCTCGGGCATGTTCACGTCCATCAGCACGGCGCCGAATCGCAAGCCTTCGGTCTGCGCTTTCTCGATCGCTTCGATCGCCTCGCGCCCGTCGGCGGCCGTGCGCCAGTCGTAGCCGAGCTTCGCGACCATCGCGCATGCGACCTTCAGGTTCACCGCGTTGTCGTCGGCCACGAGGATCGTCGAGTGCTTCTTCGCGCCCGGGCGCACCGCCGCGCGCACTTCTTCGCCCGCCGCGGACAGGGCTCGCACGAGTGTCTCGAACAATTGGTTCTGCCGCGCCGGCTTGAGCAATCGCGCCGCGAAGAGGCTGGCCGTGTCGTCGGCCGAAGGCACGAATCCCGACGTGAGCAGCACGATCGGCACATCCTTCCACGCAGCGAGCGCCTTGAACGCGCGCGCGACTTCGATGCCATCCATCTCGGGCATGTGCATGTCGGTGATCACGATGTCCGGCGGCTTGTCGGCACTGCTGGCCCAATCGATCGCTTCGCTGCCCGACGCGCAGATCGACGAGTACATGCCCCACAGGTGCAGCTGGCGGTTGAGGATGCGCACGTTGGTCGCATGGTCCTCGACGATGAGCACATGCTTGCCAAAGAGCGTTGCCGCGATCGACGTGTCCACCGCGCGCGGCAGCTCGGTGGGCTGCGCGTTGATGGTGAACCAGAATGTCGAGCCGCGCCCCGGCGCGCTCTCGACGCCGATTTCGCCGCCCATGATCTCGACGATGCGCTTGCAGATGGCCAGACCCAGGCCCGTGCCGCCGTACTTGCGGGTGGTCGACGCATCGACCTGCGTGAACGCTTCGAACAACAGGTTGACGCGATCGGGCGGAATGCCGATGCCGGTGTCGCTCACGCGGAACTCGAGCACGCAGCGGCCGTCATCCATGTCATCGGCAGGATTGCGTTCGAGCTTTCGCACATGCACCGCGACTTCACCGCTCGCCGTGAATTTCACGGCGTTGTTGATCAGGTTGATCAGCACCTGTCGCAACCGCGTGATGTCGCCCATGATCGCGGGCGGCACGGCGCCGGGACCGTGTTCGGGCACATCGACGATTAGCTCCAGACCCTTTTCGCGTGCGCGCGGCGCCGCGATGTCGCACGCTTCTTCGACCGCGCCGCGCACGCTCACGGGTTCGATCTCGAGGTCGAGCTTGCCCGATTCGATCTTCGAGAAATCGAGCACGTCGTTGATCACGGCAAGCAGCTGGTCGCTCGACAGACGGATGGTCTGCAGGTAGTCGCGCTGCTCGGCGTCGAGCGGCGTTTCGGCCAGCAAGGTCGACATGCCGACGACGCCATTGAGCGGCGTGCGAATTTCGTGGCTCATCGTCGCGAGGAAAGCGGCCTTCGCGCGCGCGGCGCCCAGTGCTTCTTCGCGCGACGCTTCGAGTTCTGCGGTGCGCTGCTCCACGCGTGCTTCGAGCGTTTCGTTCGCTTCGTGCAACGCGCGCGCGTCGGCATCCACCTGCGCGCGATACGCCTGCAGTTGCCCACCGCTTTCGTGCAGCACGCGCGAGAGCTGGTGCACTTCGGCGATGCGCGTGCGCGAATCGACGTCCGGCACTTCGCCGCGCCCGAGTTGTTCGGCCGCGTTCGTCAAGCCCTGCAGCCGCCGCCCCAACCTGCGTGCGATGTAGAGCGCGATGAGCGTTGCGAGCGCGATCAGCACGCCCATCACGATGAGCGATTGCCGCTGCGCCAGCACCACGTCGCCGGTGAAATCGCTTTCGGGCGCAGCGACCACGAGCGTCCACCGCAAGCCTTGCGCTTCACCGAAGGGGCGTTGCACCATCAAGAGCGTGTCGCCGCCCGCTCGTTCGAGGCGCTGCAGCTTCGTGTCGGTCGCGACGGTGTCGGCTGTGCGGCCGGCCCAGATCTTCTTCAACGCGTCGAAGCTCGTGCGGATCACGCTGTTGGCGCTTTGCTCGGGGCTCGTGCGCTGAAGCGACGTGCGGTCGAAGAGTGTGTCGCCCGCCGAGCTCGCAACCAGCAGGCCTTTCTCATCGACGATGTAGGCAGCGCCGCGTGCGCTGATGCGCTGCGTGCGGATCAAATCGGCCAGGTGCTTGAGATAGAGGTCGGCGCCGATCACGCCGGCGACACCGCCGTCGGCGTCATACACCGGCTGCGACAGGCTCACCATCAATTGCGAACGATCGCCGGTGACTTGCACAGGAGTGAACACGCGATCCTTCGCGGTCACCGCGCCGGCGTACCAGGGCGTGCTGCGCGGCTCGAAATTGCGCGGCTCGGACTCCACAAGCTTCCTGTCGCCCGGGAACGCCGCCTTGTAGATCGCGCGGCCCGTGCCATTGGGCGGCCGCACTTCAATGCGTGCGCTGCCGTCGTCCAGCACACGCAGCCCGAAATATTCGCCGCGCAGGTTGCCGATGTGGAACTGCGAGACGTCCGGCGATTGCCGCGCGAGTGCGAACACCATCGGCTCGAACTTCGCGGGATCGCGCAGCCATGCACGCGCGCGATCGAGCTCCGCCCCCTGCAGTCGTTCGGCGAGCAGCGCGCCGATCACGTCGTGCGCCTGCTGGATGTGCGCTTCGGTGCCGGTCTGCACGTTCGCGGCCACTTGCGTGAGGATGCGCCCGCCGAGGTCCTCCGTGGCCTGCGAGCTGGCGCGCGCGAGCAGCACGAGCACCAGCAGCGCGGGCACGAGCGCCAGCAGCACAAGGCTCGCCGCGAGCAGGCGGCGCAGCGAGAAGAGCCTCATGGGACGCGCGGCCCGGGCTTCAGAGCGCCAGGCCGAGGACTTCGACGGCGTCCATCGGCGCATCGCGCCCGGGCAGCTTCACCAGCGCGCGGCCGCCGGTGCGCACCGCGCCCGTCACGTTGCGCACGGCATCGACGCTGGCGGCGATCGACCAGCCCAGGCCATGGCATTGCTTCTGCAGCAACATCGCCGCGCTGACCGCATCGCCTACCGGCAGCAGTTGCGTCTCGCTTCCGTGCAGCGGGTCGGCCAGACGCGTGAGCGTGACGTCACCCGTGTGCAGTGCGGTGCTTGCTTCGAATTTCGGCAGCGCGCGGCCGGGATAGCGCGCGGCCACGAAGCGCTGCACGCCGCGCGCGGATTCGGCCAGGCCCATCGCCGTGCGCACGGCACGCAATGCGTGATTGACCGTCTGCGTGTCCTCGCCCGGCGCGAACAGCGCAAGCAAACCTTCGCCGACGAATCGCATCATGTGCGCGCCGAACAAATGGGCCGCGTCGTTGGCGGTGCCGTAGTACTTGCGCACAAGCTCGGCCATCTCCGTCGCATCGAGCTGGGCGGCGAGAGCTGCGTAATTGGGAATGTCCGCGAAGAGCACCGTCGCGCCGACGATGCGCTCGTCGCCCACGCCGCCCGAGACCGGCCAGCGTTCACTCAGCTCGGCGGCAAGGCGCTCTTCATAAAGCCTCGTGAGTTCGCTGCGCTGGTCGGCCAGCGCTTCATGCACGGCGGCATCGACGGCCATTGCCTGTAGCGACGCGCGCACGGTGCGCTTGTTCAATTGCGCATGCACGGCCTGCCGCAATTCCGCCGCGCGGAACGGCTTGGTGATGTAGTCGTCCGCGCCGGTCGTCATGCCGATGCGCATGTGCGCGCGCTCCTGCAGCGACGTCAGGAGGATCACCGGCACTTCGGCCAGCCGCGGGTCCTGGCGCATTTGCGCGAGCATGTCGAAGCCGTTCATGCCGGGCATCTGCACGTCGCTGATCACGAGGTCGGGCGCCTGCCCACGCACGAGCGCAAGCCCTTGCGCGCCGTCTTCGGCGGCCAGCACCTCGTGCCCGTCCTTCTTCAGCACGGACGAAATCAGCAGGCGCGTGCCCGCATCGTCTTCCATGACTGCAATCACAGCCATCCGCTACTGCTCCTTGTGTATCCAGTGATCTTTAATCCGGTTATCTTACAAGCCGCCCATGAATTGCCCGCACCGAATTGCACTGATACTTCTGGCGCTGCTGCCGGCGGCTGCGGTGTGGGCCCAGGACACGGCACCGCCGCCGTGCGACCCGAAGGACCGCCCCTGCATGCACCGCGTGCTGGAAGCCCATCCGGTACGCAAGTTTTCCACCTGGCGGGACCAGTTCTCCATGCCCCTCGTCGAGCGCATCCAGCCCGCACCGCCTGCGCTGATCGAATACCTCCACTGGGACAACGCCGCGCAGGGGTTCGCAGAGCGCCCCCGGCCCACGCAAGTGCCGGCCGCCTTCATCGCCGAGGTGAAGGCCGCTATCGCGGACTTGCCCGCGGAGGTGAACTTCCTGTTCGTCGACAAGCTCGTGGGCATCTTTCTCGTCGACGAGCTCGGCGGCACGGGTTACACCGAAGCCGTGAGCGACGACGAGGGCAATGCGGTCGGCGGCTTCATCGTGCTGGATGCGAGCGTGCTGCAGGGCCGCACCGCGAACGAATGGGCCACGTGGAAAGAGTCGTCGCCCTTCATCCCTGACCCGGCGTGGAATCTCGAAGCGAGGATCGAAACGCGCGCGCGCGACACAACGCGCAACGCCATCCAGTACATCCTGCTGCACGAGCTGGGCCACGTGCTGTCGATCGGCAACGTGCTGCATCCGCCGTGGAGCGTGCCGCCCCGCGAAGCGGGCGACCCGCAGGACTACACGTTCTCGAAACTGTCGTGGCGGCTGGACGGTGACGGCTATGCCTCGATGTTCGACGACGCGTTCACATTGCGCCGCGATGTCGTCTACTACTTCGGCGCGAAGTTGCCGTCTTCGCGCATGGCCGATGCGTACGCGCAGCTCGCGAAGACCAACTTCCCGTCGCTCTATGCATCGACGCGCCCCGGCGACGACTTCGCGGAATCGTTCGCGAGCTATGTTCACGTGGTGATGATGCACCGGCCGTGGGAGATCGTGATTCGCAGCCCGGATGCGGAAATTTCATTCGGCGCCTGCTGGGACGAGCCGCGCTGCGCGGACAAGCGCAAGGTGCTCGAGGCGCTGCTGCCGGCGCGCTAGCGGCGGGCTTGCACTAGCGATCCAATCGCACGACGCGCCAGCCGCGTTCCGTTGCGATCGGGTGCAATCGCTCGTCGGGATCGACCGCGACAGCCTCGTTCACCGCTTCGAGCAGCGGCAAGTCGTTGATCGAATCGCTGTAGGCGGTGCTCACGAAATCTTCCAGCTTCTCGCCGCGTGCGGCCAGCCATTCGTGCAGGCGCACGACCTTGCCTTCGCGCATGTTCAGCACGCCGACCGCGCGGCCCGTGAACGTGCCTTGCGCGATTTCAGGCTCGATCGCGATCAGGTGTTCTACACCGAGATGCTGTGCGGTCAGCTCGGTGATGAACCGGCTCGTCGCGGTGGTGACGACGCAAAGGTCGCCTGCGCCGCGATGCGCTCGCACAAGCTCGATCGCATCGCGCGAAAGACGCGGCGCGACGACGTCACGCAGGAATTCGCGCCGCAAGCCGTCGAGCGAATCGGGCGTGCGGCCCTTCACCGTCTCGAGATAGAAGCCCGCGAACTCCTGCGCGCTGACCGTGCCGGCCTTGTAGCGCGCTTCCATGTCCGCGTTGCGCGCCGCGAATTGCGCGCGGTCGAGCACACCGCGATCCATCAGGAAGTCGCACCACAACACATCGCTGTCGCCGGTGAGCAGCGTGTTGTCGAGATCGAAGAGGGCGATGCGTGACTTCACGTGCGAATTCACGGGCGCCGCAAATGCCACGCCCGCGGCCGCGTGAAGGTTTCGATGCCGTACGTCGACAGCGTCAGGCCCATGCCCGAATCGCCGCAGCCGCTCCATGGCAGGCGCGGGCTCACGCGGTCGCAGCAGTTCCAGTACAGGCTGCCCGCGTGCACTTGCGAAAGCACGCGTTCGGCGCGATCGCGATCCGGCGTGTACACGCCGGCCGTGAGGCCGTAGCGCGTGTCGTTCATCAGTTGCACGGCTTCGTCGTCGCTCTTGACCTTCTGGATGCCGATGACGGGCCCGAAACTTTCTTCGCGCATCAACTCCATGCTGTGATTCACGTTGGAGAACACCGTGGCTTCGAAACCATTGCCCGGCCCCGGCAGGCGATGGCCACCGGTTTGCAACGATGCGCCTTTGCCTTGCGCATCGGCGACCTGCGCATCGAGCACATCGAGCTGCGGTGCGCGCGTGATCGCGCCGATGTAGGTGTCCTCACTCATCGGGTCGCCGGCTTTGTAGCTCTTCACCGTTTCGACGAAGTGCGCGACGAACGCGTCGTGAATCTTTTCGTGCACATAGATTCGCTCGACCGAACAGCAGCTCTGGCCCGTGTTGTACATCGCGCCGTCGGCCAGCGATTCGGCGGCGGCCTTGGGGTCGGCGTCGTCGCAGACATAGGTCGGGTCCTTGCCGCCGAGTTCGAGTTGCAGCTTGACGAGGCGCGAACCCACTGCATGCGCGATGCGCTGTCCGGTTGCGTGCGAGCCGGTGAAGAACAGGCCGTCAATCTTCTGTTCGAGCAGCGCGCCGCCCACCGCACCGCCGCCGATGACGGGGATGAACACATCGTTCGGCACGCCGGCTTCATGCAACAGCCGCGCGATCTCCAGGCCCGTGAGCGTGGCGTACTCCGACGGTTTGTAGAGCACCGCGTTGCCGGTGAGCAGCGCGGGCACGATCACGTTGCAGCCGACGAACCACGGATAGTTCCACGCCGAAATGTTCGCGATCACGCCCAGCGGCGTGTGTTCGATGCGCTCGATCATGTCGGGCTCGTCGAACACTGTCTCGGGCGCAGTCACTGAATCGACCATGCCGATGAAGAAATCGATCCGCGGCAACAGGCCATTGAGTTCATTGCGCGACATGCGGATCGGCTTGCCGGTCTCGCGCGTCATCACTTCTGCAAGCTTGGGCAAGTCGCGCACAACGCCACCCCGAAAACGATCGATGCACGCCTTGCGCTCGGCCAGCGGCACCTTGGCCCACGCGGGTTGAGCGGCGCGCGCGCGTTGCGCCTTTTGCGCGACCGAGCTTGCGTCGTCGGCAGGCACGTCGATGATCTTGGCGCCGGTGGCGGGATTGAAGATGGAAAGGACAGTCATGATGCTTTCTTGTCGCGCGCGGCGGAAAGGAAATCTTCCAGCAGCACCGCATCGTCGATGCATTCGGTGCCGGGCAAATGGAATTCCGGGTGCCACTGCACGGCCGCCATGTACGGCTTGCTCGCATCGGGCCGGCGGATCGCTTCGATGAGCCCGTCGTGCGGGCTCACCGCTTCCACCACGAAACCCGCCGCGAGTTGCTTGATCGCCTGGTGATGAATGCTGTTGACCGTTGCCTGCTTCACGCCGGGATACAGCTGCGAAAGCCGCGTGCCTTGCGTGATCTCGACCTTGTGGAAGTTACGGTCGTACACCGAAGCATCGCGATGCAGCAGCGCCTTGGGCAATTGCGTCGAGATGTCCTGATGCAGCGTGCCGCCGTACGCGACGTTGAGCAATTGCAGCCCGCGGCACACACCGAACACCGGCTTGTCTGCACGCTCGAAAGCAGCGACGAGCGCGATCTCGTATTCATCGCGAATCTTGTCGCCGGCCCAGCGCTCTTCCAGCGGCTCTTCGCCATACGACAGCGGCGACACGTCCGCGCCGCCGTGCAGCACCAGGCCGTCGAGCCACTGTGCGTAATGGTCGAGCGTGACGTCGCCGCGCTGCGTCGCGCCTGTGGGGCTCGGGATCATCACGGCCAATGCGCCGGTGGACATCACCCAATGCGCAATCGACTGCTCGACGTATTGCAGCGTCTTGCCGGTGAAGAGCACGCGCGCCGGGTCGGCATGCATGAAGCACGCGGAGATGCCGATCTTGAGGCGGTCGACGCTCATGCGAGGTTCTCGCGTGACAGGCAATCGCCCAAGAACTTCAGCGCCGAGCGATCCAATACCCCGGACGCCGCGAGTGATGCGCCAGCGCGAGCACTTCGACCTCGTCGCCCACAACGCGATAGAGAACATTGAACGGAAAGCCGGGAACCCTGATGCGGCGAATACCCGCAATATGCTCCACAGGGAATCGTTCCGGATGTGCGCACACTCGCTCGATTGCTGCTTCGAAAGCAAAGAGATAACGAATCCCCAAGCCTGCCCTTTGTTCCTCGTAGAACGCGACATGCTCCAGGTGCTCCGCGCGAGCAGCCTCGGAAAAAAAGTAATTCAACGAAGAAGGGAACGGGCTTGCTGACGCACTTCGTCGGCGGAATATCTCTTGGCCGAACCACTATCGATCTCGCTTGCGCGCCGCGCGGCTTCGGAAAACCACAGCTGCTCCACTTCGGAATCCGACAGCGGCTCAAGGCTGGACAGCAGCTGCTCAGCCAGCTCAGCGCGCTTGTCAGGCGGGAGCGTAAGAGCTTCACGGCGAATCGTCTCGATGTCCATGAAAGCATGGTAGCACCCTATGCCTGAAGGCATTACATCGCCTGCTCGAACAGGCGCTGGAAGTCTTCGGCCTTCACGGGCCGCGGGTTGGTCTGGTGGCAGATGTCGGCCACGGCGATCTCGACGAGGCGCGGCAACTGTTCGCGCTTCACGCCGTGATCCGTCAGGCGGCCCGTGATGCCGACGTGCGCCTTCAAATGCCGCAGCCACGGAATGAAATCATCGCCGCCGCCGCGCACGCCGCACACATGCGCAAGCTCGTCGAACTTCGCGGGCACGGCCAGCTGGTTCCATTCGAGTACGGTGTCGATCATCAATGCGTTCGCCAGGCCGTGATGCAGGTCGCACACCGCGCCGAGCGCATGCGCGCATGAATGCACCGCGCCTAAATCTTTCTGGAAAGCGATCGCACCCATCATCGACGACATCATCATGTCGCCGCGCGCGGCGAGATCATCCGGATGCTTCACGGCCCGCTCGAGCGAACGCGCGGCGATGCGCGTGCCTTCAAGCGCGATACCGTCGCACAGCGGGTGATACGCGGGCGACAGGTAGCTTTCGATGTTGTGCGTGAGCGCGTCCATGCCCGTCGCGGCCGTCACATGCGCAGGCAATGCGAGTGTGAGCTCCGGATCGGCGAACACGCACTTCGCGAGAATCTTCGCGGAGAAGACGATGCGCTTCAAATGCGTGTCGTCCTCGCTGATCACCGACGAGCGGCCCACTTCCGAGCCCGTGCCCGACGTCGTGGGCAACGCAACGAAGTACGGCAGCGCATTCGCGATCGGCCGCACGTTCGGGTGGTCCCACACGTATTCGAGGATGTCGCCTTCGTGCGTCGCGGCAATGCCGACAACCTTCGCGACGTCGAGCGCCGCGCCGCCGCCGAAGCCGATCACGGCGTCCGCGTTGTGTGCCTTGTATGCGGCCGCGCCCGCCATCACCTGGCTCGCCGTCGGGTTGCCGAACACGCCGCCGAACACGGCGACATCGAGCCCCGCGAGATGCGATTTGAATTCCGCGAGCACCGGCAATGCGGCCAGTGCCTTGTCGGTGACGATCAGCGGACGTTTGTAGCCGCGATCGAGAAGATGCTTCGCAACTTCCTTGCGGGCGCCGGGCCCGAAGCGGATCGCGGTGGGAAAGGAGAGGCCGATGATGCTCATGACGAAGTGAGTTCCATGTACATGTGAGTCTTGCCGTAGAAGTGCCCGTCCACATTGATTGCCTTCGGCTCGACGCCGAAGGAGCGAAAGCCGAAGCTTTCGTAGAGGCGCTTTGCGCGGTCGTTGCCTTCGGTGACGGTGAGGACGAGCAGCGTGATGCCTTCGCTCTTCGCGCCTTGCACGAGCGCTTCGAGAACTCGCCGGCCGGCACCTGCGCCCGCGCTTTCCGCCGCGACATACATTCCCGCGACATGGCCCTTGTGGTGGCCCTTCTCTCGCGGCTCGCGCTCCAGCCCGACCATGCCGACGAGACGATCGCCGTCCCAAGCACCCCAGAACTTCGCGTGCGCGTTCGCGAGGCGCTTCGCAGCATCTTCGACGCTGCGCTTGTCTTCATCTTCGAAGCTCGATGTGAATGCGTCCGGATGTTCCTTCAGCGCGCGCAGGCGCAGCGCGCGATAGGTCGCGGCGTCTTCGGGCATGAGGCGGCGGACTTCCATGGCGATTCGATCAGGGCCGCATTCAGGGTCGCGTGAGGCGGTGGATCAGCAGCGCCGCGCGGATCGCGCCGCGTTCGATCGATGCGACTTCAAGGTCTTCGTCGTCAGTATGCGCACCGCGACCTTGCGCGCCGAGGCCGTCGATGCCCGTCGTGTACGGGGCGACGAACTGGATGTCGCCCGCGCCGCGCTGCGACGGATCGAGCACGTCGATGCGGCCCAGGCCCGCGTCCTGGCTCGCTTTCGAATAGACCTCGACCAGCTTCGCGCCCGCTTCGGTCGGCGGCATCGGCGGATAACTCTCGCTGAAAGTTATCGTCGCCGACGTGCCGCCCAGATTGTTGTGCGTGACGATGTCCAGCATCTTCTGCCGCGCGCGCGCGCCTTGCTCGGGCGAGAGATAGCGCAGGTCGCCGAGCACCTCGGCATCGCGCGCGATCACGTTCGATTTACCGAAGGCAGTGACTGTTGCCGTGTCGTCGGAATACGCGATGTTCGTGCCGCCGTAGATCAGGCCCGGATTGAACGTGAGGCTCGGCTCCATCACTTGCTCGCGAAACGCGTTGAGGATGCGCACGGCTTCGTAGATCGCGCCGTAGCCCGACTGCTGCGAGAACACGCCCATCGAATGCGCGGGCTTGCCTTTGACGACCAGCTTCCAGCCACCGGACGAGCGCCGCGCGATGCTCGCGGTATCGACGCCGTTGTACTTGCCGCTGCCTTCGAACGACAGCGCATAGTCGGCGCGCTTGCCCATCGCAACCATTTCGGCGCGCGCGGCCTGCACCGGCGAGCCGGCGCGCTCTTCGTCGCCGGTGAGCATGATCTCGATGTTCGCGCCGCCCAGCACACCGGCGCTTTTCATTGCACGCAGTGCTTCGATCATGATCACGTCGCCGCCTTTCATGTCGTTCACGCCTTGCCCGCGCACGCGGTCGCCCTGGCGCTGCCACAGCGGCACGCTGCTGCCTTTTTCGAACACGGTGTCGATGTGACCGAGCAGCAGCACGCGCTTGCCCGCGTTGCCTTCATGTACGGCAACCAGGTGGCCCGCGCGCTTCATTGCGGGCGGCATATCGATCCAGCGTGTCTTGAAGCCGAGCGCTTCCAGCTCCGCGCGATAGATCTCGCCGACGGCGCGCACGCCTTCGGGGTTGAGCGTGCCGCTGTTGATGCGCACGGATTTTTCGAGCAGCTCCAGCGCCGCGGGCGTGCGCTGCTTGACGGCAGCGACCATGCGCTGTTCGGTGTCGGAGAGCTGGGCGTAGGCGTTGGCTGCGACGAACGCAGCAGCCATCAAAATGAGTTTCTTGTACATCAGATGATTTCGAAGTAACGCTTCATTTCCCAGTCGGTAACCGCGTCGAGCCACTGCCGCCATTCCCATTCGCGCGTGGCGGCGAAGTGATCGACGAACGTGTCGCCCAGCATCTCGCGCGCGATCTTCGACTCGCGGAAGATGCGCGTGGTCTCGATCAGCGTGCGCGGCGCGCGCGGGATGTTCTCCGCACCTTGGTTCGTGCCGGTGATCGGCGGCGCGGTGAGTTTCAATCCCTTTTCGACACCGTACATGCCCGCCGCGATGCACGCGGCCATCGCGAGATACGGGTTCACGTCCGCGCCGGGGCAGCGTGTTTCGAGGCGCGTTCCCTTCGGCGAGCCCGCGATCACGCGGAAGCTCGCGGTGCGGTTGTCGATGCCCCACGTCGGCTTCACGGGCGCCCAGAACCCATCGACAAGGCGCTTGTAGCTGTTGATCGTAGGCCAGAACATCGGCGCGAATTCCATCAGGCACTTCACCTGGCCCGCGAGATAGCTTTCGAACAATTTGCTCATCGAGCGCTTCGACTTCGCGTCGTAGAAGAGATTCTTCTTGCCATCCGACAGCGACTGGTGAATGTGCCCGCTGCAACCTGGATACTGCTGCGACCACTTCGCCATGAAGCTGGGCATGATGCCGTAGCGCGCGCCAATTTCCTTCGCGCCCAGCTTGAAGAGAATTGCTCGGTCGGCCTGTTCAAGCGCTTCGCTAAAACCGATGGCGGCTTCGTACACGCCCGGGCCGGTTTCGGTATGCAGGCCTTCGACCGGAACCTTGAACGCAAGCATGTCGTCTTGCAATGCGTTGAAGAATTCGCGGTTGGCGTTGGCGCGCAGCAGCGAATAGCCGAACATGCCCGGCGTGATGGTCTCGGGCCCGACGCCTTTTTTCGCGACCCAGCTTTGCGGCGTCTCGCGGAAGTTGAACCACTCGTATTCCATGCCGGTCATCACGCGATAGCCCGCCTTGTTCGCGCGCGCGAGCACGCGCTTGAGCGTCTGGCGCGGGCAAATTTCATACGGGCTGCCGTCGGCGTTGACGAATTCGCCCAGGAAGAAATCCACGTTGCCGTCCCACGGCACATTGCGATGCGTGTTCAAGTCGAGCCGCGCCAGCGCATCGGGAAAGCCGTGCTGCCAACCGGTGACGTTGGTGTTGTCGTAGCACTGGTCGCCCATGTCCCAGCCGAACACGACGTCGCAAAAGCCGAAGCCGCCGCCGGGCCCTTGTTCAGCCGCGCCTTCGAACTTGCCGATGTGCAGGTACTTGCCGCGCAGCACACCGTCGATGTCGCTCACCGCGACTTTCACTTTGCTCGCGCCCGATTTGCGGATCGCGGCGAGGGCGGGGTGGGTCTTTGCAGTTGCCATGATGTTGCTCGGCCTTCTTCTTAGATCGCGGGCTCCCCGGAGGCGATGCCCATTTCTTCCAGCACGCGCGCCACGGTTTCGACGGCTTGTTCCATCTCCGTCGGGCCGATCGCGCCGATGCATCCGATGCGGAAAGTCTCCACCTGCGTGAGCTTGCCCGGATACAGGATGAATCCGCGCCGCTTCGCCGCCTCGTAGAACACCTTGAAGTCGTAGCGCGAATCGCCCGGCGCATTGAACGTGACGATGATCGGCGCCTGCACCTTCGGGTCGAGGAAGGGAATGAAGCCCAGCCGCGACATGCCGTCGATCAGCGTCTGGTAGTTGCTGGTGTAGCGCGCCAGGCGCGCGGGCTGGCCGCCTTCTTCGTCGTACTGCGCGATCGCTTCGGCCAGCGCGACGACCACGTGCGTCGGCGGCGTGAAGCGCCACTGGCCCGTCTTTTCCATATACACGTACTGGTCGTGCAAATCCATCGCAAGCGACTGGCTGTTGCCCGCGCACTGTTCGATGATCGCTTTGCGAATGAAGACAAAGCCCATACCCGGCGCGCCTTCGAGGCATTTGCCGCTGGCGGCGACAAGCGCGTCGAACTTCAGCTCGCGCGCGTCGATCGGCAATGCGGCGAACGAGCTCATCGCATCGACGATGAGTCCGCGCCCGTGCCGCGCGCAGACCTCGGCGATTTTTTCCAACGGGTTCCAGATGCCCGCGCTGGTTTCGCAGTGCACAGCGAACACGTGCGTGATCGATTTGTCTTCGGCGAGCTTCGCATCGAGCGCTTCGGGTGATACGGCTTCGGATTCTTCGAGCTGCATCACCGTGCACTTGCGGCCCATGAGAGTTGTGAGCCGCGCGGCGCGCTTGCAATACGCGCCGTTGTCCATCACGAACACATGGCCATCCTTCGGCACGACGGTCGCAACCGCGGCCTCGACGCTGAAAGTGCCGCTGCCTTGAAGCGGCACCACCACGTGCGTGTCCTGTGCGTGAATGATCGCCAGCAGGCTGCGGCGAACGCGCGCCGTGATGGCGACAAACTCGGAGTCCCACGATCCCCAGTCGCGCAGCATCGCGAGCTTGGTGCGCAGTGTGGTCGTGAGCGGCCCGGGTGTGAGCAGGATCTTGTCGCGGTCCATCTGCCTGTCTCCTTGTTTTGCTTATCGTGCGGTCGTGCGCCAAGCCTGCGTACGCCGGTCCAGCCATTGTGCAACCAACATGAACAGCAGCGTTGCCACTGCGGACGCTGCAAAGATCAGCAGCGCCATCGCGGCGGCCGCGCCGGTTTCGCCCGCTTCGTCGAGGTTGAGGATCGCGATGGACGCCACCTTGGTCTCCGGCGAATACAGGAACACCACGGCCGAGATCGTCGTCATCGCGTTGATGAAGAAATAGCGTGCGATGTCCACCAGCGCCGGCATGCAGATGGGCAGCGTGACGCGCCAGAAGGTCTTGAAGAACGGCACCTTCAGCGATGCGCTCACGGCTTCGAATTCACCGTCTAGCGACTTCAATGCCGTCAACGCGGTGAGATGCCCCGTTGTATAGAAGTGGACGATGGAGCAAATCGTGAGCAGCGCCAGCGAGTGATAAAGAAAGTTGAGCGGATTGTCCGGCGCGTTGAAAAAGAAGATGTAGCCCAGGCCCAGCACCAGCCCGGGCACCGCCATCGGCAGCATCGCCAGCAATCGCACGATGGTGCGCAGGCCGCCCATGCCCTTGGTCTTTTCGAGCAGGTAGGCCGTGCAGAACACCAGCAGCGTGCCGAACAGCGCCGTGCCCGCCGCCATCTCGATGCTGTTGACGAATGCCGCGCCCACTTCCGCATCGACAAGGCCGAGCCTGTAGTTGCGCCACGTGGGCGTGAGGTTGTACGGCCAGAAGCTTGCGAACGACGCGAAGAACGCCATGCCCAGCATCGCAAGCACGAGCAGCGCGATGACGATGCAATACGCGGTCATCGCCGCGTCGTACTTCGGCGATGGCTTCGCGCGATAGGGAACAGCGCGCGCGGTGAGCATCGCGGTTTGCCGTTGGCTCACGTAGTGATCGACCGCGAACGTCACCACTGCCGGTGCGAGCAACAGCAGCGCGACGACGGCGCCGCGGCTGAAGTCCTGCTGGCCGATGACGAGCTTGAACACGTCGGTGGCAAGCACGTTGAAGTTTCCGCCGATCACTTTCGGAATGCCGAAATCGGTGATGACCAGCGTGAACACCACGAGTGCGGCGGAGATGAGTCCGTACTTCGCGCCGGGCAAGGTGATGGTGAAGAACTTGCGCGCGGCCGTCGTGCCCATCGCGTCGGCGGCTTCGTACAGGCGCGCGTCGGACAGCGACAACGCAGTGACGAGGATCATCAACGCATGCGGGAACGTGGCGAAGCATTCCGCGCACACGATGCCGGGCGCGCCGTAGATTTCGGCGATGCCGATGTCGTTCATCGCGGCCTTGAGCACGCCCTGGTTGCCGAACCAGTAGATGAGCGAAATGGCCGAGAGCAGCGACGGCGCGAGCAGCGGCACGAGCGTGATGCCGCGAAACAGCTTCCTGTATGGCATGCACGATCGCGCGAGCGCATAGGCGAACACGAATGCAAGCGGCAGCGTGATCGTGGTGACCATCGCCGAGACCCACACGCTGTTCCACAAGCTCGCGAGCAGCGCGGGTGTCTGCGCATACGAGATGAAATTCGCGAGCCCGACGAATTCGTCGTCGCGGCCCTGCACCGAATGAATGAGGATCGCGGCCAGCGGCAACGCGAGGAACGCAACCAGCACCAGCGCGACCACGAACAGCGCGATGTGCGCGACGCGATCCGTCCAGTGCGCCGACTGCTTGACTTGCTCCCTCTCCCGCTCGCGGGAGAGGGCTGGGGTGAGGACTCCCATATCAGAACACCCGAATCCGCTCGGGCAGGATGCGCAGCTGGATCGCGGAGCCTTCCACCAGCGATTGCTCCGAAAGATAGTTGAGCGACAGGTACACCGTGAGCTTGTTTTCCGCGAGCGCGGGCGACGCAACCTTCACATGGCAATACGAGCCGAGAAATTCGATCTTCTCGATCATCGCGTCGAACACGTGCGGATCGCCCGGCGCGATCGGGCGCGCGAGCACGTCCTCGGGCCGCAGGTAGATGCGCGCGTCGCGAGGCTCGCCGTCGTTGTAGGGAATCGTCAATGCGCCCACTCGCACCGAGCCATCGCCGATACGCGCGGCCAGCACATTCACCTTGCCTACGAAGTCCGCGACGAAAGGCGACGCCGGTTCGCGATACACCTCCAGCGGCGTGCCCACCTGTTCGATCACGCCGTGATTCATCACGACGATACGGTCGGCGACGGAAAGCGCCTCTTCCTGGTCGTGCGTGACCATGATGGTGGTCACGCCCACCTTCTGCTGCAGCGCGCGGATTTCGGAACGCAGGCGAACGCGCTCCAATGCATCGAGCGCGGACAGCGGCTCGTCGAGCAGCAGCAAGCTCGGCGACGTGGCCAATGCGCGCGCAAGCGCAATGCGCTGCTGTTGTCCGCCGGAAAGTTGCCCCGGATATTTCTTCTCCGTGCCCGGCAGGCCGACGAGCTTGAGCAGATCGGCGACGCGCGTCGCGACCTCCGCGCGCGGCACATGCCGGTTGACGAGCCCGTATGCGACGTTGCCCGCGACCGTGAGGTTCGGGAACAGCGCATAGCTCTGGAACACGATGCCGTAGTCGCGCTGCGCAGGCGGCAGGCGGGAAATGTCGCGGCCTCCTTGCCACACTTCGCCCGATGTCTGCACCTCAAGGCCGGCGATGATCCTCAGCAACGTGGTCTTGCCGCAGCCCGAAGGGCCGAGGAAGCAGACGAACTCGCCCTTGCGGATCGAAAGATCGACGCTGTGCAGCGCGGTGAATCCGCCGAACTCCTTGCGGATGCGGCGGAGTTCGAGCGTCGTCTCCGCGCCTGCAGCCATCGAATCAGCGCTTCTCTGTCTTCGAGTCGTAGCGCCGGGTCCACTCGGCAAGCACTCGCTCGCGGTTACTCGCGGTGGTGGCGAAGTCCATCTTCACCAGACGCGCTTCGTAGTCCTTCGGCACGTTGGCCAGCGGCGCTGCAACGCCCGGCTGCGCGGTGATCGCGAAGTTCTTGCCGTAGAGCAGCATCGCGTCCTTGCTCGAAGCCCAGTCGGCGAGCTTCTTCGCGGCGTCGAGTTTCTTGGTGCCCTTCATGATGGCGAAAGCTTCGAGATCCCAGCCGAGGCCTTCCTTCGGGAACACGAGGTCGATCGGCGCGCCCTTGGCCTTGTTGGTGTTGCCGCGGTATTCGAACGAAATGCCCATCACGTATTCGCCCGACGCCGCCATGTTGCAGGGCTTGGAGCCGGAGTGCGTGTACTGCGCGATGTTCTCGTGCAGTGCGTCCATGAATTTCCAGCCGTCGCCTTTGCCATCCTTGTCGCCCCACAGCGTGAGCCACGCGCTCACGTCGAAGAAGCCCGTGCCCGACGACGCCGGGTTGGGCATCACGATCTGGCCCTTGTAGATGGGCTTCGTGAGGTCCTTCCATGTCTCGGGCTTCGGCAGGTTGCGCTTTTGCGCTTCGACCGTGTTGAAGCACACCGTGGCGCCCCACACGTCCATGCCCCACCACGCGGGCGGATTCCTCGCATCGCGATATTTCGACATGATCGCGTCGAGGTTCAGCGGCGCGTAAGGCTGCAGCATGCCCTGCTTGTCCAGCAGCGCCAGGCTCGACGCCGCCACGCCCATCACCACGTCGGCCTGCGTGTTGGCCTTTTCGGCGAGCAGCTTGGCGGTGATGACACCGGTGGAATCGCGCACCCACTTCAGCTCGATGTCGGGATACGACTTGTGAAAGCCCTCTTCGTAGGCCTTGATCTGGTCGGTCTCAAGGGCCGTGTAGACAAGCAGCTGCGTTTTCTGCGCGTAGGCGCCGGCAGCGAAAGCGGTGGCCGCGACTGCGGCGAGCACCTTCAGGAAAACGGAACGACGCATGGGATCACTCCTCCAGGTTTTCGGGCAAAGCCAAGGATGTTGCACAAGCTCTCGTGACGCCGCAATGACACCTTCGATGCACTCCCCGCGCGCGGCGCTTTAGCGCAGGCATTGTTCGCGCGGCCCCGCGGGCATGTCAATTGTTTTTTGCAGATTGTTGACAATCCGAAAGGCCGCTGGCCCAATGCGGGGCGTGAACGCCGTGCCCCACCCCACGATCGCGCTCTTGCAGACCAGCTCGCTCGCCAGCGTGGTGCAACAGGAGATCGAACGCGCGATCCTTCAAGGCGAATACGCGCCCGGCTCGAAGCTGGTGGAAGCCGCCATCGCCGAAAAACTCGGTGTGTCGCGCGGGCCGGTGCGCGAAGCGTTTCGCATGCTCGAAGAAGCGGGCCTGGTGCGCACCGAAAAAAACCGCGGCGTGTTCGTGCGCGACATTCCCATCGATGAAGCGGTCGAGATTTTCGACCTGCGCGCGGCGATGGACGAACTCGTCGGCCGCAAGCTCGCCGAATCGATCACCCCGGCGGGCGTGAAAGAGATGAAGTCGCTTGTCGACGGCATGGAAAAAGCGGTGCGCGCCGCCGATGCGCGGCAGTACCACATGCTCAATCTCAAATTCCACGATCGCCTCGTCGAGATGGCGGGCAATTCGAAGCTCACGGCGATCTATCGCAAGCTGATCAAGGAGCTGTCGCTCTTTCGGCGCCTGAACCTCGACGACAGCTGGCTCATGCCGATCTCCGCGAACGAACACCGGCAGATCGTCAAAGCCATCGCATCCGGCGACCCCGAAGCCGCGGGCCGCGCGATGTTCGCCCACGTGATGGACAGCAAGGAGCGCACCATCGAAAACGACCAGCGCCGGCGCGAACGCACGGCAGCGCAATTGAAGAAGAAGGTGCGCCGTGCCGCGCGGTGACAGCGTGATTCGCGTCAACAGCCGCGAGTATCGTGAGCCGAAGCAGCCCACCGTTGTGGTGTGCGTTGACGGCTGCGAGCCCGACTACCTCGGGCAAGCAGTGGCGGCCGGCCACATGCCGTGGCTCAAGCGCACGCTCGCGCACGGTGCGGGGCTCATTGCCGATTGCGTCGTGCCAAGTTTCACCAACCCGAACAATCTTTCGATCGTCACGGGCGCGCCGCCCTCGGTGCACGGCATTTGCGGCAACTACCTGTTCGACATGCAAAGCGGCACCGAGGTCATGATGAATGATCCCAAGTGGCTGCGCGCGCCGACGATCCTCGCGGCGCTGGCCGACATGGGCCATGAAGTCGCGGTGGTCACGGCCAAGGACAAACTGCGCAGGCTGCTCGGGCATCGCATGCGCGGCATCTGCTTTTCTTCGGAGAAAGCAAACGAGGCGACGATCGCGGAAAACGGCATCGAAGGCGTGGTCGATCTCGTTCGCATGCCCGTGCCCGATGTGTACAGCGCGCAGCTGTCGGAGTTCGTCTTCGCCGCCGGTGCGCGCCTGATGTACACGCGCAGGCCGCAGGTGATGTACCTGTCCACCACCGACTATGTGCAGCACAAGCACGCACCGGGCACGCCGGAAGCGAACGCGTTCTGCGCGATGATGGATCGCTACCTGGGCGAACTCGACATGATGGGCTGCGTGATCGCGCTCACCGCCGACCACGGCATGAATTCGAAGGTGAAGCTCGACGGCACGCCCGACGTGATCTACCTGCAGGAATGGTTCGATGCGAAGCTCGGCAAGGATGTCGCCCGCGTGATCCTGCCGATCACCGATCCTTACGTGGTGCATCACGGCGCGCTCGGTTCGTTCGCCACTGTGTATTTGCCCGAGACCGTGCAACCCGGCGAACTCATCGCCGACCTTGCGCGCATCCACGGGATGGAGCTCGTGCTGCCGCGTTATGAAGCCGCAACCTTCTTCGAACTGCCCGCCGACCGCATCGGTGACATCGTGTGCGTCGCCGAGCGCTTCACCGTGATCGGCACGAGTGCATCGCGCCACGATTTGTCGGGCCTCGATGCACCGTTGCGCTCGCACGGCGGCATCAGCGAACAGCGTGTGCCGCTCATCGTGAATCGCCCGCTGCAAGGGTTCGATTCGAATCGCCACCTGCGCAACTTCGACGCCTTCGACCTGGCGCTGAACCATGCGCAGTGATTTCATCCGCGACCTGCGGCTCGATGCGATGCGCATCGCCGGCGAGCGTGTAGGCGCGGGGCGCGAACGCGCGATCGACGTCTTCAACCCGTTCACGAACGAAAAGATCGGCTCGGTGCCGAAGGCGACGCTCGAAGAAGTGAGATCGGCGTTCGCGAAGGCGCACGCGTTCAAGCCGCAGCTCACACGATTCGATCGCGCGAACATCCTGCAGAAGGCTGCGGCGATCGTGCGCGAACGCGCGAAGGACATCGCGGCGCTCATCACCGCCGAATCGGGCCTGTGCACGAAGGATTCGATGTACGAAACCGGCCGCGTCGCCGACGTGCTCACCTTCGGCGCGAACGAAGCGCTGCGCGACGACGGCGAGATCTTCAGCTGCGATCTCACGCCGCACGGTCGCAAGCGGCGCGTGTATACGCAGCGCGCACCGCTGCTTGGCGCGATCAGCGCGATCACGCCGTTCAATCATCCGATGAACCAGGTGGCGCACAAGGTGGTGCCGTCGGTGGCGACGAACAACCGCATGGTTCTCAAGCCGTCGGAAAAAGTGCCGTTCTCCGCGATCCTGTTCGCGGACATCCTGTACGAAGCCGGCCTGCCGCCCGCGATGCTCTCCGTTGTCACCGGCGATCCGCG
>Ga0265314_10001583_pt1 | contig 25024 bp, 22 predicted proteins | sample 4126metaG_FD_203106 | JGI IMG/M metagenome (GOLD analysis project Ga0265314, IMG submission 203106) | Rhizosphere microbial communities from Carex aquatilis grown in University of Washington, Seatle, WA, United States - 4-1-26 metaG | ecosystem: Host-associated > Plants > Roots > Rhizosphere >... | reverse complement strand
CGTCATGCGAGGCGAAAATGTCGTTGCCTGGCGCATTCACGGCGGTGATCAGGTTGTCGAGATCAGAGATGTCGCGGCGCCGCTCTGCATACACATTATTTACCGCCGTCGAATCGCGGTAAATGCTGAGGACGCGGTGGCCGAGATAAAAGCTGACGCAAACGGTGACAATATCGAATGCAGCCAGCACATAATACAGGCGGTGCCAGCGGCGCCGGATCACGGATTTGCCGCTGACACGCCTGTCTATATGCGAGGAGCCATCCTGCATGCAAAAGTCCATTCAAAGGGACGAGCATGCACCCTGAAGCATGTTGCGTACCTATTTATTACGAAATAAGCGCTTGGACATCGGCGCGTTCTGCAACAAGTTCGTCCGTCGTGATCTTGATCTTCTGCTTCGCCAGATCATCCCAAGGCAGGTTCTGAACAATTTCCCATTTCGTGCCGTCCGTGCGGATCGGATAACCGAACTGCAGACCTGCAGGAATGCCGTACTCACCTGTGCTGCACACGGCCAGAGACGTCCAATCGCCCGGCGCCGTGGGCGTGCGGATGCTGACAACGGAATCAACCACCGCGTTGGCTGCGGAGGCCGCCGAAGACAGGCCGCGCGCTTCAATGATCGCAGCGCCGCGCTTCTGCACGCTGGTGATGAAATCGCCGCCGAGCCACGCGTGATCCTTGATCACGTCGTACGCGGCCTTGCCGCCGACCTTCGCGTTCTTGGCATCGGGGAATTGTGTATTCGAATGATTGCCCCAGATCGCAACGTTGGTGACCTGGCTGACCGGCACGCCGGCTTTTTTCGCGAGCTGAATCTGCGCGCGGTTCTGATCGAGGCGCGTCATGGCGAACCAGCGGTCGGCCGGGATTTCCTTCGCGTTGCTGCGCGCAATCAAGCAGTTGGTGTTACAGGGATTTCCAACCACAAGGATGCGAACGTCGCTGGCGGCACGGGAGGCGATGGCCTGTCCCTGCGGCTTGAAAATTCCGCCGTTCTTTTCGAGCAGATCGCGGCGTTCCATGCCCTGCTTGCGCGGCATTGCGCCGACAAGCAGCGCCCAGGACGTTCCTTCGAATCCTTTGTTCACGTCGCTGGTCATTTCGATTCCGGCGAGCAGCGGAAAGGCGCAGTCGTCCAATTCCATGGCCACGCCGTTCAGCGCTTTCATGGCCGGTTCGACTTCGAGCAGCCGCAGCACGACAGGCTGGTCGGCGCCAAGCATCTGGCCGGAAGCGATTCGGAAGAGCAAAGAGTAACCGATTTGACCAGCGGCTCCGGTCACAGTGACGTGAACGGGTTTCTTCGATGTTGCGGGCATGACTGTCTCCTTGGTAGGTGTATGGAAAATTCCTGCGTCAAATTAACCAACTCCCCCTCGGCTGACAACTGACATCCCTTGACTGCTGTGTGGAATATGTTCTACTAACCTTGGAAATCACCTTGTGCAAAGGCCTCGTGAATGCCCAAAGTCATCGTAACCGGACCCGATATGAACCCGCGCGAATTTGAGATTTCGAGCGAGATGACATTGGGCCGCAACGCGGGAAACGACATCAATCTGCAGGAAGAAAAAGCCTCGCGCAGGCACTGCCGTTTTCGGCCGGATGGCGAGCACATCTACGTCGAAGATCTGCAGAGTTCCAACGGCACAAAGCTGAACGGTCGCAAAATCACAAGTTGCGTCCTCAAGCACGGCGACACCATCACCATCGGCCAGCACACCATCGTCTTCCACGACGAAAACGCGCGCTTCGACCGCACCATGGTTTTGCCTGATGAGGACGGCAAGATGGCGATCGGCATGAAAGCCGTCGACGCCCCGATGCCGCAGCCCAAAAGTGTGCCGGCCGTGCTCGAACGCGCGGGCGAAGACGAAATCGTTGCTCGGCGCAAGAAAGAGCGCGAACAGAAAAGCGATAAAGACCATTTAAACGACGCTGCCGAACATCTGAAAAAACCGCAGGTCGCAAAAATCGCGACGCTCGCCGCGCTGGTCGTGGTGTTCATTCTCACCGTCAACTACATCGTGAAAACCCACGGTGGCGATTCGAACGCCGTCGTCGAAGCCCCGCCCCAGCCGCCCGTTCAACCGCAGTCGGTCGAAACCGAGACGCCCAAGCCCAATCCGCCGAATGAAAAGCAGCCCGACGCCGTCGCGCCTCCGCCGCCGGTGGTTCCATCCCCGCCGCCGCCCGTGATTCCCAAACCCGCGCCGATCGCCAAACCCATCGATCCTGCCATCCAGGCCGACCTGACGAAAGCGCTGGCCGAGCGCGACAAAGCCATCGGCACCGGAAACTTCCCCGGCGCGCGCGCCGCGTTGAACACGTTCTTGACCGCGCATCCAAAAGGCGATCCGGCCGAGCGCGCGCAACAGGAATTGAAGGACACCGAAAAGCTGATCGAGACGGCGCTCGATACGGTGATGAAACAAGCGACCGCGGCACTTGGCGCGAAAAAGTACCGCTTGATGACGCAGTACTGTACGAAACTGATTTCGGCCGATCCGAGCGGAAAATTCGGCAAGGCCGCGCGCGAGATGCTGACGAAAACCGACGAATCGACCGAGGCCCGCTACAACGAAATCCAGCTCAAGGCAGTCGACCAGATCAAGCTGGGCCAGCTCGACCGGGCCAGCGACACGCTCGAAAAGGCGCTCGATGAGCTCGGCGGCACCAAATGGGCCGAACTGGTTTCGTCCGAGCAGCTCCAAGTGCTGATGGGCCGCTCGTTTATGCGGCAGCTTGAAAACGCGCGCCTGAAAAAATCGGCCGGCGGCAAATCCGTGCCGATCAATCTCAGCACGAAGAAAATTACGGGCACGTTGACCAAGGTCAATGCGCTGGCGCTCGAAGTGAAATCGGGCCCGATCACGCTTGCGGTGCCGATCAAAGATCTTCCGCCCACCGACTTCACCACGCTGCTGCAGACGCTGGGCATCTCCACCGACAGCAGTCTGGAACTCGCGTACCTCTGGGTGCTTCTCGAAAAACCGAACAACGCGCAGGCTGAACTCGAACGCGTCCTGAAAAATCCGCAGCAGGCCACCGCCGCAATGCGCCTGGTCAGCCTGCTTCCCAACCAGCAGAACCTGCGCATCTACGATTTCAGCAAATGGCAGCATCAGACCGACTGGGACGCGCTCTCCGGAAGCTGGTCGACGCAGAACGACCGTTACGTGCTCGACAGTGCCGACGGCGGCGACACCGCGCTGAAACAATCGGTGCTCGGCGGCCCCTTCCCCGCCAAAAACGCGCGCGTCAGTTTTGATTTCGAAGTGTCTCAGCCCGGCAGCGGGTATTTCTTCGCATTCGAACTCGGCGACGACCAGCATGCGCTGAGCCTGATCTTTTCAGCGAAGGGCGTGAACGTCCACGCCAATCTCACCGGATCGCTCGACGAAATCGAAACCTGGGCCGCCGGCCCCACGCACGTCGACATCGCCATCACCGGCAACGCGCTCTCGCTCGGCGTAAACGGAAACCCCACAAAAACATTCACGGTGGACGGTCTTCAAGACCTTAAAGGCACGCTCACGTTCCGCGTGCGCGAAGCCTCCTGCGCGATCGACAACATCATCATTCGCAATGTGGAGTAGGAGTCGGGTGCCAAAGATCAAGCGGCCGTATGCTTGATCCTTGCCGAGACGCTCTGCGTTCGCTTTCCCCTCACTATACTAAGACGATTAGCCACCGCGTTTGTGGACTCAGATTTTCAAATTATTTTACGACCATTAACGACTTACAGAAACGGGGGCGGTATCCGCGCTAGCGTTGGGTGCCAAGGATCAAACAATCGTCAGACTGTGGCACTCCGTGAGCGTCGGCGGTTCCAGTTTCGCGAGCAGTGAGCGAATGACACTCTCCGGAACGCGGGCCGCGCGCTGCTTATTCTGCGCCAAAATCGTTTCGACATCTGGTTCGAGATAAACAACGTCGATCCGCGCATCGTAGTCGGCGGCCAGATCGATCCAGCGTTTGCGGACAGCCGCAGTGACGTTCGTTGCATTCAGCGCGTAATTCGTCCCGCTGCGCAGAAACGCGCGGCACTTTTCGCGCGCGGCTTGGATGACTTCGCCTTGGTTGTCAGTCGGGTCAACGTCGATCTCGGCGCGGATTTGGTCGAGCGAAACGACTGGAAGGGCCGACCGATTCGCTTTCAACCACGCGTCCTTGCCAGCGCCCGGCAGTCCGGAGAGAACCGTGGCCACGCAGCGGAACTTTTCGTACGGTGCGTAAGTGGGATGGCTGAGCTGCTCGCGAAAAAACAGGAAACGCGCGTGGTCATTTGCAAAACCGTACGGCGCGTCAAAACAATTCTGCTCTTGGGCGACGAGTTTCCACAGATGCAGCGGCTCTTCAGAGCGTGACATCTCCACGGCTCTGCGGCCGCGCGTATCTGCGAGCGTGAACAAATAGAGCAATCGGTTGCCGGCCAGCCACGACATGCGAATGACTTCGCGTTCCGGATTTTGCTTATCGAGAAGATACGTCGGCCGGCCGTGAAACGCGACGAGAGCACAGATGCGCTCCCGCATTTCAAAATCGCAACGCAGTTCGCGCAAGACCTCGCGCGCAATCGCGACTCCCGCCGCCGCGTGATGCGGCGAACGCGTGCGGCCGGTCTCCGGATCGAGCAACGTCGTCGCAGGCTTTCCCGAATCGTGAAACAGCGCGACGAAGAGCAGAATCAACTGCTCCACGCGGATCAGCGACGTCCATTCGTCGAGGCGCTCCAGTTGGGCACAGACCATGCAGGTGTGCGTCCACACATCGCCCTCAGCGTGCCACTCCGCATCCTGGTTGCACGACGCCATCGCCTCCGCCCACGATTGCTCGCGGGCCCAGTCGAGGATGGACTCGTTTGAGGCTTTCGCCACATCGCTCCAGGTATTCATTGCCAGATATCCACGCCATCTTTCAACACGTTCGGCACCATCGGCTGATGCTGCCAGTGTTCACTCTGCTTGATCTTCTCGACAAATTCAGGCCGCACCATTTTTGCGCGGCCCGTCACAACGCCGTCGGCTTCCGTGCGCAGGTACAATCCTTCCATCCGGTTGTCGACCAGGCCCGTCAGCGGATTGTCGAAGGCGGCGTCGAACTGCGACGCCTGAATCAACGCCGCCAGTTCATGCGCCTTCAGGGCTCCGCGATGCAGCACCGGGACGGTTTGAATTCCGGCGCCGTCGAGCAATTTCATGCGCGCGTCAAGATCCAGAAATTCCTGCGCCTGCTTGTCGAAGATGTCGAACTCGAAGAAATAATGCGAGAGCGCGCGGTAATGAATGGAATGCCGCGCGTAAAGCCACTCGCCGTACAGGATGTAGCGGCCTTCCAGCACGATCTCGAGCGTCTCTGCTTTGACGGCGGCCCATTGCTTGAACAGATCATACTGCGGGTGCATGCCGGCACGGATTTCGTGGCCGCGGCATTGCAGCACCATGCAGCCGGGTTCGCTGAAATGCAGTCCAACATTTGTGCCGTCGATTTTTTCCTCAACGATCAACGAGGGATCCGCGATGAACGCCTCGGATTCTTCCAGCCCGAGATGTTTATCGTCGTCTGTTCCCGTCGATCCGAAAAGATGCGGCGTGCGCGGATACTTAACAAAATCCCCGTGGCTTGAACCCATGATGACACACTATCTGATATCCAATAACAAGCGTTCGCTCGACGCGCGATGGCAGCATCTTCGCAATGTATCCCATGAAAAATCGATGCGCAAATTTTTGGAGAGAATTTTTGCAGAATTGTGCGGCTGCTTTGAGGCCTATCGAATCTTATCTGCCAATAATAGTAATGTTAAGCCCATGCATACATATACTCGATTTCATTCAATCGTTCTCTCACAAAAATGTGGAACATGTCTTCACCAAAGGGCCAATCTGCTTTAATCGACGAATCTCGACGGGAGGGAAAGCCAAATTGAACAAAATGCAACCATCCAGTGTCTAAGAGTTTTAATGCATCTGAGGTCAAGGACTCCGAAGTGTCGTGCCAGCAGGGATATCCGCCAATCTTATGACGCGGCACTACGTCCTCCTCACTCCTATGGTCAACCAAGGTATTGTCGAAAACCAACTTGTTTGGTAGCATCTCAGAACTCCATTCTACCCCTAAACCTCGAGGTTTTTGCGAATGAATTACAACTAAAGGGCAACTCTCTTCCAGCAATTTGCGTCGATACATTGGATCAAATACCGCATCGTCTAAGGAAATAAAGACAGAGGCCTCGCTCAAATCAAAAGGAATTGTGCAAAAATATCTCGTCGTCGGCAGAATAGTTTTAGGCCTGATCCCTTCGGGAGCTTTACCGCCAATTCGAGCTCCAGTCGAGGATTCTTCAGCGCGAAAATTAAATTGTCGGCAACTATTCGTCAATTTCTTCAGCTCTTCAAACATGCGAACACTCCTTTCTCTTAGGCTTACTTTATGGGCAAGGCTTGGGCAAGCCTAATGCAGCAGAACGTTTTTCGCCTGCCGCCAAAAACCGAGCTCGAGACATTCCAGCATCCTCAAGTGCATCAATTGCTTCTACCGCAGCCAACTCCGTTGCTCTAAGAATGTCGATATTAGCTTTCACATTTTCGGTGGGGGACATTGAAGATGTTACGTCTTCATTATAAAGTCCAGCTACCTGGTGTGGTGCCACTGGCTGCGGCAGTTTGCAGCCAGTGTCGGGCGCTGCTATTCAGCAACGATTCATTTTTGTTCGGCGCTGACTTTCCACGTTTTCTCGCGCGAGAACGTGCAGACATCGCCTTGTGCGAAGCTGCGCTCGAAACCGTTGCGGCCGGTTTTGCTGTGGATGGCGAACGCGAACTCCTTCTCCGGCGGAAGCAGCGCGGCCTTGTCCGTCGCGCGCTGAACGCTCACGACCATGACAAAGCGCGGGTCGATTCCGATTCGAATCGCCTCGCCTTTGTATTCGTTAAGATAAATGATCTTTTCGATGCGGCCGATGAATTCGACGGGCTTTGGCGCTTCCGCGGGCTTGTCTTCAGCGAGAGCGGATGCGCACAGCAGGACAATGGAAAAGGTTAGGATCGTTCGCCTCAACTTGATGACGTCACCTCGTCGCTGCTGCGCTTGGCGATGCGCGTTTCAACCGGGAGATCGGTTTTGGGCATTCGCAACGTGGCTTGCGCCGCGTTTTCGGACTTCTGCGCGCTCCTCTGCATATCCGGATCGCTCTTGCGATGGACTGAAGTCACAGACGACGTGATTTCAATCTCCACTACCGCTCCAGGCGGCAAATCCACCTTGCCGATTGGAATCAGGTTCTGTCCGTCGAACTTCGCTTTGATTCGTAAAATCATGTGCAAGCCTCCGCTCCGTGCTACCTGACGAACTATACCTCTCGCTGCGGAGGTTTGTCACGCGATGCGGTTGCGATTATCAAAAATAAATGAAACGCCGCGAATAAATTCGCGGCGTTCCATCAAATTCCTGCCAATTTGAATTTACGCGAGCAATTCTTTTACAGATGCGCCCTTGTCCACCAGGCGTATCGGGCGGCCCTGCGGAGTCTGGTTTTCTTTCGTGCTGTCGATGCCCAGCGCTTCGAACATCGTCGCGTGGAGATTGCCGATGGTAACCGGATTGTCCTTCGGTTCGTGTCCGCCCGCGTCGGACGCGCCGTGTACGTAGCCGCCCTTGATTCCGCCGCCGGCAATGAACGCCGAGAAACATTTCGGATAATGATCGCGGCCATCGTTGCCGTTGATCTTCGGCGTGCGGCCGAATTCGCCGGTGCAGATCACCATCGTGCGCTTCAGCATGCCGCGCGCGTTCAAGTCTTCGATCAGCGAACCCACCGCGGGATCAAGCTTGTTTAGATTGCCTTCGACGGCGGTGAAGCAGTTCTGATGGTTGTCCCAGCCGCCCATCGACACTTCGACGAAGCGCACGCCCTTCTCCACCAGGCGCCGCGCGAGCAGCACCGAGCGGCCGAACGTGTTGTCGCCGTAGGTCTTGATGTGCGGCGCTTCGGCCGAATCCTTGTCGAGATCGAAGGCTTCGCGCGACTTCGAGTACATCATCTTCACGGCGTCGCGGTAGTACGTGCCGAATTCTTTCACTTCGCCATCGCGATTCTGGCCGCTGAATTCGCGATCCACGCCTTTCAGCAGATCGACGCGGCGCATGAAGCGCTGGTCGTTCACGCCGGGTGCGAAATCCAGGTTGCGCGCGGGATTGTTGATGTCGCCGATGAAATACGGCGCGTACTGGCTGCCCAGGAATCCGGCACCGAACGCCAGATTTCCGCCGATCGAAACGTAAGCGGGAGTCTCTTCGTTGCGCTTGCCTTTTTGCTGCACGATCAGCGAGCCCATCGCCGGATGCTGAATGCTGGCGAGCGGCTTATAGCCCGTGTGCATTTCGTACGTCGCGCGTTCGTGCGCGCCTTCTTTGCTGGTCATCGAGCGGATCAGTGCGCAGTTTTTCATGTTGCGCGCAATCGTCGGCATGTGTTCGCACAACTGGATGCCGTCGGCCGAGGTATTGATGGCCTTGAACGGGCCGCCTTCAGGCTGGCCGGGCTTCGGATCCCAGGTGTCGATATGGCTGGGCCCGCCGGCGAGCCAGACCAGGATCACCGAATCGCACTTGGCGACGTCGCTCTGTCCGGCAATCGCGCTGGCGCTCATCAAGTCGGCGAGGCCGAGTCCCATGAAGCTGAACGCGCCCGCTTTAAACAGCGTGCGGCGCGAGATTCCTGAATTTCCGTCGCAATCGATCACTCCGCGGCTGGTTCCGGTCGGCATCGTCTTGGACATGGAGAACTCCTTATGAGTGGCGCCAGATTCCTAAGTGCGGGCGTCTCGCCCGCAAGTATTTACTTGATGAATGCAAATTCGCGCGCGTTCAACAGCGCCCAGAGCAGGTCTTCAAGCGTTTCCTGCGGCGGACCTTTGCTGATGACGCTGGCACAGAAATTCATTTCCTGGTTGCTCGGATTGCGCGAGAGCACCGCGAGGTACATCTCCACCACGGCCTGGTTGCCGTTCAGTTTCTGTTCGACCAATTGGCGCACCAGCGGGCTGCTGCGCACCGGCCCATTGAGCGTGTTGCCGTTGAGCATCTCCAGCGCTTGCGGAATCGAGCCCGAGTCGTCGCGCCGGGTCGTGGTCTGTTCGCGCGAGGGCTGATTGAAGGTGTTCATGAATGTTCCGACGCGCGCGGGAGTCGGCAGATCGACAGCCCATTCCAGCGGCTCGCTCTTTCCACCGCCCATGCCCATTCCTTTGCCCATTCCCTTGGCGAGATCGGCCACCGGCGTTCCCGCGAGGCCTTTTTCGCGTCCGCTGGCGACAAGGATCGAATCAAACGTCTGCTCCGCGGTCATGCGGCGCAGGCGCTGGTGCGAGTACAACGTCGTATCATTGCGATTGGACGCCGTCGGCATGCTCGAGCGCTGATAGGTGTTGGAATTCAGAATCTGCCGCAGGATTTCTTTGTTGTCGAACTTCGATTTCACAAACTGGTCGGCGAGGTACGAAAGCAATTCGGGATGCGTCGGCGGGTTCTTGGCGCGGAAATCGTCGACCGGATCGACCAGCCCGTGGCCCATGACCTGCGCCCAGAGGCGGTTGACCTGCACTTCGGCGAAGCGCGGGCTTTCCGCGATGAATTCGCTCAGCGCTTTTCGGCGCGAACCCATCGACGGAACTTTCTTGGAGAGATCCCAGATGAATTTCGGCTGAACGACTTCGCCCACGCCCTTGCTCTTTTTATCGGCGGCGCCGTCGTCGGCCATTTTGTATTCGCCGACCGGACGTTCGATAACCTGGCGGACCTGCGCGCCCTGGAAGATCTGCTTCACGCGCTGCGCCTGCTCTTTGGTCAGTTCCTTGTCGACTTCCTGCTGCAGATCGCGCGCTTTGCCCATGCCCTTCATCGCGGCCATCATGCCCATGCCGGTCATGGCGTCGCCGCTGGCCAGCTCTTCCTTCACCTTGGCCTTGTTCTTGATTTCCTGCTCGTGGGCTTCCTTGAAATGCGGTTCCAGAATTTTGCGGGCTTCGGGCGGAAGTCCCTTGGCGTTTTCGATGCGCAGCAACGTCGCGGTCGGATCAGGAACCACGTCGGTTCGGCCGAGGAACGCCACGACGCCGTGGAAATCCTGCTGCGTCCACTTGTCGAACGGATGATCGTGGCACTGCGCGCAGGCCAGCCGCGTGCCCATGAAGACCGTGGCGATCGTATTGACCGTCTCAACCTTGTTTCCTTCGTCGCGCAGGTAGAAATTCGCCGCGCCATCGTCGTCCGCGCTTCCGATCGAGCAGAGCAGATCCGAGAGGAACTTGTCGTAGGGCTGATTCTTGGCGAGCGAATCGTGGATCCATTCGTGGTACGAACCGCGTTCGGTGCCTTCCTTGCGCTTGGAGTTCGTATGTTCGCGCAGCAGGTCGCTCCACATCGACGTGAAGTGGTCGGCGTAGCGCTCGCTCTTTAAGAGGGAGTCGATCAGCTTGGCGCGCTTGTCGGAACTGCGGTCGGCCATGAAGGCTTTGACTTCGGCGCGCGTGGGGATGCTGCCGCAGACGTCGAGATGAACGCGGCGTACGAACTCGTCGTCCGTGCAGAGCGCCGAGGGCTCAAGCTTCTCTTCTTGAAGGCGCGCATTGATAAAGCCGTCGATGCCGTTCTTGGGTGAAGTCGGCTCGGCTCTGACGGTCAAGAAGCCCCAATCCAGCGAAGCGAGGCCGGAACAGGCGGCGGCGAGTGCAATCAGGCCAAATAGAGGAGCGAAGAGAGCCGATCGTGATTGTTTCATGCTCAGCGTCCTTTGAGGTTCTGCGGCGGCGAGCTCGTCTGTACATCCATCACTCTACCGCAGGAAAGTCCTACAACCAAGACGTAATATTGCTGGAATTTGCTGCACGTACTCTATTGCAGACAAAGAGTTTGCACGAGGCGGGCCACATTGTGTGAAAACTTAATTATACAAGGTGCAGGGTAGACGCTGTTTGGAATTTTGCGAGAATCGAGTGTGATTTATACGCTCACAGTACGTCAGAACCTTGTACTGGGAACGGGATAACAGCCATGTTGCCGATGGCAGGATTTCTTCAATCCATCGGTCCATCTGAATGGATGATCGTTCTTATCATTTGTTTGCTCGTCTTTGGGCATAGGCTTCCAGATATGGCCCGCAACCTCGCTTCCAGTTTGCGCGATTTCAAAAACCATTGGTGAATTGTGATTTTGCGTAAAACGATTGTGATTTATACTCCCACGTTACGTCTGAAGCGTGTACTATGTAAGGTGCAGACAAGGTTAAGGCTGGGGTCGGGAGAGCAGACATGTTACCGATGTTAGGGTTCCTTAGCAATATGGGTCCGATGGAATGGATCATCATTCTCATCATTTGTTTGCTCTTGTTTGGGCACAAGCTTCCTTCGGTTGCGCGCAGCCTCGGTTCCAGCGTCAACGAATTTAAGAAGGGCACAAAAGAAGGTGAAGAAGAGGCGCTGAAGCAGCAGGCCGCCGCCGCAAGCGCTGCCCCTGCCACGCCCGCCAGCCAGTTAATCTGCCAGCATTGCAAGGCCGTTTACATTCCAGCAGGCCCTGGCGCACCGTGTCCGAATTGCAAGACGCCCGCACCGGCGATTCCGCAGAAGTAAGGAATGCCTGAATTTACGTTTTACTGATGCGTAGTCCCCCCGCAACTTTCGCATCGCGTCCGCTTCGTTCAAATAACAAGAACGGCGTCAGGTTGGGTTAGGCACATGCATCAAACGTTCGCCTTCTTACAGGACATCGGCGGCGGTGAGATGGTCATCGTCGGCATCGTCGCGCTTTTACTCTTCGGAAAAAATCTGCCCACGCAGGCGCGCAATATTGGCAAGGCGATCGGCGAATTCAAGAAAACGCTGAACGATGCGAAGGGCGAAATCACGAAAGAAATGGACAACGCGGCGCGCGAAGTCGAGAAGGCCGCCGAGGACGCGAAACTAAAAGAGACCGTCGCCGACCTCCACAAATCGATTAAAGATGAGCCGGCGTCGAAACTCGATATGCCCACTCATAACCCGCCTGCGGCTGCTCCCGTGCCGGCGCCGGAAAAGCCGATGGGCCTCGACTCGCCATCCGCCAGTTCGGTCGCGACATCCAGCCTGGAAAAACCGCGCGCGGCGGTCGCTGTCTCGCACGCGGCGGCGCTGGACAATCTCGAACGCAACATCCCAGCTCCCAAGAAAATTCCGCCACCGATCTGACGTTTAAAGACTCGGTTTGGGTTTATCCGCCGGTGCCGGTTTCGGCTGCGGAGGCTGGCCCGCCTGCTGAGCCGGAGCGCCTGTGCCGATATTGAAGAGCACATCGCCGTGCTCGAAATCGTAGACCGCTCCCCCGCCGTCTTGCATGTCCTCGCCGATGCTGTACAGCGTCACGCCGCTTCCGTTGGGAATCATGCGCAGCGGTTTGTTGTCGTACGGATCAATGGGCATGTCGGCAATGAATTCAGGCACCAGCTCCTGAGGTCGCGCGGGATATTTTCCATTCTTCGCACGGTAAGCCGCGACGGCTACGGCCACGTCGGCCAAGCGATGGCTGGTCTCAGCGCGCACGAATGTATTGAACGCGCGAGAAAGCATCGGCAGCATCATTTCGCTGATCAGCCCCAGCCGTTGCGTGCGATGGCGAAGATCCAACGCATCGAGATTCGTTCGGGCCGTGGGATAGTCCTGGTCTGCCATCTCACGCAGCATTTTCATCTGGCTGTGATAAACAGAGAGATCGTCCGCCAGCAGAAACACGCGCCAATAAGGTCCCACCACTGGCGCTGCCGTATCCGGATTTAAACCGTTATAGCGAAAAAATGTTTCTGACTCCGAATCGCCGCCCAGCATGGCGAATGCCGACATGCCGCAAGCTTCCTCCCCGGCCATGCTTCGCCGCAGCGCCCGGCGGAATGAAAAGGAATCATCGGGTTGCCAGCCCGCGAAATCGCCCGGCGCGGGCTTGGCGTCGACCAGGACTGCTTCGAGCGTCGAACTGGCGATATTTTCGATGGCCATGGACACGAGTCCCGAAATCAGAAGCGGCTCGGTGGCCACATGCCGGCTGAGGCCGCGCATGGCATTGATGTCCTCGAGCGCCTCGCGAAATTTGCCGTCGACCGCCTTCACTTTTGCATCCACCGCGAGGATGCGGCCGAGTTGCCTCATATGCGAGAGTTCCGGCAGCGTCATGTCGATACTGGGCTGGGAATACTCGTGCTCGAAATAGCATCCAGGCATCGCTGCCGCGCGGCGTAACAGAACCAGCGTCGGCTGCATCTGCTGAAGGTACTCGGCCAGTTCCGGATCGCCCGGTTTGCGCTCAGTGAATCCGATAAAATTCGATGACGAACGGGATATCTTCGATGGGCGTTCTTCAAATGTCTTGCGAATGCGCACGTCGTTTTCATAGCACTTCTCGTAAACCAGCGCCGCGTTGTCGTGATCGGGAACGCGCGGCGGCGCGGCGGCAAGCGCCATGGCGCCCGCTTCCATGCGCACCGACGCCAGCCTTAACCGCATGTTGCCGTCGAGATTCCAGAAAGTGATCAGGTGCAGCGCGGACGCAGCGATCAGCCCGATAGCCAGGTTTTTCACCGGCCAGGAGGACGCCGGCGCCACACCCTCGCGCCGCCGAAGCCCCACGTGCCGAATCGCGCCGATCCCCGCCAGCATCACCAGCGTCCAGCTCAGCGTGTAAGTGAGCCAGTGATTTACGAACAGGCATTCGCGAAGGAAAATCGAGAATGCCGTTTCGAGGGTGCCGATGAGCATGGGAAATGCGATCGCACCGATCACGATCAGCCAGCGCAGTTTGCCGCGTTCCATCTTCGCGAAAATCGCGGTGGCGGTGGCGAAGAGCAATAGGCCGGCCGCAAGGCTCTCAACCCATAACAAAATATATCCCATGTCAATTCTCCTCGGTCGATCGGTTGAATGGCGAGCCGCCGCTGGGCGCCGGAGTGCCGACCAGTTCTGAACGCGCGCGGAGCATCAGCAAATGGCACTGCGCGTCGTCGTCGCTGAGCTCTGGAAGAACCTCGCGCAGCCGGGCAAGCGCCAGCTTCGTCTCGCGCTCGTCGCTGCGCAGGCCCACGCGCAGGCTGGTGTCGTTGGCGGCGCTCATGGCCAGATTGCAGCCCAGCACCAGCGCAGCCGCCGCGCCCGCGGCAAAGCGCCAGAAACTACGGACCGGCCTTTTCGAATTCTGCGCCGCGATTTCGTTCCGCACCGCGCCGAGCACACGCGCGCGATGCGCCGGAGCTGCGCCGTCGACCGGCGACGCTTTCAGCGCGGCCTCGAGCTCGCCCAATTCGGGCGGAAGATCGGCGTCGCTCATGACGCGCTCCGTTCCGAACCCGCCGGTTCGAGCGTCGCGCGCAGTTTTTCCAGCGCGTAGCGGTAGCGGCTTGCGGCCGTGTTGGCGCTGACGTTCAGCGCCGCCGCGATCTGTTCAAAGGTCAGATCGCCATCGATTTTCAACGCGATCACCGCGCGTTGTTCTTCCGGCAACGACGCCAGAGCGCGCTCGAGTCGCGGCGCGGGCTCGGCCGACTGGGCTGCATCGGCCTTCGCATAATTCAGCGTTTGCAACTCGGCAGCTTCCATGGACCGCTCGTTGCGGCGCTTTTCGGCTCGCTTGACTGCCGCCCGGTGAACGGCCGAGAACAGGTAGGCTTTCAAATCCTGGATCTCCAGCGCCGCCGGTCCGGCCCGAACCAGCGCAACAAACACATCCTGCACAGCGTCTTCGGCGTCTTCGCGCCGCCGGGAGATGCGGGTCGCGGCGCGCAGCAGGCTCGCGCCATACTCGTCGTAAAGCCGCGCAAAGGCGTCCTCACGGCCGGCCGCAATGTCCTTCAGGTAATCGGCCGGACGCCCCATTTATTGCTCCACACTTACACGAGTCGCTCAGGGTCTGGATTTGTCTAAGAATCTTTTAAAATATCAGGGGCCAGGGGACAGGAACCCCTCTCCCCCTGAAATCATCGTTACAAGTGAAATTATTTTTCTATGGCCTCTGCGCCGCAAACGGCTATTTTTTCTTTCATGAGTATCGATGTGTCCCGCATTTTCGACGGCCTGAATCCTCCGCAACGCGAAGCCGTCGAGACCCTGGAAGGTCCGCTCGTCATTCTTGCCGGCGCCGGCTCGGGAAAAACGCGCGTCGTCACGCGCCGCATCGCCAACCTGATTCACCATCGCGTCAAACCCTGGGAAATTCTGGCCATCACGTTCACTAACAAGGCGGCGGCAGAAATGCGCCACCGCGTCGAAGCGCTGCTCACCGATGAACTCGGAAACACGATGGTGAACCCCGGCCAGATGTGGCTCTCCACATTTCACAGCTTCTGCGCGCGCCTGCTGCGCCGCGAAGCCGAGGCGCTGGGTTTCACGCGCGATTTCACCATCTACGACGAAGAAGACGCCAGCGGCATCATCAAGGATATCGTCAAGCGCATGGGCCTGAGCGAGGACAAACGTTACTCGCCGCGGAATGTGCGCCAGTTGATCTCCAATGTCAAAGGCCAGGCGTTACGGCCCAGCGACCTCGACGAAAGCATGTTTCACGAACGCGTGCTGCAGCAGATTTTCACCGAGTACGAAGCCGAGCTGAAAAAAGTCCAGGCCATGGACTTTGATGACCTGCTGCGACTGGCCGTGGTGCTCTTTCAGGAGCGCCCCGACATCCTCGACCGTTACCGCGACCGCTTTAAATACGTTCTCGTCGACGAGTACCAGGACACCAACAAGTGCCAATATCTTCTGGTGAAGCTGCTCGGCGAAAAACACCGCAACGTCTGCGCAACCGGCGATCCGGATCAATCCATTTACGCCTGGCGCGGCGCGGATGTTCGCAACATTCTGTCCTTCGAACGCGATTTCCCCGAAGCGAAAATCGTGAAACTCGAACAGAATTACCGTTCGACGAAAAAGATTCTGCAGGCTGCCAGCGCGGTCATCAAGAACAACACCGAGCGCAAAGACAAGGAACTCTGGACGGAAAATGCCGCCGGCGATTCAATCAGCTACACGGTCACCGGCGACGAGCAGCTTGAAGCATACGAGATTTCGCGCGCGGCCGAACGCCACGTCCGCGAGGGCCGCACGTACAAAGACATCGCCGTTTTTTACCGCACCAACGCGCAATCGCGCGCGATCGAAGATGCGCTGCGGAACGCGATGATTCCGTACCAGATCATTGGCGGAACCGCGTTCTACGAACGGCGCGAAGTGAAAGACGCGCTCTCGTATCTGCGGCTGATCGTTAACCCGCACGACGACGTCGCCTTCCGCCGCGTGCTGAATGTGCCGCGCCGCGCGCTGGGCGAATCGTCGCTCGAAATGATCGAGCAGCAGGCGGAGCGCCACGGCACGTCGCTGATCGGCACGATGGACGGAGAACACTGCGAAGAATTTTTCGCCTCGTTCAAACCCAAGGCGCGACAGGGCCTGATTCAGTTCATCCGGCTGTTCGATTCGCTGCGCACGATGCCCGTTTTTCCGGTCGCGCCGATTGTTCAGAAAATGCTCGAGAAAAGCGGCCTGCGCGAAGCGCTGGTGGAAGCCGGTGAAACCGAGCGCGTCGAAAACATCGATGAACTCGTGAACGCGGCGGCCATTTACGATGAACAGAAAGCGTTGGCCGTCGCCGGCCTTCCGGACGCGCCGCCGCCCGAACCCGGCGCTTACGACGGCCTGGAAGAGATGGCGCAGCAGCCGCCGTCGCTCACGAACTTTCTCGAAAATGCAGCGCTCGTTGCGCCGACGGACAATTTCGACGGCAATACCGACGTGGTCACACTGATGACGCTGCACATGGCCAAGGGACTCGAGTTTCCGGTCGTGTTTCTCGCGGGGCTGGAAGAAGGCCTGCTGCCGATGTTGCGCGGCGGGCCGGAAGCCGATCCGGCCGCTGAGGCCAAAGCGGTCGAAGAGGAGCGGCGCCTGCTTTACGTCGGTATCACGCGAGCGCGCGAAAAGCTGTACATCTCGCGCGCGCAAAACCGCCGGCGCTTCGGCAAGACCGACATGTCGATTCCCTCGCGTTTCCTCGACGAATTTCCCGAAAAGCTTCTCGATACCCAGGACCGTTCACGTCCGGCCTGGGCTGAACTGACCGGATCCTCCAACCGAACCGCACCGCGCGGCCGGCCGCTGATCAACGAAGATGATGCTTTCGAGGCCTTTGAACGAGAGGTGGCAAGCGTGTTTGCAGATGAACAGGAAGTGAAGCCCAAACGTCCCGAGTCCGGCCGGCGCCGCGACGAAGCGCTCCAGACGGTCGTCGACCGTTTGCTCGATGTCAGCGAGTCTCAGACGCCCGATGCCGGATTCGAAATCGGCGACCGCGTCTCCCACACCGATTTTGGCGATGGCATCATCGAAAACATCACCGGCTGGGGCGATTCGAGGAAGGTTAAAATACAGTTCCGCAATCAGGGCCCGAAAACCCTGCTGCTCACCATTGCCATTGCGAAGCTGCAGAAAGTTTAGAACTATGTACCAGCCCTGGGAGTGTCGACACTCCCGGCTGGTCACGCTGATAACTCCCGGATGATAAGCCCGGAACGCCAAAGCGGCCCAAGGCTGGCACTTTCTCTTAAAACACTACGTGTTCGTAATATTTCAACAATCCAGATTTAGGCGGGACGCACCTGCATGGCGCCGTCGCGCCGCAACAGCTCTTCGATTTCCGGCACTTTTTCAGAACGAACGACGTCGATTGAAACCAGAATTTTATTATCGCCCTCAGACAGGTCTTCCAATCGTTCCAACCCGCGCGGCGCCTGCCCGCGGCCGCTCATTGCGCCGACCAGCGAGCCGACAACAATCGAAGCTCCGGCGGCCCACAATCCGGAACTGACGAAGTACCAGAGGCTCGGAATACCGATCAGGTAGCTGCTCGACGTTCCCGCCAGCGAACCGAACGCACCGCCCAGCATTCCGCCGATTGCGGAACGCCGCGCGTCGGACTTCACATCGCGGCGCGACATCCGAGAGAACGACGAATCCTTCACATTCTTCAAAAGCTGCGGCGCTATGCGGGCGAAGTACGCTCCGGCCAGAGTTCCGGCAAGCACGCTTGTCGCCAGTCCGGCGTAAAGCGCGTACTCCGATCCGTCCGCAAGATAAAGCGAGAGTGATCCAAGCAGCCCGCCGACCGAGCCGCCGAAGCCGCCGCCAACCTGGCTGCGCTCGGTGTCATCGGCCGGATGCGTGGTGAGATCGCGCGGCACGCGCTGTGACCATTCGTCGGGTTCGTTATCGGGCATCACCAGCTTGATACGACGCCGGCTGACTCCCGCGGCGATGACGTCGTCAACGGCCTGGCGCGCTTTGGTCGGATCGTCGAAAATCCCGATGCGATAGTGATGTCTCATTCCACTCCTCCGTTCTTCCCGCACGCTCCGTCGAGCGCTGGCGCGCACTTAACGCGACCGCTTTGCCAATCCCGTGTAATGGCGAAAAGTTTCGGGAAAAAACAGTCCACCGGCGTCTTTATGCAACCGATGAAGAGGATCGTTGAACTTTCGATCTGGAAAGGCTATAAAGCCCCTGTGAAACCGTTGCGCACATTCTTGCTCGTATGCCTTCCAGCCATGTGGGTGATGCTGCCGGGTTGTACCATCACGGCCGACGGCGTGCAGCAGATGGAAGTCCCGCTCGACGAAGTTTTTCCTCCTTCAAAAGCCGTCGCCAGCTACCTGCAAACGACAAAACCGACGAAGATGAGCGAGACCGATCTGGAAGCCCACATCGGCGGCAAACAAAAATTCGCGACGCTCAAAAAGTGGGGCACGCTTTCGTCGATGCAGGGCGAATACGGCATCCCCAAGCGCCCCCCGGCTGCGCGCGTTTCAGTCACCGAAATGGGCAGCAAACAAAACGCATATGGCGCCTACACCAACTTGCGCGCCGGGCTTCTGGGCGAGAACAGCTACGTCAAAATTGGCGTCCACGCCACCGTCGACGGCGAGCGCATGATGTTTGTGCAGGACCGCTTTCTGATCGTTATCCGCGACCTGACGGGGAATTCAGACCCTACGCGCCGCACGATGCTGATTAATTTCGGCCGCGCGATCTCCGACCGCATCCCGCGCGACATCACGGACATCAATCTCGTCAGCTACCTGCCTTACGAAAGCCGCGTTCCCGCCACCGAGCGCCTGGACAAAGAAGACCCGCTTGGCATGGGCATTTTCAAAACCGGCGGCGTCACCGCGCTCTACCGAATCGACAACCGCGAATGCAAAGTCTTCATGGCGGAAGTCACCGATCACATGGGCCTGAAGGGCGTGATCGGCGACGTCAAGAAGGCCATGGAAAAAGAAGGCCCGATCAGCGAACTGGGCATCGGCGAAGAAGGCTACCAGGGCCGCCTGTTCAAAAGCATGGCCATGGTCGCCCAGCGCGAGCACGTCGTTTTCGGCTGCTACGGCACAATGACCGAAAAAGAAATGCGCAACGTCCTCGCCGCCGTAGACCGCCGCGTCAAACCCTACGTCGCTCCCAAGATCAAAGCCAAGCCTGAAGACGAAGAGTCCTCCACGAAAAAGGCCTACGGCAACGTCGGACAGTAAGTTGTCGGACCCGTTCCGTTAACGATCGCACTCACAATCCGAATTCGTGCGGCTCCATTTATAGTCTTCTTCGGACTGCAATCGTGCAGCAGTCGCCGGCTTCGTGTAATTGAAGCGGTTGCCTGCGTTGAAGTAATCGCTTTCGACGCTGTTCATGGATCGGTACTCGGTCACGGGCGCTCTCGTCTCAAACGACGCCGGGACGCGCTCGGTATCGTCTTCGTCCTCGTACGACACGTTCTGTGCCCGGTCGTTTTCACACTCATCACATGCTCTTGCCACCGGGCCCAGAATCATTGCTGCCGCGGCGACCAACATCAGTTTGGTAAACATATTATTCCTCCCAAAAGAGTGTCACTCCTGCACCCTCTTGAGCGACCGACATACCAAATCATGCGGGGCGAATAATTCGAAGAGACATCTTTTCAAATCAGGCTTTCGATCGTAATCGAACGAATAATGCAACAAGCAACGAAACAAAAAGAAAAACCAGCGCTAACGGCATGATCATCGTCGGCCGTTCGGTCTTACGAAATTCGATGGACGATAGAAGTTTGAGATAGTTCGTGCTCGGTTTGCCATCTTGTGGGTAACTTACTGTCACAATGCAGTCTCGGCCGGTTCCCAAAAAATGCATGAGAACATAGAACGTGTTTGCTGACGCTTCAGCACGCATGGAATAACCGTAAATTTTCCCATGGCGCGCGCATTCCAGGCTCGCCTCTTTTTCCTCGGTTATCTTAACGCCCACACGCTGCAATTCGACTTTGGTCATTTGAATCATTTCTTGACTGGCGCTGTTCAATTGCGCCGAATTATTGATAGGTCTGTTAAAAACCAGATTCAGGAGTACGCGTTCTCCGGGCGCGAACGCGGCATAGTATTCTCGATGTCCAACCTCATGGCTTGCCGTCACGAACCATTGGCAATTCGTCTCCGAATTTCCCGCAAAACCGTCGATCTCTGGCAACAAAAGACGTCCATTGCTTAGTTGATTATCCGGCACGGGCAAATACCCGCCATTTTCACCCGCGAGGATTGATGAAATCGACAATAAAACCATCGACACAATAAGCCGTCGCATACGCCTCCAGAGTGACTGCCGCAGCAATTCTGATTAAACCAACCCGCTTATATCGAACGCCGTTCCGCCCATCCCCGCCGGCGGTTCGACGCCCTGCAATTTCAAAACCGTCTTGGCCACGCTGCGGATGTGCAGGCCTTTGCGCTCACCCGGTCCGCGCAATCCGGCTTTCATGCGCGCTTTGGTGGAGAGAATAAAAATTCCTTCTTCGGCGTGATTCGCATCGTCGGGTCCGCTGTCGTTTTCGAAGGTATGAATCTGCGGATTCGGCCCGCCCACGCTGCCCATCGAGCGCCAGTACAGTCCGCCAAAATAAACGATCAGGTCCGGCGCAACGCCGTTCACCTTTTCATAGATGTTCTCCGGCCGCAGCACCTGAGAATGGATCGGCGCGCCTTTGTCGTCGGTGATCGCGAGAATTTTCGCCGTCAGTTCCTGCTTGAAGGCCTCGACATTTTCCGGCGCAATTACGCCCTGTGGTTCACGGCCTTTAATATTGAGGAACAGGCGCCCGTAATAACCGCCGTCGCCCCACGCCTTCGTCTTGCTCCAATCGACATCGCATTTTCCGATCGGCGTCGCTTTGTCCGGCCGTGATTTCAGCACCAGATAACCCTGCTGAATCAGCCACTCGTTGAAAGCGATGCCGCCGACCATGCGCTTGATGCCGTGGTCGCTCACGACCGCCACCCAGGCATCGTCGGGAATGTCCTCGAGAATCCGCCCCAATGCGTTGTCAACGTGGCGGTAGTACTCCGGCATGCAGTTCGCCAGGTCCTTGTTGAATTCGTAGCGTGGGTGTTCCTTGTCGAAATATTTCCAGAAGCCGTGATGGATGCGGTCGGTGCCCATCTCGACCATCATGAAAAATTCCCACGGCTTGTTTTTCAGCAGCCATTTCACCTGCGTCGCATGGCTGTCGGTCATTTCGAAAACGCGTTTGAGCAGGCTCACCTTGTCGTTGGTGCGGAAGTCGCGAACGTCCGGCACGTATTCGCCCGTCGCCGCGGTCAGTTCATTTTTAAGCGCCGCCGGATAGGTATAGTTGCTGTCCTGGCCCGGCGTCAAAAAACACCCGACCTGGTTTCCGCGCAGCGGCTTCGGCGGAAACGTCAGCGGCACGCCGTACGTGATGCAGTCGCGATTATTCCGCGAGAGCACATCCCAGACGGTCTCGTGCTTGACCCACGTCGACGTCGCAAGGCCCAAACCCGAGTACGAATGATCGGTGCGGTTACGGAAGCCGTAAATGCCAAGTTCGCCCGGTGACGTCCCGGTCATCATCACCATCCACGCCGGACAAGTGATCGGCGGATCGCAGCTCCGCAGCCGCCCCCACATCCCCGAACTCATCAGGCCGCTCAGCACGGGCAAGTTCGGCCGGAACTGCTCGAAAACGAGCGACGGCTCCGCGCAATCCAACCCCAGCACCGCAACTTTCTGTGGCATTCCCGCTCCTTATTAAGCCATGAGTCCCTTCGGCTTATACTACGATCCTCAACCCCACGCAATCTGTCCAAAACGCACATGTTGCAATTGTGGCCTGAATCTGAACGCACGTGTTGTAGTAGGCGGGGCTCTTAGCCCCGCCGCAACCGATGCCGAAGGCGAGGTTGGGCGTGTTCGAAATGCTTAACGCTGAAAACTTTTGCACGTGTTGTGGGTGCCAAGGAGCAAACAACCTTTTGCTTGCTCCTTGCTAACGCGCTCAGTCATTTCTAAAAACTTTTGCACGTGTGCACAATGCTTCCGTCGGCGAACTTTAGACCCTAATATAAGACGATCTCACTTCGATTTTCTTGCCTGAATTCTCTGTATTTTTTTTCGACACGAATCTTGGCGTTTCACATTCAAGTAAGGTACCTTGAAAATCATGCCACTGCGATCGATCTTCCTCGCACTTGTCTTCGCGGTCTCACCGCTTTTCGCCGAAGACGGCATCACCGAAGCCGAACTCGCTAATGCGTTAAAGACATTGTCACTCAATCCAACCGTCGAGATTCAGAAAGTGCTGCATCCTGGCGATGGCGGGTCGATCGGCGTGATTTTAAAGGGAGGCGACGCGACAGTGCTTCAATTCTGGATCGATGGCAGATTGAATCTCTTCGACGATCACGCGAAAGCTTCGGGCGACCTGTACATTGGCAACAGCGGTCCCGGAGATTCCCATCGGAAGCAAAGAGGACACTGCCATTAGATTGGTGTTGTCCGAATGGCTCAGCAGGAACTACACGAAAACGGAACAAACGGCGCTAAGGTCGCCCAAAATGGTCAAAAATACTGAAAAAGACAAGCTCGCCCGTACGGCGGTAACAGTGTTGGAAATTCTCGCGGAGCACACGCCTGTTCCATCCAAAAAGAAAAAGTGAGCATCTTATTTGATCGCTTTGAATTCCTCCGGCACCGAAAAAATGCCGCGCTCGTCCGCCTTCGCAAACGCCGCCTTCCCCCACTCCACCCACTCCTTTTCCAGCGCCTCGAAACTCGTCCCAATCTTCGGCAAAATCGTTTCGATGGACTCACCCTCAGCGAGGCCCGTCGCGATCCCCTGCAACCACTCGCGCCGCTTTTCAGCCAGAAACGCAATGACGCTGGCAAGCTGCGCATAATGTTCCGTTTTCGCCGACGTGGTCAGCAGCATTTTCATCGGCTTGAAAAAACTTTTGCCCTCCACATCGATCGGCCGCGCAAAATTTTTGACATACACCGCGCGATCGATCGACTCCGGATTCACGCAGAGCTGCACATAATTAGCGAGCCCTTCCTGAAACCAATTCGTCAATTCTCCGCCGCTGACAATGCGCAGATCGCGACCGACCAGCGCGTGAACGGCTTCGTGCAAATACACGGGCCGATCCGGGAGCGCGCGAAGTTTCCCCGCCGCCGGGGGAATCGTCGCAATGTCGAGTACCGTGTAACCACCGGCGTTCGACGGCGCGACTTGGAGGCGCCACGCCTTGCCTAGGCGCTCGAACAGTTTCACCTGCGATTCTTTGCTCGAAAAAATCAGCACCGAAATCGGCCGGCCGGGATCGGCGGTGCGGAACGACGTTCCAAAACTGTTCTTCAGCCACGTGCGGGCCGCAAGAATTTTCTTCAGCAGCACCTGCATGTCATCTTTTGTGAATTCGTCCAGCATGTCCGTCGCGAGCCACACATCGCCGTCACTCACGGCGCGCACCATCGATTCTCCAAACGCCAGTTCCTGCAACCAGGTACGCGTCGGCAAAGCCGCGACGGGATTGGCTTCTGCCCCAATGAGTGCGATTTCATCCAAGCCAACGCTTTTCACGCGGCCTTCGATCGTCAGCGCGAACGAGCGCACCGACGTCCAATCGCCGACGCGACCCCGCGCCCAAGGCCACTGCGAAAGCGGCTCACTGAGCTTCTGCCATTCGCCGCCTTTGATTTCGATACGATGCTGAAACAGTGGCTTGCCATTCCCATCGAGCGCGAACCAGCGCAATACCGGAGGCGTTTCCGTCGCGCTCGGTTCCACCTTGATCCACGCCTGCAGCGCGCTCGCGTACACGGGACTTTTTTGAAGTGAAATGAAACACCGCGTTGCGCTTCCGCCTGCGACGGGTTCAAGCAGCAATGCCGACTTTCCCTGCGGCACTTTTTCAGCGGTCAATGTCGGCGTCAGGCCTTCGGCGCGAAATGTTTTTGGAATTCCGTTCTCGAAATCAGCGAGCACTTCCGGCACAGGCTCGTCCGCAGCCCGCGCGAAACAATGCAGCGCTAAAAACAGAATGAGAAGCGAACGGCGCATCACTTCACGATAGCCGACGCTCCGCGCCTATGCCAGAATCGGCTGCACGATTTTCCCGGCGACATCCGTCAGCCGGAAATCGCGGCCGCTGTGCCGGTACGTCAGCTTCTCGTGGTTGAGACCCATCAGATGCAAAATCGTCGCGTGGAAATCATGAACGTGAACCGGATTTTCAACGACGCTCACGCCGTACTCGTCGGTCGCGCCGTGCGCGATGCCGCTCTTGACGCCCGCGCCCGCCAGCCACGACGAAAACGCCCAATGATGGTGCTCGCGCCCCTTCGCGTCGGCCTTGTCGTTGAACGGCGTGCGACCGAACTCGGTCGTCCAGACAACGAGCGTGTCGTCGAGCATCCCGCGCGATTTCAAATCTTTCAGCAGACCCGCGATGGCCTGGTCGACGTTACGCGCCAGCGGTTCGTGCGTCGTCATGTCGCCGTGCGCGTCCCAATTGTCGGCCGAACCCACATCAATAAGTTCCACCACGCGAACGCCGCGCTCGGCCAGCCGCCGCGCAACGAGACACTGCCACGCAAAACCCTTCGTGCTTCCGCGCTGCAATCCGTAC
>Ga0265314_10001582_pt1 | contig 25025 bp, 31 predicted proteins | sample 4126metaG_FD_203106 | JGI IMG/M metagenome (GOLD analysis project Ga0265314, IMG submission 203106) | Rhizosphere microbial communities from Carex aquatilis grown in University of Washington, Seatle, WA, United States - 4-1-26 metaG | ecosystem: Host-associated > Plants > Roots > Rhizosphere >... | reverse complement strand
GAATATAAATATCGCCTTCTGCTTCCCGATAACAAGGTGAGGTACCTGCATGTTCTTGCCCACGGGACCAAGAACAAAGACGGCGAATGGGAGTGTGTCGGCGCGGTTCAGGACGTAACGGAGCGCCGACTCTCGGAGGAGGCGCTCACCAAGGCAAGAGCAGAACTCGCCCATGTCGCCAGGGTTACGAGCCTTGGAGCGTTAACAGCATCGATTGCTCATGAGGTGAACCAGCCGCTTTCAGGGATTATTACCAACGCCAGCACGTGCCTACGGATGCTTAGCGCCGGTGAGCCGAACCTGGAGGGTGCGCGCGAAACGGCGCGACGTACGATTCGCGACGGGAATCGCGCCTCCGAGGTTGTCACGCGTCTGCGGGCCCTATTCAAGAGGAAGGAAGTTGCTGCCGAGTCGATAGACCTCAATGATGCGGCGCGGGAAGTGATCGCGATTTCGTTAAGTGAGTTGCAGAGCAACAGAATCAACGTCCAGCATGATTTCGCCGAGAATCTGCCGGCGGTGAAAGGCGACCGCATCCAGCTTCAGGGCGTGATCCTCAATCTGCTGCGTAACGCTTCTGACGCAATGCGCAATGTTGATGACCGACCCAGACAACTGCTGATCAAGACGGAAAGCGACGATGGCAAAGGCGTCCAGCTAACCGTTCGGGACACCGGTATCGGTTTCGCTCCTGATGCTTCCGATCGGCTCTTCGAATCGTTTTACACAACGAAGGAGGACGGCATGGGAATTGGGCTTTCAGTCAGTCGTTCGATTATTGAAGCCCATCGCGGCCGCCTCTGGGCATCAGCCAACGATGGGCCAGGAGCTTCCTTCGCATTCTCCATTCCGCCCGATTACAGCACCGAACCAAATTAGAAACAAGGACTTGCAGGTGATTGCCAGTTGCCGGCTGCACCCAATACCTAAGTACAATAGACGCCGCCGTTCATACAGCGGATGATTGTGCTTGGAGTGTCGCAAGAAGGGACTCCATGGAGACAAACTCAGCCGTGTTGTTGATATGCAGCCCTGAGTGGTGTGAGCGGCACTTCGGAAAGAGCACATCGACTTCAAGCAGCGTTGGAGCAAACGCGCGGTTCTCCACGTTAAGTAAAAGCTGTCTTTAAGTGCGGACTGAGAGATCCATGAAGAATCCACTTTCACTAGTGTCAATCGTCGACGATGATGAATCTGTCCGCGAATCGTTGCCAGACCTACTCAAGGAGTTCGGTTTTGCATCTCAGACATTCTCTTCTGCTGAGGAGTTCCTTGCGTCGGATGGAATCTCGCGAACCAAATGTTTGATCCTCGATGTTGCAATGCCTGGAATGGGCGGTCCTGACCTGCAGCGCGAACTGAAGCGTCGCGGGTCGAACATCCCAATTATCTTCATCACCGCTCAGAGAGACGAGACCCTGCGGGCGCGCATGCTCGAACTCGGAGCAATTGCCTGTTTGTTCAAGCCATTCAACGATACGGCATTGCTCGATGCGCTGAATGCTGCATTTCGAGCCAAATGAGCTTCGCCCCCCATTCATGTTGAGGATTTACAATGGCTACTGCGAGCGCACATTGCTATGAAGTAAGGTGTTTCCCCATGCCGCTTACCTCGCCAATCATCTTTGTTGTGGATGATGATATCTCTGTCCGCGAATCGCTTGAACTTCTCTTGCGTCACGAAGGCTTCGCGGTGGAGACATTCGTTTCCGCGCAGGAATTCCTCAGTCGTCCACGCGCAACTGTGCCAAATTGCTTGGTTCTGGACTTTTCTCTTCCCGGACTCAATGGCCTCGAGTTGCAGAAACGTGTTGCAGTGGAACGGCATGAGATGCCGATCATCTTCATCACGGGCCACGGGGATATTCCTATGACCGTGCAGGCGATGAAGGCGGGAGCTGTCGAGTTTCTGACCAAACCCTTCGGCGACGAGGTCTTGCTGAATGCGATTCGCAAATCGATCGAGCGCAGCAAAGTCCTGCTTGACCGCGATGGTGAGATTCGCGGTTTGAGGGCCCGGTATGACCGTCTTACATCGCGTGAGCGGGAAGTGTTGGCTCTTGTTGTAGCTGGCCTTCCGAATAAGCAGGTCGGCAGTGAATTGGGCATCAGCGAGATTACCGTGAAAGCGCATCGCGGCAGCGTGATGCGAAAGATGGACGCCGACTCTCTCCCCGAATTGGTGAGCATGGCCGCCCGCCTTAGGCTGGTGCGGCCGGCTGCGGTTACTCTGCATACGGCCAAGTAATGCCGTTTCGGGAATCTAGTCTCAGCGGACGTTTGTAATTCACGGGCAGCAATTCGAATTCCGTCGATCAGTTTACCCATCACGCCACGCTGCCATTTCGATGCCGATGCCACAGCCCATCGGATCTGCCATCTTCGCAGCAAGGAACTCTACCTGGTGATCCCGATCCGTGAATGGGATGATTCGCGGAGAGTCGGCACCGTCATCGCGATGGCTCGATGAGTTTTGGGGATATTGGAAAACAACGTGGATCTCCCGCAACCCAACTACGTTCGGGTGACTCCGCATGAAAGAAGCATCTCGAAATTCGATCCTACGCGCTTGGCGGAAAGGAACAGGATATGCCGAATCACAAATCCGCAGTGACACGAGAACAGACGCTCGCCGAAAGGGCTGGCGAATTTCTGATCGGAGGCGATCTCCCTGTAAGACGCTTGGGATTTGGCTCGATGCGAATCACGGGAGACGGAATTTGGGGCGAGCCTGCAAATCGGGCTGAGGCCGTCCGCGTTCTGCAGCGCGCTGTCGAACTAGGTGTCAATTTCATAGACACTGCGGACTCTTATGGTCCGGGAGTGAGTGAAGAGATCATTGCCGAGGCTCTGTACCCTTATACGGCAGGCCTTGTTATCGCCACCAAGGGCGGCTTTACGCGCCCAGGTCCCGACCAATGGGTTGAAAACGGCAAACCAGAACACTTGAAGTCCGCCTGCGAAGGTAGCCTGCGCCGGTTGAGACTCGACCGGATCGATCTCTTTCAGTTGCATCGAATCGATCCAAAAGTGCCGGCTGATGACCAGATCGGTGCGTTGAAGGACCTGCAGGCGCAAGGAAAAATCAAACACATCGGGTTATCGGAAGTGAGTGTAAGTCAGATTCGGCGTGCGCGAACGATCGTTCCGATTGTGAGCATCCAGAATCGTTACAGCGTGGCTGATCGCGGATCGGAGGACGTTCTGGAGTATTGCGAGCAAGAGAACCTGGGTTTCATTCCGTGGTTCCCGCTCGCGGCCGGTCGAGTCTCGAGAGCAGACAGCCCCATCCGACACCTCGCCGCGCAACTAGGTGCGACACCCTCTCAGGTGGCTCTGGCGTGGCTGCTCGCGCGATCTCCTGTCATACTGCCAATCCCAGGCACCTCGCAGGTTGAACACCTTGAAGAAAACGTGGCGGCAGTTGGCTTGGAGATTGACGCAAAGCAATTACAGGAACTAGACCGAACGGCACGCGCCAGGTAAGAGAAGGAACTATGCCTCTGACTCGAATCGGTGTCATCTAAGGGCGAGGCAAGGTAGAGATCGAGGGACATCACATCTGGCTGTCCATCTGCGTTCAATGTGCCGTTCCGAGATCGCTAGTCGCAGTTACATCCGGACTTTCAACCAAGGAGATGTTATGAGCAAATCAATTGAAGTAGAGAGAGAAATGGAACGCAAACAAGTGGCTCCGCTGATCACACCCACCGACCTGAAAGCAGAGGCGAGTCGGGATGTTGCGGGAGCGATGAACGCCATACTGGCGGATGTGTTCGCGCTTTACCTGAAGACCAAGAACTTCCACTGGCACCTGAGCGGGCCGCACTTTCGTGATTATCACTTGCTGCTGGATGAACAGGGCGACCAACTCTTCGCGATGACAGACCCCATCGCTGAGCGCGTCCGTAAGATTGGAGGGACCACTCTCAGGTCCATCGCACATATCGCCCGCTTGCAGCGCGTATCGGACAATGACGCCCCATACGTCGAGCCGGAGGACATGCTCGCAGAGTTGCGCGAGGACAGCAAAGCGCTCGCCGCGCGACTGCGCGAGGCCCACGGTGTCTGCGAGGAATATGAGGACATTGCTACTGCCAGCCTCATAGAGGTGTGGATCGACGAGACCGAACGGCGGACCTGGTTCCTGTTCGAGGCAGGCCGTCGAAGCGATTCAACCGGACATTGAAACTCTGATTGGGTTGGGCAGATTGTGCTTGTCGTCATTGCTCAAGAGCCAACACCGCAAGGCGAGGTATCAGTGAAAGGGCCCATCCGCTGTGAATGGGCCCTTTCTGATTATGCGGCCTTGCTTGCGGATTGTTTGAAGAAGGCAAGCAGGTCGGCGTTGATCTCGTCTTTGCGGGTGGAGCACATGCCGTGGGGCGCGCCGGGGTAGACCTTGAGTTGCGCGCCTTTGATGAGCTTGGCGGAGAGGCGTGCGGAGTCGTCGATGGGCACAATCTGGTCGTCGTCCCCGTGGAGGATGAGGGTCGGGATGTCGAACTTCTTTAGGTCTTCTGTGCAGTCGGTCTCGGAGAAGGCCTTGATGCAGTAGTAGGCACCGGGGAATCTACACATCATTCCCTGGAACCAGAAGGAGTCGCGGAGGCCCTGCGAAACCTTGCTGCCCGGGCGGTTGGCACCATAGAACGGCGCACTGAGGTCCTTAAAAAACTGCGAGCGGTCAGCCTGGACAGCGGCACGCTGCCCATCGCACACTTCAAGAGGCAGACCGCCTGGGTTTGCGGGGGTCTTGAGCATCAGCGGCGGGACGGCGCCGATGAGAACCGCCTTGGCCACGCGCTTCGTGCCGTGGCGGCCGATGTAGCGGGCGACCTCGCCGCCGCCGGTGGAGTGGCCGACGTGGATGGCATCTTCGAGGTTGAGGTGGCGGACGAGTTCGGCGAGATCGTCGGCGTAGGTGTCGAGGTCGTTGCCGTTCCAGGGCTGGCTGGAGCACCCATGGCCACGGCGGTCGTGGGCGACGCAGCGAAAGCCCTGGTTGACGAGGAAGTTCATCTGGTCTTCGAAGGCGTCGGAATTCAAGGGCCAGCCGTGGCTGAAGACCACGGGCTGTCCTGATCCCCAGTCCTTGTAGTAAAGCTCGGTGCCGTCGTTCGTGGTGAACATGCTCATGGTGTTTTCTCCTTGTGCTAAAGTAGCGTCCGGCCGGAGCCTAACTAGCTTCTGGCCAGTGTCGTGCATTTCCGTGATGTCACTTCCTCCCTACCTGCCCGTCACCTCGCGGATGACCCGCAGGAAATTGCCGCCCAGGATCTTCTTTAGATTGCGTTCCGTATATCCACGTCTCAGCAACTCCGCAATCAAAGCGGGCATCTTCGACACATCATCGAGTCCATTTGGCGGCCCCGAAATCCCGTCGTAATCGCTCCCGATTCCCACATGGTCGATCCCTGCGTTCTTTACCGCATGGTCGATATGGTTCGCCACATCTTCGACAGTTGCCACCACTTTCACTCGGGTTCCAAAGAGTTTCCGCACGTCCTCGGCCGCATAATCGTCCAGCGCCCTCCCGGTCAGCTGCAGTGCGGCCGTCTCAGTCTTGATGTCTGAATTCAACGCCTCCGCGTCCTGCGGATTCACAAAACCCTCTCCGAAGTTGATCCCGATCACGCCACCATTCTTGGCCAGAGCCCACAGCATTTCGTCTGTCACATTTCGCGGAACATCCGAAATCGCGCGCATCGACGAATGCGACACGATTACCGGCTTGGTCGTTACCGCGAGCGCGTCATAAAAAGTCTTGTCCGCAACGTGCGAAAGATCGACCAGCATCCCCAGCCGGTTCATCTCCCGCACCACTTCTTTGCCGAAGTCCGTCAGCCCGTTATGTGCCGGCGTGTCGGTCCCTGAATCCGCCCAGTTGTTATTTCGCGAATGCGTCAGGGTCATTGACCGTATCCCCAGTTGGTAGTACATGCGCAGCACTCGCAGATCGTCGTCGATCGTGTGTCCACCCTCGATTGTCAGAAAAGCCGCAATCTTGTGTGACTTCACGATCCGCTTGATGTCAGCCGCCGTCGTCGCCAGATCGATCTTGTTCTTATGTGTATCGAAGAGCGATTGCATCGCGTCCCGCAGATCGAGCGTCCGACGAACGGCTTCCGATCCCGGAAAGTACACAGGAACCCACAGCGCAAAGAATGGCGCATGAATTCCGCCCTCGTGCAGCCGCGGTATGTCCACGTGGCCCACATCCTGTCGTTTGCCCAGATCCTCGCCCATCACCAACAAGCGCTGCACCGTGTCGATGTGGCCGTCGATCCCGATTGCCTCTGCCGCCAGCTTTCGCGCCAGCTGGGGAATTTCTTGCGCGTTGAGCGGTCTGCGGCGGATCTTGTGAACGGTGGCTTTCATATTGGAACTCCTTTTGGTTGTCGCACCCTTTGAACTCGCGTCTAACGGAGCAGATTGACCTCGGCTAGGTCGACGATCTCGTCTCCGCGCCCGCTAAGGATTGCTTTGAGAGCGAATAAGCTGAAGCCTTTAGCCTGCTCGAGCGTGATGGTCGGTGGCATGGATAATTCCTGCCGGCTCACCAGGACCTCGACCAGAGCGGGTCCCTCGTGCTGCAATGCCTGCACAATCATCGGTCGCACCTGATCGGGCGTCTCGGCCGTCAGACCAAGCACCCCGGCGGCTTCAGCGAGCTTCGCGAAATTCGGATTTTGCAGATCGGTTCCAAAATCGACAATGCCCGCTGCCTTCATTTCTAGCTCAACAAACGCCAACGAATCATTTTTGAAGACGATGATCTTCACGGGCGCCTGCAATTGATGGAGGGAGAGCAGATCCCCCAGGAGCATGGCGAGGCCTCCATCTCCTGACAGGGAGATGACCTGGCGCTTCGGATGGCTCACCTGAACTCCTATTGCCTGGGGTAGTGCATTTGCCATTGAGCCATGGCTGAAAGAGCCGATCAGGCGCCGCTTGCCGTTCATGGTCAGGTAGCGCGCGGACCAGATAGTCGGGGTGCCAACGTCGCAGGTAAAAATGGCGTCTTCGTCAGCCAGTTCGTCGAGGACCCGAGCCACGTATTGCGGATGAATTGGTTTGTTGCCAGATCCTTCCGTTGCAAGCTCATCAAGCTCTTTTCTCGTTTTCCGGTAATGGTCGAGCGAGTCCTTCAGGTGCTGTTGATCTTTGTTTTGTTCTAGCTTTGGCAGGAGAGCTCGGAGGGTCGTCTTCGTATCTCCCACAAAGCCATAGTCGACTTTGGTTCGCCGCCCCAACTGTTCCCCGCGAATATCGATCTGCACGATCGTCGCTTCCTTCGGAAAGAACTGTTGATAAGGGAAATCAGTTCCAATCATAAGCAACAGGTCACATGCCATCATGGCGCGATAGCCAGACGAGAACCCAAGCAGCCCGGTCATTCCCACGTCGTACGGATTGTCGTACTCAATGAACTCTTTGCCGCGCATCGCATGCACAATAGGAGCGTTCAGTTTGCCCGCGAGTTCCATTAGCTCCGGGTGGGCCCCCGCACAACCGGCACCCGCCAGAATTGTTATCTTTTGCGGCTCATTCAGAACGCTTGCCAGCGTGTCAATTTCATCCTCAGCAGGACATACGGTCGGCCGGGGCGGAGGAAAATGCAGCCGCGGTTCTTCCGCGATGGCCTCGCGCAAGGCGACATCTCCAGGGATGACAACTACTGAAACACCACCACGTGCGATTGCAGTCTGCATGGCGATCTCAAGTACACGCGGCATCTGATCAACATGAGAAATCGTTTCGCAGTAGTGACTGCATTGCCCAAAGATATGTTCCGGATGGGTTTCCTGAAAGTACGTGCTTCCGATTTCGTTGCTGGGAATCTGCGCTGCAATAGCTAACACCGGCACACGGCTCCGTTGGCAATCGTAGAGACCATTGATCAAATGGAGATTGCCAGGGCCACAACTCCCCGCGCATACTGCCAGTTTTCCTGTGAGATGCGCCTCTGCGCCGGCCGCAAATGCCGCAGCCTCTTCGTGGCGCATGTGAATCCATTGAATTTGATCTTGTCTCCGGATCGAATCGGTGATTCCGTTCAGGGAATCGCCGCTAACTCCGTAAACTTTGTCGATGCCGGCCGCGGCCAGGGTTTGCACCAGCAGGTCGGATACGGTTTTCGTTGCCATAATGTTGCCTCCTTCTTCGTCCTGCTGAGCGAGCTTTCCTCGGTTTCGTCATTCAGACGGATACTGCAACCCCGCGAGAAAAGGTCTTCAGCAGAGGTCCCGCGATCTCTGCGCTTTACCTCCGGGCGGGGTATGTTCGCATCCCATCCGATCGGTTGCGATGAAGCGATCACAACAGAGGCCCGCTTGCGAATCTATTAAACGATGGTGTTGGTCGATACCTTGGTAGCAGTCGGCGCGTTGATTTGGATAGGATCGATTGCTGCGCGTTCAGGGCTCGCGAAGGTTGTGTGAATGTCGGCATATAGCGGGGCGACAATGGAGACAAGATTGTGCGTGAGGGGGGAGCACACGCCACGCAAGCGTCAGACAACTGGCTGCGTGAGTTGGCGTCAAGGGATTTCATGCCTGAGCTCATGAGTCACAAGTGGCAGTTGGTCACAGTTGCCGCGCTGGTGCGTCTGGCAATTCGGTTGACTGTTGAGCTACAGCTGTCGTGCATTACTCGTCGCCTAAATTGATACGAAGGTATCAATCGACACCTTGGTCCAATAGATCACCCTTCGCTCTTCTGGCCTAATCGCTATGTATCGAATTCGGATTCATCGGAAGCGTGAGACCAACGAGATGTTCTTAAAGAGATCACGCAATGATCAGCCCTGCTGCACCGTCCAGCCCAGGTTAAGGTTACGCGGAGCAAGTACAGCACTGACGAGAATGCAGTGGACGAGAGGTCCGCGATGATGCTTGACACAGCGCGAAGCGAGTATATTGAAGACCCAAACTTGTCGATCCCAATACGACTGGCGTGCACGGAGTCTTGGTCCGGTAACGAGCGGACGGCGAGTCTGGTCGAACTGCCTGGACTGGATGTCTATGTATATTCCGTACCATTTGGGCCGGGAAACGCTGGCGGAGATGTCCACCACTTGTCGGTGTGTCCCGATTGCATCCTCTCGCGGATCGCGCTCGCTGATGTGAGCGGGCATGGGCAATCAGTAGCAAGTTTCGGGGAGAAGCTCCGAAATCTCATGCAGCTATACCTCGGTTCTCTGTCACCGAAGGAGTTGATGCAAGATCTCAATCAGGCGGTTCGCGAAGAGCTCGACAACGTGCACTACGCTACGATGGTTGCGGTCGGCTGGCATAGTCGCCGAGGCCTGCTGGGGATTAGAAATGCCGGGCACCCTGTTCCTCTTTCGTATCGCGCCTCGCGCAGAGAGTGGAGATGGCTCGAAATTGGGCACGAGAGTAAGCGAGGGCAACCATCAAATGTGCCACTTGGCCTGCTTGCCGACGTCACCTACGGCAGGCTGGTTTTCAAACCGCAGCCCGGCGATCTTGTGATCTTGTACAGTGACGGAGTGTCAGAAGCCACAGACCCAGATGGCCGGGAACTTGGGCTGCACGGCCTAATGAAATTGGCGTCTGCGCTTGACTGCAGCTCTGCAAACACCTTTGGCACCCAGCTAACTTCGGCGCTCCGGAGCTTTCGTGGAGGCGGGGTCCCTTTGGATGACGAAACAATCATCGTGATCCGAAGGGACGAACTTAGCGCCGACTGAGGGCAACCCGAGAACCGCTCGATCTCACGACATTCCTGGAGTCTTGCCGGTCAACAAGGAGGAATCCCAGAATGACACACATTTTGATATCGATGTTGGGTCTGTGGTTCCTCTTCTTGATTCTGCTATCGATGTCTCGAATTGCCCTGATCAATCGCCACTATCGGGACTTCTTCGCCGAAATGACCGACCGCGTGGTCCACACGTCGGTCTCACTACGACTCCGAGGGAACCGAGACACGATAGCTGTGCATTCGACGTTGCTTTGGTTATTTCCATGCTATCTCCTATGCCTGATCCTTGTGTACTTCGCGGGAGCAATGGTTGCCTTCGCGCTGTTGTATTGGGGAACAGGAGCCGCAAGCACCTGGCACCAATCGCTTCTCGCTTCCGGGTCCGCATTAAATACACTTGGTTTCGCGGTTCCGGCAACAATCGCAGGCCAATGGCTCGCCATTCCAGAAGGGGCGCTGGGGCTTGGCATTGTTGTATTCCTCTTCACTTTCATCCCGGGCTATCAGGCCGTTATCCGGGCGCGGGAAGACAAGACATCATGGCTGTATGTCCGCACCGGTGATCGTCCAACTGGGGTCTCTCTTCTCGAATGGTGTCAACGAGCGGGCATCGCACGAAACATGAGAGACGTGTGGGAGTCGTGGGAGGACTGGTTCCGTATGCTTGGCGATACGCATTCGGTACTACCGATGCTCAGCATGTCGCCATCGGTTCAGAACAATCAATCGTGGGTATTAGCTGCAGCAGCAGTGCTTGACGCAGCAACTCTCGCCGCGAGCTCGATGAATACGGAAGATGCGGAATCCGCCAGGATCTGTGTCAGAACGGGAACCAGAGCTTTTTTGGCCATCGCAGATGCGCTGGGGCAAACGTGCAAGCTAGGGCCGTTACGAAATTCCGCCATGCCACGCTTCCGTTCTTGAGATTACTCTGCTCTTCGGAATCCTCGCGCCATGATTGGTTTTACCTTTTCTTCCGGGATTCGGGGTCCCACCATCGTTCCTCTCATCTCGCCAGCAGCCTGCACGAACCAAGGAGCCGCGCCCTCTGCGGTGACAGGGCAATCGTGTGCTGGAGACTTCAACTGGCCGCAAAACCGCTTCGCGGACAAATGATCTTTGCCAATTGACTCGCGAGACTTTCAATTGTTCGTCGTCAATCAGCAACCGGATCAGCGCACGTTGAAACTTCCGAGCTCTGTGCGGATTCCCCGATAAGGTAATTTGTCGCTTCGGACGGTTGACTTCCTCGCCAGTGACACATTACCCACGCTAATGTCAGTTAGCATTGCCAAAAGTGGGCCGGCCGCCCGGGCTTGGCGCAACCATATATATAGATACGAGCCGCCGCCCCCCGGACGGCGGCCCACATGTTCAGGCGATCGCTACCGCCTGCTCTTGAGCTCGCCCATCCGTCGGCCAATCCACCATGCCGACATCGAGCACCACACAAAACAGCACAGAAGCTCGTGCAGCATGGTGAGGGCACCGGCAGCGAGCGCAATCGCGGCTGTGAGCGCGTGCGACGGATGCCAGTGCGCGCCAATGACGATTCCGACCAGGAGCATGGCAGCGCTCCAGAAAAACATCACGACGGGATTGCCGAGACGAACGTTGAGTTTTTCGTCCATGATTTCTTCTCCTGTAGGGTGAGGCGCTCTCCGGCCGGAGTGCCGCGCAGCCGGCGGGGCAGGGAACCCAGAGCGGGGAGAGCGATTGAGTTGTGTAATGAGAGAGTGATTCGACGCGCGAACAGGGGGCATTCGCCGCAAGTGTGATTCGTGATCAGATTTCGTTCGGCCAGTAGGTCTCCGAGCTGGCTACGTCCCGCGCGGCCTTGATTGGGTCTTCATCGAGGACAATCTGCGTGGCGCGGTACCAGTCGCCGGCGCCGAGCCGCACTTCAAGCGCGCCCGTGCGGGTAGTCGAGACCGTATGGCGCGTGCCATGATCGTCGACGACACGCTGGAGCTCGGCGAAGAACTTCAGCAGGTATTCGTTGGGATTCATGTTTTACCTCCAGTGGCCGGCAGGATGTGAGCCAGCCGGCCCCACGTATGGTCGCCATCTGGTTTAGGGTCGCTCAAGATTCTGGACGAACCTGATGGCAGTCTCATGCCACGCGACCACATCGTCGATGTCGGGACCAGACAGGGCGCCGAAGGTGAGTTCGACGCGTTCGCGATGGAGCACATTCTCGCCCTCCGTAACGGTGAGTTCACCGCAATGGGGCGCGGTCCTGGTCAACTTGATCGCGTACCTGCCGTCGAACATGGCTAACCAGACGAGGAGATCGATATCTCTCGGAATTTCAAATCCTTTCTTTTGCGACGAGACCGTATTGAGTTTCGTGTGTGGTGGATGTTCAGCGTTCCCGCGGACCGCCGAGCAACTCGGCGAGTTGTGGCCGGAAGTCTGCAAGAAGACTTAAAAGAGAACGTCGATACTGAAGTTCTGTCTCCTCGAAGTCTGCAGCAAAATAGGCGTCAAGCCGCTCAAACCGATCTTCCGGTTGAAGGCTTCTTGAATCGGCCACCGCAGCCCGGAGGAGTTCCTGCTCCAGGTCGTCGGTAGAGAGCCAGTAGGGCGCTTCGTAATGAATGGGCTCTCCGGCTGCGCCTGGGTTGATACGTCGTGGATGGTTTCGGTCGTCAGACATTTGCCTCCTTGTTTGCCGCAGGCAAGCCTGGGGCCAGGCGTATGAGTGCGCGCCTGCCCCGAAGCTGGAGCGGCCATGGTTAGCATGTGGATGTTGGGAGAAGGGTTCTGAAAGGAGACGGAGGCTTGTGCCAGGCAGAGTCATCAAAGCGCGATGCGATCGTTCACCGCGTGTTGAATTTGCTGCGTGCTCTTGAGGTAGCGAGCGGTAGTGGACAAATCCTCGTGACCGAGCAAGGCCTGAATCTGCTCGAGCTCGCCGCCGGCCTTGCGGCAGAGTTTCGCGCACGTGCGACGCAAGTCGTGGGGACTAAGGTTACTGATGCGTGCGTTTCTTGCGGCGGTGACCACCACATCCCAAATCGCCCACGCGCTGAGCGCGAAGCCTGTGACCGTGCCGCCTTTGCGCATGCGACGAAAGATTGGCCCCGAGGTGATCTCCGCGGCATCGGTCCACTCGTCCAGGGCATCCTTCGCTGCCTGCGGTATCGGTACGGTGCGAATCCGTCCGCGTTTTCCGATGAGGTCCGCGATGACCCACCGGCCCTCGCGCTGCTGTATCAGATTCATGTCGAGCCTTGCTTGTTCCTCACGGCGAAGACCGCAATGACAGAGGAGGGACAGAATTGCGAAGTTCCGCTTGCCAATGATCTCCGCGCGGTCAACAGTTGCAAGCATCAGCTGGGTTTCTTCCTTTGTGAGCCAGGTTCCAAGCCGAACTCCATTCTGGGGCACCCCAGGAACAGAGGTGAGTCGAACCGCTTCGGCTGGGTCGATAAGGCCGTTCTCGCGTGCTTCGTTGACGAGTTTGCGAATTGCGCAGAGTCGTTGGTTGATGGTCGCGGCGCTGAGGCCTTCGGCGACCATCGATGCACGGTACTCCATCAGGATCATGCGCGAGATAAGCCGGCCTGCTGCTAGCTGGACCAGACCATCGAACGCAGTCAGGTAAGCACGTTGAGTGTGCCGCGAAACGACTGCGTTCGAGAGCATCCAGCGCAGTGCGCTCAATGAGTCGGGGTTTGTGACTGAGGTCTTGTACAGACAGGAAGACACGAAGGCTCCTTTCGCCCGGATGAGGGGGACTTGACCGGCTGTTGGGATGTGAATGGTATTGAATCCTGGGACGGCACTCGCAGCGCTGCGTTTCTTGCGCCGCCACAGGCGCCGTCGATCGGGAGATGAGGTGAGGGAGAAACAGTCGAACAGAGGAAGTTTGGAGAGAAGGCCCGGGAAGGGAAGCGGCCTGGTTATTTCAGCCGCTTGTACTCAACATTGCCGAAGAAGCCGGGCCCGATGAGGGTGTCGGATTGCTTGACGTAGGTTAGATCCGCCGACATGAGGAGTCCCTTGACCTCGAGAGCACCATCCTTATAGATAGCTCCGACTTTTCCGCCCTGGCTGGCGATAAGGAATTCGTCGCCGTTGCGGACGACCTGAAAACTGTCGGTTGGGTTTGCTTTGTTGACCCACTTGCCAAGGAACTCCGATCCCGTGGATCTGCAGCCGTTAAGGAACGCGATGCAGAAGAGCGAGATCGTGATGAAGCGCGTTGATTTCATAAAGAGCCTCCAAGAATTTGAACCGCGCCCAAAGGTGCGGGTGATCTGCGAAATCGGCGAGCAAGATCGCATCCGGCTCCGCCGTGGCAGCGCGCGGTGTTGTTACGCGAGCAGCGGTGCCATCCTGCGCGGTCACTGACGTGTCTAACCGCTCGTCGGTCTCGAACACCGGAACTCGAACGACGCCGCGATCGATTGTGAAGATTGCTAAATTGCGCTGAAAGCGCTCGAGTACGGGGTAGGCAGGCGTTCGCCTCGCGGCCTCCAGGCATTCAGCCGAAGTCCAGTATCCAATGAGCGCAAAAATGCTGGGAGTTTTGCGGCTCCGGAAGGTCCGAACCCCGAGAAACCCGATTGGGTAGTATTTCCTGGCCAGCAGAGACCACAATCCCCCAGACAAGTGCGCACTCAGGAACGCCTGGGTCTTGGTCGGGTCCGGATCGACAATGCAGATTTTGAGTGTTCTGACCATCATGACTTCCCGGTCAAACAAAAATGGCGGCCCGAGCCGCCACGGTTCGAACGTGTGATTTGAATCATCTCGCCGTCGTCAGTCGTCCTCGTCGCAGCAGCAACCGCAATCGCTTCCAGCAGTCGCGAATTTCCAGACGAGAACGAACGGCAGGAACAGAATCGTGAGCGCGAGTTTGACCAGCTTCCAGCGTCCGGCCGCCGAGAGCGAGCGTATCCACTGAATGATCAGGTAAACGAGCAGCACAAAGACCGCATATTGGATTGCGACCGTCGCATATTGCACGACAGCTGTGTTCATGAAGTCCATGAGCGAGTCGATCATCGTTACTCCTTTCCGGGCACGTTGGCGCGTGCCCGAAGAATGTTTGTTGGATTGGAGAAGAGAAGTCCCGGCGCTACGCCGAGTGTCTGGTGCTCATGCCGAGGGCAGTTGGCAGGTCAGGCGGTCGAAACCGAGCTACATGATGTAGCTGTTCTCAAAGATGAGTTCCATCTCCCCGGGAGGAAGCGTCTCCTCGTCGGGGTCGTAGAGTTCCGGATCGCGATATTCGCATTCCTGATCATCAAGGCAATCCTCGGGATCTTCGAAGGCGGGAGCGTTGGCGCGGGCATAGGCGCCTCCCTCATCCAACGCTTCGTTGAAGTGCTGAGCACCTTCATCGCTCCAGAAATCAGAAGCCGCTCCTTCCTCCTCTCTCGGTTCATTTGAGGGTGAGTTGTCGTTAGTCATTGTCATCCGATGTCTCCTTCCGCGGGCAGGCTTCTGACCAGACCCATCCCGCATCTTGATTGTCGGGGCAAACAGGTGTCCGGAAGTCGAAACAGTACTTTGGGATTGTTCCACCCAAGCACATCGATTTGATCAAGAGGTCACATTGTTCAACCGCTGCTTAGGGATTTCGAAGTCTTTCGAGGATCGAGATCCTCGAAGCGCAGGATCACCGCGGTCAAGCCCAGGGCCCGCGCCAGCGGCAGAAGCTTGCTGACAGGAAGGAGTACATGGCCGCATTCGAGCCTGGACAAGTAACTCCGGTTCATATTTGCGGCGAGGTTTGCAAGCTGCGATTGAGAAATGTGGCGCTGCTTGCGTAGAAGGCGAAGTACCTTGCCCATCCTGTGGGCAATCTGGTTCCTCTGTTCTTGAGGGCAAGAACCAAGCAGGCTGTCGAGGTCAATCTTCACGTACCGCAGAGGAAGAGAGTAATGGCAAGCTATGCAACTGCCGCTACGCGGGTATTGGCGTGTGTTGCAGCGCCGGCAGGTGATGGTTTCGCTGTCGCGAATGGAGGGGAGAAATGGCGTAGACATGGCTTTCCTTTGAACACGCGTGAGGTAAAGTTGTCGGAATGAGGGGAGGCCCCGGCCGACGTTGGTTGAACAGGAAGGAGTGCGCGGCGCCCTCCCTGCGACGGTGAAGCCTGCTCTCAGAACGAGCTGCAGTCTTCGCACGCGGGCAGCTTGTTTGAGATCGAAGCGAAATCAAGACCACAACGATTGTCAGTTGGAGGGGATCTCTCCGCGTTCCTCGAGGACCGCTTCTAAATCGAAGTCGCGTGCATCGGGGACATGTGCAGACCGGGACGCTATGCAGGTGAAATTGGATGGTGGAACGTGAGGCCTATAGTTGCCGGCTCGAACGGACTCTGGTGAGTGAAGTCTATATCCCCCGAGGTACAGTTGGTCGCTCAGTGCCAGCGCGTATCCGTAGACGGCCAACTGACTTTCGATCTCGTCGTTGATTGAGTCAGGCGGCACGTCCGCGTAGCCGCGGTCGCTCCTCTCGACTGCCGCAATCAAATTAACTACTGCATGATGCATTTCGTTCCTTTCTGTCGATCTTAGCTGCGATCACCGCGTTCGCGGATGGTCTTTCAGCTCTTGGCATTTGACGGAGTGCGTGGGCATGATTTGTACAAATGACGAGATTCCTCCCGCAGCTGCAGGGCAGCCGGGAGGAGGTCGTGGGTCTGGAATGGAGGAGGTTGTGACCGGAAGGAATCTACCTGCGACCGGAACCCGAAGCAGGAGGGCAAGACAGGACTTCTGCAGTGACGGGTTGCTGAACCCCCGTCAGTCCTCCCCCCCTCGCTAAACCCTCATAAAACCAACCCTAGACAGCGGTCGCGTGTGCCACATATGTGCCGCCGGTGCCCAGTTCCCGGGAGATAATCTCCCATGAGGCACCGACGGCTCGGAGGGTGGCGACCTGTTTGGCATCCACGGTCGTACGGGGACGCCCCGGCCGTTTCCCTGCGGACTTGGCGAGCCGCAGTCGTGCACGCATCTGCTCCCGCGCGAGTGCCCGTTCAACTCGGCTAGGCGCCCGCGAACTGAAACATCTGACGGCCGCGGGGCGGGGTGAGGTCGAGGTTGTCATGCAGGGAGACGAACGAGACGCCGGCGGAGTCGAGGTCGGCCAGTGCGTTGACAAGGTGACGCAGCAACAGACCGAACCGGTCAATCTTCCAGACCAGCAGGACTGCGAAACGCCGACGATGAGCATCGGCCATCAGAAGGTTCAACGCCGCCCGGGCGGTGCGATTTCCAGCCAATAATTCAGCGCTTATCCCCAGGTTTGAGAGCAAACCCCATCGAATCCCACAGAACCTATTCCGCACCGGGTACGTCCGATGTTCGCTGGCTCACAGCTGATTGTTCCTCTCGCTGATTGCTTCGTAGGGTCTATTGCGAATGTTTAAGTGCCTGGCTTATCTCGTTTATGACCGTCGGATACGGACGGTCGCGTGCGTCAATCACGTTTCTCCCCTTGAGGATGTCCGGAAACTCCTGTTCCAGCTGATTTCCCGACACGATTACGGGTATGATCGCTTTGCCCAGCGCTTCAGCCGCGCCAATTTCGAATTGCACCCATTGGTTGTGGAGGGCGCTGTGCGATAGGAAGACAATCACGGCGCTAGATCTCCGCAGGGCCTCGCGTACCTCCGAAGAGACACTTGCTCCAGCTGCAATGTCGGTAGCATCTAGCCAACCATGAATGTCGGCCGCTCGCAACGCTCGTACAAGCTGCTCGACATTCTGCTGGTCGGCTCGTGCATACGAGATGAAAACATTAGGCATGCGCTGCTCCGTTCACTCTGGCCGCCAATTGCGGAAAATACTGCTCGATATCATTCAGGCGCAGCACATTGAGATCTTCAAGAATTCCTTTGCCCTGCCCATTCGCTTCCAGATCGTCAAGCTCCATTCCATAAAACACCGCCACAACAGGTTTGTCCTGTCCCCATGCCGCACCGATTTCGATCCACACCCACGATCGTTTCGAGGACCAAGGAGTGAAGAGGGCAATCACCTCGTCGCTCTGTGCGATTTCGTTGTGGATGATCCGCTTGAAGTTGGCTCCCTTGGGGATGTTGGTCTCGTCGAGGAAAGTGTCCGCCCCGATTTCCTGGACGCGCTTCGCTATCTGTGCGGCGATCCAACTGTCGTCGCTGCCGTGGGAAACAAAGATTTTATATCGCTTCGCTGGCATAGGGGCATGGACTCTAGTTGGCCGGTTGAGATCGAACAAGCGCTGACGTGACGTCCATCATTTCAGGCATTCGCTCAGCCCTTTCAGGATGAGATAGACGATTTCGGGCAGATTCCTGCTATTGGAGAGAATGTCATTCTCCTCTTGGCTCAGCCCGTTGTTCAGGCCTGCGAGTCCGACCGACCGGAGGTATGTGAGTTCACTGGCGTAATCCATGGGGTTCCCTTTGCCCCCGGCGGCATCGGCTTGATAGCGGGCGCTCAATTGCGCGAAAAGTGGGTCGGTCGCTTGAAACGCCTCCGTGAAGGCTTCCGGAGTCTCACCCTTGAGCGCCTGAACCATCGATCGCGTGCAGCCTCCAAATCCGCCGACCAAGTAGAGCGGCTTCTTGGAGCGGAGAGCGAGAAGGGCTTCCTCAAGAACACCGGGATATTTGCCCTTGAAGCCGCGCACCTGTCCGCCCAGGAGCACGCGGGCGGCGGTGGCGGCATTCATCTGATCTCTCATGGCAGTCAGGGACCGCGACCAAATGTAGCGCCCCGGCATATCGTCCGGTCCAACATATTTCTTTGGATCGAGGCCTAAATCGGCGGGCAGCGCTAGACGATAGTCGCGTATTTCGTCCATGTATTCGCGCCAGACACCTGCATCGATGTGAAGCCAGATGGGCCACGCCAGAAAATTGTGAATGCGCTCCTTTGTTCCGGCGCGATTGTGGCTACGGACAAGTTCAAAAAGTATGGTTGTAAAACCACCGGGCCTCAGGTCGCCCCCGTAAGCGAGAGAAGCGCCCTGCGTGAGGAGATGGCGCGCGCACTCAACCATCGCATCCTCCAGGTGAACCGGTCCCATGCCAAGGTCCGCCAAGTCCGGGGAGTTCGAGATGGATATCCCGATCGTCCGTCCCTTAAGAGGAGGATCGGCTGACCCAGGAAAGGGCGCAATCGCGATCATGGTCGGAGTTGCGACGGTGATGTTCGAGGGATTGAGGTCCTCCAGCAATTCGATCTCTTCGTCTCCCAAGGGTGGGTCGGGATACAACAAAACGCTGGGTTTGGTGCGATCGCATTTTTTGGCATGAACGAGATTGAGATAGGTGAGGACCTCAGGGGCCGTGGCAATCTCCACGTTTGTATCCGCCAAGTATCCGGCTTTCTTGATGGCACGGACATGCTCGATAAAATAGACATTCCGCAGAACCTCGCGCAGTGCCGCGTCGATTACGATCTCACAGCGTCGAGGGGAATCGAAGAGCCAGCGGACGGACGGTGCGTTGCCGAGGTAGGGGAAGAGCCTCTCTTCCCCTATCGTGACCGCATCCACGACCAAGACAGGCGAGCCGAAACGCTTGGCGGCGAGCACCTCTTTGCGGCACCAGGAGCGGTCGGAATAGGTGTCGGTATGAATGACAACCACGGCGCTCTCTGCCGCATTGGCTAGAATCTCCTTCGCAAAGTCATGACCAGCGGCAATGTCGTTCGAATCATAAAACGTGGCGACCGGTAAATGCTGGCGTCCATAGTCGCGTAGTTCCGTGGCAATCAACGTCCCCTCCGGCCCATGCTTCGAGTGGCTGAGAAAGAGCTTCACCGGGGCGTAGCTCTTCTCAAGGGTCCCAAAGCTATCGGTCGCTACATCCGCGTATTTTGCGAGCAGGAGACGAGCCAGCTCGTGGGTGAGCGCCGAGACCAGGCGCTCGGGCATTTCCGCAGGGCCTACTTTATACAGCCGGACGCAGTTGGTTTTCTCAACCAGGCTCAGGACTCTGTCCTCGCATGCAATCGGCAGGAACAAATGGTGTCTTCCAGAGGCCACGATGCTGGACTCTATTTCACCCACGCAGGCACGCCACTCCGCATTCCCCCGAATGCTGTTATCGAGCAAAGTAATAACAACGGTGGATTCGGCAGCATCAAGATCGAGGGAGCCCGGCAGGCCGGCAGCGGCGGGAGTCGGGCCGGAATGGAAGTACACGGGAATGCCGAGACCGCGCGAAGCAGGGCGTTCTACATCGCGGCATAAACGGGAATACACTCGACGGGCAAGATCCTCCCCGTTTGCGAAATCGGTACTCCACACGACACGAAGAACCAGACGGGGTTTGAAAGCCATGATCCATTCCTCTGAGCAACGAACGACAATTGTAATGATCTTTCTTACGCTTCGGCCGCAAAACTCAGCTGCTCCTGCTGTGCCCGCACGTCATAGAGATACTCAATCTGGCTTATAAACTCGTTCTGGCCACCGTAACTTGGATGGCGAACCCGGACCACATCGGCGGTGCCCGCCAGCCGCAGAGCAGTTCTTGCCGCGTCATTGCCTATGCAAATCAGGCGCCGCGGCTGAAGCATCGAGATCAGCTCCGCGAGGATTGCTTCGCCTATCGTGCGCTCCTTGGCGGTATGAGAGCGGTTGGTAAACGGGTTTCCTGGTTCGTGCGGATGGAACGGAAAGACATTCCACAAAAACACGGGCGTCGGCACAACCGCGAGCATGTTCCAGATAACGGTTGCGGTGCGCTCTCCGATCAACGCTCCGGTCGTGGCCCGGTCGACCTTAATGTTCCATCGGGTCGCGTGAAGGGCCAAGTGCACGTCATCGGTGAGCGCCAGACCTGTGCGCCGGCCACCGCGATAGCCAAGGTCTCGGCCGATCCAAAGCGAGTCGATTTCGATCCTCGCCGCTGCCTTGAGCATCGTCAATAGCGCTGTTGCACGGCGATCCGGAGCATCAGCCAGATCATGTACCTCGCACCGATCGGCGTACGGGTTGAACACGTTATCGAATGCTGCGCCTTTGAGCGAGTGTACAAATTTTGTTGGAGTCATGGTCTGTTCCCTTGAAGCGGTCCGTATTCGATGGAGCGGGCGGACCGGTCACAAACAATCACGCCGCCGCTGTTCTGTTTGACCTGCCGGAACACCTCATAGCCCCGGAGGATTGCCATCTCCCACAGGCTCAGCGGACAGTCGGCAACCTCGTAACCGGAGACAAATTGCTGGACCGTCTTCAAGAGGTCGAACGAGATGCTGCTTTGCCCCGCGAAGAAGTTTAACTCCTTGGCGCGCGCGAAAATCCACGCGGTCAATCCCTCTTCTACTACGATGGCCCGGCCGCTGTCCTGGGCCTCGTCCACAACAGGATCGTCCTTGCGCTTGTGTTTGATTAGCGCGCGAAATGTTGGAGACCAATGCAGAATCGCCGCGTGCGCGAAATGAAAGACATCGTGAAACCGATATCCGTCCGGATCAAGGATATTGTCCGTCAAAGGGTCGCCGATAAAAACTCCGTTCATGCGCAGATAACTTCGCGGATTGTTGCCGCGCTGGTCGATCGTGATTTCAAAGTGTTGAGGCAACTGCTGATCTGCGGGGAAACGCGCGTCGAAGGTCGGCAGATTCGCAAAATCGGGAGGAACGAAGCGTCCTCTGGTCTTTGCTATGTTCTTGCGTACCACCTCTGCGAAGGCAACGCGTGCGGCCTTCAGCGCTTCGACGTATGCCTTGGCGAAGGCAACCAGCCGAGGACGCGCGTCATTGACAGAATCTCGGAAAACGAAAAGGCCGGAGGTTGCTTCTCCCAGAATCATGAGCGCTGGATCGAGGTCCGATACGATCAGCGTTGTGGCGACGCGTGAGATGGGACCGCTGACCAGATCGTTTGCCGCGATCTGCATCGCATACTCTTCACCACTGGCGGCATCTGAAAGGATGTCGTCCAAACGCAGGCTAAGCCGGCGGCACAGCGCCGCGAAATACCATAGCGCGTCTCCGAACTCCTCTTCGACCGCATTTCGATAGCCGGAGTACACCTCCTTCTCGCGGTGGAGCTTCTTGGCTGTCGCCATGATGCTTCCGACTTCACCGAACAACCCGAGGAGGATCGGTTGCAGGTCTCCGTTCGGTGAGAAGCGATCCGTGGGCTCCACCTGGCTCATGTATTCGGCCAGAAGAATCGATCGGTGCTGAGTTTCTTTCATCGTGTCTTCCTCATGGGGTCGTACGCCAGTCGAGAGGTTCTCCGCAATATCCGCTTTGATGGAAGGACCGAATCCATTCGATCAAATCTTCGACGAGTTGCTCCGGAAACTTGTTCTTGTGTCCTCTGCCAGCGCAGACGCTCTTGCGTTGAGGCCCGTAGCGAAGGAAATGGCGAGGCAGTTCAGGACCTGTTCCGCCCCAGTAGACAAAGTCGTTGCTCAGCAGGAGTCTGTTTGTCGCGGTGTCCGCAGTGACGTTGCGCGGATTGGGATGGCCATTGGGGAAGCTGTGGTGGGAATCGGCCTGGCACCAGCGCCGCCCGGCTGCGTCGCGAGAATAGATGTTGTCCCCGAACGCTTGTTTCTTGCTGCCGCGCAGATTGGGCTTCTTCTGCTGAAACCGCGGGTCGCTCCAATACTGTTCGAAGGTCAGCGCCTCGGTCACACGCATAGCGTATACGACGTGCTTTTCTCGATCGCGCTGCCTGGACCCGGTTCCGATGACCCAGTCTCCGATGTCAGCTGTGGCGCGGATCTTCGGTTTACACGTGGCCAGGGAACAGATGCCGAAAAAGGGATTCGGCGCAAATCCGAAGTCACGCGCAACGATATAAGAATGCGCCCTCATGAAGCACAGCCGTAGCGCTTGATGGGCCGAGGATCGCGCAACTGGCCCGATGGTTCCTGCCATTCGTTGGTTCTACCAAGGATTGCGTCCACCACAGCTTCGCTGTTCCAGCCGCGGACGTCATCGGCATATTTCTCCAGGGCCTTCGGCACGTCGCAGTCATTTGCCCCGTGCGCGTAAACGCCCACGATGCGCTTGCCCAGCTTCTCTGCATACTCAATTTCCCAGTTGACCCACTCACTGTTCTTCGTGTCGGGAGTGATGTACACCACCAACGTGCTGGCCCACTGAATCTGTGGAGCGAGAATCTGAGCCTTGATGTAGTCGGGGTCCTTGGCGTTATTGGGGTTGGTGGAATTGATGGAAGCATCGCGGACGGTCAGGCCGCCTTTCGCGACCAGCTCCTTGAGTTTGGTGAGGCCGTCGTCGTCCTCGTGTATGTGGCTGATAAATACATTCTTAGTCTGGTCGGCCATGGCGATCACTCCTCCGTTCGAGGGTCACTGCAGAGAATTGTCCGGGGACCGTATACCTTGCAATTATGGCACAATAGTCCATAATTGCAAGGATGATTAAAAGGCGAATACATCAAGAACTCTTGGCGGCGATCGGTGAAAATCCGGCGGTCGTCCTGCTTGGACCCCGTCAAGTCGGCAAGACGACCCTTGCACTGGAGGTAGGCACTACCCGTCCGTCGCTCTACCTTGACCTCGAATCCGTGTCTGACCGCGCAAGACTTGCCGATCCAGAGCGTTACCTGGCCGAGCACGAGGACGAACTGGTCATCCTTGATGAAGTCCACCGGGCTCCGGAACTCTTCCAGAGCCTTCGCGGCCTCATCGACCGGGGTCGTCGTCACGGCAAGCGCGCCGGCCGGTTTCTTTTGCTCGGATCAGCTTCCATGGACCTGCTGAAACAGTCAGGAGAGAGTCTCGCTGGCCGAATCGCTTATCTGGAACTGTCGCCATTCGACGCGCTCGAAATCGAAGGGGCCCAAATGGACCAGTTATGGCTGCGGGGCGGTTTTCCTCCCAGCTTTCTCGCCTTGAGCGACACGGCCAGCTTTAAATGGCGCCAGGATTTCATTCGGACGTATCTGGAACGTGACATTCCGCAACTCGGTCCCCGTGTGCCGGCAGAGACCCTGCGGAGATTCTGGACGATGCTTGCTCATACGCAGTCGTCCGTACTCAATGCCGCCACGCTCGCGCGTGGGCTCGGTGTCGATGGCAAGACGATTGCTCGCTACTTGGATTTGCTGGTCGATCTGCTTCTGGTGCGGCGCCTTCAGGCATGGCACCGCAATGTCGGCAAGAGGCTGGTGCGTTCTCCCAAAGTTTTGGTCCGAGATGCGGGACTCGTCCATGCTCTCTTGGGACTTACGGGCAGAGAACAGTTATTGGGTCATCCGATTGTCGGCCATAGTTGGGAGGGTTTCGTGATCGAGACACTTCTGGAACTCGCTCCAGCCGGTACTGAGGCAAGTTTCTATCGCACGTCAGCGGGGGCAGAAATTGATCTTGTCCTATCCTTGCCAGGCGGCGAGTTGTGGGCCATCGAAATAAAACGAAGCTCGGCTCCGACGATCGAGAAAGGGTTCCATTTCGCATGTGCTGACTTAAAACCGGCCAAACAGTTCGTCGTCTACTCCGGCGAGGAACGATTCCCATTGGCGGCCGGAACGGAAGCGATTGGGCTCCGAGGGCTGGCTCAATTGCTGCGAGAGGCGGCCGGATGAGTTAGTGCGTCACGCCGCAAACACGGCATACGGCATTGTTCTTCATCATGATTGCGTCGTTCTGAATCAGATGCGCGCGGTTGGTTCTGTTCCAGACAGCAGCTTCAATATGCCCTCTCAGTTCGTCGGCCGACGCTGGCATGACGAAATACCGGGCATAACAGTTGTCCTGCTGGTTGAAATTCCAGTTTGCGGCCAATCTGTCGGGAATTACTGGCCACGTGCGCTGATGCCACTCGATCGGTCCAAACAGTCCATATGCGGGCGGCATCGCAGAGGGGAGCACAAAGGCCACCAACCCATTTGGCACGTTTGTGCCACGGCGCAGCGAAGATTTGAGTTCCCAATCGACATAGCGCCTGCTGTGCGTACATCTGCCAACCAGGAGGATAGTCACGGACGAGTTCAAGAGATATCTGCGACGAATCTCTCCCATGACATAGTCAGTGTTGTTGCTATTGATGAAATCATCGTTGTCAAACGAGCCCAGCGCTTCCGCCGTAAACACATTCTCGATTGTCGCCCAGCGATAAATGAACTCATTTACCTCCCGCCGGTCGGCGTGAAACGACGAGATGAAGACGCGCCGTTTGACAGGTGTTGGAGGCTGCGTCATCAGTCCATAGAGTGCAGAAAGCGATTGGTTCATAACCTCCTCGGGAACCAGGAACAAGCACCCCCGGCCAGGTGGACGGGAAGCCTGCGAGCAACAGAGTATGCATACCGAAGCAACTGTGGCCAAAGTATACCGTTAGAAGCGCACATCC
>Ga0265314_10001580_pt1 | contig 25027 bp, 16 predicted proteins | sample 4126metaG_FD_203106 | JGI IMG/M metagenome (GOLD analysis project Ga0265314, IMG submission 203106) | Rhizosphere microbial communities from Carex aquatilis grown in University of Washington, Seatle, WA, United States - 4-1-26 metaG | ecosystem: Host-associated > Plants > Roots > Rhizosphere >... | reverse complement strand
ATGCGTCGCGGTGAGGGCGAAAGGGAGTTGCTCCTTGAGGCAGGAACCCTGGAGGATAGTGCTGTCGCCGGTGCGGTCCCAGTCGACGACAGAGCCATCGGCGACCTCCAGCGAAATGGCCCGCGATTCGAGCGCTTCATTGAATTGATCGAAGGTCGTGCCCTTGGGTCCGCGGCGGACCATTTCCGCGGTGATGCCTGCCACGCCTTCCTTGCCGGCCGGTTCGGAATAGGCGCCGCGGCGCAGCGTGAGGCACCAATTCACGATGGGCATCGAATGATCTTCCATGACGATCACCTGCACCGGATGAGGTTCACGTCTTGGCCCATCACCGCCACCGGGAAGTTGCAGGTCCGAGGAAACGCCCTGGGCAAAGACCGCGGCGGGCAATTTTCCGGAGAGCGGGGCCGTCGTGGGATAATCCGCGGGGAATTTCACATCCATCGCCGGGGCCGTCGCGGGGGCGGTCGTGGTGCCAATAGCGGGAGCGGGGGCGGTCTGTGCGGCTGCCGCGGCGGAGACGACTTCCTGCGCCGTACCGGGGGTGATGACCATGGTGGTGACGGTGTTGTCCTGCAGATATTTCTGGGCCATCTTCTGGAGGTCGGCGGCGGTGAGGGCTTCCATGCGGGCACGGGCGGTGGTCACCCGGTTGAGGTTGTTGTGCACGAGCATTTCTTCCCCCAGGACGGTGGCGGTCTTCTCGGCAGTCTCGAAACGCTGGGCCAGGCCGAGGCGTTCGTTCTGCTTTACCTTTTCAAGCTCTTCGGGCGTGACAGGCTTGTCGCGAAGCTGCGCGATCTGCTCGCGCATCACTTTTTCGACATCCGCGGTGCTTTTGCCGCCCAGCACTTCGCCGTCGAAGACCATCACGCCGCCATCCTGGAGTTCCTCGGCGGACGCGCCCGCGTCCACGCAAAGCGGATGGTCACCGGTGACCAGGGCCCTGGACAGGCGCGACGAGCGGCCGTCGCCGGCGGCGTTGAGCAGCAGTTCGAGGGCATCGGTATCATCGGAAGCCTCGGGCGGCATGCGGTAAGCGAGCATCACGCGGGCCAGCGGGGCGGTCATCTTTACTTCCAGGCGGCGCGGTTCGGTCTGCGGCGGTTCCTGGGCAATCTGCCGATTCAGGAGCGTCGCATCACTGGCGGAACCTTCGCCCGTCTTGCCCGGCGTATAGAACGTCCAGTGTTCGCCGCGCGCTGGAATCCAGCCAAAATATTTTTTCACCTCCGCGCGCGTCTTGTCGAGGTCGATATTTCCTGCGACGACGAGGATCGCATTGTTCGGGCCATAATACTTGTTGAAGAAACTCTGCAGTTCCCCCACATTCGCCGCATTCAGATGATCCATATTTCCGATCGGCGTCCAGTGATAGGGGTGGACCTTAAAAACCGCCGGCATCAATTGATCGAAGAGCCCGCCATACGGCTGGTTCAGCCGCATGCGCCATTCCTCGGCGACGACCTGGCGCTCGGTCTTGAAAATGGGGTCAGTGACTTTAAAGGAGGACATGCGATCCGCTTCGAGCCAGAGTGCCATTTCCGTGTAAGAGGCTGGGAGGGTGTCGTGATAAACGGTTTCGTCGAAAGAGGTGAAGGCATTGGCGATTCCGCCGACGAGGCTGACGAGTTTGCCATGTTCCTGCGGGGCGACGTGCGCCGAGCCGCGGAACATCATGTGCTCGAACATGTGGGCAAAGCCCTGGCGGTTGGATTGTTCATCGCGCGAACCGACGTGGTAGAGCACGCGAATGTGGGAGGTCGGTGAATTGGGCATCGGGGCGTAGATGACGCGCAGGCCGTTGGAAAGGGTCTCGGTGGACCAGTTCTGCCCGCCCGCGGCCCCTTGGGTGAGCGCGGGCTCCTGGGCGAACCCACGGCCGGCGGCGGCAAGGGTGAGCAGGACGGCGGCCAACGCGACACGTTTGAATCGATGCATGAATGAGCTCCGGGACCAGGGACGAATGCGGTATCATAGGAGGGAAACGGGAAAGGTGAAATTGTGGACGGGAATGAAGGTCGCAATGGCTGAGCAGTCTACAAACATGAGGGGGCCACTGCTTCCGAAGACCCATGTGCTCAATTATGTCGCACGGGTCAGTACACCCACGCGCGTGCGGAAAATTGCCGCGACCTGTTCGGTGGTCATTGCAGTTGTTTACTTCGCACTCGCCGTGACGCTCGGAGAGTGGCTCTTTACGGTGACCGGGAAGTTGGTAATCGCGAGGAGGGTCTTCCGTCCTTTCGGTCGGGGCAGGGGACGTTTGCCGCCGCCGCCAACCTCGTTGTGGGATTACGTTGATGTCGTGCGTCTTGAATTCAAGGAAAACCCACTCCTTTTTCTTGCTCTGGCGGGGTGCCTTCTGCTTGGCGGACTGGCCATTGTTCTCGCGAGGCCGGTGAAACGAGGAATGCGTACGGCCAGTTATTTCGTGCTGGCGAGCGCCGCGCCGTTGATGATTCTCATTGCCATTGTGACGGCCGCGTTTACGGCGGCCGGTGTGGTTGACGTATTTGGTCTTGCCCCCCCCGCGAAAATTGGAATCCGCCTGGTTCTTCCTGGTTGTGCCAGTGGGGGCGTTCGTAATCCTGCTTATGGTGGATTTCTGCTCCTTTCTGCGATGGATCGCCCGCAACCCGATCACCGAGAAGCCGCCGGTTCCGTTTCTTCCGAAAAAATAACGCAGACGAGCACAGCGCAGCACCCGCTCAGTCTGTTAGATACTCGCCGCTTTCGCGTCTGAATAGGGGACCGCTCAGGTTCCCGCTACAATGTACCGATAAAACAGGCACTGACCTGCTACGGATGAGGACCGGATGACACGACGTAAGGCCATGCAATGGGGTGCGTTTTCGGCGGGGATCAGTTTTGTGATTGCGGCGGCGGCGGCATGGGCCGTGGTGGAGGGCCGGGCGCCGGGGAGGGATTTTCAAACCGTTCCCATCGGCGTGTCGGAGCAGGTGCCGGTGGCCTCGGTACGGACGGATGAGCCTTCCGGCGACAACCTCCGCATGACCAACGACGTCCGCGTCTACCAGAAGGTCAAAGACGCGGTCGTGAACATTATTTCTTCCCATAAGGTGCAGGCGCGCGTCTCCAGCGGCGATCCCTTCCAGGATATTTTTGGCGGCGGGCGGATCGTTGAGGCGCAGGCCACCTCGCTGGGCTCCGGCTTTGTCATTCACCCCTCCGGCTACATCATCACCAACGAGCATGTCGTTGATCAGGGGACAGATCATGAATGCGTTTTTTCAGATGGCACGAAACTCAAGGCGGACGTGATCGCCACGGATGATGAGCATGATCTGGCGGTGCTCAAGGTAAGCCCCCCGAAGGACAAGCCGCTGGCGGCCATCGAGCTGGGCAGTTCGGAAGACCTGATGATCGGCGAGCCGGTGTACGCCATCGGCAACCCGTTCGGTTACGCCGGCAGCATGACCCGGGGCATCGTGTCGGCGCTCAACCGTTCCATCGATGCCGATCCGAAAAAATCGTACAAGGGGCTGATCCAGACGGATGCCTCGATCAATCCCGGAAATTCCGGCGGGCCACTGCTGAATGCCTACGGACAGGTGGTCGGCATCAACACGGCGATTCGCCAGGGGGCGGAGGGGATCGGCTTTGCGATCGGCGTCTCGAGCATGCGTGATCTGCTGCCGGCATTCTTAAATCCCGAGGCGATGAGCAAGGCGCAGATCGGCTTCACGCTTGCCGAGAAGCGCCAGGAAGAGCCGCCCGCGCGCGTCGTGGCACGGGTGATTGTGGAAAAGGTCCAGCCGGGCTCCATGGCCGATAAGGCCGGCCTGAAAAATGGGGACGCCCTCGTTGGCGTGGGAAAAACCCGCGTCACGACCGTTATTGATGCACTGGTGGCCCTCGCGAGCGCGAAGGAAGGGGATACGCTCGATCTGCATGTGCTTCGCGGCGACGCGGGCGAACAGGCCACGAAAGAAGTCGCGATCAACGTCACCAAGGCCCCCCCTACCGAGATCGAGCAACTGCTGCTTTCAAAGATGGGCATCAAGGCCCAGACGGTCACACCCAAGCTGATCGCCCAGTACAGCTTGCCCGTCAACAACGGCGTTTTCATTGAAGCGGTCAAAGCCAATTCACCCGCGGCGGCGTGCGGCATGCGGCCGGGGGATGTGCTTTTTCAGGTCGGCCGCTACCGGGTTCCATCCGTCGAAGACCTGGCCGGCCTGCTCAAGAAAATCGATTCGCACGCCGATGCGACCGTCGGCATCATCCGCGGCGATTCAATCGGCCAGGGCAAGCTCACGCTGGATTGAACGCGGGCTTGTCGGGTCGCTTGGCCGTCTTCACGCTTATTTTTCCGCATCGCATAATCGGCTTCCAGACGATATTCTTCTGGTTTGTCGCCATTTGGCTGGAGCCGCTGCTGGTGCCGAGTGTTGTTCGCCGATTCTCCATCCCTGGATTCGCGCTGATCGCAGCGCTGGCCATGGCCGCCTGCGCGCAAACGCGGAATCCGGCCTTTGAAGCTCTCGCCCGGGAGCCGCTGCCGTCGTCGCCCTGGTCGTTTACCGAGCATCCCGGCTCGGTGGTGGAGACCGCCCACTACCGCATCTACACCACGATCGATGATCCGCTCTATGAACATCTGATCGCCCGGGTCCTGGAGGCGGCGCACACGCGGGCACTCGCACTGATCCCCCCCTCCGCGCGGCCGCACACCGAGCCGCTCGATTGCTATGTCTTTGCCAACCGAAGCCAGTGGGAGCACTACACCCGCGACCGCGCCGGCTCCAACGCCCCGATCTACCTGCAGATTTCCTCTGGCGGCTACTGCCAGGAGGGCGTCTTCGCGGGCTATGACATCGGTCGCGACCAGACGCTCTCGGTGATCGCCCATGAATCCTGGCACCAGTATTCGTGGTTCGCCTTCAAGGATCGGCTGCCCGCGTGGCTGGAAGAGGGCCTTGCGACGCAAAATGAAGCGATCATCTGGAACAGCGGCGATCCGGAATTTCATCCGGAGCTCAATGCCCGCCGCTTTGCCGCGCTTCGTCAGGCCGTGCGCGATCATTCGCTCTTTAAGCTGCCCGATCTGCTCGCCACCCATGCCGGCCGCGTGATCAAGCTGCCGCAGGCGAGCATCGATGCTTATTACGCGCAGCTCTGGTCGCTGGTGCTTTTCCTGGAGCAATCGCCCGATTACGCCCCGCGGTTGCGGAACCTCCTCGCCGATGCCGCCACTGGAAAGCTCACCAAGGCCCTCGCCGGCACCACCGTCACGCAGCGCGAAATCGACGATTTCACCGAGCATTGGAATGCCGTCGCCGGGTCGGTGTACATGGAGCGCTACATCAATCCGGACCTCGGCGTTCTTGAAGCGCAATACACCGGCTGGGTCGAAAAGTTCGTGCAGGGCCCGCCGAATCCCTGAACCCGACTCGGTTTCATGCCGGGCAAACCATGTCCAAGCGCCTCACCACCGAAGACCACCTCGCACTGCTGCGACAGCTCAAGCATCAGGATCGCACCGATGCCCGCGTCGAACAGTTGCGCGTCATGCTCACTCAAGTGAAGGTCCATGGCCTGGCCGTCAAGGGCGCTGCCGAAATCGCGGAAAAATGGAACGCCAGGGAACTGGCCCCCGCGCTTCAGACCGCCGCGCAGGAAATGGCCCCGGATCGCTCCGACGCGATCAAGCGCGATCCGGGATGCGAGGGCAAAGAGGCGGTGCTCCGGGTGCTGGTGGAATGGGAGATGGACGTTCCTGAGTTGTTCGTCGCGGCGGCACGATGGGTGCAGCCGGAGCCAGTCTGGGCGCCTTCCCCGGGCATGAAGAATTCCAAGGACACCGCCGCCGAGTGCCGCGGGCTTTCGGCCATCGGCATCGCCCAGACGCATGCGCACAGGGACGACGGAGAGGAAGGCTGGACGGTCCTGATCGATCTGCTCGCCGACCCCGAACAGGCGACCCGCCTGCGCGCGGCACAGGCATTGGCGATCTGGCGCGGGCCCGAATCCGTGCCGATCCTCCGCACCAAGGCCCATTCGGGCGATGCAAGCGCCGAGGTGATGGGCGAAGTGTTCGTCGCGCTATTGCGCTGCGATCCGCGGCGGCAAGTGGCGTTCGTCGGGCGGTTCATTGATAAAGAGGATCCAAGTCTTGTCGAGGCGGCGGCACTGGCGCTTGGTGAGAGCCGGAATCCTGCCGCACTTCCATTCCTCATCCTCGCCTGGAAGCGCTTTGAGCGCGATTCCATTCATACCTCCATCCTGATGGCCATCGCCCTCCTGCGTCACGAAGATTCACTGGCCTGGATGCTCGATAAAATGGCCGACGCCCGCGCCTCGACCGCCGCCAGGATGCTTCAGGCCCTGGCCATCTACCGCGGAGACGAGCGTGCGGTCACCCTCATCCGCGAAGCCGTCTCCGAGCGCACTGACTTGTCTCAGCCATTCGCAGAGATCTTCGGCGACTGAACTATCCCCGGCTTGCCGAACGATGCTCCTGCGCCGCGTTGCGGCAGCGCTGGAAGTCACCCGCACCCGGTTTCGTGTTTTGTGTTTTGTATTTCGTGTTTCTACAATGCCCTGCCATGACGGTGCAAACCACGGATCAGCCTTCCGCTCCCATCCCGCCGCGAAATATTTCGCTGCCGTTGCTCTCGGTGCAGCACCTGCGCACTTATTTTCCGATTCACCGCGGTGTGATGCGCAGCATCGCCGGATATGTGAAGGCTGTTGATGATGTCAGCTTTGAGGTGGCCAGTGGCGAGACGCTGGGCCTCGTTGGCGAGTCGGGCTGCGGAAAAACCACCGTCGGCCGCACCCTTCTCCGGCTCATCGAACCCAAGGGCGGCACGGTCGTCCAGGGCCTTGTGGAATTTGAAGGCAAGGACGTCTTCTCCCTCCACGCCGGCCCGATGCGCGAGCTCCGCCGGGACATGCAGATCGTCTTCCAGGACCCCGTCGGCAGCCTCAACCCGCGCATGACCGTCGGCAGCATGCTCGCCGAACCCATGCTGGTGCACCGGCTCGTTGATAGGGCCTCCGCCCGCCAGCGCGTGATGGAACTTCTTGATCGCGTCGGCCTCCCCACCGCTGCGGCCAATCGCTATCCGCATGAATTCTCCGGCGGACAGCGGCAGCGGATCGGCATCGCGCGGGCACTGGCGCTGCAGCCCAAATTCATCGTCTGCGATGAACCGGTCTCCGCACTCGATGTTTCCATCCAGGCGCAGATTTTGAACCTGCTTGAAGACCTGCAGCGCGAGCTCAAACTCAGCTATCTGTTCATCGCGCACAACCTCGCCGTCGTGGAGCATTTTTCCGATCGTGTGGCCGTCATGTACCTCGGGCGAATCGTCGAGATCGCCGATGCCGCCGGGCTTTATAAGAACCCGAAGCATCCCTACACCGTGGCGCTGCTTTCCGCGGTGCCCAAGCCGAATCCCAGGAAAGAGGAAGGCGCCGGACGCATCGTGCTCGGCGGCGAAGTGCCCAGTCCCAGCAATCCGCCCAGCGGCTGCCCGTTTCATCCGCGCTGCCCGCTTTACGCAGAAAAACGCGACGAACGCTGCGTCCGTGAAATGCCCCCGCTGGAAGCGAAGGCGGGCGATCCGAGCCACCGCGCGGCCTGCTGGCTTACAAGCTGATGTAAACGACTCAGGGTGGGGAAGCTCAGACGGGGAACACACCATGGATTCACTGTTCCGGGACCTGGCCTTCATTTTTATCGCCGCTGTTGCAGGTGGATTTCTCGCCTGGCTGGTCAATCTTCCGCTGATACTCGGTTTCGTGCTCGGCGGCATCGTGATCAGCCCCTTCACGCCGGGCCTCCATGTCTCGGATGTCGAGGTGTTCCATGTCGCGGCCGAGGCTGGCGTGGTCCTGTTGATGTTCTCGATCGGCGTCGAGTTTTCAGTGGCCGACCTGATGCGCGTGAAATGGGTCGCCTTGGCGGGAGGCTCGCTGGGCATCGGGCTTTCGCTGGCGATGGCGATGGGCGTGTCGTTTCTGCTGGGATGGCCGGCGATCCAGGGTGTGGTCATCGGGGCGACGGTCGCGGTGGCCAGCACGATGGTCCTCGCCCGGCTGTTGGCGGACCGCGGTGCGATGAACACCACCTATGGCCGCGTGATGATCGGCATTACCCTGTTCGAAGACCTGGCGGTCGTGCTGATGACCGTTGTGCTGCCGAGTTTCGCGAGCACGGAGGCCAATCGCTTTGCCCAGGCGGCCCGGACGCTGGGCAAGGCCGTCCTGCTGCTGGTTCCACTGTCGATTCTCGCGCTGAAGGTGATTCCGATTCTGATCCGCCGCATCCACAAGACCGGCAATGAGGAATTGCTGCTGCTGGTGACGCTGGCGATCTGCCTTGGCACCGCGGCACTGGCGCACGCCATCGGTTTTTCAGTGGCGCTGGGCGCCTTCATCGCGGGCCTGGCGATCAGCGGGTCACACGATTTGCACGAGGCTCATGAAAAACTGCTCCCGCTTAGGGATGCTTTTGTGGCGCTGTTCTTCGTCTCGCTTGGGACGCTTATCGAGCCGCAAGTGATTCTGCACAATATTCCGCTCCTGGCGGTAATGCTCGGATTGATCCTCGTCGGAAAATTCTTCATCTGGGCGATCGTTGTCCGCATTTTCCGCTATTCCTGGCGCGATGCGGTCGCCGTCGCCGCGGGCCTGACGCAGATCGGCGAACTTTCCTTCGTGGTGGTTCAGACGGCGACAAGCGCGGGCATGGTGCGCGCTGAGGTTTTCAATGCGACCCTCGCGGCTTCCCTGATTTCGATCTTTCTGAATGTCTTTATCACCCGGGCGGTGCTCGGATGGGCCGGCGGGAAATCCTCGCATCAACCCGTTTAGACGCTCGCGCCCCTGTGAACCACTTCCTTTGCAGGGGAAACTTCAGAGCCTTCCCACGGTCATCTCCGTTCGATAGTCAAAGCGGACTTTGCCATTTTCCTGCAGCTTCTCAAAAATTGCCGCAAGTTCCTTGAGCATCGGCTCGTGATTCGGATGCCCGGCCGGCGGCGCATACGACGACGAGAGCAGCCGGCCCGTTAACTGTGCAAAATCAAACACCTGCTTATTGGGATAGGTGAAAAGGCGCGGCGGATGCGGTGCAAAGAATTCGGCGATGATCTCCGGCGTCATCTGCCGGTGGTCCACCTTCGCATAGTCCGTCGAGAACTCCTTGAGCATCTCCTCATACGCCCGCAGGAACGGCGTCGTGTCGGTGAGCCGCTCGTTCCAGATCAGCGCGCACCAGCGATAGCCGGCCTGACGTCGCAGGATGCGCTGGAATTCAGCCTTTGCGCGCGGACGGTCAAACCAGTGAAATGCCTGCCCCGCGATGACCAGATCCACCGACTCCTCCGGCAGCGTCGTCGCTTCGGCAGTTCCCCGGATGCTGGAAAATCGCGAAAAGCCGCGCAGTTCCTCTTCCCCCGCGGTGCGCATGGCATCGTTGGGCTCGACGCCGAAAACCGGGTTGCCATGCTCGAGAAATATCCGCGTGAGCAATCCGGTTCCCGAGCCGACATCCGCTACCACCGAGCGCGGTGCAAGAGCCCCTTCGGCGACCAAATCCCTGAGGATTCCGTCCGGGTAACCGGGCCGGTATTTGCGGTAATCGGAGACGCGGCTGCTGAAACGCTGGGTGGGAAGCATAGACGCATTCTACCGTCGCTCCACCCGTTCAGGGGAGCCCATAAAAACCATGAGTTTACCCATCTTCACACCCAGAGTGTTCTCTCTGTGCAAAATCCAGCCTGCCGCGTGCTTTCAGGCCAAGACTGCCACATCTTATAGGCCAAATCGCCTCAGGTAACGCAGAGCTACGTGAAGACGCCGCGCTGCTCAGGTCGATACAAGGAGTGAACACACCTCATCGGAGCCTGTTTGTGCCGATCCCTCCGCCACCTCCCCCGTTTCAACAGCCTGGCGCCCCGCAGCCCGGGCCGCGCAAATCCGCGCCGGCGGCTTTCGCCTTGGATCCGCAATCGCTGCTCCTGGCCATGGATACCCTTCAGCAGCGGATCGACCAGTTGCAGCAGAGCCTCGCGCAGCAGAACAAACTCGCCACCCTGGGCATGATCACCGCCGTGATCGCCCATGAATTTAACAATATCCTCACACCGATGATTTCCTACACCAAGTTCGCCCTCACCGACAAATCCGACGACGCCCTCCGCGAAAAAGCACTCAACAAGGCCCTCACCGGAGCCGAGCGCCTCGCCAATATTTCCAAGAGCCTCCTGGGTTTTGCTCGCGGCGAGGATTCGGCCTCCGCCAACGTGCTCGCCAGCGTCCGCGAAACCCTGGGCTGCCTGGCGCGCGATCTGGCCAAGGATGGCATCTCGCTGACGCTGAATGTCGCCGACAATCTATCGGTCGCCATGAACGCCGGCCACCTGCAGCAGGTGCTCATGAACCTGATCGTCAATGCCCGAAGCGCGATGATCTCCAGCGCCCGGACCGGCGGCGGAAGCGGCGGCGGGCTCAAACGCCTCACCATCCGCGCCACCACCAAAATTGGCGGCACCGACCGCAAGCCCATGATCGAACTGCTGGTCTCGGACACCGGCCCGGGCATCCCCGCCGAAGTCCTTCCACGCATTTTTGAGCCTTTCTTTTCCACCAAGCGCGGCACTCCGCAATCCAACCCCGCCGGGGATTCCGAAAAACTTTCCATCAGCCAGAGCGACGAAGGCCTCCCCCGCGGCGGCACCGGCCTGGGCCTCACCATCTGCCGTGAACTCATCAACGCCGCCGGCGGAAACATCCGCGCGACTTCTGAATCGGGACTGGGCGCAACATTCATCCTCGATCTTCCCGCCGCCTGAGCCACCGCCTTGGGCGTTTTATCGCAACCTGCGAACAACATATCTCGGCAGGCCCATCACCTGGGACGAACTAACCGTGCGTCCCGCCAAGCAAACGACGACGCTTGCTGTCCTGTAGAAGATCGAAGAGCGCCGGCCCCCGTCCAAAAATCACGCCCCCTTACAACGGCAACGTCAGATTCCCTCGGTTCCGTGGAAACCCGCTTCGCCGCCTGACGCGGAATCACTCGCCGGGTGATTGTGGGTATTCTGACCCAGAGTTGCGATGCCATGGACGGCCATCGCCAGGCTTTCGGGCCTGGTCGCCCAGCGCATTGCTTCTGTTTCGGAAATGAGGCCCTCCCGGTGCATTTGCAGGATGTGCTGATCGAATGACTGCATGCCCGATTCCCCCCGCTCAATGTATTCGCGAAGATCCAGAGTCTTGTCCTCGACGATCAATTTACCGGAGACCGGCGTGCCGCGGAGAATCTCAATCGCCGGCCGCTGCCCGTCCTTGTGCGTCTGGATCAGCCGCTGGGCGATGATGGCCTCGAGGCAATTGGCCAGTTGCATCAGCAGCAGCTTGTGCTCCGCCGGAGGAAACATCGCGATGATGCGGTCAATGGTCTGCGGAGCCGTCGCGCTGTGCACGGTGGAGAACACCTGGTGGCCCGTATCCGCCGCCTGCAGCGCCATGCGAAGCGAATCCACGTCGCGAAGCTCGCCCACCAGAATCACATCCGGATTCTGACGCAGCGCCTGCCGCAGCGCGTGCGCAAAAGAAGGCGTATCCAGTCCCACTTCCAGCTGGCTGATCAGCGATTTGTTGTTGGTGTACACATATTCAACCGGATCCTCGACGGTGATGATCTTCACCGCGTGATGCTGATTAATCAGATCGATCATCGCCGCGAGGGTGGTGCTTTTTCCGCTGCCCGTGGTGCCGGCGACAAGCGTCAGACCCCGCCGTGAGAGCGCGATGTCGCCGACCGTCTTGGGCAGGTGGAGTTCTTCGAGCGTTGGGACTTTCTGGTGGACGACGCGCATTGCGATGCCAGGTTTTCCGAGCTGGCGAAAGGCGCTGCAGCGGAAGCGCGTGACGCCCGGGATCGCATACGAAAAATCCAGCCCCTCGGCCAAATGATCCGCCAACGCCCCCTCCTGCCTGGGCGCGATGGAGCCAATAAAGGCCAGCAGCTCCTCCTCGGAAACCGGCGACGCATCGACCAGTCGCAACTGCCCGCCGATCCGAAGCATCGGCACCGCGTCGGCCTGCAGGTGAAGATCAGAAGCCTTGTTCTCCGCCGCAAATTTGAGGAGTTGTTGCAGATCTATCTTGATCGTACACCTCTCATCTGGCCGGATGCCGAGTTCGCTCATGACTTCGGCAAAGAGCACCATACACCGGCAAACAGCCGGAAGCCAGATTTCAACCGCAGGGCAATGTCCTCCACGAAGTGCCGGCAGCAGGAATCGTGATTCCTAAATTCCTTTGTATATGAGCACCGGCGCAAGCCGCCGCACAATTCGCGTCAATTCTCCCTGCGCCCGCATCACCGCGTGAATATCCTTATAAGCCGCCGGCGCTTCCTCAAGCAGTTTGCCTTCCAACCGCGCATCGTAAAAAACGTGCTGTAACTGCCGGCGAAATGCCGATCGCGAAATGCCATTGCGCGCCTGCGTGCGCGACATTTCCCGCCCCGCCCCATGGGACGAGGAGCAAAGCGCCCGCGCACATCCGAGCCCCGTTGTATGAAACGAGTGCGTCGCCATCGACCCGGGAATCAGCCCCGGCTGCCCTTCCGCCGCCGCCGTCGCCCCCTTGCGATGCACAAAAAATCCCCGCGGCTCCGTTAAACCAACCGCATGACTTTCCCATTGCACATGGTTGTGATCGCAATCCACCAGGGTCTCCATGTTGGGCGAGGCATGCAGCACCAGTTCCGCCGCCCGCGCCGCGGCGATCGCAAGAAGCCTCCGATTCCACCGCGCATAAGCCCGCCCCACCCGCACGTCCGCCAGGTATGCCCCGCCTTCGACCGTATCCGACTGAATCGCCATGATTCCCGAATCCGCCCGCCGCGCCCGCGCCAGGTGATGATGATACACACGCTGCCCAAACCCCCGTGAGCCGGTGTGAATCATGAGCCACAGCGATCCACTCGCCTGCTCCCGCTGAAACTCCAGGAAATGATTCCCCGCCCCAAGCGTTCCGAGTTGCAAGAGCGCCTCGCTGGAGTGCAGGTCCTTCCGCAACTGCTCATGCGAAGGCACGGCATCGCGCAATTCCCCGGGCCACTCTGGCGCCAGCTTCCGATGGTGCCGCCGCGAGGGGCACATCGTCTCGAGAAAACCCAGCAGCCGCGCCGCCTTCTGCGGATCCTCCAGCACCGCCGCGTCCGCATCAAATTGCAGCGCCAGCATGCCGCATCCGATATCCCCGCCCACCGCGCCTGGAAACAGGCACTCCTCCGACGCCACGGCGGTGCCGACGCAGAATTCCGTCGCCAGGTGCACATCCGGCATCACCGCCACATGCGCCACACCTTGCGTCCGGCAAATCCGCGCAATCGCCGCCTCCACCCCCTCAGGAAGCGGGCCCGCAAGCCATGCGTTATACGGCAGACTATCCATTGTCCACCTCCCTCTCCGCCGGCAGCCCATACGGCACCACTTCAAACGCGAGCTCCGGCGTGCGCTTCCGCGCACTCGCCTCCGCAATCCGCATCCGCAAGAGCCCGCGAACCTTTTCCAGCCGCACGAGCACATCCGCCACCGTTGGCCCGTCTTCCGCCGCGCGCAGCACCACCCGCACCAGCAGCCGCCCGGCATTGGGCGCCGGATGCACCTCGTCCACAATCAGGCCCTGCAGCACCGGATCCGCGCACTCGCCCGAAAGCGTCATTCCAAGAACGCGCCGCACCAGCTTGCACAGCGCCTCGGTCTTGTAATCCGGCTTGGCATGAAACAGCGACTCTGTTTCATATACCGGCCGCACTGGCCCCCCGCTCCGCCTGCACGGCCCCCCGCCGTCGCGCCCGAACCGGCGCGAACCACCAAACGTGCCCATGGCACATCTCCATTTCCATATTCAGGCGCAGAATTTCCCCGCGCCTGCAAATCGCAAATTCAAAAAACGCATGTACAGGTTGATCGCAAATCGCTGCGAACGCGCATAACGCCGCCGCGATTCATCAGGTGGGATTAAAGAAGAGATGCACGCATAAAATACCTCCCGGCATTGCCGGTTAATGCAAACATTGTAACATAGAAATGCATGGCGTCAAAAATTTGCCGCTATTCTGTCGGTTTATCAAAAAGCAACGGATCTTTCCCCACCGGCTGACATGCTGGACAGTGCCACGTCAGGTGCCCATCCTGTCCCGATCGATCCACCGCAATCTCCGACCCGCACACCCCGCACGGCAACCCCGCCCGGTCATACGCCCGATACGGAAATGGTTCCCCCTTCACCGCAAAAGTCGTCGCGGTCGCCACGAGGCCCACGATGTTTCCCGCCAGGTGATCCACCTGAGAAGCCAGCAGCGCCCCCACCGTGACCGTGGGCGCAAAACGCATCGCATAAAGGATCTCGCATTTGAGCGCATTGCCCAGGCCCGCGACCACATGCTGATCCAGCAGCGCCGCCGCCACCGTGCGCCCCGGATTCTGCCGCAGGCGATACGGAAACTCATCGTAAAAACTCGCGCTTGCCAGGGGGTCGGGTCCCAGCGCCGCGATGTCTGGATGCTTCCGCACCTTGTCCGACGCGAGGATATAGAAAATCGGATGCCCCGTGAGCGTCGCCACAAGCCGGCCTGATTCCGCCCCCGCGCCCCGCGCGGAGTTTCCCCGAAGATACATCGTGATCAGCGGCTCGCGTTTCTTCACCGCCTCCCGCGATTCCGGCCGGGAAGCCTCCTCGCCGTGCCAGGGCCGCACCGTCCACTTGGACCGCGTGATCAGCTCGCACAACCATGTGACACCGTGCGAAAAATCGATGATCAGCCACTTCCCATGCGACCGCACGCGCTGAATCACCTGCCCCACGCAGTTGAGCAGCAGCACGTTCGCCTGCCAGCGGTTCTCCGGCACCAGAATTTTGTCGACAGGCCTGCCGGCGAGCAACTCGTTGAGATGATCCGCCAGGGCGCGCGTCTGTGGGCCTTCCATGGGCTAAAGACTATAGAACCGCATCAATTCGGTCCAGCAAAACGCGGCCCCGAATCGCAGCCTCCGGACCGGTAGACTTCCGCCGCCTCCACCTGTTATCATTTCCCGTCCACAGGGCGATTAGCTCAGTTGGTTAGAGCGCATGCATGACACGCATGAGGTCACAGGTTCGAATCCTGTATCGCCCATATGTTAGATTGTCAATATGAAGCAATCGGGGGGAAACAATGGATAAACCCGGTAATCCAGCGGCACTTATGACAAGCGTGGTCATAGGACTTTCCTTTCGCTTCTCTGAAATACCGTCAGATTCCGCCGGTTGCTGCGGCGGGTTTTGCGGCGGGTTCATCCCCGTAGCCTTGGCGAAGTCCGCCCCCAAGTCCGCCGACATGGCGTAATGCTGGGCTGCCACTTTGGGGGAATTCCCAATCCACTTGCAGGCGGTCGCCAAGTCAAACTCACGCATCCACTCCGTCTCACCGGACGCCCGGAGGTTATGCCAGAGCTTCGGCCACGGCTTGCACCCCCACCCAATTCGCACCACTCCCAATTATTTGTCGCCAGAAAAACTGAAGATGATTGAGATTCGCACTATTCCGATTCCCGCAAGGCTCAGGCCGCGCCTTGGTTGATGCCCAGAACGCCGCGGAAACTGCCCCCGGCCCAAGCAATTGCCTGAATGATCGGAACCGACCTCCAGAAGCACAACAATCAGGGATTCCACAAACAGTCACTGTGCCCGGTTGGGCGAGCCCGGCGTCGGCGTTTGCAACGCGAAATCCGTGCAGTTGCTGTAGGTGTCCGCCCCATCCGTCCTGCGGCCGGCACTTCTGCTCAAAGCGCCTGCGCCGCCGGGCCCTCGCCCTGCGCCGCCGCGACCCGCTGCCGGCACCACGACAATGCAGCCGCCTTTGCCCTGATCGCTGACCAGGGTGGCGAGCTCCGGGCTGGTGATCGTTCCGTTGCCGCTGGAATTGCTTTGCTGTGAACCGTACACCATGGCATCGACAACCACTTTTCCGGAAGCATCCATCAGGGCAAGCGAACCCGCCCGGGAAGACAACATGCCCCCGAACGACTGCTGGGTCGCAGGCGGGCCCTGATAACCAGCCGCAGCCGCCTGCGGATTGACCACAGGCGCGCCGTAAGCATGCGCATGGGCCAGCGGGCTCTCGAGCGTGATCCCGCTCCCCAGCGCCTGCACCGCATCGCCGCTCGTATGCGCAAAAGTCGTCAACGGTGAAAAGCCAATGCCCGTGCCCGGATCGGAAACATCCGTTCCCGCCGCATGATCAAACTTCAACGGAGCCACCAACTCGACTGTCCCCGGGCTCGTCAGGCCGCCGCGCCCGCCCCGGCCTCCTCGAAAACCGCCCCCTGCAGCAGCCCCACCGCCGGCTTCAACGCTCACCCCTTTCACCGAAACCAATTCCTTGTGGGTGCCCGTGCCCATCGTCAGCGTATCGCCGATGCTGATGTCCGCCGCGGCCGCGATCCTGATGCTGCTCGCACCGGCAGCAGCATCGGACGACATCGTCGTCTGCGTTGCAGCCTTTCCGACCGCGGTGACCGTCGCCACTTCATCCCTGCCACCGGCATCAATGCCGATTTTCTCCCCCGCCACAAATCCCCCAACACTGGATACCGGCACATTGCCCGCACCCTCGGGAATCGTCAGCCACGGCCCAGTGGACACGGGAACGAATATCATTGTCGCCTCGGCAGCCGGCGTACCTACGCTTTTGATGGTGCCCGCCTCACCATCAATCGTAATCTCCTGTCCGGCCTCGAACCCCGTTGTGCTGCGGACATGAATGACGCTGTCACCCGCACCCGCCGGCGCCGCAAGACCGGAACTCGCCAATCCCAGCAAATAAAACCCCCTGGACGCCAGCCTGGTTCCCGATGGAATCGTCGCCAGCGTGACCGGCGCCCGCTGGCTCTCCGTGCTGATCAGTCTCCAATCCGATATATCCACCTCTCCCGCCCCGGCATTGTAAAGCTCAACAAACTGCCCCTGCGAACCCGGGCTGCCAAGCTGCACTTCATTAATCTTCACCGGCTGCGCATTTCGCAGCCGGGCACGGGTCGTCTCCGACTGCGGCCCCGCCGTCGCTCCGGACCACTGTGCCCTCACCGTCAAAAAGCCGGCGCCAGGCGTCCCAGGCGATGTGACCCTGAACGTCGCACTTACTGCCGCCCCCGGTGCTACCGGATCCGCAAACCTCTTGGCCGTTTCTTTGCTTTCAGAGACCACGCCGCTCCAACCCGCCGGGAGATTGACCGAAAGCTCGACGTCCGTTGCCGGAACCGAACCGGTATTGGTAAACGTAACGACGGCATCCTGCGCCGATCCAGGCGTAAACCCGGTCACCCGCGATACGCTCACCGCCGACACGCTGTACCGCGCCTGCACAATGTTTGCCTGCACCGCATCCGTTGTCGCTTCCGACGGATACCCGCTTGTCATCACTCCCTCATAAAACGTCCCCGAAGACCCGTTCCCGTTGTCGCCCCCGGTACCGAGCAAAATCCCCCCCTGCTTGTGCATCGGAAAATACCGGTTGTTCTCGTTGGAGCTCGGCCGGGGCCCGCTGTAAAGCGTCGTCAGCCCGCCGCTCTGCGCATTGCCGCCGCGGAAATCCCACTTGTTGCCCCCGCCACCATCAACCACCGCCGTCACAAACCGCCACGAGTCCACCGTCGGATCCGCCACGTTCTGCTTCGTTCCATAGCCCGAAAACAGCCCCGCCTCCATGTCTGCCATGATCCAAGGCCCAGTCCCACCGCCGCTGCCCCACGTCGTCGACGTTCCAAAATACGTCGTCTCCATCGTTCCGCTCCCCACGGCACGCCCATTGGTCGAGGAATTCCCGTAATCAAAACAGCAGCCGCTGTCGTAATGCGTCCCATCCACGACGGAATAAATCCCCTCCGGCTCATCGCCGATCGCGACGCCCGACGCGTTGTTATCCCGGAACCCCATCCCCGGCATGATGTAAACGCCATATACCTTATGCCCGCTGAGCGAAACCGGCGCCATGTCCGCAATGGGCTGCGTATCAAATCCGCCCTTCGCCGGGCCAAGGAAAGTCCCCGGTCCCGCCTGCATCAAGTCATTCCCATGCCCGGACTGATCGTAAATACGATTGATCACACACAGCGTATCAGCGCAAAACGCATCCTGCGCCGATGCATCCGCATAGCCGCCACCCTCCGGCGCGCGCACCACGCCGATGTCCAGCACGGTGCCATCCGATTCCCGCTTCACCTGATACAACGGCCCCTTGTACGCCGCCAAAAGCGCACGCGTCGTGCTATGCGCCGCCACGCAAGGCGTACCGCCCGCGCCATAGATGTCACACGGCCCCTGCCGGCCGCCCGATCCGCTCCCAGGCCCCGCGCCTGCCTGCTGTGCCAGAATCATCGCCGCCGGAGGCAGCATCATCGCCAGCGCCAGAAGGGCCCCAAGTCTGATTCGTGTTTTCATGTTTTTCCTGCGCCTTAATTGCCAATGTGCGTCCGCCCGAAACCAATGAGCGCAGGTCAGTATACTCCGCGCCAATCCCGCCGGAAGAGCACCCCCATTGCCATTGCAAACAATCATCGGAAGAAAGCCCTCCGTGGAGACCAGCCCGGCTACCCCCGCCGCTGCTCAAAAGGTCGGCGCACTGACTCCCCGGAATCCCCTCCCACCCGCCATTAAACGCAAAGCCCCGGCCCTGTTACTGCAGGTGCTTGATGATTTCGTCCGCGAATTCACTGCACTTGATCTTCCGCGCCCCCTCCATCAGCCGCGCGAAATCGTAGGTCACCGTCTTGTGCGAAATGGCAGCCTCCAGGCCCGTGACGATCGCCGTCGCCGCTTCGTTCCAGCCGAGATGTTCGAGCATCATCACGCCCGAAAGAATCACCGAGCCCGGATTGACGACATCCTGATTTGCATACTTGGGCGCCGTGCCGTGCGTCGCTTCAAAGATCGCATGGCCCGAGAGATAGTTGATGTTCCCGCCCGGCGCTATGCCGATGCCGCCGACCTGCGCCGCCAGCGCATCGCTCAAATAATCCCCGTTGAGGTTCAGCGTGGCGATCACGTCAAATTCATCCGGCCGCGTCAGCACCTGCTGCAGCGTGATGTCGGCGATCGAATCCTTGATCACGATCCCCGCGCCCGGTTTCCCTTCCGGAATCCTGCACCAGGGTCCGCCGTCAATTTCAACCGCGCCAAAGAAATCCTTCGCGACCTTATACCCCCAGTCGCGGAAGGCCCCCTCGGTGAATTTCATGATGTTGCCCTTGTGCACCAGCGTCACGGACTTGCGCTTCTCGGCGATCGCATACGAAATCGCCGAATGCACCAGCCGCTCCGTCCCCAGATAAGACACCGGCTTGATCCCCACCCCCACCATCACCGGCGCGTCGCGATGCGGCGCGCCGATCTTCTCCAGGGTCGCCTGCCATTCCTTTGACGCCCCCGCCGTACCGAAGCGGATCTTCTTGAACTCCTTGGGGAATTCCTTTTCAAAAAAGTCCAGCACCTTCTGCGCCTGCGCCGTCCCCGCCGCGTATTCGATCCCTGCGTAAATATCCTCCGTGTTCTCGCGGAAGATCACCATGTTCACTTTTTCCGGCGCCTTCACCGGCGAGGGCACGCCCGTGAAATACCGCACCGGCCGCAGGCATACATAAAGATCCAGCAGCTGCCGCAGCGCCACATTCAGGGAGCGGATGCCGCCACCCACCGGCGTCGTCAAAGGCCCCTTGATCCCCACCAGAAACGCCTTGAACGCATCCACCGTGTCATCCGGCAGCCACGCCTTGGCGTCCCCTTCCGGCGTGCCGGTCTTGAATTTATTGAATGCCTTTTCGCCGGCGTAGACCTCCATCCACGCGATCTTTCGCTTGCCGGCGTATGCCTTCTGCACCGCCGCATCAAACACCCGCGCCGACGCCCGCCAGATGTCCGCCCCGGTTCCATCCCCTTCAATAAACGGAATAATCGGATGGTCCGGCACGTTGAGTTTGTTCTTCGCGCCCATCGTGATCGGGACGCCATTCGCGGGCACAGTGACGGTCTTAAACGTGGGAACAGTGGCCATGGAATCGCTCCGGGGTAACGGGATAAAACAAGGCCGGTACCGTACTGGAAACCCGGAACACGAGCAATTCCCACGGACTATTTCTGCTTCGCGAGAATGGATTTTTCAGACCGGCGTCAGAGCCCTACCCCGATATCACTCCCCATCTTTTAAAACTCCCACATCATGTGAGGCTTTCCTTCCTCTTCTTTCACCGCCGCCGCGATCTTCGCCGCTTCGCCTCGTCTCTCAGCCCCCGGATCCCGCTTGAACAGGACCAAAAGCCGTTCGCCGGCTTCTGCGCTGATCATCGCGTCATTCATATCGTCGTACTGAGCCGCCCGAAGATCGTCCGCGACCGTCGCCGCGTATGCCTCCCGGTAAAGCTCCGCCGCCTGCGTACGCCAATACCGGCTGATGGCCTCCGCAATTCGACCCCTGATTTCAGCGTCGCTCGTCTTGTACGCTGACAACAGCGGACCGGCCCGGGGCATCAGCTTATCCATCTGACCGCTCGCCCTGTCGCGCGCCGCCACATCGTCAGACCCCATTTCGTGAAGTGCCCGCGCGAAATCCGCGGTTTCCGCGTCGTTTAGTTTTTCCTGCATTCCCCAGTCAAAATCAGCCGGCAACTCTGCGGCAGCGCCCGCAAGCTCCTCATACGCATACGCCAGGGCGAGTCTATACCGCGCTTTGGTCGCATCCATCGCGACCGCCTTTCGATACGCCGCCACCGCGTCCAGAAGCGTCGAGACTTTGCTTCTCGGAGCGGCCTGCGGTGTGGCGGGCGAATCGGATGATGGCCCGATCACCGAATCCATCGGCGGAAAATCCGGCAATTGCCTTTCGGCCCTCCCCGCGTAACGAAGTTTGACGCCCGGCCCCGATTCCCACGCCGTCATATGGATGCGCCCCAAACAAAAATAAGCAGCCGCGTCGTTGGGGTGGTCCTTCAGGTATTCCGATGCCCAGGACACCATCTGGTCTTCTGATGCCTCCCCAATCAACATCGCCCGCGCGACCGGCGCCCCCCAGGCTAATAGAGCGAGTCCAATACCGGTAACCATCGCTCTACGCACGCTCGCCCCTTTCCTGCGCGAATAACTGCGGCCGCGGAAGCCGTCCTTTGCACTAGCTTACCTTCACGCCGGCCTTCCGTCGCCGCGAAACTGCCACGATCGGCCACACGATCAGCACAAACGGCAGCACAAAGAGCATCCCCGTCAGCACCAGGTACAGGCTGTACAGCAGCGCCCCCGTCGCGCTGCTCAATGCCGCCCGCACCGACTGCCACAGCCCCTTGTCCGATTGCACGATCCCCGCCTTGCTGATCAGCGTCAGATCGACGCGCTCCTTGTTGAACCGCGTGTCGGGCACCTGCGTGTCCACCGCCATCTGATTGCTGATCTCAAACCCCTTGAGATCCCGCAAACGGCTCAGCACCTGCAACTGCTCGTCCGACGGAAAATCCAGCACCAGATGCCCCGTCGTGCGGCCCGTCGATTCCCGCGACACGTTGAAGTCCGCCTCATGCGCCGGCTTGGCCAGCGTGGCGGCAAACGTCCGCAGATCGCTCATCGAACGCTCGACGTCATCCACCTCCATCCCCAGCGTGAACGTCCGCGTCGGCGGCAGCGTCTCGGCCGAGCGAAGTTCATCCACCTGGAACCGCACCTTCGAATCCAGCGTGCCGGCGGTGTCCGTGGAGCGCGTGATGTTCCGCGAGAGAAAATCGATATCCGCACTCTTAAAAGCATTCTCAACCGACGCCAGGGCCGTGCGCGACACCTCAAACGCCAGCGTCGCATTGACGTTCCGCGCATCTGACTGGTTGAACACCGATGCAATCACCCGCAGATTCCCCGCCGCTACCTGCTCCTGCAGCGCCGCCTGCAATTTGTTGTATGCCGTCGGCACATTCTCCGCGACGGTGTGCAGCGTCACCGTCTCGCGGGCCGGGATCGCCGCCTGGTTGATGAACCGCACCTGCAGCCCCCGCTTGGCCAGCGTGGTGTTGCTCGTGTCCTGGTTCTGCGTGAGTGAATTGTTCAGCAGCTCCCCCTCGCCGTGCAGCGCCTGCATCACCGCATCCGCTTGATCGCTCCGGACCTCCGCCTGCACGTCCGCGGTCATCTGCTCCGGCTGCTGCCCGTTGATGTTCGAATACGTCACCCGCCCCACCGTCGGCGGCAGCAGCGCCGATTCCGTCGCCGCCGGCTGCGAAGCCGCCGCGCCCCCGGCCACATCCTTTTTAATCAGCCCCAGCAGATCCTTGTATGCCTTGTCCACATCGTGCACCGCCACGTTCACCGTCACCACTTCCCGCGGCGCCACCGAAGCCGTGTTCACGAGCGCCAGTTGCAGCCCCCGCTTCGCCGAGGTCGTCCCCGCGCTGTCCGGGTTCGCCTGCACCGTGCTGACCAGCACTTCCCCCGACCCACGCAGCATCGCAAGAAACGCATCCGCCTGATCCGCCCGTATCTCCGCCCGCACGTCCGCGCTCATCTGCTCAGGCTTTTGCCCGGACAGGTTCGACGAAAGCACATGCCCCGTCGGATGCGATGCCGCATCTTCCAGCAGATCATTGTCGTCCTTGGTATCGCCGCCCCGATCTCCGCCCGCCGGCGACGCCTTCCGCAACGCTTCAAGCGCCTTGCGGTACGTCGCCTCCACGTCCGGCACCGCGATCCGCAGCACCGTCGTCTCACGCGGATTCAGATTCGCCAGGTTCAACAAATCCAGCGTCACCCGCGTGTCCTTTTCCTCCACGTGCACGTCCGGCGCCGGCCCGCCCGTCCCGCCGCTGGTCATCTGCTTCCGATCCCGCCCAAAGCTGATCACCTTCCCCAGCCCCTTGAGCTGGTTCGACACAAAATCCGCCTTGTCCGGCGGAACCTCCGCCAGGATGTGCGCCGCGATGTGCTCGCCGTCCGAATTATTCAGCTGGCTCTCGATGATCCGCGCCTTGGCATCACTGAGTATCTTCCGCGCCGCCTGGTACTGCGCCTCGACCTCCTCGGTCTCCATGTTCATCCGGATGTTTTCCTGCTCCGAAGCCGCCGTCGGCGTCTGGATGTCCTTCTCATAGGCCGTGATCGAAATCGTCGCCATCCCCACCAGGTTGTCGAAATATTTCAGTTGCCCCTCCAGTTTTTCGATCTGTATCCGCGTCTCGCCGAGCTTCGTCTCCGCCGCGATCAGGTCCTTCACCTCCCCCTTCCCGTTCTTGATCAGATCCAGCAGCCGCGTTTCCATCGTGCGCAGTCCGCGCAGCTCCGAATCCGTATCCGTATATTCCTTGGTCACATCCGCCGCGGAAATCTGCTGCGATTTCAAATCCCCCATCGCCCGCAGGGAAAGCAAAAACCGATCCAGCTTATCCGGCGGCACGCGCACCACGATCGTCCCCTTCACCTTCCCATTCGGCAGTTTGTCCGAACTCGTCGAAGAAACAAACCCGCCCTCATCCTGCACGATCTTCGACACGCTGCCGTAGGCATCATCAAACGACCGCACCTCAAACTCAATCGTCCCGCTGCGGATGATCTTGAGCTGATTGGCAAGTGCCGGTGCAGTCGCCGGTGCCTGCGCGGGAGCCACCGTCTCCGCCACCGGCTGCGTCGCCGGAGCACCGGGTCGGTCCGGATTCCTTTGCAACTCCACAACATCCCTGGCCCCCTGCTCCAGCGCGTGAGTCGCCGTCCCTCCACTGACCGCCTTCACCGCCACCGGCGCGGCAGCCACTGTATCATTGAGGCTGTCTTGAGCCTCATTCTGCGTCTTCTTAAGGGCGTCTCCCAGGTATGCCACATCCCCCAGGACCGGCAACTTGTTTGCCTCCTTCTCCGCCTGCTCCGCCACGGCGCTTCCTTTGTCGTTAAGGCTTCTTCGTTCCTGGGCCGGCCCATTCGTCTCACTTAAGGCCCCCCACTGCGCGTTGCTCTGTGAGTTCTGCGGAGCCGGCGCGAGCGCGGTGCGCTCGCCAGCGGTAACGTTCCCGTCAACCGCGACCTTCTGATTTCCAGACTCCACTCCGAGTTTGTCCTTGCCCGAAACGTCGTACCCAAAACTCTTCGGCGTCGCCATCGCTACGGTGCCGCTGGCAACCTTGGTCTCGTTGTTGAACGTATTGACGCCGTTGAGATAGAGCGTCCCGTTGTTCGAACTCGCCACCGGACCCTGCCCGCCGTCGCCGCCCGTCGGTCCATTCATCCCCGCACCACGGCCATTCACGTCCCCATTCAAAGAGCGATTCCCGGCAGCCGTTTCGTTTTGGGCAACGGTGCCCCCATTCACAAACTGCGCCTTGAATCCGGAATCTTTGGAATCCCCAGCCGCAACCGAAAACTTTTTGTCCTTCCGCCCATCCGCCGCCGGCACCCCGCTCGTGTTATACGACAGCACGCCGCCGACTCCCTGCTCCACCACATTATTGCGGTTGGTATCCAGCCAATTGTTCCCCTGGACCAACAGGTTCGAAGAGGGAATCGAATGCTCGGAAGAGGCAATCGCTCCGGACGCTCCACCAGTCCCGCGTCCACCGCCGTTTGCAGCCACCTGCTGCCTCCCAGAAATGAACCACGCATCCGCCGTTGCCGCGGCAAGGGTCCCCGAATCCTTCCGATCCAAATACCTTAACGCCTCCGCCACCCCGTCCGGCGGCCCATTGAGCACCACGGTATTTGTCTTGTCATCCGAATCCGCGAATACGCGTCCGCTCGAAGCTTGCTTGCCTCCGTCAGACGAGCCTTCAAACTCCGAATTGATGACCCGGGCCGCCTCCGACGCTTTTGCGTTCGTGAGCTCCTTATACTTAAGCACCATCGCCTGCGTGTTCTGGTGATCCAGCGTACTGATAATCGTCGCCAGCCGCTTCACCTTTGCGGCTGTATCAGTCACCGTGATGCTCTTGGATTCCTGATTCACCGACAGGTCCGCGTCCGCGCTTAGCAATCGCTTCAGGGA
>Ga0265314_10001578_pt1 | contig 25034 bp, 26 predicted proteins | sample 4126metaG_FD_203106 | JGI IMG/M metagenome (GOLD analysis project Ga0265314, IMG submission 203106) | Rhizosphere microbial communities from Carex aquatilis grown in University of Washington, Seatle, WA, United States - 4-1-26 metaG | ecosystem: Host-associated > Plants > Roots > Rhizosphere >... | reverse complement strand
GGAGATATCAGCTTGCTGCTGCCGGGCGTGCGAGCCATTGAGCAACGCATGAGAAAACCTTGCCTTGGTGTCGTTCCCTTTCTCCACGGCCTCACTCTTGACGAGGAAGACAGCGTATCGATTGAGCAGCGTGCGTCCTCGACATGGACGGAGGACGCATCGCCGCATCGGCCGCTTCGTATCGCAATTGTCTGCTTTCCCTCCATTGCAAACTTCACGGACTTCGATCCCCTGCTCGCAGAGCCGTCCGTGCAGGTCCGATTTTGCCGCACCGCGGAAGAGATGGGAGGCGCGGATTTGATCGTCCTTCCAGGAACCAAACAGACCATCTCCGACCTTCGCTGGATGCGTGGGTTGGGCATGAACCAAGCACTCCTGGCTCATGCTCATCGCGGAGCTGTACTCGGAATCTGCGGCGGCATGCAGATGCTCGGCGCAATGATCGAGGATCCATACTCAGTTGAAGGAGAAGGACGTGAGGAAGGTCTTGGTTTGCTCCCGATCCGTACTGTGATGACTCAGGAGAAGACAACGCGGGAAGCAGAAGGAGATTTGCTGCTTCCTCAACTCTTCGACCAGCCGATCTCTTCGTCGACTGTGTGCGGGTACGAAATCCACGTCGGGCAGACAGAATACCTGAAGGCAGCGACAGCCTTTGCGCACATCCGCCGCGACGGATCCCCAGATGACGTTGTGTTGGATGGGTGCGTAGGTCAGCAGGGGCGAGTGATCGGAACATATCTGCATGGCATCTTCCATCACGACGAATTTCGGCATTCGTTTCTCGGTGCTCTGCGCACGTCCTTCGGGCTTGATCAGCCGCAGTCGTTGTTGCAATGGAAAGAGTTGCGGGAACAGCAATTCGACCGGCTTGCCGACACAGTCTCGACCGCCGTGGACCTCCGTACTTTGCTGGGATGGGTAGGACTGCCGTGGCCCGCAGAGCGGAAGCAGGGGGTGACATGCGCATCCAGAGCCTAATTGCCGCATACCTACTCGACTGGCTTCTGGGAGATCCAGAATTTCTGCCCCATCCAGTGCGCCTCATCGGAGCGGCAGCCGATTCCGGAGAACGCCCGATACGCCCGCTCTGCTCCGGCCCTGCATCGGAGTTCGTAGGCGGGGCTGCGCTCACTCTGTGCATCACCGCAGGCTCCGGCTTAGCCGTTTCGGGCATTCTGCGCACGGCACACGGGCTCAGTCCTCGCCTTGCAACATGGATTGAAGTCCTGCTTGGCACAAGCTGTCTTGCCACGCGGAATCTTCTGGACGAAGCGCAGTCAGTCCTGGCCGCGCTCGAAGCTGATGATTTACCTAGGGCCCGCGTACGGCTCTCACGTATCGTCGGTCGCGATACGGCAATGCTGGATGAGCCTGAAGTTGCCCGCGCTCTGATCGAAACACTTGCGGAAAGCCTCTGCGACGGAATCATCGCGCCGCTCTTTTATCTCGCTATCGGTGGCATACCTGCGGCGGTAGCGTACAAGGCCGTGAACACTCTCGACTCGATGATTGGACACCGCGACTCGAAGTACTTCTGGTTCGGAAAGACAGCGGCTCGCCTTGATGATGTGGCCAACTATCTTCCAGCGCGCCTCACGGCTCTTCTTCTTTGCGCATCCGCTTGCGCACTTCAGCAAGGCAATGCTGCGAGCGCTCTCCGCACATGGCGAAGGGATGGCCGCAAACACCTGAGCCCGAATGCGGGTCAGCCCGAGAGCGCAATGGCGGGTGCACTGCAGGTTCAGTTAGGCGGTTTGAATACCTATGGGGGAGAACAGGTACAAGCACCTGTTCTGGGCGAAGGCTTCCCGCGTCCATCGCGTGCTAGTGCACGCCAGGCACACACGATCACCGCAGTCGCCTCTCTTATAGGCTTTGCTGCCGCATGTGTATTCCTGGCGAGGAGGCAAAATGCCTAAAGCTGTCGAGACGCGCGCTGTGCCGGCTCACGGTGGCCAGCTCCGCCAGATTGCGGAGCAATTCGCCGTACCCATGAATGAACTGCTGGACTTCAGCGCCAGCATCTATCCTGACGGTCCTCCTGTCGGAGTGATGGACTCGTTGATGGAGGCAATCCGCGATCCTCTAATTCTTCGCGACTATCCGGACCTCGATCTTCGTGAACTGCGCACTGCTTTAGGCGCCTACGCAGCGGTACATCCGGCCAACATTCTGGTGGCCAACGGCGTGGCTCCCCTGATCGATGCCGCGCTCTCAGCGCTTCGATCGCGACGCTGTTTGCTGCCCGTGCCTGCCTTCGGAGAGTACAGGCGTGTTCTCAAAAAGTGTGCCGTCGAGATCCATCCTTACCATCTGCTTCCGGAACTGGACTTCCGCCCGGACTGCGAGCAACTGGTCGGCGCATGCCAGCGACATCAATGTGACACGCTCCTTCTAACCAACCCGCAGAATCCTTCGGGTATCACGTTGTCCGCTGAAAACATGAAAGACATTGTGCAGCGCGCCGCTGAGAACAAGATTCGAGTTCTGCTCGACGAAGCCTTCATCGATTTTGTTCCGGAGGGGAGTCTCTCTCAGGATGTACTGACCTTCTCGAACCTGATTGTCTTTCGATCCTTGACGAAGTTCTTTTCCATGGCGGGATTACGCGTCGCGTATCTCATCGCTCCTGAGCATGTGGTTCGAGTTATCTCATGCAACGTAGCGCATTGGCCGGTTTCTTCCGTTGCGGCAATGGCCGCAAAAAGAGCAACCGAAGACCCCACGTACATTACCGCAACCATTCTCCGGAACCGGCAGGAGCGCGAATGGCTCCGTGCCGCGTTGCTCAGCCTGGAAATGACCCTCTTTCCGGGCAGTGCGAATTATCTGCTCTTCAGGCTGCCTGAACAATTGCGGAGCAAATCTGTCTGGGAGCGTCTCATTGTGGATCACCGCATTGTTGTCAGAAACTGTGCGAGTTTTGACGGCCTGGACAGTTCTTACATACGAGTCAGTGTTCGGAACCGTGCCGACAATGCGCAGTTGATTCAGGCGCTCTCTTCGTCCGTCTCATCCAGACAATTGAAGCGCGCTGCTTCTCCTGGCACGGAGTAAATCGATAGCTCGAATCGCCTTGCTGCTCCGGCGACCGGCGATTCTACGAAAGGTCTTAACGAATGTCCGCATCAGAACTGAAACCGCAATCGGATATATTCCCACGCCGCATCGTGTGTCTCTCCGACGAGGCCACCGAACTTCTCTATCTGCTCGGTGAGCAGGAACGGATCGTCGGCGTTTCGGGCTTCTCTACGCGCCCTCTGGAAGCACGGTCCAAGCCGAAGGTCTCCACCTTCCGGGAAGCAAACTTCGAAGCGATGGAGCAGCTGAAGCCGGATCTGATCATCACCTATTCCGATGTGCAGGCTGAGATCTCGCGGCAGGCCGTGCTTCGTGGACTTACTGTCTTAAATTTCAATCAGAGAAGCATTGCAGAGATATTCGATTTCATTTCGCTTATGGCGAGGATCGTGGGCAAAGAGGATCGGGGCAATGCACTCATCTCCGAGTATCGTGATGGATTCAAGAGGATCGCGGCGGCAGCACAGTCGTTTCCTCGTCGGCCCCGCGTGTTCTTCGAGGAATGGAAAGACCCGCTCATCAGTGGGATTCGATGGGTGGAGGAACTGATCGAGATCGCTGGCGGAGAACCGATCTTTCCTGAGCTGCGGGATCGGCGTAAAGCAAAGGAGCGCGTTGTGGATTCGGCTGAGGTCATCCGCCGCAACCCCGACGTCATCATTGCGTCGTGGTGCGGTATGAAAGCGAACGCGCAGGAAATCTCATCCCGGCCTGGTTGGCAGCAGATTGCCGCTGTTCGCGATGGGCATATCTACGAAATTCTATCTTCATACATTCTTCAGCCCGGACCAGCTTCCTTGACGGAAGGCGTGCGACAGCTGCATTGGATTTTGTCGCGCGCAGTGGGCCATGAAGTTGCAGAGGAGATCATGCCGTCTGAGAAATGTGATCCGGATGTCTCAGCATAGCCGTCAGACAACAAATGATTCACTCGCATTGTCACTTCAATAGACTTCGTTTGCGCCGAGGCAATAGCCGAGGCAGTAAAAGCCTTTCTGGAATAGATCGGCACGGCACTAACCTGTATGAGTCTTGGTACACACATGACATACACCACGGGTAGAAAGGCGCCATGACGACAAAGCTTGAACCACCACAGCATTAACCTATGGAGGTGAGGCTTGGCATTTTGGCACCCTTTTGGGCACCTTACATTACAACGCGCTTTGGGTCCACTGATGACTTTGCCGCGCAAATGCAAAGGCCGGAAAGAATGGAATCGCGTCATGCCGATTATGGCTGTTCTGCCTCTCGGTAAATTCGAGGCGTTGCAGGTATTCCCAAGATATTGAAATGTAAGGTTTTTGGTTGCGGGCCTGCAACACCTCGAATTTACTCGTCATTCTCTTTGAGAGGTCGCTTGCAGCATAGCTTAGAATCGATCTCGGCCCGCAAAAGGGCGGCAAGTACTAGAAAGACAATGTGTGCGATTTTCGTTGATGCCTGGATTAAGCTCGGCACTCTTGAGCAGTCGTTTTCCAAGCACCGGGACGTTTTGGAAGTCGACCGCGCGTACGTTGGCACGCCCGTAGCCCTTGGTGACCTCGCGCGCGTCAAACCGCCCTCAAGGGCGAGCCACCGCGTTCATATCTGGAGAGCATGTACAACATCCAGTGCTGGACAGTCTTTTCCCTCGCGACGGGCACTTCGCCCCGGCTGAGGAACCAGTAGCTGTCGCGGAGGACCTGATCGCTTTCATCCATGACCTAAGCTGAGGATCATGCTGACGATCTGCGTTTCCAAATGCTGGTGAACGGGAGTGAAAATCGGTTCCGTGACCGATTGCTGGTTGGCCGTGGTCTTGCGAGATCTCTTGTGAAACCTGTTTGAGGTTAACCAGTCTGTCCGACCTAGGCTTCAAGATTTTTCCCTTAGATGATAGCTTAGATGCTAAGCTACCTTGATGAGGCGCACCGCGATTCGGGGTGTCAGCAAGAGACCCGGCGAATTGATCGAAGAAATCGTCAGCGGCCTGGCACGCCGGCAAAGCACTGCGGTCGTGCTCTTTCATCATGCAGTTGCGGAGCACCTAGGACTGGGGCCAACGGATCACAAGTGCCTCGACTTGCTACGCGACCGCGGGACAATGAACGGCAGCGAGATAGCCGCGATCACTGGCCTAACGACTGGCGCGATCACAGGTGTGGTTGCAAGGCTCGAGCGGGCAGGATACCTGCGCCGTGAACCGGACCCGAACGATGGCCGTAAGCAGATGCTTGTATTGACGTTGAGGCACTCGCATATTCAGGACGTGATCAAGCCATTGCGGGAAGATGTAGCCGCAATGCTGGAGCATTTTGACAGCCACCAACTTGGCGCAATCGCAGAGTTCCTGGCTCGCTCCACAGATCTTATCTACCGTCATGCTGCACTTTTGCGCGCGCAGACACTCTCTGCAATGATCGGTGTAACAGAAGAACCGAGGGTTTAGACATGACGCCAGGACTTCGAAAGTTAGTGTTTCTTGCGCATATCACCTTCTCGGTCGGCTGGATCGGCGCGGTCGCTGGCTTCCTCGCCCTCGCCATCACAGGAGCGTCTGGCAACAATGTAGAAGTGGCGCGCGCTGTTTATCCGGCGATGGAGATAACCGCCCGCTTTGTTATCGTTCCGTTGGCCTTTGCTTCGCTGCTGAGCGGAATCGCCCAATCGCTGGGCACCCCGTGGGGCTTATTCCGGCAGTATTGGGTGGTTGCGAAGCTGCTACTAACCATCTTTGCCACCGTCGTCCTGCTCAAGAAGATGCCTCTCATCAGTTATGCCGCTCACCGAACCGCAGAGATGCAATTGGCCAGCACCGCTCTTCGGGCGGTGGGTATCCCGCTGGTTGTCCATGCCGGTGGTGGCATCCTGGTCCTACTCGGGATAACCACCCTGTCGGTGTACAAACCTTGGGGCCTGACCCCCTTTGGGCGACGCAAGCAGCAGGAGCGGCGCTACGCACCGTTGAGATCCCCACAAACACCAGGACTACAGGTCATGTCCGATCTTGGCAGTGGGCAAGCCTCCGACGGCCTTCCTCGTTGTTTTAGTATCTACCTCGCAGCTGCCATCGGGCTGTTCATCGTGGCCGTTCACATCTCGATGCACCTCGCGGGCAATGGCTTTCACCACGGTCATTGATGTTGGAGGCGACCAGAGGTAACGCGTGTCTTCTGAATCATCGCGCTACTGGTTGATAAAGAAGAGAGCTCTTTCTTTCCGCTTCCCCCCCTCCACTTCACCTACGTAATTCCAGGCAACCAGGCGCCGTTTCGCCAACTCTTCCACGAGTCGAGTAGTCACGCTCATCTCGGACCCTGTCTAACCTGGTTCGAATCGGGATATAACGGAGCGTGTCGTCACGCTTACATAATTGTTCTCCGAAACGGGTCCTTCCTAGGACGACAATTCCCGACATAACTCCTCGTCGATTCGGGTCGAAGCAGATGGGTGCAGAGAAAGCGCGGTCGGGGCGCAATAGCGCTAGATCTTGAAGACCGTTTGCGCCGAATTTGATTCCTCGAGGTTGAAATGAACTTCCGATCCCATCAGGGTATTCTTCCCGTTCTTACCGGCTTTGCACACACCTATCTGCGCCGCTTTCGGCGCGTCTTCCACTCAGTTGCAATCTCTGCAATCCGATCAACTCGTGCCTGCATCGCGGTCTTACTGATCTATTGCATCGTCCCGTTCGGTGTTGGAGATCTCTACGCACAAGAGGCTCCTCTCCCGCAGCCTCGGTATTTTCAGCTCAGCAGTATGCAATTGGACCAATTGGTTGCCCCAATCGCGCTGTACCCCGATGCTTTGGTTGCCCAGATCTTGGGAGCGGCTACATATCCGACCGAGGTCGCGGAAGCAGATCACTTTGTGCAACGAAATGGCGGACTCCCTCCAGAGCAGGTCGCTCGGATGGTCGACTCACAACCATGGGATCCCAGCGTGAAAGCTCTGACGACCTTCCCGACCGTGCTCGCGAACCTCAATCGCAATCCCGACTGGACAAGTAAGCTTGGCAACGCTTACTACAATCAGCCGCAGGATGTGATGAACGCCGTCCAGGCGATGCGTCAACGCGCGTACACAGCGGGCACCCTCAGACCGACACCGCAGGAAGCCGTTCTCTATCAGCCACAGACGATCGTAATTGAACCGGTAAACCCGGCCGTCGTCTATGTGCCTGTTTACAATCCATGGATTGTGTACGGAGCGCCGGTGCCGGTCTATCCGGCGTATTACTACGCTGCGCCTGTGCACCCGGCAGGTAGTGTGGCGATAGCCGCAGCGGTCGGGTTTACGGTCGGTGTTACGGTTGGCGCTTTCGCTCACTTTGGATGGGGCTGGGGTCACTGGGGTTGCGGATGGGGTCCGCATCCGATCATCGCTTTCAATCATGTAACGTATGTCTCGCGAAGTGTGACCGTCATCAACCATGGCCACTATGGCGGCTTTGATCGCACCGTTGCGGCGCGATCCTTCAATCAGACGGTAGCCTATGGACCGCGCGGAGGGACCTATACAGACCAACGCACTGTCGCCAATGGTCAGTACAGCAACACCCGCACCGCGACTAAGCCCAACGGCGCGACTTACACGGACCAGCGCACAGCGGGCAATGGTAGCTCCACAAATACGCGCACTGTGACCGGGTCCAATGGCAAGACGGCTACTGAGACGACTTCACGCTATCCAGGCGGGAATTCCGCGACAGTCACAGGCCCGAACGGAAAAACCGAGACTCGTGCCGTGACAGGCCGCGGGACGGGAGACGCTACTGTCACACGCTCGGGGCCACGGGGAACCAAGACAAGGATTCGTAATAGACCTCGATAAGAATGGCCCATTCGACACGTGGAAACTCTTACACATCCAGCTTGAACATCTGTCGAAAAATGTCGCGGCGCAGGTGAGATGCCATTCGTCATCTGCATTTCACTCGAAAAATTCGTCCAATCCTTTATGAGCACACTTGATCCAACTGCACGAGTCCTTGCGGCCCACGCGCACCACTTACGCCTATTGCACTGGCTCGCGCATCTGGGCTCCCTCGGGCTTTTTGCGGTTGCAGCAGTGGATTCATCGATTATTCCCTTGCCGTTGCCAGGCAGCACCGATCTGCTGCTCCTATGGTTAGTGTCGCGCGGCGGGGACTTCTGGCTCCTGGTTCCGGGTGCCGTCGCAGGCAGTGTAGTGGGCGGATACTTCACATGGCACATTGGTCGGAGGGGCGGTCATGCTGCTTTGCGGCGGTATGTTCCGGCGCGCCTGCTTGATCCTATCTGTGGGTGGGTAATGTGTCATCCTATCCTCGCCGTCTTTTTGCCCGCTTTGCTACCGCCGCCCATGCCTCTTACTTCGTTTGCGCTTAGTTCAGGGGCACTCGGCGTGGGACGCCGGCGCTTTCTCATAGCGTTTGGAACAGCGCGCAGTTTGCGTTACGCGCTCATTGCATGGCTCGGGGCGGCTTACGGCCGCCACGTCGTCCGCTTATGGTCCGGAACACTCCAGAAATGCTCGGCTCCGCTGCTTTGGACCTTCGTGGTCCTGCTCATAGCAGGAATCGGCTTCGGCATTCAGCGAACGTTGGCCAAGAGCAGATCGAGTACTCCGAAGGATGAGCCCGCTGAAGCTGCAGCGTATAGAGCGGATTGATGCCTTTTCGGTTTAGAATGCGGCTTCTAGATTCTCGTTCCATCGCTCATTCTTGAATGAACGTTTCAAGCGCCCGTCGCAGATGGTTGCAATTCATTCTCTGAAACAGGCATTCTCAGTGGAAATGTGATGGTCACCAGTAGACCTCCGCCCTTTCGATTCTGAGCGGCTATGGACCCCTCGTGGAGCCCTATTGCTTCACTCGCAATCGCCAAGCCCAAACCGGTGCCGCCGCTATCACTCTCTCTGCCCGGTGCGGTGCGAAAAAATGGGCGGAAAATATCCAACAGCATGGGCTCGGGAACTCCCGGACCACAATCCAGAATTTCCACGATGACATTTTCCGCATTATCACTCACTCTGCAATCCAGACAGACTTCGCTTCCCGCGGGCGAGTAGCGGATTGCATTGCGGAGGACGTTATCGATGGCCCGGCGCAAAAGCTGAGGATAGGCGAGGACAACAACATCCGCACGTGAGCCAGCGACCCGACAGTTAGCTTGCGCGGACTCGAAATTTGCGTCCTCGATGATGCTTTCACAAAGTTTCCGAATCGAGACCGATGCCAAGGTCTCCGCCGGACATGCCCCGGCCTCGAGCCCGGCAAGGAGCAGCAGTTGCTGCACCAAATTACTGAGCTTGTCGGTTTCGCGCTCGATCCTTTCCAATTCTCCGTTATTCTTTCCCGAAAATTGACGGCGCAGCAGAGCAAGCGCCAGATGCATGCGCGTAAGCGGCGCCCCTAGTTCATGAGAAACATCTGCAACAAACCGACGCTGGGCAGTCATTAGCAATTGAATATGTGCAGCCATCGCATCGAAATCACGCGCCAGATCTCCCAACTCGTCTCGGCGGACGACTCTGTGCGGCGAAGAACGTGCGTCAAGATCCCCGCTAGCCAGACGTTGCGCAGTCGCACGCAGCCTGGTGATTGGGCGAACAAGGTAGAGGGAAAGGCATATACATACAAGAGCCGATACCAAGGTGGCCGCCGCCAGGTTGAGCCAAAAGCGCAGCCTGAACAGCCGATTTAGCATTCGCTTCAACGGCTCGAAAATTGTCACGACAGCCGCATAGCGCCGCCCCGTCGTGCTTCGTATCGGGCAGGCAAAGATCACATGGGATCCCAACCGTGAGAACTCAGAATGACCGGTCTGGAGCACTGTCGCAGCCATCTCTGAATAGAACGGTGGAGTTACACCTTCCTTTACAAGTACCTTTCCATCCTGATCGAGAAGGTAGAGTGCGCTATGGCGGACCGTAACATAGGAAAGGAATTCCGTCGCACCCTGCCGTTCATACGCATCGACGGCGTTCGTGAGATCAGATGCCGCCAGTTCGGGATCAAAGAGTCTCTCGTGATCGGCGGGAAATGACAGCGGGAATAGCTCGCTGACACTCAGAACGGCCGCAATCATCAGAATCGTTGCAAGCCAAAAGCTTAAAAAGATTCGCAAAAATAGCTTCATCACTTTTGCTCTTGTGATACCTGGCGGCTCTGAAGCAGATAAACGTACCCCTTGTTGCGAATGGAGCGAAATCGCTCCTGTCCGCCGGCGCCAGGGCCGAGCTTCTTGCGCAGAGCACTGATCAGGTTGTCAATTCCGCGGTCGCCTGCGTAAGGCGAGCGACCCAGTGCGATTCGAGTAAGATTCTCCCTTGTCACAACCTGACCGGCTGAAGAAGCCAGGACATGCAACACATCGAATTCCGCAGCGGTGCAATCAACTAAGGTCCCGCCGCACTCGACCGTCCGTGATCCTGCGTCAAGGATCAAATCATCCAAGTTTAGGAAGGAACTGCCGAACCGGGAAGGCTGGCCGCGGCGTAATACTGTGCGAATTCTCGCCAACAGTTCGAGCGGGGTGAACGGCTTCGGAATGTAATCGTCGGCTCCAGCTTCAAGGCCGCTTACTTTGTCTTTCACGGCCGCTCTCGTCGTGAGCATGACAATCGGAATACTGCTCTTTTGCCGGATCTCGTGGAGAACGCTGAATCCATCTCGATCAGGCAGCATTACGTCGAGGATAATCAGCATGATCCCACCTTCTTTGGCTCGATCAACCCCGGCCTGTGCGGTATATGCCAGGTGGACGATATATCCTTCCGGGCCAAGATATTCAGCCAACATTTCCGCCATGTCCCGGTCATCGTCGATCAGTAGAATCTGCCGCGCGGGCGCGCCGGGGGAAAGGTATGTCGGGGACCGTGAGCCTTCAGTTTGCGACATCATCGTGCACCTTACTAAAGGATGAATCTCATTGTCGCGATCGTCAACGGAGAAGGGTCAGATGATGACACACAAGGCAGAGACGGGGCGCAAAGGAATTCACTCTTGCGCCAGCACACTTCCGCAGAGTGCTGCGTCTCCGTTTGTTGAATCGGCCAGTTCTGTTGCACCCGGAGCGTCCAAGCTCATGTCGTGAGCCAGCCTTTTTGACTCCAGTTGGCCCGCAAAGGGATGCACGAATCTGTAATGTGATGTCTTAGGAGGCACCGTGGACGCCGCGACCATCGCGAGAAGCCACCGTAGACAGATGACCAAGACGACGAGCAGAATTGCATAGCCGATGCCATTCACGACGTCCAGCAGGTATATCAAGCTTTCGATCGGAGTCCGGCTCATGTCTACTCTCCATTCCATGTAGGCAGTTCTGGTGTCGCGAGTCGCGTCGGACTGAGACCAATCCAGTGAGCGTGACTCGCGACCATGAGGTTAAGAGAATCCGAGTCATTGACGCGTGGCTGTCCAGGGAGCACCCTGCTCAGTCGTGCCGCCCATCTTGTTGCCATCAACCTTACCCGTAAAAGAGGCCTGCCGGCGCGGCATCTTCACGCTGAATGAAACCTGATCTCCCTGCAGGGTGCCTTTCAAGGAAGCCGAACCGCGTTCACTCTCAAAATTGCCGCTGAGCTTGTTTCCTTGCTGCTTAATTTCGATGGTGACTTGCCGTTGCTTTCCTTTCTCTGTTGTCCACGACATCTGCCAATTGCCGGAGAGGTTGGTGGCGGCGCTACTTTCTTGCGGAGTGTTTTGGGCAGCCGCGCTTGAGAGAACGGCCCTCCCCTCAACTGCATTTGCGTTTGGGGCGCCAACTGAGCTAAAACCGGTTAAGAAGAGCGCGCACATAATTAGTCGAGCGGTTGGGAAAAGCTTCACATAAACCTCCATTGGGAGAGAAATGACCTGCAACTGTTCAGACGTGCTTCGACTATCCGCCGGTACTGGTGATTTGTCATGTTTTGTCAGGCGACTATAAGTGTTCCTATTCTGGTCGCTAATTTCCCTTGCAAGCGGCTTCGAATCTACGATGCTGGGTTTTGTACTTTGGCGTCGAATATCCCTGTTTCCACTCTGTTCCCGCGTTTCATTTGGACAAAGATCCTGTACCGTCCGGGTGCCGGAAATCCATAGGGAAAGCTCACGGTGTTCGGCAATGTGTTGCCCATCTTCATGCCTGGCATATTCGACATATCCATCTCCGCGCCGCTCTCCATTCCGCTCTGAGGATTCGCCATCATGAAGGCTGCCATTGCCATCGTTCCCGTGGGATGGATATGCGCAAACACCGTCCCGTCCGTCTTCACAAACGCTGCGTGACCGAGCATGCCCATATAGAGAGCCATATCCGCGGGCGGTGTGCCTTTTGGATCGAGCAGTTCGAATCGAAAGTCTTCGGGTACCTTCGCCACCAGCGCGTTCGGCATATGCCAGGTCATCGTGTAGCCATCGGGAAGTGTGAATCTCTCTTCGCGCGATCCTTCGACCGTGGGCACTACCGTAACGCTAGCCTCAGCTACAGACTTTGCCATCCCTTCTGCATCGTCACCCGACAACGGTCTGCCCGAAATTTCCGGCAACCTTACCGTCGCCGCCATCGTTTCCGGAAATCCGTTGCTGTGAACAACGTCGGCATACAGGTGATAGTCGCCAGAAGGCATTGATGGGAGCGCAAGCTGGAATTCTCCCGTTCCTACAGGCTCCGGATGGAGGTGAAACACAACATCCATCTGCGGCCAACGGATCAGGTACAGATGCATTAGGTGGTTGTGGTCGGGAATCAGGTCGTCGAATTGCCGCTGCTGCAGCCATCCAGGATCGGCAAGCTTGAGGTCTAACAGATTGTTCCTCTGCAAAGCCGGGCGCAACTCCGGGGGCTTGTAGATGTTCTTCGAGTAACCCGCGGCATCCGCAGTCCACCAATGGTTTGCAAGCAGAACGACTGTGAGCAGAAGCGTAAACGTGACCGTCATTGCAATGTATCCACGGCGCCGATTCGTTGCTGATACAGGCAATCCTGAAGGCAATTTCGCTTCGCTTGTCGCTGCGCCGACAATGCCCACCATCCCGAGAACCAGCAAAACACCCAAGACTGCCAAAAGAGTTCCCAGCGGCTGGTCCATCTTCCGAATGGTCATCGCGGTTGCCGGCAGCGGAATCGACAGCACACCTGACCCTTCGTTGCCACTGACCGCGAACCGAATCTGCCAGGAACCGGACGCCATAATCCACAGCTGCCCAGAAAAGAACTGGGGATCTTTCAATGTTCGCTGCATCGTGTCAGGCACAGGCGGATGCTTTGACGCCTCTCCCACCAGTGGAACAGGCGTGATGGCAATGTTCTCTATTCCTTTGCTTTCTGCGCGTACATCGATCTCGGCCACGCCGGGAATCACCATCGGCGGGCGTACCACAATCGAAAGCTTATAGGGGCCGGCTTGTCCTTCAGCGTAGACGTCAGGACTGCCTACGTGCGCGAACAGCGCGGTCGCGTTCAGCAGGATTACGGAACAAATTGTCAGTATCCACTTTTTCATCGCTGTATCTTCCGCATCCATCCACCTAACCCAAGTCCAAGCCATGTAGAGATGGCTGCACAAATCATGGCCAATGCCAGGCCTCTAAGTGGGAATGCGCCATGTCCGGCATTGACAAAGTGACGCGTTACACTCGCACTCCAGGGCGGCATCGCGTAAGGGTGGTACCCGGTCGCAAAGAAACGGTTCTGAGCAGCGTTCGTCATGAGAAAGCTGGCAAATGGCCACTCGATCGCGAGCAGGCTGAGCAAGTACACCGGAGCGCTCGCCAGTGCAACTAGCGGTCGGCTCCGGTTCCCGATGCGTGACCAAAGCAAATCCAGCAACACGGCCGGTACCAACAACAACAGTGGAAACGCCGGCGGAACGAAGTGCGTTACTGGCTGATAGACAGGCCCAAGTTTTGGCTGAGCAGGAAAGAGCGGCAGAATCAAGATGAATGCAATCGTCACCGCAGTGTAAATCGCTGTAATGCAAGTGAGAGCCCAACGATGACGCGAGGCTTTCCACGCCGCGGCGTAACACAGCGGAACGCCGATGCTTACTGCGATATACGGAATGGGCGAATGCAGCAGAACGTCGCGCGTATATTCAGTGCAGAAGAACATTACCGCCAGCAAGACCAACGCAAACAGGTAGAGCAGCAGCCATTGCAACTTCCGGAAGTTGCTCGCCTCCTGCCCCGTAGCCCGATTCATGGCCGCCAGAATTAGCAACAGAGCACCTGCCTCAACCGCAGTCGCGCCGAGCATGAGGAGCGTATGTGGAGGACTGATGATCTTTACATCGAGGCCGTAAGCGTTATGCCACCAGTTATCGAATGGCGCAGAGGTCAACATTGCCACGCCACCCCAGGCGGCCAAGAATGCTCCTAGCGGCCCAGTGAATCCCATCACATGAACCGAGCTAGCCGCTATTTTCGACGTCTTGCGAAAGGTCGTATTGAGAATCAGATAGGCGCAAACCACTCCTGCCAAAACCCCGCATAAGTAGATCGCCATGTGGGCAGGTGTCCAGAAGGTATCGCGTCCGATCGACTGATGCCACGAAACATCCCAGCGCGCTCCGATCATGGACGACGTCACAGCCGCCACCGCGCACCACAGATACCACGGAGTACCTGTTGCACTCTTAGCTTCGTCTCTCAATGTCCGTGGATTCGTCTCTGTCTTAAGCATCGATTTCGGCTCCGAGAGGTCACTCCTATTTCAGACGCTCCGCAGGTTAGCTTTGTCGTCGTCAGTTTGTAGGGTTTCGTCAGAAGGCCTTCCGGTTGATGTCCTTGACTCATCCGACATCTACGTGAAGCACAGCCCACTCCGATCTCAATAGAACAACTTCAATCTTTCGCCCTCGTAGTCGACGGTGGAATGCTTGCTCATTGGCCACATGGGCTTGACCAGCGTCTGGTTCCATCGAGCAATCTCCTCCTCCAGACGCGAAACATCAGAAGCCTGCGTCGCGGCCAGATTGTGTTTTTCACCGATATCCTTATTAAGGTCGAAAAGCATCATCGTCTGACCCTCGGGTCCTATTCTTGGGACTATCTTTTTAGGCTCTGATTTCTTCTGGATCTTCGATTCCTCTTCATCCGGTTCATCGCTCAATTCAGATTCGTGAGGTGCGAGGTCGACAATCCAAAGCTTCAAATTGGCATCGCGCATCGCAAAATTCGGACCATCTCGCCAATAGAGCTTGGGATTGGGCACTCGATGGTCAGAAGTTGTCAGATATGGAAGAAGGTCGACGCCGTCATAGTCACGATTCTGAGGGAGCTTTGCGCGGGCCAGAGCGGCGGCCGTCGGCAGAATATCTAAGCTGGATACCTGCCGATCGTCAACCTTCCCTGCGGGCAAATGACTTGGCCACGACACAATGTACGGAATGCGGATTCCGCCCTCCAATTGCCACCGCTTGAAACCTGAGAGTGGCGCGTTCGAGCAGGCGCCATTGATATATCCTGGGCAGCCGTTATCGCTTAGGAAAATTACAAGTGTGTTTTCATACAGGCCATCAGCCTTGAGCTTTTGAATCACCGCACCGACACTGTCATCAAGAGCGGCGACCATCGCCGCTTGGACACGTTTACCGGGATCGCTGACATTCTGAAAGCGATCAATGTACTTTTTGGGCGCTTGCAGTGGAGCGTGCGGGACGTGCTGTGCGAGGTAGAGAAAGAAGGGCTTTCTTTCGTTTCGATCAATGAATTCCACGGCCTCCTTGGTGAACGCCTCAGTCAGATAGTCGTCTACGCGAACGACTTCGTGATTTCGTGTAATAGGGCTCCTTTCACGTGCGCGCTCGAGCAATGCCTTCAGACGGTTACCGTTAGGCATTCCAGAGATTCCAGATGCTGGTATTGTGATGTCTTGCTTTCCCCTACCGATGAATTCGTCCCCGGGCTGGGGGTCGGTGATATAGATCGATCCGCCGCCGGCCATGCCGAAGAAATAGTCAAACCCACGATCGGACGGGTAAAACCGATCCGGTTGGCCCAGGTGCCACTTTCCAATTGCCCCTGTCGCGTACCCTGCTGATTTCATGATTTGGGCAAGCGTGATCTCGTTTAGCGACATTCCGCCCTCCTTATCGCGTCCGTTGGGATTGAATTCGTAGCCAAAACGCTGTTGATACCTCCCCGTCATGAGGGCGGCTCGGGACGGTGCGCACACGGGATTCGTCACATAACCAGCCGTGAATCGAATGCCTGATGCGGCGAGAACATCAATGTTCGGCGTTTTGGCAATTCTGCTTCCGTAGACGCCCGTATCCCCGTAGCCCAAGTCGTCGGCCAGGATCACGATTACATTTGGTCGAGAATCGACGACCGGCCTTGCGGCTGCGACAACGGTCTGTTTCCGAAGTGACGAGAACCACAACAATATAGTCAAGACGGTTACAGCAGCAGCAATAATGGCCACGGCTCTCAAGATCGTCGGTCTTCGAGCGAACTTCCAGATGGATGTCATCGAGCATCTCCTCGTAATGCTTGACTGGGACGATTCGGGGGATCGAACGGGGACAGGACAACGTGACCGGCTTGACTTGTGACGTGTGCGGGATCAGTCACGCAGCGGAATCCAATGTTCTCTAGCGAGGTGTCCGGTGTCGTGTGGTTCCGCGCGCTGGCACGATATCCCTGGCAGAACTTCGGAGAACAAAGGAACGATCCCCCTCTCGATACGCGCTCGCCAGCGCCATCCTTAGGCTCAGGTTGCAGTGCACCGTAGGGTAGATACCACGACGATGTCCACTCCCAGACATTGCCCGCCATGTCTGTGAGTCCCGAGGGTGTGGTTCCAAACGCCCCGACTGGCGAGGTCGTTCGATAGCCATCGGCGGCGCTGTCAACGAGAGGGAAAGTACCTTCCCACGCGTTTAGCAGGTAGCGATGGCTCAGTTCAATCGGGTCGCCCGCATTGAACACGTGCCCATCCGGTGTCTGACCCAACCGCGCGGCACGTTCCCATTCGAACTCGGTCGGCAGCCGCAGACCATAGGCTCTGCAGAACGCATTTGCATCGAACCAGCTCACTTGCGTCACGGGATGATTTCCTCGCGCAAGCGGTTCTCGCGAGCCGAGGGGATGACGCCAAGTCGCTCCGCGTACCTCAACCCAAGCGCCTTTCTTCTCGTTCAGCACTCCGCCGGAACCATATCGTTCCGCATCGGTCTTGTAACCCGTGTCTCTGATGAATACTGCAAACTGCGCCACGGTTACGGGCGTGCGGTCCATCAGAAAACCCTGTGATGTGTAGGGGAAGGCTGGGTATTCGCCCGCCGGGCCGGAGTCGTCGCCGATTTGAACCGTTCCAGCGGGGATCGCAATCAGGTCCGCGTCGCGCGGTCGAATCGCTCCTATGCGCGCCAGCTTCTTATCTGCACCGTCAGTTTGAGCCGACGCAGACCGGGCCATAGTAAAACCGACTCGACGCCATGGCGGAGACTTTGCAGCCACGATGGCAAGTACCAGCAGCAGTAGCAAAGACGTAATCACAGCGGTTTTCGTTCGCGTGCTCCTCACCTTTATCCGCCAGACCATATCGAACAAGCTTTGCGCCCATCCGCGCATTTTTAGGTTTTGGGACATCTCGTCGTCCGCTCCGTTGCGAGTCCGGCCAATCCCGCCAGTGCAATTCGCCTGTAATTTGCGCTCATCAATCCGTATAGGCTCAGACGATTCCGAAACACCTGGCGTTGTGCATGAATTGTCAAGTTTTGTCTGGCAGGAGTCGCAAAGCTCATCACAGCTTGGTTCACCCGATCAACCGCCTCCCGTGGATGCTTGCGCTTCAAGCGGATATCAATACGCGGATATTCATAGACGATTTGTTTGAGGAGAGCCTCGTTGTAGCCACTCATTGCGAGAAATCACGAGTCCTTCCGGGAATCGAGAATCCGAATCGCCGACCGAGTGTCGAGATTTGTCATGCTGATCATTTAGGCCGAAACCTTTGGCCCCCATCATCGTTAAACCTGAAGAGAAACAGCAGTGGAGTTTCACCTAAATTTCCATCTGTGCACAGCTCTTGACTGGAAAACCACGGATCTACCGCCTCAGCAAACAGGAGAATGAATGACTAGATTCGCAGTATTTCTGCTTAGCGCAGCCGTTCTTTTACCGCTCGCTTGTGAGGCACAGCAGACGGCTCCTGGCCTTCCAGATGCGCCCGACCCAATACAGTCACACCATAAGTCGGTTAACCAGGCGTACTCTCCGCCAACACAAACACAAAGGTTCAAAACTTACATTCGCCATACTTACAGCCTCACATCGCTCGTCGAGGCTGGCGTCCGCGGGGGGATCGAGCAGGCACGAGATAACCCGAGTCAATGGCCGGAAGGAGCCGAAGGCTACGGGGAGCGCTACGGATCCGCGATGGGGAAGATCATCGTACGCAGCACGACAGACTACTTGTTAGCCGATCTGTTTAGAGAGGATCTCCGGTACGTTCGCTGTCTGTCACCGTGTTCGAAATCCAAATTTAAACTCGCATTTGAGGATTCTTTCTTAGCAAGGAAAGGAGAGAACGGCCACGAGGCCTTATCGGTGGCTCGATTAGTCGGACCGTTTTCGGGCGAACTAGTAGCCAACAATACCTGGTACCCGGGTGGCCTAGGACGATTGGAAACAGTAAGAGGTGCGGCTCTAACCTACGGCCTAGTGTACGTTCGAAACCTCATCAGGGAAGCATTCCGGCACTAACAGGTAGAAATCGCCTAATGAAAAAGCACATTCGGTCGAAACCAGGAATGGCGATCGAGAGAGGTCGCGGGACTGTGGTGGAAGACTTTTCAACCGTTACTGAGAAGTACCGACCACAGATCTTTCGGTTCTTGCTTGCCTCACTCCGCGATGTAGACCTTGCTGAGACACTGACTCAGGATTGTTTCTTGAAGGCACATCTCAACTGGTCCAATTTCCGCGGTGAAGCAACCGCGAGAACCTGGCTAATGCGCATTGCGATTAACCTGCAAAAGGACCACTGGCGCAACCGGCGAATGCGGTTCTGGCGGCATACGCGGACTAACTCGGTCGATTTGGACGATGCCAGCGGATGGCTGCCCAGCAACGATAGCTCAGCTGAACAACGTCTCATAGCTAGTGAACAAGTCAAAGAGATCTGGAAAGTGATGGGGCAACTGAGCAAAAGACAGCGGATCCTCTTTATATTGCGGTTCGTAGAAGAACTGACATTATGCGAAATCGCACGAGCGACTGGCCTACAGGAGGGCACGGTCAAAGCACACATCTCGCGGGTGGTAACGAAAGTTCGCAAGGCGTTGAAGCAAAGACAAACGAGTGAAGCGACGTCTCGATCACACCTCTAATTACATCCCCTTATCGCAGCTTCTCTAGCGTTGTGAGACCGCAATGGTTGATCGATTCGAAATGACGTTGCATGAGGAGGTTTTGCCCCTTGAGGCTAATGGTCTCATCTCGTCAAGGCCACGGACGCTCGCAGCAAACCAGGCAGAAAGCAACGCCGCCTTGGTGCTGCGTTGTATTTGCCACTTGGTGTCGAAAGCAGGGCGCCTCATCGGGAGAATTGTTAAGACCCGAGGATTTAGCAATCTGGACCTACACTTCTCTAAGTACCATCCGTGTGGTCTATTCGTCGAATAGAAGTGATGACAAATCCAGGGATTCGCAACGCAGGTTCCTCCGACGCGGAAGAGATCGCGGCAATGATGGCGTTGCTTTGGCCTGAAGGTTCGGTGGAAGAGCATCGTCACGAGGCTGACGAACTCCTGCGTACGAGCATGTGCGGAACGCTGCCGGCTGCAATCATCGTCGCGGAGGGGAAGGACCGGTCGCTGGTGGGATTCGTTCAAGTCGGATTGCGATCACATGGTGATGGATGCGATGTGGCACGCGCGGTCGGCTTTATTGAGGGGTGGTTCGTGGCTGAACCATCGAGAGGCAGTGGCATTGGACGAGCGTTGGTACGGGCTGCAGAGGCTTGGGCCCGCGCCAACGGATGCGTGGAGATGGCCTCGGACGCGCTCATTGACAATGAAATCTCGCATCGTGCGCATGAGGCTTTGGGATTTGAGGTGATTGACCGCTGCGTGCACTATCGGAAGAAGCTTTAAACATGAATTACCGGTCATAAAATTCTCTGGGCAGGGCTGGCGTTGCGTCTCTCTTGACCGGCGCGGTCATTCAAATTGCTCTCGGACCTTTTCAAGCTAATGAACGAGACCGATTTCCGCGCCGAGCTTCGAACAATCCGGACACCCACGCTGATCTTGAATGGTGACATCGACAAGTCAGCGCTGTTGGATCTGCGCGGGCGCCCGACTCACGAGCTCATCGACGGCAGCAAGTTGTTGGTATACGAGAATGCCGCGCACGGCCTTCCGTACACGCACACGGGCCGCATGCTTGCCGATATCGTCGCGTTTGCGGAACCTAGTGACATCCACACGACACGGCGAATCCAGAGCAAAACGCGACCTTCCAGATGCGGCCAACTGCGCGAACCCTTAAGTCCGGCAGCGACAATCAGATCACTTCTCGACAAATCTCGACAAAAGCCATGTAGCTCGAGTGATCGCGATTCGTCTTAGAAGTTGTCAGAGTACGCTCGGACACCGTCGTTGGCCGTCGGCAGCACCTGAGTTCCGCAGATGCAATCATGGGCTGCTAAAGCAAGGTCGCGAGTTACATGCGCGCAGGCAATTCAATCGGGAATCACTCCGGATTTGACAGAGTTCGGCGCGTGCCCTTGAATCGCTCAAATCTTGCTGAGGAGGTCTCATGAAACTCCAGACACGTGAATCTCCATTAGTAGATCCTCACTATGCCGGGCCGCAACTCGGCTTCGTCGCGATCGTCTTTGTACTTCTGAAGATTGCGAATGTCGTACCCGTAAGTGCATTCGGGATTCCTTTCGGCGTTCAGCGGCCTTTTTTTCCCGGCCTCAATGCCCCTATCGATCACGTCGCGACATACTTCGGAACGCATCCGCATGAGGTTATGCTTTGCGCCTTCCGACAGGTGGGGAGCGCCATCCCTCTCGGTATTTTCTTTGCTTCCATGGCGAGCTTTTTGCGTCTTTTGCAGAGCAATCCCACAGCAACCACGATCGCCCTTTTTGGCGGCATCACGGCGGCCACGGATGAGGCCATGTCCGGAGCCATCCTCTGGGTAATGGGCCATCCGGTGATTGCCCAGGTCCCGGCTCTCACGCAGACTTTCCATTATCTCGCAGTGCCGGAATTCTGATCCCAGTTGCGCGCTGGCTGGGATTTATCTGGCTCATCGCTGTTGGATTTGTCCTTTTGAAGAAAGCTCGGACGCAACAACCAGCCCTGTAACACGTGCCTTTGAGCGTTGGCCGGAGAGTATTGCAATTCGACGTCCGCGAATGCGAAATCGACAAGATCAATGCTACGACAGTCGTGGATCAACTCTTGAAGGAGGGTTCTAGCTCGCTGGCAACGATGAAGCAATGCTGGCGATCCTCGTCAGCATCTGTCGAAACGGGAGGCCGTACTGACGGAGGAAGACTGGGTCTTCGCCAATTCCATCACGAGCAAACCATACTTCCCAACTGAGATCCAGGAACGCCATATTCGGCCCGCAGGGTGCTTCCTGGTTGAGTGCCGGAGTGAGGTGCTTTGATTGGCGTCTGGTGCAATGGGCGGTGGCAAGTAGAGTCATTAACTAATTCGGGAATTTGCAGCAGCTGCATGGAGAATCTTCAGTCGCTCCCTCTGCAATAGAGGATGGTCCGAAATTCTGATCCGGCGACCACTGAATTGTGACTTTATGGAGCGAAGTGTGTCACGAGGAGAGAAACAAATGCTTGCCGGATTTCGCGAGGGGAATTTGCCGAGACGGTGGGAGAGCGCCCACGTCTGTCCGCAATGCGGATTTCTCATGGCTCTCGCAGAACTTGGTCTTAGGGGCAGCACGACAGGGCTTGTAACCTGTCCGAAGTGTGACTTGTCCGGACCCATTGAGATCCGCGTCATCAATAGGGAACTCATCGATTGAACAATATGTCTTCAGGCCGAGATGGAGGCGGCGAAGGTCCGCACTTTTGCGAGCGTCTCCACCTTCCGCACAACTGCTCTCACAAGTTCGCTCACCACTTTCGATTTTTCATCGGCTCGCGAGGCGAGATAGGTCCTGAGGATGAGTGAATCCTCGGCTAGCGGACGCACTGTGATCCCGTCACGGGCGATCCGAATGGCTCCTGATTTCACCACAAAGGCGATGCCACTGCCGTCTGCGATGAACGGATAAGCATCCTCTGGAACCACGATGTGTTGGATTCTAGCGGGCGCTATGTTTCGCTCGCGCGCGAGCCGCATCACGGAGTCGTAAACCGGCGGGTGCAACCTTCGATCGAATAGCACCCACTGCCGGGCGGCCATGGCGTCGAGAGTAACCGAGGGTTCGGAGGCCAACTCGTCCTCTTTTGACATTGCGATGTAGAAAGGCGATTCTGCGACTTTGACCGTCGTGAGGCGTTTGGACTCGGGGGGTTCCGTCGCAATTGCGACATCCAGTGCGCCCGCTAGGACTTCCCGGATCAGATCGCACGAAAACTGCTGGGACAGTTCGATCCTCAATTGGGGAAACAATGGCAGTTTGATGGAGAGAAGGGTTGTCACCAGGAAGGGATCGGTATAGGGCGACCGCCCAATGTTGAGTACGACTTCAGCATCCTGGTTTGCCGCCCTTCCACCTTGCACGGCTCGCTCGGTGTGCAGAAGAGCAAGGCGTGCCTCCTCGACAAACTTCCGTCCGGCCTCCGTCAACTCGACCGTCTTATGGTCGCGCTTAAAGAGCGAGTAGCCAAGCTGGTCTTCGAGTTCATCCAATCGCTTGCTCACTGTGGATTGATCTACGTGCAGTCGCTCCGCAGCTCTTGAGAAATTCAGTTCCTCAGCAAGAACACCCGCGGTTTCAAGCAACCGTATCTCGGGAAGCACCATAGCAGTCCTCCGGGAAGAGAACGCGACGCAAGACGGGGAACGATCGATCAGGGAAACGCTGGGGACCAGAGTTCCCAGCAGGAGATGATCATTCGATGCTGGAGGCACTGTGACGGTTGCACTAAACGCGATGCAGTCCCGTCTCGTGTTATGACCGTCGTTCATAACACTCTTCTCGCTTTTCATTGGACGGCTTTGCCGCGGATGTAGAACCTCGGTGGTACGCACGTAGCATGTCACACGAGCCTGGGAAGGAGTCACGATGCCAGAAGACAGACAGCCATCAGAAGGCGCACCGGGAGGAAATCGTCTTCCCCAATCCGTCAAGGAACCACTGCTCGATAGTCATCAGGCCGCGGCCATTCTTAAGGTACATCCGAGGACGCTGCAGCGGCTCGTCCACCGGGGGAAGATTCACGCGATTCAAGTGGGCAGACTCTGGCGCTTTCGAGCGTCAGCTATCGAGGCCTGGATAGAAAGATAGCCCACCATAGAAGACCTCAATCAGAGCGGCTTTTTCGTGAATCGGCGGCGCATGTGACGTAGTCTAAGGACAGCCATTTGTGCCGTGAAGTCGAGGAGAAAAACCTTGATGGCACGCGCATGTTATCAATTTGGAAGTCTCACCCGAAAGAAGCGGGTGAAGGGACAAGACGCCTGGGAGTTTCGGTACTACGAAACAACGGAAAAAGGCACACGGGAGCGAAAGACAGCGACTGTGGGTACCGTTGAGAAGTACAAGACCAAAGCTCTCGCACAAAAGGCGGTCGAAGCTCTTCTCCTCAAACTCAATTCTGAAACCCCACAGCAGCGCATGGCCGTGGTTACGTTCGGCGGAATATGCGACCGCTACCTTCAGGAAGAAATACCGGAACGGTATTCCACCTCGAAATCGTATCGGTCGAATATCAAGAACCACCTCAAGCCGCGCTGGGGTGACTATCTGCTTGACCGCATCCGTCCGATGGCGGTCGAGGACTGGTTGAAGAAGCTCCCAATGGCTCCTAAGTCGAAGACCCATATCCGCAGCGTGATGCACCTGATGTTCGAGTGCGCCACACGCTGGGAGCTGTTCAACGAGAAAAGAAACCCCATCGCGTTGGTGCGCATAAAGGGCGGCAGCAAGCGCCGCCAGCGCCCCACGATCTTGACTGTGGACCAGTTCGAAACCATCGTCGCGCTGCTGAAGGAGCCGTGCCGCACGATGGTCTATATCGCCCAATGCCTCGGTCTTCGCGTGAGCGAGATCGCGGCGCTTCGATGGGACGATTTCGATTTTGAAAAGAACCAGTTGCTCGTTCAGCGCAGCTTCGTGAGCGGGCGGGTGGACGACGTCAAAACCGAATACTCCCAGGATTATGTTCCTTTGCATCCTTCCTTGAGCCAGATCGCGCTCGAGTGGGCGAAGGAAGCCACCGCGACGGAGGAAGGCTGGGTCTTCGCCAACCCCATCACGAAAAAGCCGTACTACCCAACGGAGATCCAGAAGCGGCACATCCGGCCTGCCGGTTGCTGCCTTGTGGGTTGCCCGAGGTGTGGCGCGGCTGTGGGTGTTTGGTGCCGGCAAGAAGAGCCGACGCCGAATGGCAAGCGGCTTCCGGTTCATTGTGAGCGGATCGAGGCGGCGGGAAAGTACGCCACGCTCGGTTGGCACACGTTCCGCCACACGTACCGCTCATGGCTGGACGAGACCGGAGCGCCCATGAAGGTGCAGCAGGAACTGATGCGTCACGCCTCCATCCAGACGACGATGAACGTCTATGGTCAGGCGATGTCGTCATCGAAAAGAGAAGCGAACAGCAAAGTCGTCGAGATGGTGCTCAAGCCGATGGCGGCGAGCGCCTGAAGGGCGATTTTTCTTATTGGGAGTTTTTGGGAGTTTGTCGGAGCGGCCGAATCTTCGTAAGTGATTGAAAGATTTGGTTGCGGGGGCTGGATTTGAACCAGCGACCTTTGGGTTATGAGCCCAACGAGCTACCGGGCTGCTCCACCCCGCAAGTACAGTCTATCAACTGCGAATTAGGGGGTCAAATCGCTCAGCAGGC
>Ga0265314_10001577_pt1 | contig 25037 bp, 22 predicted proteins | sample 4126metaG_FD_203106 | JGI IMG/M metagenome (GOLD analysis project Ga0265314, IMG submission 203106) | Rhizosphere microbial communities from Carex aquatilis grown in University of Washington, Seatle, WA, United States - 4-1-26 metaG | ecosystem: Host-associated > Plants > Roots > Rhizosphere >... | reverse complement strand
GGATGGCGGTTTTCTGCTGCCGGAACGCTGCATTGTGAATTACGCGAGTGTTGCCCACGCCCTGGGAGCGGAAATCCATACGCGGGAGCGCGTGATCGCATGGGATGCATCCGGTGGCGGCGTAGAGGTGCGCACGGACGGCGAATCGTATCGGGCGCGCAAGCTGGTGATCACTGCGGGACCATGGGCGTCCCAGCTTTGTCCGTTCCTGCGGAATCTCGCGATTGCCGAACGGCAAGTGGTCCTATGGACAGAGCCGCTGCGTCCCGAGCTGTTTCAACTCGGATCCTTCCCAGTGTTCAACCTGGAGGCCCCCGAAGGTCGATTCTACGGATGTCCCGAGTATGGAGTTCCGGGATTCAAGATCGGGAAATATCACCATCGCCTCGAAAATGTCGACCCGACCAACATCGACCGCGAGATTCATCCCGAAGATGAAGCCGTCCTGCGCGAAGGAATCCGCCGGTATTTCCCGGACGCCGACGGTCCGGCGCTGGCGATGAAGACCTGCATGTTCACCAATAGTCCCGACGAACACTTTATTCTGGATGCACATCCGGAAGCTGACAATGTCTACATCGCCGCGGGCTTCTCTGGCCATGGGTTCAAGTTCGCAAGCGTCGTGGGGGAGATCATGACGGACCTGGCTCTGGACGGCGGGGCGAAATTTGCAGACCAGCTCGGAATGTTCCGGTTGGCGCGATTTACGGCGTGAAGCAGCGCCCGGCGCTGTAGGCATCCGCGAGTTGGGGACTCGCTGCGAGCACCAGGTCCGTGGTGGGACCCCGATAGAAGATCTTCAAATCTTTCCCTTGGAGCGCCTCGGGCGAGTGCAGCGTGTCGATGACGTAAACTTGCGTCTGCCGCGGATCGAAATTCTCGTCAATCGTCTGCATGGAAGTGGGCTGGGCGATCTGGTAGAAGTTCAGAGACGAGCGGTAAGACCAGGTGGACACGACGCGCGTGACCTGATGTTCCCGGTTCAGACACGAAAGAACCGCGTAGGTTTTCTGCACGTCGCGATCCCAGTACCACTCCTTAAAATACGTCAGCCGCAGACACAGGAGAAAATACATCGCCATAACGGCCAGCGCAGCAAGGAAACACGCACGCAGCGATCGGCCTAGCTTGGACGCACCTGGAATCGCCGCCAGGACGCTGGCCACGATCATGAAGAGCGGGAACAAATAGATGGCCGTCCGGTCCAGAGGCAGAAGCAGGCCGAACAGCTGGTATGCGAGCCAATGGCCTGCCACGGTGACAGCGAATATCGCCGCGGCCGCCCATCCGAATATCGCGATTTTGGATTTCGCTCTGCGAAAAAACAAATAGAGCAGCCACACCAGGCCTGCGACGGCAACCAGCGGAACCACCACCGGCGTTAGAAAGTCGACGGGGCTTTCGAACAGCGAAGACTCAAGGATGCTTCCGAATGTCTCGCGCAGGCTTCGGGCGCCATAGACAAGTTCACCGGGATGCGTGTGATACAAGGCGTCACCAGCAACAATCGTTACAATGGCGGCGCCGGGAAGCACGCAGGCGGTCAGAAGACGAAGCCACTCGCTCGGGCGATGATAGCAGGCGAGAAGAAAAATCGCGGACATCGTCGCAAGATCTACGATGGCGAAAGAAAAGTTCGCGTCCACCGATAGCCCGGCGCAGAGCGAGGAGACAGCGCAAGCCGCCACCAGCGGATACGCCTGCACACAGGATTCGGCGGAATACACAATCGCCCACATCAGAAAACCCAGTGCCAGACCGTACCCGCGCGCGGCCACCAGGTGATCGAAGACGAAAGGACTGAACACCAGGCAGACGAACAGCGTCGCTTGCACCAGCAGGGACGTTCCCAGTAGCCGGCACCATCGATACGCGGCACTGATGTAGAATCCGGCGCCAATCAACGCCGGCAACCGCACGGTGAATTGCGAGAGTCCGAACACTTTCGTCAAGCCATACATCAGCGTCGAGTTCAGGACGTGGTTATTCGCGGCATACCACAGGTAGCGCCTATTGAATACGAATGAGTTGTAGGTGGCCGCCTCATCGATGGTGATGGATTGAACCGCGGCGCGCGTGATGGCCCAGGCCATCGCGAAGACAGCCAGACTAATAAGGATCCAGCGCGAACGGGGCTCATCTGAGGAGGTCATTGGGCCGGAAAATAACCGTCACGCGCCTGGACGGAGAGTCCTTTCCGCTTTACCGATACGCGGATCTTTCGATAACCCGGGCGCTTGCCGGCAGGCGTGAAACCGAGGCTGTACTGGTTCCTCAGCTCGTCGTCGATGCGGCTGTAGATCTTGCCGAGGGTCTCCTCAGCGGTGAGGTCGAAATAGCTTCCGCCAGTCTCCTTAGCGATTTTTTCCAGTGCTTTCCGGCCTTCGCGGGGAACCGGCGAGCCGCCCTGCGATGCGGGAACCTGAAACGCGAAGACGTCGCGGTCGAGAAAACGAATCGAATAAACCAGGGCGTCGGCCCGTTGCGCTGTCTCAACCGCCGCAGCGAGCGGCGCCGAACTGCTTGTGTCGTAACCATCGGAGAGAACGATCAAGGCCTTGCGTCCGGGCTGGCCATTGAGGCCGCGGGCCGCGGAAATGATGGCGTCGTAAAGCGACGTGCCGCGCGCGCCAGTATCCTTCGCGTCGACTTCCAGCATGGAAAGGTCCTCAAGAAGCTCAATGCGCCGATCGAATCGGACCAGGAAAGCGCGGTCACCGGGGCGCAGTATCGTGTCGAGGAACTGCTGACTGGCGCGGCGCTGTTCCGCGAGCACGGTCCGCTGGCTGCCACTCACGTCGATCAGAAGGCCTAACATCAAAGGTTGACCGGCCTGAGGCGAAAAATAGCGAATGGGTTGAGCGTGGCCGTCCTCTTCGAGGGTGAAATCGTCCTGGACGAGTCCCTTGACGAGCTGTCCCTGCTTGTCGCGGACCGTGACGAGCACGTTGACCACGTTGACGCCGGTGGAGAACGTCGGTTGTTGAGCTCGAGCCAGAGTGTAGAGTAGCCCAAGCGCCGTGCGTCGGGATAGCGGGAGGGCCACTCCCTAAGTGTAGTATCCGTCACGCGCCCGGACGGTCAGGTTCTTGCGCTTCACCGTTACCGCAATCTTGTGATAGCCGCCGCTGGATTGCTCCGGTGTGTAGCCCAGGCTGTATTGGTTGCGCAGCTCCTCTTCGATCTGGTCGTAGATCTTATCGATGGTCATTTTGCTCGTCACTTCGAAGTAGCTGCCGCCGGTTTCGTCCGAGATACGCTGCAGGATCTTCTTTCCATCGACGGTATTCCGCCCGCCGGCTTGCGGCGGGGGGTACCCGCCACCGCCGCCCATCCCTCCGCGACGGCCTCCGCGGCCCATACCGGGGCCACCGAAACCAACTGGGCTACGATTGCTGTCGTCGGCAAAGCGAATGGAGTAGACCAGCATGTCGGCGCGCTGGGCGGATTCAATCGCGCCGCTGATCGAAGTCTTGCTACCGTTATCAACACCGTCGGATAACAGGACGACTGCTTTGCGTCCTTGCTGCTTCTTGAGGAGCTCGTCTCCGGCGAGGAAGATAGCGTCATACATCGCGGTGCCGCCGACTCCGCGGCCTTGTCCTCGGCCCTGCGGAGGTCCGCCGCCGGAAGACGAACGACGATTTAGCTGAGGGCGTTCTACATCTTTTAGGGCCGATTCCAGATCCTTGCGCGATGAGGTTAAGTCCTGAAGCAGCTCCACTTCGCGGTCGAAGTGGATGAGGAACGCCTTGTCCTTGTCCTCGCGCAGAATGTGTTCGAAGAACTCGTAGCTGGCATTGCGCTCCCGATCGAGCACGCGGGTCTGGCTGCCGCTGGTATCGAGCAGCAGGCCGAGCGTAAGCGGGAGATCGCTCTGCTGCGAGAAATAGCGGATCGATTGCGGGCGACCGTCTTCCTGGATAGTGAACTCGTCCTGAGCAAGGTCGTGAACGATTTTGCCTTGTTTGTCGCGGACGGTAGCTAGAACGCTGACCACGTTGACGCTGGTGGAATATTTAGGGTCCTGCGCGAGGACGGGCAGAGCCCCTGCGAGGTAGAGGAAATCACGCCGGGACAACATCAAACAAATGGACGTACGGGTCGAGGGAAAGGGTTACTAGAAAGATGTAGGACAGGCGGTCTTGCCGCCTGTCGACCCTATTTCTTGACAGGCGACAAGATCGCCTGCCCCACTGTTTGGCTGGACCAAGGCCAGTTTTTCAGCCCTGAGGCTTTCGGGTTCCCTTCAACATAGGCAGTGAGGCTCTCCAGTTCACGGCCGGTACGTATCCAGTGATCGAAGGACTCGTCCTGCCAAAAGGCGCCGCTCCGATTTAGCACCTGATTGCACCGCCGGGCGGTAGTCCACTTCAGCCAACGCATGATCTCGGGAAATGGCCGTTTCGGAGTCATGATTACGTGAACGTGAGTTGGCATCACGACCCACGCATGCAACTCATACATTCTTGTCCCGTAGATCAAGGCGTCTGCAACAACACGGGCACAGGGCGGATCGGCAAGCCAACGGTGACCGCCAGTTAGACTCCAGGTGACGAAGATGATGGCGTTCTCCGGAATCCAGTGAGGAAGGTGGCGTCTCGTAAACGACATCGAAAGATTGACAGGCGACAAGATCGCCTGTCGTACTTAGTGTCAGTGGACGGGAAGTTTTCTCAAGTCAATAAGAGAGGATGCGGTCGGCTTCGGCGACGATGCCGTCGACCTGAGGGAGAATCTCGGCTTCGAGATTCGGGTGGTAGCCGACCCAGGTGTCGAGCGCACCGATGCGGCCGACAGGGGCGTCGAGTGACGAGAACAGCTCGCTGGCGATGCGCGCCGAGATTTCGGCGCCGAAGCCCCAGGAAAGCGTATCCTCATGCACCACCATCACACGGCTGGTTTTTTCGACCGAGGTGCGAATGGCCTCCCAATCGTAAGGCGAGAGCGTGCGCAGGTCGATCACTTCGACGGTGTGATCGGGATTGCGCTGTTCCACGTGCAAAGCCGCTTGCAGCGACTTCTGTACGAGCGCACCGTACGTAATGATGGTCAGCCGCGAACCGGTTTTCGCGGTCTTGGCTTTGCCGAAGGGAATCGTGTAATCCGGGCCGGGGTGCGGTGAACGATTATAAGCCTCGCGATACAGCTTCTTGTGTTCCAGAAACAGCACGGGATCGTCGGAGCGGATCGCCGTCCGCAACAGGCCGCAAGCGTCCAGAGCGTTCGATGGAAACACCACGCGCAGACCAGGGATGTGGGTGAAAATCGACTCGCCGCACTGGCTGTGATAAATCGCGCCGCCGTTGAGATATCCGCCGATCGTCACGCGGATCACCATGGGCGCCGAATATCCGTTATAGGAGCGCCAACGTAGGCTGGCGAGCTCGTCGCGGATCTGCATCATGGCCGGCCAGATGTAATCGAAGAACTGGATTTCGACGATCGGCTTCAGCCCGCGCGTGGCCATGCCCGCACCGCGGCCGACGATGGCAGCTTCGGCGATGGGCGTATTGAAGACGCGCTGCGAACCGAAGACGGTCTGGAGGCCCTGGGTGGCTTTGAAGACACCGCCCTTGCCTTTGACTTCTTTCAGGTTGTCCTCATGGCTGCAATCGGCGACGTCTTCGCCGAACAGCACGATCTTGTCGTTCCGCCGCATCTCCTCGTGGAGCGTGAGATTGATGGCGTCGACCATCGTGCGGGGATTGCCGGAGAAGCGCGGCTCGACGTCGAATTCGTCCGAGGTGGGATCGACCAGGGGCGAATACAGGTATCGCATGGCCGAACCATGAGGCGGTGGCGCGGCTTTCAATACCTTCTGGGCGACCTCCTGGATTTCGAGCTCGACCTCGTGAGTTAACAACTCTAAGCCGTGGGGTTCGAGCAAACCTTGGGAGATGAGCCACTCGGGAAACTTGACGATCGGGTCGCGGGCGGCCTCGGCGGCGCGCTCGGCTTTGGTTTTATAGAGACGCTCGTCATCGGAGAGCGAGTGCGAGTAGGGTCGCGTGCAACGCGCGTGGACCAGAACCGGCGACTGCGTGCGCCGGCAATACTCGACAGCCTCGGACATGGTGGCGTAGGAAACGAGGAAGTCGCTGCCATCGCATTCGAAGATCTTAAGGTTCGGGAATCCGGAAACCAGCTTGGCGATATTGCCGCCGGCGGTCTGCTTTTCGACAGGGACCGAGATCGCCCAGCCGTTGTCTTCGACCAGGTACAGGATCGCGAGCTTCTCCAGACAGGCGATGTTGAGCGATTCCCAGAATTCGCCTTCGCTGGTGGCCCCGTCGCCGGTGGTGGCGAGAGTGATCGCATCGGTGCCAGGTTCGAGGCGGCGCTGGGCATCGGCGCAACCGATTGCCGGCAAGAACTGCGTTCCAGTAGCGGAAGAGGGAGAAACGATGTGCAGGCGCGGATTGCTCCAGTGGGAAGGCATCTGTCGGCCGCCGGACGATGGGTCCGATTCGGCTCCGACGGCCTGGAGCAGCATATCTTCCGCAGTCATGCCAAGGGTGAGGCACAGCGCGCGGTCGCGATAGTAGGGAAAGAACCAATCGTGGCCGGGCTTAAGCAGCATGCCTGCGGCGGTTTGAATGGCTTCGTGTCCGGCGCCGGAAATCTGGAAGTAAATTTTACTTTGGCGCTTGAGAAGGATCTCCCGATCGTCGATGCGACGGGAGAGGTACATGATGCGGAAAGCCCGGATGAGTTCGTCGCGCCCGAGACCCGAGGGTCCGGGCGGCCTAAGTGCCAGGTCGGTGACTCCGCTTGCCATGGATGTCCGTTTCAAGTTTATACCAACGAAATGAGTCAGGCGACAAGATCGCCTGACCTACTGCAGTTGTTAGAATAGAAGCTCACTATGCCAGTCACAGGTGCGGGATTAGAAGGAATCGTCGCGACGGAATCGCGGCTGTGTTTTATCGATGGCGACGCGGGGGTGCTCAGCTATCAGGGCTTCCGCATCGAGACGCTGGCGGAGCATGCTACGTTCGAGGAAGTCGTCTATCTGCTGTGGCACGGGAAGTTGCCTAAGCGGTCCGAGCTCGATGAGCTGAAGGCCGCGCTGGTGGCGAATCGGCCGATTCCCGCGGAAGTGGAAGCGTTCCTGAAGGGCAATCCGAAAGCTTCGCCGATGCACGTTCTGCGCACGGCCGTTTCGATGCTGGCGCTGTCGGATCCGGACGCCAACAACGTGCAGGCGGAACCCGCGGCCAAGAAAGCCGTGAAGTTGATGGCCCAGACGGCGACTATCGTGACCAGCTTCGACCGGTTGCGCAAGGGGCAGCCGGTGGTGGCGGGCGATCCAAAACTCGGGTTCGCTGCAAACTTTCTGTACACGCTCACCGGGAAAGCCCCCGACGATGTGATGGCACACACCTTCGACATCGCGCTGATCCTGCATGCGGAGCACGAACTGAACGCGTCGACTTTCGCCGCGCGGGTTACGGCGGCCACGCTTTCCGATATTTATTCGGCTGTGACGGCTGCAATCGGTGCGCTGCGCGGTCCGCTGCATGGCGGGGCGAATGAAGACGTGATCAAGTTGCTGCTCGAAGCAGGTACAGCCGACAAGGCCCTGCAGATGATCAAAGACAAGCTGGCCAACAAGGTCAAGATTCCGGGATTCGGACATCGTGTGTATCACACGGTAGATCCGCGCGCGGCGAGCTTGAAAGGGATGGCGGAAGAGCTCGGCAAACGGACCGGCCACGAGGAGCTTTACCAGATCTCCAGCCAGATCGAGAAGTACATCAAAGAGGCCAAGAATCTGAACGCCAACGTGGACTTCTACTCGGCGTCGACGTATTACTCGCTGGGGATTCCGGTGGATCTATTCACGCCGATTTTCGCGGTGAGCCGCATGTCGGGCTGGACGGCGCACATCCTCGAGCAATACGCCAACAACCGGCTGATCCGGCCACGGGCGGAGTATCTGGGACCGGCCGTCGGGCAGAAGTGGGTCGACATAGGGGCCAGGGGCTAGGCGCCAGGGGCCAGTCGACATGTACGATCTTGGATATTTTCGGAACAATATAGGCACCATTGCAGCGCGGCTGGCGGATCGCGGATTCACCGTGGACATGGAGGCGTTCCGCGAGCTCGACAGCCAGCGGCGAGCGGCGCTGGCGGAATCCGAAAAACTGAAGGCGCAGCGCAATGCCGAGTCGCAGGAAATCGGCAAGCTGAAAAAGGCCGGCGGCGATACGGCCGATATGCAGCAGCGGGTCCGCGAAATGGGTGAGCTGATCATCAAGCTCGACGCTGACGCGGCGGCCGTGGACGAGAAGTTCAGCCAGCTTATGGCCGGGATCCCGAATACGCCGCACGAATCGGTGCCGGCGGGGAAGAGCGCGGCAGACAACGTCGAGGTTCGGCGCTGGGGCACACCGCCGACATTTTCATTTACTCCGAAGGCGCACTGGGACCTGGGGCCCGAGCTGGGGATCCTGGATTTCGACCGGGCGGCGAAGATCACGGGCGCGCGCTTTGTCGTATACATGGGGCTGGGAGCGAGGCTAGAGCGCGCCCTCATCAGCTTCATGCTGGACGTGCACACCAAAGAGCACGGCTACACCGAGGTGCTGCCGCCGTTCATGGCGAACAAGGATAGCTTCTACGGAACGGGCCAACTGCCCAAGTTCGAGGCGGACCTGTTCAAGCTCGAAGGCACCGACTACTACCTGGTGCCGACAGCGGAGGTTCCGGTTACGAACCTATATCGCAATGAGACGCTGGACCTGGAGGCCTTGCCGATCAAGCTGACGGCGTATACGCCGTGTTTCCGTAGCGAAGCGGGGTCGTATGGACGGGATGTGCGGGGGATCATCCGCCAGCATCAGTTCCAGAAAGTGGAGCTGGTGAAATTCTCGCGGCCGGAATCCAGCTACGAAGAGCTGGAATCGCTGACGCGGGATGCGGAAGACATTCTGCAGCGGCTGGGCCTCGCGTACCGGACGGTGGTGCTGTCGACCGGGGATATCGGGTTCAGTTCGGCCAAGACCTACGACATCGAGGTGTGGTTGCCGGGGCTGAACGATTACAAAGAAATTTCCTCCTGCTCGAATTTCGAGGCGTTTCAGGCGCGCCGGGCGCAGATTCGCGCGAAATCGGGGAAAGAGAAGGCGGAGTTCGTTCACACCTTGAACGGCAGCGGGCTGGCGGTGGGGCGGACCTGGCTGGCGATCATCGAGAACTACCAGCAGGCGGACGGAAGCGTGGTGGTGCCCGAAGTCTTGCGCCCTTACATGGGAGTGGACGTCATTCCCGCCCGGAAGTAACATCTATCTGGCATTGAATCCGCGCATTGGAGCATTCACTCGCTGCCTACGCGCGTAACTGCTTCGATGCTAAGTCCGACGGGAGGCGAGTCGGATGCTCAGTGGGTGTGAAATACAAAAAATGGGGACAGCCAGCCTGTTTCCGCCAGTGCGTCGATTAGACCTGGGGAAGGCTGCTGCGGCGAAAATAGGTAGGCAGTCCCCATTTTTCACCGCGCTTTTCGCGCTGCTGATGGCCGGAACGGTCGCGGGGCAGCCGGCGCTGACCACGATCCAGGATATTCTCTACCGCGCGGACGGCACGCGGTTCACGGGGACCATGTTCATTAAGTACAACAGTTTCCTGGCGGGCGATACGTCCAATATCGCCACGGCGAATCTGACCTTGCCAATCGTGAATGGGACGCTGCGAGTGCGACTGGTTCCGACCACAACGGCGTCAGCCGGAGCGCAGTACACGGTCACATACAACAGCAACGGTATCGACCAGTTCACGGAGCTCTGGGCGGTGCCCCCCAGCACGCTCCCACTAAGGGTGCGAGATGTGCGGGTGTCGGCGGGAACGGTGATCGGGCCAGCGGCGGTGACCACACCGACACAAATCACCGACGTGGTGGGGTTATCGAACGAGCTTGCAGTGCGTCCGATGAAGGGCGCAGGGTTCGGAGTTGGGCGCGCGGCAGTGATCAATCAAGCTGGGCAGATCGACGCAGCTTCGGGGAACCTCGGCGACTGTGTGCGGGTGGACGGCAGTTCGGGACCATGCGGCGGGGGAAGCGGCGGCGCCGGAGCGAACTTCGCGGATTCAGAGGTGCCCGCGGGAGCGATAAACGGATCGAATGCGGTGTTCACTCTGGCCTCTGCACCGTCGCCGGCGGGCAGCCTGGAGTTGTACCTTAACGGGCTTCTGATGAGCCAGGGCGCGGACTACCAGATCAGCGCGAACACGATCACCTTCTTCCTGGCGTCTGTCCCTCAAACGGGAGACTTGATGGTGGCGAGCTACCGGTTCGCGAGTACCGGCAATCTGGTGAGCTCGCTGACATCGCCACAGGTGGTGTGCAGCAGCACGGGAACGAGCACTTCGGGCACAGCGATGGTCGAACTGGGCAGTTGCACGATCACCGCGGGTTTACTGGGCGCGGGCGACCGGCTCGAAGTCCAGTTCCAATTCGGGCACACCGGGACCACCACGGGTTTCACTGGAGCGGTGCTGATTGGCAGCACAACGGTCGCATTACGATCGGCACCGGCAACCGAAGCTTTGCTGGCCGGACGCACCAACTTCGGGATTAACAGCAGCGGCCAGACGTGGGACACCCAGACCTGGGGAGTCACGCTCAGCCAGGCGGCGACTGCGGGGACCGCGAGCGAGATGACCTCGCAGGCTCTGAGAGTAAGCCTGCAAGGGCAAATGGCGGCGACGACCTCCGACTCGGTGTTTCTGAGTAACTTTACCGTGACCCGGTATCCGCAGACGAGTCCGTAAGGGGACTTGGCTGCCGTATCGTTCGTCCGCCCTTACTTCTTCAGGAATCCGTGGACGTAGAGGGCGTTGAAGCCGTTGACGGAGGACGCAGTGCCGGTCACTTCCATGATGTGCCCCGCGTGATCGATGGCCGCCTGGCGGAAAACACCCATGCCGTCGCGGCGCGGATCGTGCTCCTCTTCCATGAGCATGTACAGGCCGCCGTCTTCGGTCAGCAAACCGATCGGCTGGCCATTGCGGAAGCATTTTTGGGCGCAATCGCGATGCTTGTCGCCATGCTTGCCGACTTCGAGATAGCACGAGAAGTCGACGATTTCACCGACCACGGTTTTCACTGTGCCCGGATTCGGCTTGCCGTCAACGGAGGCGCCAATGGTGGTGGCGCTCCACGGGTCAGCGGATTTGTCGCCGAGCTTGCCCATGGGTGCCTGGTAGGTGCCGCCATCGGCAGCCGGAGTCATTTGGGGCTGCAGGATTTTGGACTTGCCAGCCTTGGTCTGAGCAAACATGGTCAAGGCCAGCGCGAGCAAGGCCAGAAGACTGAGAAGACTGGTGGTTAGTTTCGCCATGACCTCAGTCTAACGTAAGTGACAGGTGACAAGATCACCTGTCGTACCTTCTACCTACTTGCTAACATAAATGATTCCCTATGTTGCGTTTCGAAACGGCAGGAGAGTCGCACGGCGAGTGCCTGGTAGCCACGCTTACGGGGCTCCCGGCGGGAGTTCCCGTGTCGCTGGAGGCGATCAATCGCGATCTGTGGCGCCGCCAGCAAGGCTTCGGGCGCGGCGGGCGGATGAAGATCGAGACCGACAGAGCGCACATCGTCAGTGGCGTGCGACACTCGAAGACCATCGGGTCGCCGGTGGCGATCATCATCGACAACGCGGACTGGAAGAACTGGACGGAAGCCCTTCCGGTGGAAGACTTCGAGGGGTCGGCTGAGAAGCAGAAGAAGGTGACGCGGCCCAGGCCGGGGCACGCTGATCTGTCTGGGGCGTTGAAATACAATTTTCACGATGCCCGTTATGTACTGGAGCGGGCCAGCGCACGCGAAACGACGGCTCGGGTAGCGTTGGGAGCCCTGGCGAAGGCGTTTCTGGGCGAGCTGGGGATCGCGGTGTTGAGCCATGTGATCGCGGTGGGACACGAGCGATCGGATCGTCCCGTGACGTGGGATGAATTGGTCGCACTTAATGGTCGCGACGAAGTGCTACTGAATTGTGTGGACGCGGAAGCTGAGCAACGGATGAAGGCGGTCGTGGATCAGATCTACAAGACGGGCGACACGGTAGGCGGAGTTTTTGAGGTGGTCGCGCATGGCGTTCCTCCGGGACTGGGGTCGCATATCACCTGGGATTCGCGTCTCGACGGGAAACTCGCGCAGGCGATTGTGTCACTACAGGCTGTGAAGGGTGTGGAGATCGGATTCGCGACCGAGGGAGCGGCGTCATTCGGATCGAAAGTGCAGGATACGATCCACTACAGCGGAGCGGAGCACAGGTTCACGCGCGGCGCGAATCGGGCGGGAGGCCTGGAGGGTGGCATTACCAACGGCGAGGACGTGGTGGTGCGGGGACTGCTGAAGCCGATTTCGACGCTGCGGAGACCCCTGGAGAGCGTGGATTTCGATACTCGGGAAGCCGTGGCTGCGGCCTACGAGCGAAGCGATGTATGCGTGGTGCCGGCCGCGGGCGTGGGCGGCGAGGCGATGGTGGCGCTGGTGCTGGCACAGGCGGCGCTGGAGAAATTCGGCGGGGATTCGATGACAGAAACGAAGCGGAATTACGAGGGATATCTCGAACAGGTGAAGAACTTCTGACATGGGCTTTTTCTTATCATGATCTACCCGATTGTGAAATACGGGCAGCCGGTGCTCGAGTCGAAGGCAGCGGCAATCACGGAGTTCGATACGCCGGATTTGCACAAGCTGGTTGAGGACATGTTCGAGTCGATGTACGCGGCCAAGGGCGTGGGTCTGGCGGCGCCGCAGATCGGCGTGGGCAAACGGATCGCGGTGATCGATACGACCGTCGGCGAAGATGCAGGACAAAAACTGGTGCTGATCAATCCGGAGATTATCGGCAAGGAGGGGTCGCAAAGCGGCGAAGAGGGCTGCCTCAGCTTGCCGACGTTTCGTGAGACCGTGACGCGGGCGAAAAAAGTGACGGTACGCGCGTTCGATGCGATGGGCAAACCGTTCGAGATGACGGGCGAGGATCTGTTGGCGCGCGCGTTCCTGCATGAGACGGATCACTTGAATGGGACGCTCTACATCAGCCACATCAGCCCGCTGAAGCGCGACCTGATCCGGCGAAAAGTCCGGAAGCTGCAAAAAGCCAACGAGTGGAGTTAGCCCGGTGAGGCTCGTGTTTCTGGGGACGCCGCAGTTCGCGGTGCCGACGCTGGAGCGCATCGTAGCAGCGGGGCATGAGGTAGCGGCGGTGTTCACGCAGCCGGATCGGCCCAAGGGGCGAGGTCAAAAGGACGCGATGCCGCCCGTTAAGGAAGCAGCGCTGCGACTGGGATTGGCGGTCTTGCAGCCCGAACGCGTGCGGAAGCCGGAAGTTGTCGAGCAACTGCGGGCGATCGGCCCGGATGCGATGGTGGTGGTGGGGTACGGGCAGATTATTCCGCAAACGGTTCTCGATATTCCACCGAAGGGGATTATCAACGTCCATGCGTCGCTGTTGCCGAAGTATCGAGGGGCGGCGCCAATTCAATGGGCGATCGCGCGCGGGGAAACGCGCACGGGCGTGACGACGATGAAGATCGACGCGGGTCTGGATACGGGCGACATGCTGCTGAAGTGGGAGACGGAGATCGGGCCAGAAGAGACGGCGGTGGAACTGGGTGAGCGGCTGGCGGTCGCGGGCGCGGAGCTCCTTGAACGGACCTTGGCCGGGTTAGAGGACATCGTGCCGGAGAAGCAGGATGACGCCCAGGCAACGTATGCGCCGATATTGAAGAAGGAAGACGGACGGATTGATTGGTCGATGAGCGCTACAGAGATCGTCAATCGCGTGCGCGGGCTGGTGCCTTGGCCAGGGTGTTATGGATCGCTACGAGGGCAGCGGTTTCATATATGGAAGGCGAAACAGGCGGAAGGCTTTTTCCAAGCCGGAGAACTGCGCGCGGTCGGGAAACAGTTGTATGCGGGATGCAAGGGAGGAGCACTCGAATTGCGGGAGGTCCAGTTGGAGGGGAAAAAGAGAATGACGGCAGCGGCTTTTCTGAACGGATTCGCGCTAAGCGGGGGCGAAACGCTGGCATGAGCCTGGGCATCGCTTATCCAGCTGGATTTCGATACGCCGCAACGTATGCGGGGATTCGGAAGGTGGCGAAGGACGACCTCGCGCTGATTGTTTCGGACACGCCGGCGTCGGCAGCGGCGGTCTTCACTAAGAATCTGGTGGTAGCAGCGCCGGTGGAATTGGCGCGGCGAAATCTGCAGGACTCGCGCGGTAAGGTGCGGGCGTGGCTGATCAATGCCGGCAACGCCAACTGTGCGACGCGGACGGGCGAGCGTGTGGCGCTAGAATGCGTGCGATCCGTCGCGAAAACGCTGGGGGTCCAGGAGCAGGAGGTACTGCCGGCGTCGACGGGCGTGATCGGAGTGGAGATGAACGCGCGCCTGGTGGTGGATACGATCCCGGAACTGGCCGCGGCGCTTCGGCCGGATTCGTTCGATGCCGTGGCAGCGGCGATCATGACTACAGACACGCGCGCCAAGACGGCTTTCGCGAAGATGAAACGCGCGACCATGGCGGGCATGGCGAAAGGCTCGGGCATGATTCATCCGCGCATGGCCACGACGCTGGGATTCGTGATGACGGACGCGGTCGCGTCGCCGGCGGAGCTGCGAGCGGCGCTGAAGAAGTCGATCAGGGTATCGTTCAACCGAATATCGGTGGATGGAGATACGTCGACCAACGACGTCGTCGCGGTGATGGCGAACGGCGCATCGGGATTCAAACCGGGAGCACGCGCACTGGAAACGGCGTTGACCGAAGTGCTGGCATCGCTGGCCAAGCAGATCGCGCGGGATGGTGAAGGCGCGCGGAAGTTTGTCACTATCGACGTGGAGGGTACGGCGACGGATCGCGAGGCCGAAACCATCGCGCGGACAATCGCGAATTCGCCGCTGGTGAAAACGGCGATCGCGGGATCGGATCCGAACTGGGGACGAGTCCTGGCGGCGGCGGGCTATTCGGGCGTGAAGTTCGATCCTCGCAAGACGGACATCTTCATGCAGGGGCTGGCAGTGTGCCGGAGCGGCCTGGCTGCGGCTTTTTCGGAAGCGGAACTGACACGGAAGCTGGATGAGAGCGAGTGTCTGATCCGATTCGTGATTCGCGGCGGTGGCAAGGGCCGGGCGCGGTTCTGGACATGCGATCTGACAGAAGAGTATATACGGATTAACGCAAGCTACAGAACTTGATGTATAGGCACCTCGTCACATGAGTAAACTCCTCTGTCTCCTCGTCGGCGCACTCCTGATGGCTTTCGGGCAGAATCGACCGCCAGAGCAGATGGAGGTTTTTCGCGCGGTGACGGAGGCGCTGGCGAATCAGGATGCCGATGCGTTTCTAGAGCAGTTCGACGCGAAGATGCCGCAATACGAAAAGCTACGCGACGAGATTCAGGAGTTGTTCGGCGTCGCGCAGGAGATTGGATCGACCGTCGACAGCATCACCGATGAAGGCGACGATCGGAAACGGACGCTGGAGTTGGACTGGCTGCTGAAGATCGACAATAACGATCCGCGGCGGCAGATCGTGAAGTGCCAGGTGGAGAAACAGGGCAAAAAGTGGAAGATTACGGCACTCGAACCAGTGGAGTTCTTTAAAGCGCCTGTTCCATAGGCAGGGCGAGCGGCGGCTCGACCAGGAAGTTTAGCTCGGCCATACGCGCGACGGCAGCGCGAATCGACGCTTCGGTGGTCGGCTGAACAGTGATGACGAAGGGCAGATCGCGCCAGTTCGAGTGGGGCAATTGGAGAACGGCGTCGATCGAAACATTCTCGGCGGCTAGCGCGGCGGCCAGCTGCGCAATGATTCCAGGCCGATCCTCGACACGGAATCGCAAGAAATAAGCTGATTCGTGCAACGTCACGGGAATCGGCTTGTATTCGCCGAGACGGGCGTGGGCGAAAGGCGAAACGCGCTCCGGACCGCCGTAGCGGATTTCACGGGCCACGCGCATCAGATCGCTGGCGACGGCGACACCGGTGGGATGCGGTCCCGCGCCGCGGCCGTAGTAGAACGTGTCAGCGCCAAATTTCCCGCGCACCCAGACGGCATTGTAGGCGCCACGGACGCTGGCGAGAATCGTCGATTGCGGGATCAGCGAAGGCCGCACGGAGAGGATCACGCCGTTGGGAGTCTGGCGGGCAGCGCAAATCAGCCGGATGGTGTGGTGCAGTTGGTGGGCGTACTCGAAATCGACGGGAGTGATGCGGCGGATGCCTTCGGTGAAGATATCGGAAGGCACGATGCGCTCGCCGAACGCCAGGGCTGCGAGGATGGCGAGTTTGGAGCGGGCATCGAAGCCGTCGACATCGGCGGAAGGATCGGCTTCAGCGTAGCCGGCTCGCTGGGCTTCGAGCAATACGTGCTCAAAACTGGAGCCATACTGTTCAATCGCCGTAAGGATATAGTTGCAGGTTCCGTTGAGGATTCCGTAGAGCGTGTTGATCCGGTCAGCGGAGATGCCCTCGCGCAAGACGTTGTGGATAGGGATTCCACCGGCGACGCTGGCTTCCATAGCCATGTTCACGCCCGCAGCGATCGCTTTGTCCCAAAGCTCGGAACCGGCCAAAGCCATCAGTTCCTTGTTGGCGGTGACCACCGACTTCTTCTGGGCGATGGAGGCTTCGATAATTTCGCGCGCGACGCTGGTTCCGCCCACAAGTTCGGCGACGACATGGACGTCGGGATGATTCACTACTTCGCGCCAGTCAGCGGTGCGGTGCGCGGATGAGAAGGCAGCCGGGACGTGCCGCTGGGCGACACCGCGGCTGCATATCGCCACGATGGAGAGCGGGAAGCCGAGCTTCTGCGCGATCATCTCGTGGTTCTCCGCGAGGACGTCCAGGGTCCCGAGGCCGACGTTTCCGAGACCGATGATGCCGATGTTTACGGGTTCCATGAAGGGGTTGAAACTCTATGATCGCGCACAATGCGCAATCACTTGACGATCAGCTTAAAGTCGACCACCAGCACCAGCGCGTCGGGCGTGACGCGGATCGCGTTGAGATCCAGATCCTTCAGCTCCTGCTGGTAGATCGAGTTTGCCGTGGGCTGCTCCAGAAGGCGGCGAGCCTGATCGCGGATTTCGATTTTAAAATCCTTGTCGAAAGTGAGCATCATGGCGGAACGAACCTTCCGGATATAGTAAGAATCCTTGGCGGTGCTGATCTGGGTGTCCTGGAACGCGATGGCGCCCTTGCGCGGCACGGGAACGGCGCTAATGTTAACGGTGAACGAATCGCCCATGCCAACGCAGCGATTGAACAGGTCCATGGCGGAACGGCCGCTGAAGCGGGCCGCCACCTGAAGACGCTCGCCGACCGCGCTCAATTTCGGGGCTTCGAGATAGGCGTATTGGCACTTCGCCGCCTGATTGCCCTTCACATAGCGGCGGCCTTCCTGAGTGAACATTTGCGCGGCGACCATGCGTTCCAGCGCGGAATAGCGGATCTCGAGATCGGCCGAAAACGCCTGCGCGGCAAGGGCTAGCACGACTACGAAACGGAGCATGTAACACTAGTAAGTATGAGGTATCTGGGCCTGTTCTTGCTCACAGTTTGTATCCTGCTGGCGCAGAACTCGTCGACGAGAGACGAGCCCGACGTGAAGCTGCCCAACGGGAAATTGCAAAAAGACGAAATCATCCGGGTGGATTACGAACACAATCTGAGAGACGCCGCGGAACTGGCTCGCCTCTCGGAGGAAATCAAGGACGATCTGGAGAAGGGCGATCGGTATTTGGTTTCGACGAAGACTTTGAAGAAGCTGGATGACGTCGAGAAGCTGGCTAAAGATATTCGGCAGCGAATGCGCCGGAACTGACCTTAAGCCGCAAAACGGAGTGCGGCGGCGTCATCGATTAGTGAGAATTAAGTCGCCGCCGCACCCTTTGCGGCTACCCGGCCGGCGTTGGAATCGTCCGCATGTTACCCTGAAACGTTTACCCTATGAGCCCCACCCGCGAGAAGAGCCAATTGATGAGCGCGTCGGAAATCGACCGGACGCTGGTCCGGCTGGCGCACGAAATCCTGGAAAAAACCACGAATCACGATGATTTGGTGTTCATCGGCATCCGCCGGAGGGGTGTGCCCTTGGCGCAGAGACTAGCTCGCAAGATCGAGGCGATCGAGGGACGCAAAGTACCGGTCGGAATCCTGGACATCCAGCTCTACCGGGACGATCTTTCAACCGTGGGAAGCCAGCCGGTAGTGAGCGCAACCGACATTCCGTTCACGGTAGCGGGAAAAGACGTGATTCTGACCGACGACGTGCTTTACACCGGCCGCACGACGCGGGCGGCGCTGGATGCCTTGTTCGATCACGGCCGGCCAGCACGGGTACAGATGCTGGTGCTGATCGACCGCGGCCACCGCGAACTCCCCATCGAGGCGCGTTACGTCGGCCGCACGATTCAAACGTCGGCGAATGAGATCATCGAGGTGAAATTTCAAGAAATCGACGGGATGGAAAAGGTTCTGCTGACGGAAAAGGCGAGCTGACGTGGCGCAAGGGCTGCTGGGAATCGAGGCACTCTCGCGCGAAGATCCGCAGACGGCCCGTTTCAAAAAACGAAGGTTGCGCGCATCTTCATTCTGAGGAACCGCCGGAGTTCCTTGACTGACTCGGCTTCGAGGTGCGCCAGCTGCCAAAGTTTCACTTCCAGCGAACCCGTGCTCTCGAAAACAGCTTTGAGCTCACGGATCCGATCGCTATACTCCTTGTACGATTCGGCTTCATCCGGCAGAGTATAGCCTGCGCGATAAGCGCGGCTAGCAGCACTCAACACTGCTAGCAGGAGCGCCGATCCGCTCAGGACTCGGCTGGTCGCATCGACATTTTGCGAAAGGGGTCCGAACCCTGGGACAAGATGCGAAAGCGAGAGAGCAAAGCCGAGCGCCCCGACGACGACCGCGCCAGCCAGGGTAAAGGAAGCCACTGTTTCGGACAGACTGGCGTGCTCGTCCAGAGCTAATTCGGCGAGCTCCCCGGTAGGCTCAATCTTCCTCTGCCCGTAGCGCAATTGATGTCCAATACGCAAAATCCACAGGGCCTCCAGCGCGATGCGCGCTAGCGACGCATCGGGGTATGCCGACGGTTGATGGAAGAAATCGTCGGCCCGCGAGCCATGATGCACGAACGCTGCCATCGCGCCGTAACCGTCGCGCAGGTTCTGCTGGAGCAGTCCCCATCGGCGATCGAGTTCCTTGTGGAAGGCCGCTGGCTGGTCCACCAGGAGGCCCATCAATTGTCCGTCCAGGAAAAGTTGGAAGTGCCACTGTCGAAGCCGCTCGCGGCAGAATACTGCTTCGCACCAGCGAACCCTGTGCCGTGCCGCTCGGTTCCAAACGATCAATACGATCGAGATCACGCTGCCGAACTCAACGAGGGCGCTCGTTCGAGGCAGCTTGTTGGAAATAGACTGACCTATGATCGCGGCCGCACCAGAGGAGATAAGAGCAAGCAGCGCGCACAAGAGCGATAACAATCCTAACCGGTGGAAACGCCGCTTGTGCAATTTCGCCTCAGCTTCGTACGAACCAAAAGCATTCAGAAGCCGCTGGTCTTTCAACGCTGTGCGAATGAGCGGGAAGCCTGCCAAGAAGGCATCGGCGACATTCAAATCATGGTTATACTCGGGTGCCAGTCCTGGAGTCTGAGTCCGAACGGACCCACGCGGAGATCCCATCAACCTACCCTCCCTTTGCCCCTTCTGGCCGAATCAAGGCACGGACCTAATCTACATGCGGCGCAGCGTTGTCCCAGAGCCGATCAAAATGCTTACTGAGAGACATGCCGGCAGGCGAACTGGTGGAAAGACGCAGCGAGTAGAACTCCTTTGCGCCGTCGCCCCAACGCACCGCAGGAAAAGTTGGCAGCACGTGGGTGTAGTAAGCATGAAGCCGCGTGATGACCATGCGATAGAAGGGGATTAAGCATGTCTTCTTTATTTCAAGCTCGAATCCATTGTCTTTAGCCAATGTGCGCAAGGCGCTGATAGATTGAGCCACGTCGTACATGTGCCCTTCCGGAGAATCATTATGCAACATCCACGATTTGCGGACCAACGCCTCATAAAGCGGGGCATAGAGTCGCTCGTCGATCTTTTCGAGTTCAGGCGTCTGTTGAAATTCCTTCGTTTCTCGCACGAAGGCCTTGAAATTCGTGTCCACATAGAGGAACTTCACTTGCCGGCGGGGACTGTGCTGGAGGTACTCAAGCATTTTGCGGTTTTCCCCTAATCGCCGGATGGTCGTCCCGCCATCGTACAGGAACATATTGATAAATGTGGATGGATGTTCTGATAAATCGTCTAACAGCTCGTCGGCTCTCTCATACATCGTTAGATCTCGCCGCGCCCGGTCGATCATCCGATTGCGTATGTTGGCGATCAGCATTCCACCGAGCGTGGAGCCTATTTGGTCGCGTATCAGTTGAGTCACGGTACTGGCGTCGGAGGCGTCTCCGTACGATATTTCCAGCCTCGAATGCACGGATTGACCGCCTTGGTCATGTTCCAATCTGGGGTCCAGATCGCCTAGACGGAAATGATATGCCTTCTCATTCGGACCTAGAAACAGAATGGGGATGAGAAAGACCGGCTTTTCGAAGGCCGCCTTGATTTCCTTTTGAAAGTGATCGGCCTGCGGCCAGCGCTTGAAGAAACAGCCCAAGACCACATCGCTGTTTTGAACTTCTTCGACCAGGGCCGGGTGCAGCTCGCGCCCGAGCTCAACGACGCCCTCGTCTCCGTCGTAAGAAATCTTGAAGCTACCCTTGGCGATATCCGCCTTGAATGCCTGCTCCAGCAGCTCGTAGAGGCATCCGACGTAGAGGCGCGTCTTGGCATCATCGCAATGCGACAGGAATAATCGGAAGGGCTTCATTACATCACTCTATGAAATTCGCAGCTTACGCGCTGGCCAGGGTGTGATTGGCGATCTTGGCACAGGCCAGCTCGGCAACCTTATCGATGTCGTAGAACCGGCAGGCTTCCATCAGCATGCGGCACTCAAACCACATATCGCCGTCGACGATGGGCATGAACAGGTCGTGTATGTTATCGACACCCATGAAACACGGCACTCCCGCGGCGAGTAGGCGCGGAAACGGCGCGATCGAATTGTGAAGTGGAGCCATCACGTCGAGCTGTTTCATGCTCAGCGCAGCGGACGGACAGACAATGATCGAAACACCGGCTTCCTTCAACAGCTCGATAATCCGATCCTGCTCCCGTTCGGGCTTAGCCGCCAGAGAAATGGCGTGGATACCGAAAACGCGGCCGTGCAGGCCGTGTTCTATGGTCTTGCGAGCGAGCAGCTCGGTCTCATTTTCGTGAGGGTTGTTTTCTTGATCTATATGCACGTCAACCGACTTATTGAGCCGCTTGGCCAAGCGCATAATCACGTCGAGGTGCTTTTCTGGTTCGGGGCGGTCTCGCGAAGGCAGCCCTCCGATAAAATCCGCCATTTCGCAGGCCTGCTCGAAGTACCTATATGACTCGGGGTCGAGCACGCCTTGCAGCGGCTGGACGCCGACCTCAAACTTGAAGTCCGGGTACTGCTCTTTGACTTTCATCGCAGCTTGAATCGGCAGGAGCTTAACGGTACTGTCAGCGTCGACCATAGTGCGGCAATACGTTACGCCCTGCTCAATCATCTTCTGGACTCCGCGCGAGATACGTTCGATCAAATCGGGAAGGGTGTAGTTCTCTTTTAGGAAACGATACAAGTCCCACTTCTTCTGCATGTCAACTTGACTCAGACGAAGGCTATCCATGGTGATCAGATAGGCCTTGTCAAAGTGAGCGTGGTGGCAGGCAAAGCCCCCGAGGTTCTGGACCCGTTCAAGAAACCGCATCTCCAGATTCCACGGCTCGGAATCATCAGCGAGCTTGTAGCGGTAGGTGCCGCGCTCGCTATCGATCACAATCTGTTCAAGAGTCCCGATCGCGACATCAGGGTCGGTAATCAGAGGGATGCCATTCTCAATTGAAAGGGAGCGGATCAATTTCGCATCCGATGATTCATCATAGTCATTGTCGCCAGTGAGCACGTTTATGACGAGGTCAAAACGATTGGCTTTAAGAAACGATAGAATATTGGGCGCTCGACTGTCAGTAATCTTATGGATCTCGGTCGAGGCGACGCTGTGGTCTCTAAGAAATCGAAATGTGCCGGGTGTCGCGTACAATTCTACATTCAGCGACATCAATCGCCGGATGGCGGGCAACATCCGCTGCTTGTCGGCTGGTTTGCCAGCACTAATGAGAATACTCTTCTTGCGGCGTTGTCCTAGCAGTTTGAGGTTGAACGCTAGGAGTTCGATTGAGATGGGTTGTCTCATCGGTGGTAGAATAGCACACGAATATTAACACCCCAACGAAGCGCGTTTGCGATCAGACATGTTAGCGCGTCATCAGGCAGATGACCGACTGGCCGACTTTACGCCCTGCACTCGGGGCACGCGCAGATCGACCGCAGATAGTCGAACGAATAGATCCCCGATCCGTGCCCGTCGCTCCAGTCCACGCGAATAGCGTAGCCACCCACCGGCTCAACGTTCAGCATCTTTAACGTGGGCGTGTACATCTTGAACGGGTCCGCCGGCTTGTGTGCAGAAGCGCCCGCGGCGTAGTTAGTCTTCTGCGGCGCGGTCCCGTGCGCGCCAGTGCAGGTGGCGCAGGGACACTCGTCGCGCAGGTAGCCCAGTTCGTAATCGCTATGATGGCCGTCTTTCCAATCGATCTTGATGCCCTTCGATTTGGAAATGGCGATGTGCTCGGGTTCAGGTGCGTTCATTCACTCGTTCGATGTCGCGGACGCCGGAGATGCGGCGGATGGCGGAGACCACCCGCTCAAGCTGCCGCTTGTCCTTGACTTCCAGGGTCATGTCTATCACGGCGCCACCGTCGGTCTCTGTGCCGTGCGTTTCCAAGCTCAGGATGTTGGTCTGCTCCGTGAACAGAGCGGTGGTGATCTGGCTGAGCATTCCCGGCCGATCCTCGGTGCGAACGTGCAGCGTTACCGGGAAGGTATGGCTTACAGCGCGCGCCCACTCCACTTCGATCTTGCGCTCCGCGTCGTACATCAGGTTTTGCACATTGCTGCAGTTCACCGAATGCACCGCGATGCCCTTCCCACGCGTCACGTAGCCCACGATGGGTTCGCCGCGAATCGGATTGCAGCACTTGGCGCGATAGGTCATCAGGTCGTCGATGCCCTTAACCTGGATGACCAGATCCTGGTCGTCGCCGGGGCGATGCGCGACCGGACGTTCGGGTACGGGCGCGGCTGGTTCGGGAACTTCCGCGGGCACCAGCTCCGGCGCAATCTTCTGCAGCACCTGGCGCGCGGAATATTTTCCATAGCCCAGCGCGGCGTGCAGATCCTCCATCTTGGAACAGCCGTAGTCCGCCGCCACGGCTTCCAGCTGAACTCTGGATACTCGTCCGAGCTGGACACCCAGGCGGCGCGCCTCACGCTCCAGATACTTCTGGCCGATTTCGATGGCCTTAGCGCGCTCGGTGGTATTGATGACGTGCCGAATCTTGTTACGCGCACGGGCCGTTTTCACCACGCCGAGCCAATCTTTGCTGGGCAGATGACCGGTCTGGGTCAGAATCTCCACTACGTCGCCGTTGCCAAGGGGATGCTTGAGTTGCACGATGCGCCCGTTCACCTTGGCACCCACGCAGGTGTTGCCGACGTCCGAGTGGATGGCATACGCGAAATCGATGGGCGTGGCTCCGCGCGGCAGAGCGATCACGCGGCCCTTGGGAGTGAAACAGTAGACTTCTTCCGGATAGAGATCCACCTTCAGAGTGGACATGAACTCGCCGGAATCGCGCATATCGCGCTGCCATTCGACCAACTGGCGAAGCCAGGCGATGCGCTGATCGTCACCGGCAGGGCCGCGCCGGCCTTCCTTGTACTTCCAGTGGGCTGCGATGCCCTCCTCGGCGATGCGGTGCATTTCATCGGTGCGGATCTGGACCTCGAAATGGCGGCCTTCAGGACCCATGACGGAAGTGTGCAGCGACTGATAGAGATTGGGACGCGGGATGGCGATAAAGTCCTTGATCCGGCCAGGGATGGGATGCCACTCGTTGTGAATGACGCCCAGAGCCGCGTAACAGTTCTTGACGGAATCCGTAATGATGCGGACGGCCAGCAGATCGTAGACCTGGTCCAAGACGATTTTCTGGCGCTTGAGCTTTTGGAAAACGGAGTAGGCCCGCTTCACGCGAGTTTCGACACGCGCGGGAATCCCTTCGCGGGCCAGGTTGACTTCGACGATATGCCTGACCTGGTTGAGAAACGCTTCGTTGCCGGGGCGGGCCGCCTCAAATTCGCGGAGCAGGCCTTCGGAGGCCTCGGGCTCCAGGTATCGAAACGCCAGATCCTCCAGTTCGCTGCGGATCTTTCCCATACCCAGGCGGTGGGCGATGGGCGCGTAGATATCCATGGTTTCCTGGGCAATCCGGAGCCGCTTCTCCTCCGACAGCGAGCCCAGCGTGCGCATGTTATGCAGGCGGTCGGCCAGTTTGACCAGAATCACGCGGATATCGTCGACCATGGCCAGCAGCATCTTGCGGACGCTTTCGGCCTGGCGTTCCTCGCGCGATGCAAGGTCGAGTTTGCTCAGCTTGGTGACGCCGTCGACACAGCGGGCCACCTCATCGCCGAACTCCTTGCGAACTTCTTCGAGCGTCGCGGAAGTATCTTCGACCACATCGTGCAGGAGGCCGGTCTGGAGGCAGACCATGTCCATGTTCATGTCCGCGAGCTGGCGGGTGACCAGCAGAGGATGGGTCATGTAAGGCTCACCGGAGACCCGGGTTTGGCCCAGGTGGCGATCGGCCGCGAAGCGATAGGCGCGCTCTAAAGGCGCCAGGTCCTCTTTGGGACGGGTTTCCCGCAGATGTGCTTCCAGGCCGCGATAGAGGGTTTCGACCGACGGAGGAGGCGGCGGCGCAGCTATAGGTAATGGGGCGGGCGGCGGAACGACATC
>Ga0265314_10001575_pt1 | contig 25073 bp, 11 predicted proteins | sample 4126metaG_FD_203106 | JGI IMG/M metagenome (GOLD analysis project Ga0265314, IMG submission 203106) | Rhizosphere microbial communities from Carex aquatilis grown in University of Washington, Seatle, WA, United States - 4-1-26 metaG | ecosystem: Host-associated > Plants > Roots > Rhizosphere >... | reverse complement strand
TACTTTTCAAGTGGAGTGGTCACCAATTACACGAACGTAACTCTAACGATCCACGGCCCGACCAACACGGTGGGCGTGGTCGAACACTACGACCGGAACACGCCAGGCTGGTCTGCGATCAAAACCTTCAGCCTCAACTGGACCGGCCAAGCCACCGTCACCGCGAACCTCGATAACACGGTCTATGGCATCTACCGCGCATACGGAACCAACACTGTGGGAACCAATTCCACGGTCTTGTATTCGACCAACGCCTTTGGCGCTTGCCATGGAACGCTGGGCGCCGGCCATTCGATGATCGGAGAACCCTTTGTGGCGCAGGATATCTCGGCGATTCTGCCTTCGCCCGTGACCAACACCACTGTGTACCTATGGAACAACTCCACGACAAATTACACGGTCGACAGCTATTCATTGGGTTCCTGGGATGGTCCACTCACCGTGGGTCAAGGTATCGGCGTCATCGTCGTCACCCCGAGCAACAATTGGCAAGACTTCTTAGTGCAAGGGATCTTCAACACCAACCAGCTTTGGATGAACATCGGCAAGGGCTACAGCATGCTCTGCTCGCCTCTTTACCAGGTGGTTGGATCTGGCTACATGCAGGTGGACGAGTTGAACACCAATCGATTGGGAGGTTATTCGCTCCTACCCGTGCAATCGCTCGGCTACAATCCGCAAGCCACCCTCCAGAAGATGATCGACTCGGCGGGTAACTACCGGACCTACACGCTTACGAACAACGTTTGGCAGACTTCACTGACGAATACCGTGATACCGCTCAACATGGCGGAAGGCTTCTGGCTCACTAAGCCGACGAACGCTACCTGGAAGGTCACCATGCCGATCTGGTGAGCTGACTTGGTCGCGGCGACACTCCCGCCCAGGGCTGCGCCCTGGACGGGCGATTTCGCGGCGCGTCGATTTATCGGGCACCCTGACGACAGAGCGTTGGAGTTGGCTTCTGATATGCGCCCGGGCATGCCCCCACGAATCAAGACAAGAACATCCGATGCATGCGGAGCGAATGGAGGCAGAATGAAATCATTTGTCCTTTTCTGCTCGCGCCAGAATTACCTGAGGTTACAGAAATGAATTCCAAGAGACTTGCCCTAGTTTCGCTCAACATGCTCGGCCAGCCCATAGGGCTGGTGCACCTGGCATCCTGGGTTGAGGATCGACTCCCAGACTGGTCCGTCCGTGTAATTGATACGAACTGGGAAGATCCCGAAACCATTCTTTCGAGGGAGAGATTCGATGTCATTGGCATCTCGTCCATGACCACCGCTTTTGAGCGCGCTCGCCGACTCGCAAGAACACTCAAACGGCGCGGCATCCAGGCACCCATAATCATCGGTGGCGTTCATGTTTCGACTTGCTCGGAACATCATCATCCCGAGTTCGACGCTGTGATATCTGGTGAAGGGGAGGCGAAGCTCGGCTACTACCTGGAACACGGCACAGTTCCACCCGACGAAAAAATAGATCTGTCCCAATACCCCGATCTGAATTTCGGCCATTACCATGAGGCCACCTGGCGCCCAAAGATACTTCGGCACTGGCAAGCCAGCGTTGTCGAAGCCACGTTGCTCACTTCCCGCGGATGTCCCTTCAGATGCCGGTTCTGCGCGACCACTCAGTTCTGGCACAGGTACCGGGCACATACTCCGGATTGGGTGGTTCGGCAACTGCAGGCGCTCGCTGAGAAAGGGGCTGACCGGATCGCCGTCTGGGACGACTTGTTTACGGTAAACAAGGGCCGACTCAGAGCCATTGCTGAACGCTTCGAGAACGCCCAACTCCAGAAAGTGATCAAAGGCATGTCGGTCCAGGGCCGAGCAGATGTCATCGACGAGGAAACGTGCGATTACTTGCGCCGCATGAATGTCGAGTGGGTGGGGTTTGGTCTGGAGTCCGGCAGCAACCGAGTGCTGAAGTACTTAAAGAACCAGCATGCTTCAGTTGCCCAGAACGGCAGGGCCATGAGCATCTGTCGCCGGGCTGGCATCAAGACCGGCGGCAGCATCATGATGGGCAATCCAACCGAAACCGTGAGGGAGATGATGCAGACGATTTGGTGGACGGCGACCGCTTGGCGGCATGGCGCCTACGATATCAACGCGTTTGTCGCAACTCCGTATCCTGGAACCGAGTTTTGGGATATCGCGCTGGCCCATGGCCGGGTCAGCGATACGATGAGCTTTGATGAACTCACGCTCAACCGGAGTTTTGGGACCCGGGCACGGATGCTGTCCATTGCCCGTTGGAAATTCCTTTTCCTCCTAGCGCTCCTCGAAATTGCTCTTTTGCCATACAAGGTCGCGAAGGCGTGGCGGCTCACGGCTGCTTTTTTGAAGCAGCGGCTCGCGCGCTCGAGAAAAGGGGATGGTGTTGGACTTGGCCGGTCCCGCGCCCGAGGCGGCGAGCTCGAAGTTGGTCCAGTCGCGAATCAAACCTCAAGCAGACGGTGATCCTAATCCGACAGCGCGTGGATGGGGCGCACATCTAGCCAGCAGGAGATTTCTTGTCGCCGTGGTTCGTCTCTCGGATTTGAGCCCATGGCTGATGATGCAGAGACTGGTGGACTCGTCAGCGCGCATACGGCTGTACACCTTTGCGGCACTAGGCGGCTCTTGGGGGCGAAGGCCTTGGTGCCGTTCGCGGCGGCCGGAGGGTTTTGTCTAACGGATTCGAAAAGGGCCAAGGTTCACGCTGAGCGCTTCGCCTGGCGCAGGTCGGCTTCAAGAACGTTTCCGTGGCCTAGTGATGTGACCACTGCTGGAGACAGCTGCGGTAAACGAATTCAAAAGCTTTTTCGATCGGCATCGCGTCGGGGCTCCCACAAATCGATGACTAGCAACCGGCTGTCTGCCCGGCGTGGCTTCGAATACCGAGTCCGGGCGCGCGCAGTAGTTCTGTCAACGCCTTGTTAATGCATGATTGCAGGTGAAGGTTCCAAAAACACAGCCACCTCCGAAATTGCGGGGCAGGCTGCCGACTTGGTGATACGCAGGCGGATCTGCGTTGTCGTGATTCGGCTGGTGCGCAAAAGCCGTTGGCTGCCAATCGACACCCCATGCGCAAATTCACGCCATCCCGACCCGGTCCACTCATCCAAGGCAAAACCCTCAACCCGTTGGCCTAGCGGCAGGAATTCCCTCACTCGAACTACGTTGAATGTCGTCGGTTTGGGCAGTTCGAGGGTTAGTTCGGGTGTGAGGACGGAGTCGTCCGTGCACCAGTAGGTCATGGGGTTGCGATCAAGGACTGATTCTGGGGCAAAAGCCTTCGCAGCGCCTCGCGCGTTGGTGGCGGAAGGTTTGGCGTCATGCGCCAAGTCCACGGAGAATGTGGCATTTAGAATAGCCGCAAAACGACCCAAGTTCGCGGCATCCTTGTCTGGGATAAGGCCGCGCCGGTCCAGGGGAATATTCAGATCGAGGCACGCTCCGTGACCCACCGAAGAGTAGTACAGGTCGACGAGTTGGCGGGGCGACTTGACCTGCTGGTCCTGACGAGAGTGATAGAACCATCCGGGACGAATGGAGGCGTCGCACTCTGGGGGAATCCAATGAGATCCGTTGCGTTCTCCCCGCGCAAGTGAGAAGGTGATCGGCGCGCCGGGATAGAGGCCATCGGTGTTGACGCCGTACCAGCAAGGATCGTCTAGTTGTCCCTGTTCATTCCCTGCCCAGCGCACATCTGGCCCAACATCACTGAAAATGCAAGCCCCGGGCTGGAGTTGACGCACGATCTCCCAAGTTGCCGGCCAATCATAGTAGGAACTCCGATCAATGCGCCGGGTTTCCCTTGCGCCACCGTAGTAGCCTGAGCCGCCGTTGGCGCCATCATACCAGCTCATAAAGATGTCCCCGTAACCAAGCAGCAGCTCTCGCAACTGGTTGCGATAGTAAGTTAGGTATTCGGGACGCCCATAGTCGGCGTGGTGCCGGTCCCACGGGGAGAGATAGACTCCGAACTTGAGGCCTTGCCCCTTGCAAGCTTGGGACAAATCTTTAACGAGATCGCCTTTACCGTCCTTCCAAGGAGACTTGGCAACCGAATAATCGGTGAAGCGACTCGGCCAAAGGCAGAAGCCGTCGTGGTGTTTGCAGACCAGGATGAGTCCACGCATGCCTGCGTCCTTTGCGACGGCCACGACCTTGTCGGCGTCAAACTCAGTGGGATTAAAAAGATCAGGAGAGACATCGCCAAAGCCCCATTCCTGGTCGGTGTAGGTGTTGAGGCCGAAATGCATCAGACCGTAGAACTCGAGGGCTTGCCACTTCAGCTGACGTTCTGAAGGAACGCTGCCGAAAGGAGAGGGTAATGCTTGTTCAACAGCGCGGAGGCGCGGATGGCTCAACGCGCAGATGATCGCGATCACAACTGCGCAGACAGCTCGATGACGTCCACGCGCGGACGCCTCGTGGAGAGGCATGGCATCGATTCTGTTTGAATGAGAGGTTTGGGTTTCTGACTCCATAGTCGGATTTCTTAAGACAAATCGGGGGTCTGGCACAAGCGAAAAATGGTCGTTCAACGCGGCAAGTTAAATATTGAATGCCCTCGTCATCCCTAAAGGTAATCCGGGGGCGGCTGGAATCATCTGGAATCGAGGGCGAATGATCATTGGATCTTGATATGGTCATCAGAGTTTCTGGAAATAGCGTGGTTCATCAATAAAGTAATCGACATCCGTTCCTAACATGTTAAATCTAATCAAGATCAACTAAGTGGCGGTATGCATCAACCAGGGAATCAACCCACATCGCCCAGAAGGAGTGTTGTCTTATGCCACGGCATCAATTCGCAGGGTTCGTTGCCATCGTCTCCCTCCTGCTCATTAGCACGCTAGGGACCCCGAAGACCGTAACCCAAGCACCGGATACCCAGGCAAGCGCGGCCCCACCTGACGCTGCGGCTTTGGCAATCCCGATCTCCGGAGTGGGTGGAGATACTATCATCGACACTGGCCCGCACCATCGGGTCATCCAGCGGATAAGGCAGATAGGCAAGGACCAAGACGGCCCGATTCTGGAGACCAACACGTTCACACAACTAGAAACAGGACTTAACTATCTCAATACCAACAGCCTTTGGGTGGCTGCCAGCGAAGCGATTCGAATCGTGGACGGAGGTGCCTTGGCAGACCAAGGTCAGACGAGGGTGCTTTTCAACTGGAACGCGAACGCTACGCAAGCGATCCAGATGACGTTGATGGGGGGACAAAGAATGGTCAGCCACGTTTTCGGGCTGGCTTATTATGATCCCGCTAGTGGTCAATCGGTGATGATCAGTGGTGTGCAGGATTGTCAAGGGGCAGTTCTGGATAACCGGGTCCTCTACCCAAACGCCTTTGAGACCGTAAGCGGCAGCATCCGATACACCTACAAGAAGGCGTCCTTCACTCAGGACATCATCCTAACGACAGCGCCGCCGCCACCGGAGGCGTATGGATTATCTCCTGACTCGCGATTGGAGATCTGGACAGAGTGGGTGGAAACGGTCCAGCCCACCATCGGAGTTCAGGTGCTGAACGCTGCCGATGTGGCCAACGGATCCGCCGGCCCGTTGCTGGATGAGGCTCTTGATTTCGGCGAAATCCGCATGGGAGACGGTCAGACGCTCTGGCTCGGGGACGATGGAAGCCCGCAAGCCGGGGTGGCGGTCCAGAAGAGCTGGATTCAGCTCGATGGTCGAACATTCCTCGTCGAAGGCGTCTCGGTGAAGGCAATCGCCGGCCAACTCGGCAAGTTGCCCAGTGCTAAGGCCGCTATCTTGCGAAAACCGTCCAAGGATCGTCGCACCGCCTGGAACTCCGTACCGCCGAGGCGCAGTGCGGCTCCCTCCGGTGAAATGCGGAGGGCGGCAGCCGAGGAGATGGAATATGGCGAACTCCCGAGCGGCTCCGCAGGCCAACGGGCCCTGGCTCTGGACTACACGACGCTGAGCTCAGGATATACGAATTACACTCTTGGGGCCTCGACATACTGGGCTACGGGCCCGGTGACATTCTCTGGAACCAATCTCAACGTGGAAGCTGGTTGCGTTGTCAAGCTGGCGGCGACGAATAACGCTGGTTTGGTAGTCAACGCGGCGAACGTCAATTGGCGCGGCTCCATTTACCGACCGATTGTTATAACGGCTGCCGACGATCAAACCATTGGCCAAACAGTGGGCACAAACGCTGTGAACGGGTACTACGGCGGTACGGCGCTGTATCTTGACGCCGGGACGAACCTCACCTCCTATAGCCTCACGGGTTTGCGGATTGCGAACGCGAACAATGCGCTCGCAATCAAAGGGAACGCAAATCACGTCCTGGCTCACCTCCAAATCGTTAAGGCCAAGAACGGGCTGCTGCTCACCAATACCTCGGTATCGATCCGCAACATATTACTCAACAACGTCTTGACGAATTTGACTGGCAGCGGAGCTACGGGAGCCGTGGAACATTTGACGTCGGATGGAGCGATCTACTTCAATACGGCGGGCGCCTTCAATTCACTCGCTGTTACAAACTCACTTTTGGTGGGCGTTGCTAATACGACCCAATTTACGGCTGTCGCCGTCAGCAGCATCAGCAACCCCGTCGGCGTCTTTCAAACGGTGGGAGCCGCATCGCACTATCTAGTGTGGGATAGCCCGCAGCGCGGGACCGGTGTGACAAATATTAACTCGTCCCTGATTGCTGATTTTCCGCATCTAACCACGCGAGCACCGATGATCCTCAATCAGGCGTTCACGGCGAACACCAATCTTTCACCACGAGCTTTGAGGGAGAATCCGGCAGCTCCAGACCGCGGCTATCTTTACCCTGCGATCGATTTTGCAATGAGCAACCTGGATATAACCAACAGCACACTGACACTCACGGGTGGTGTAGTGGTGGCTTTTTACGGCGGGGGTGGCGTGAATCTCAAGACCGGGGGATCTTTCGTAAGCCAGGGAGGACCAGGGCCTGGGATGAATCACTTGATTCGCTCGCATGCGGTACAAGAGCAGTCGACATTCTGGGGCACGAACGCGAGTTCGTTCACCTTCATCAACGGTTCGGCGATACTGCGTTTCACGGAAGTGTCATGCATGGCTGACACGATATCCAAAACCTATCTCTTGCCTTCGAGCATACAAGGAACGTGGTCATTCAAGGATTCTTGGTTGCGCGGGGTGTACGCAACCATTACCAGCACTGCGACCAGTCTGGAAGGTTGGACGAATAACTTGTTCGAAGCCTCGACCATCAGTATCTCACAAGTAGTGCCGTACCAGAACAACTGTTATTTGCTCAACAACCTGTTTCGAAATAGCTCCTTGACACTCTCCTACACCAGCTCCTCATACGGAACGTGGTCGATCAACGATAATTTGTTCGATGGCTGCACCGTAATAGCCTACACCAACACAATCCCAAATAGTAAGAATGCGTACACTGGGAGCGTGCCAGTCAACCTCAGCGGGCTCGCGCTGACTAACTTGCCCTTGTCGTACCTGAAAGGGCCCTTTGGTGATTTTTATTACTCCACCAACGGTGGGCCGGGTAGCTTGACCAACCTGATTGACTATGATGCTATCCATTCTCCGGCTTCGGTCGGCCTATATCATTACACTACGAAACTGGATCAGACCAAGGAGCTGGCCGGCCCCCTCGACGTAGGCATGCATTTCGTATCGGCATTGAACGGTGTTTCCCAAGATCTGGATGGCGACGGCCTGCCTGATTATCTCGAGGATGTAAACGGAGACGGGGTGGCGAACAATGGAGAAACGAACTGGCAGACGCCCGACAGCGATTATGACGGCCGAACCGATTTCGATGAACTCTATGGTGACTACACCAATCCTAACTCTAGTTCCGGGACCAACGCGCGTCCCGTGCGCTTGGGGCTTTGGCGGTTCAACAACACCTCGACGGGTGAGCAGGGGCAGACAGCCACCGACGTTAACACCATTAGCTATTTGAACAACAGTTGGGAGGGCCCCGGACTTCCTCCGGGAGTGTCCGTTAGCCTGCGGGAAGCTACGGGCACGTCCAAACGATTGGGATATCCGGAGTACGGGTCGGGAGGTCGACCCAATCTCAATCCTCGTTGTGGCACAGCGCGCTTTTGGTTTCTCCCCAATTGGAACCAGGGCAGCCGGATCGTTAACAATTCCACACAGACTAGGTTCTGCCTGTTGTGCATGAGCGGAACGACCGCGAACGAGTATTGGGGATTGGAGTTCGATGCCAACGGAACCCATCTTACCTTTTGCCTCACCAATAACTCTGGGGCCTTCGTCACCGTTTTGCAGGCCACCGGCTACAACATCTTCACGAACAAGAGCCTTTGGCACCAGATCGCGCTGAGCTACTCCACTACCAATGCCTTGATCTATTTGGATGGGGCGATCGCCGCCTCGAATTCCACGACTGCTCTAGCGTTCCTGCCGTGGAGCCAGAGTCTAAGCCGCAAGGTTTACCTGGGCGGTGATCCCGCGAGCAACTTGGCTAACGGAGATTATGATTATCTGGAGACCTTCAACTATCAACTTTCCGCGCAGACAATCGCCAACGATTATTCGACGATCTTCAATCGCGACTCCGACGGTGACAGTCTGACCGACTTGACCGAACTGTTACTTGGAACCAATCCTGGTAATCCCGACACCGACGGAGATGGAATGCCAGATGGATGGGAAGTGGCGTTTTCACGCAACCCTCTCAGTGGGACAAATTCGACTTGGAATGTAGATGGCGATTCAGCTGATGACTACCACGAGTACCTTCGAGGAACCAACCCCAACATACCAGACGACCCAGGTAGTCCGAGCTACTTCCTGGTTGGGAACCAGGCTAACCTTTTTAACCTGGACTTCGGAAACGGCACCGCTGCGACCGGCCCAGCGGCAGCGGGTTTCGACGCTTCCGATTTTTGGGTGAAAATGCCGGCTGGCCACTCAGACGCGATGCTCACCAATTCGGCCGGTGGGCTGAGCAGCCATGCCGTGACGTTGCGGTATGGTCCCCTTATCGGTCGGGTCGCCCCGGGAGAGGCTGGCGGCGCCTGGCCAGGCGCGTCTGTCGATTTCTGTACATGGGTATCGGGGAATCCTCCAGGTTACAACGGTCTGGTGTGTTGCCCGGCGATTATCCATTACTGGCTCGATGTCAACTACTGGTACTTCTTGGAGGGGTGCAGGCCATATTATTGCAACTGGCCATTCTGGCGCAATGGCAATTGCGTGCTTGTGGTTAAGACCCCGCCTATCAACCCACCTCAGCCAAATCCTCCCCCTCCAACGGGCCCGTGGCCTAAACTTCCGCCCTGTTTCCCGATTCCGGTGTTTCCGCCTGCTGACGACGGCCCTCAGCGTAATTGGTACATGACTAACGGCATGGGAAGCGCGTGGAGTTGTCAATTCGATTTTGCGCACTTCGACAGCCAATCCAGTTTGGATGATGGAGCAGCAGCAAGCAATTACCAGGTGACCTGGCTTCCGGCTTACGATGTGGCTGGGAACTTTGCCAACCCGACCGGCGTTTCGGCGAACGCGATGTTCAACGATTATTTGGTGAGCAGTGTCGACACGAATTTGTGTTCCTACGAGAGTGCAACCGCAGGCTATTTTCTCGAGACGGGCAAAGCGACCGCGGAGATTGCATTGGGACCCTTAGACGAAGGAAACTACTACCTCTATCTGTATTCCTCCCAAGCTGGGGCCGAAGAGATTTGGCCGACCCGCTTCATTGTCAACAATTCCATTACCGTCGACGTGCCTCGCGCTGGTTACGCACGTTCGGCTTTTGCCTCAAAGGTAAATTACGCTCGTGTGCTCGTCCAACCTGTGGCGTCCGTTATCACGATCAAATCCCGTTATCGCAATTCGGTGATCAATGGATTGCAGTTGGTGCAACTTGGAAGCCTTACGGCGCCGCAACTCTTCGCGGGCAATTCAAGCAAGCAGCTCGGAGCATGGGTGACTTGGGCGGCGGTTCCTTACGCGGACAGCTACCTGGTGTATCGCGCTGACAGCGGCGCCAGCTACACGAATTACACGCAGATCGGACAAGGCACCGTCTCCCCGTTCTTCAAGGACGTTCCAAAGAATCTAGCCCTAGACTATCGCTATCGAGTTCAAGCGGTGAACGAAGCTGGGAGCGGACCTCTATCGGCTGCGGTGACCGTGGCGTTTAGCGGGATGCCAGGCTACACGGGGCCCTCAACTGTAGTGTCATTGCGGAGCATACGCGTGCTTAGGCAAGCCTATCGTGGGACTCCGTTTATGATCAGCTCACCAACGCTACGTGCAGCAGCCGATGTTACCGGCCCGAGCAGCACAGAAATCGGTTTCCGGATCTTGCGGCTTGATGGCGGGACATTGCAGATGGCAGCGTTGGACGCCAACGGAGTTCCCGGAGCGTTTACCAATGTAACCGACGCCGTAATCGCGGGCACTAATCGGATCATCCTAAACTCCAAGAGCATTGCCTTGTGGACTCCACCCGGAGGCGGCGGATCTGCAGACATCGTGGACGCGTTTCAAGTCCAGGCGGTAAGCAATGCGGGTTGCTCAGTAGAAACCAACGAAGTTAAGGTGCTCACCAAACAGCCGACCGCGCTATATGTATGGGGTGACAAATTCCGGCAAGCAGTTGGCGACGGTACCCCGAGTGCTTTCGGCTTCTATGGCCACGAGCAAGCAGAAGCTCTCGCCAACAACATTTTTCCCTTTGCGTGGTCGAGCGATCCCAATCCCGTGGTCATGCAGGTTTCTGGAACCAACGGAATCGGTCCGGCCGTCACGAACGTCTTGAAGGTCATTCACGATGGCCTGACGGGTGCCGCCCTCACAAGCAGCGGTCAGATTCTGACCTGGGGTAGTGGACAGATGGCCATGCTTGGCAACGGCATCTACTACACGAACGCCGCGGACCCAACGATCGGCGCCTGGTTTCCGTATGAACAAACGTTCGCGAAACCGGCTGTGATCTTGACCAATGCGGTCGATGTCGCTTTTGGGGCGAACGCGTTTGCGGTGAAATCTGACGGCACGGTCTGGGCGTGGGGAATGGATTGGGGACTCGATTTGTTCTTGGGCTCGTATTTGCCGCCTTGTTCAGAGACCTCGGACGGCAATGCTAAAGCTTCGGGGACGAACACCCCGGTACAGTTAGCGGGCTTGAGCGGCATATCGGCGGTCTCTGCTTCGGACAACGGTTGTTTGGTACTCGGTGTGGACGGTTCGTTGCAATGGTGGGGTCAGTGGGGCATCACGGTGACCACCAAATACAGCTCAGACAACGAGGTGATCGATAGCGCGGGGACTCCGACGACCGTGAGCGTGCCCGGCAGGGTCGTGCAGATTGCCGCCGGGAACAACCATTTTGTTGCGCTTACCGATTCTGGCGCGGTGTACACTTGGGGGCTCAACGATCAAGGGCAGTTGGGCTACACCACGACGAATAACGGAAGCGATGAGGCCACCAACTACAAAAAGACACCCCGGCAATTGCCTGGAATTGGATCGGCCATCATGGTGGCCGCTGGAGGGTCTCATACCTTGATCCTCTTGGCTGACGGGACGGTCAGACAATGGGGAGTCTTGTCCGATTACAGTCCGGCGGCATTCGACCTCACAGGCCTGACCAACATTACCAGCGTGTCGACTGGTGGTAATCATGCTCTTGCGGTTGACGGCCAAGGCCAGATTTGGGGCTGGGGTCTCAATTGGCGAGGTGAGCTGGGTGAGACTCCCGATCTTGACGGTTTGGGCTTGGAAGGTGCGACAGCGCTCATGGTCTTTGTTCCGGTACTCCAGGAGGCTCTTGTCGACTCTGAACTTGCCGTTGCCTCACCGAGGCCAATTACCTATGGCGTCTCCTCGCTCTCAGCCCCATTCCCCCGCGAACTCAGGGCTCTCCCTGGCGATAGCCAAGTCACCCTTAGGTGGCGTCATTTCCCCGGTGCCCGGACCTACCGGGTGTGGCGGACAACCATCAAAGGCGGTGTGTACGAATGGCTTATGGATGTTCCCGATGATCCATCACAGTCCGCCCAAGTCGCCATTGACACTGCAACCGTCAACTATGCCGAGTACTATTACGAGGTTAGTGGGATTGTCGGCAATACCGAGACGATAAACTCGCCGCCAGTTGCGGCATCGCCGATTCCTAAACCAGGACAAGTCGGGAGCGTGACAGCGGCGGCGCTCAGTCGCCAAGCGAGCCTGAGTTGGGCTCCGGTCTCCAACGCCAGCCGCTATGAGGTCTGGCGCGGGATAGTCACTACCAACAAATCACGAATTGCCATCGAGCAGGGTAATTCCAATCCGATAAGCATCCTGGATACCGGCCTTACTCCTTCTACTACCTACTACTACAACATCAGGGCTACGAACGCATCTGGGCCTGGTCTTTTTCGGGGCTCTGACATTGTCGTCACCCTTGGCGCAGGTTCAATAAGTCCGGCGGCTCCGGGCAACCTTACGGCCACTCCAGAAGAGGGGGCGATCGACATAACGTGGGATGCGTCAACCGGAAGCGGAACGTTATACTACCGAATCAAAGTGTGCGAGCAGATCCCCGATTATTCGACCGGTTCCAGCACGAATTTCACTCCTTCAGGCGGCTATGAACTTGTGGATGTGACGACGAACACAGCGGAAACAATCAAAGTATTGACCAAGAACGGTCAGCCCTATCCGATTCTGAACGGCCACTATTACGGTGTTAGAGTTTCAACGCAGGATGACACGGGCGAGGGACCCGATTCCGGAGATGCATCGGTTGACACGGGCATTTACGTGCGGCCAGTTCCCAACTCGGTTGTTACACATCAACCGATCACGGTGAGCATGGCCAGCGTGGGGAACCAGTGCATCTACCTGCGGTGGTCAGGAATGGCGGTTAGCTATCTAGTCCAAATCTCACCAACGCCACCAGATGGCTGCGGAGGACAGCACGTTGATACAGTCATACCGGATGACAACGGGGAGGCGGAATGGTGGATCACTGGGTTACAGAACGGAACCGCCTACAGGGTCAATATCTCCCAGATCTGGGAGGAGACAAGCGAGGGTCTTGGGGCGGGTTACAACATCCCGAACCTGAGGCCGAGTTGGTCGTCCTTGCCTGCCATGCCTGCTTTGTTGGCCAGCCCTCGTAATAACGACATTTATCTGTCCTGGCCTGGAAGCGATCAAGCGACAACCTCGACGGCTTTTCAAGGATGGCGCTTCGTCTTATTGCGGCGCGACACCAGCAACACCAACGTGAGTGACGCTTGTGCGCACTGGGGTTATTCACTTTGGAGTCCGATTGCTGATGGTACTAACGGACTCTGTTTTGATGATATGAACGCCGTGAACGGCGTTGGCTATCGGTATCAGTTGGTCGCAATCGGTCCGGAGGATCCGACCCAGGTTACTAACGTCTATTCAGCAGCGGGCGGCCCCAACTGGATCTGGCCAGTGGCTACATTCCCGACGAACACGGTGTTCACGGTTACCACCACACCATTCAACGCCGCGGCGCAGATTTCATGGAACGTGATCACCAACGCCAATTGGTATCAAGTGCAACGCTCCACCGAGGATGGCGGCCCCTACTCGTTGGTGGCCAGCGTGAGCAATGCGACAAGCTACGTCGATCTCGGGTTGGCGAACGGAGGTTTGTATTACTACGTCATCACGGCAGCTAGCACGAATGGCGATACCTACACCTCCCCTCAAGCCTCGGTTACACCCTCGCCCAACTATAGCCCCGCACTGCCGGTGAACTTCACCGGGTCGATGGGTGATGGGCGGGTGTTCATAAGTTGGGATCCAACCCCATTCGCCTCGTTCTACCAGGTGAATACGAACGTGACTGGGTTCTACAGGCGCGTCGCACGTCCCTCGTTCGATTATGCCTACACTACCAACTCGCCCACCAACGCGTTCCAAATTGCTGCCGGCGCCAGCGTGATTGGGCCGACGAACACGATCACCGTTCAGGCAATCTCCTGGACTGGAACGAACGCGGCCACCAGTTATCAGGTATACCGAGTGCTCGGGGGAGTGACGAACCTAATCGGCGTCACCGAGACCGTCAGCTACGTGGATGTGCGAGTCGAATACCCGCCTGCGAAGGCCACCTATTTCGTTAATGCCTATGATGCCTCGGGCGCGCTGGTCGCCTCGGGCATCGCCGCTTCCCAGGCGTTATCCACGCCAACGGATGTGTCGGCCCCTACTAGCGCGCAGACCATCTCCAGCCCAAGCGAGAACGCGGACGTGATGATTACTCTGGTGGGCATAAGCGGTGACACGAACAGCCCGACGGTCATTACCACCCCAACCAACTTTGTGATCCGGGCAACGGTCGCGGCCCTGTTCGCTGGAACAACACCTCCGTCTGTCACACGCGTCGACTTTTACTCGAATGGGGCCTTGCTGGGGTCAACCACCTCCTCGCCCTTCGAACTGGAATGGAACGATCCGCCGGGGAGCGTGACGGGCAAGACGAACAAAATAGTCGCTCGGATGACTGACTCCACTCACCGAATTAAGGACAGCGCTCCGGGTTACTTGGTTGTCAAGGTTGTCCCGGTGTTGTCGGCCTTCACGACCGATGCCACGGATGTGAGCTTGGCTACGCGTGGACTCCCGTTGGTGTTCTCCAGGTCATACGACAGTCGCACCGTTGGCAACGGAATCTTTGGCCCTGGATGGGCGACAAGCTGGGATCGGGCACGATTGCAACTGCCCTCGATGTCCGACGGTTGGTCAAACATCTGGGTGGTGGTGTCGCGCGATCCCTTCACAATGGTGGAGACCACGTCACACCGTGTCACCCTCCTGCTTCCAGATGGATCGGCGGAGTATTTCCAGACTGCGCCTGATTCGGGAGCAGCACCGCCGCCTTTGGATGGCGGTGACTCGGATCCGTTCGACGATAATCCGGTATTCGACGCTAGGATGGGATTCCTCCCGGTCGGAGAAACGCTCGGATCTCTGGTTGAGAACACGGCGAACACGTCAGTGGAAGTGAGTGTCGAATCCATTTACGAGAACGCCAGCGGCATGGCCACACTCAACCGATACGGAGTGCCGTGGGCGCCGGATAGTTTCATCTACACATCGGTGGATGGGACCAGCTACGCATACACCAACCCCACGCCTACTTCCTCTGGAAATGACCTCTACCTCTATGCGGTCACCAATCGATACGGCGATTGGTTGCGCTACGACTCGACGACGGTGACCAACCCCGATGGCTCGGCAGGCCGCAAACTGACGGCCATTACGCACTCGAGCGGTCGGGCGCTTACGTTCCAAGACGGTACTGGAGGCAATGCCGGATATTGGTGCGTGTATGACCCGGTGGCGACCACGGGAGGAACCTCCCCGGTCGTGCGCTACAAGGTCGCCGCGCTGAGCGCCAACCCCAATATTGTCGAGCTCACCGAAGTGCATCGGTTGACCGACCGAACAGGGTCGAGCTACAACGTGACGAAATTCGAGTATGGGTTTATGGCTACTAACTCACTGCCCACCAACGCCGTACTGGCGAGGGTGATCAGCCCCGAGGGCGTCATTCTGCTCGAGAATTTCTACAAGAGCGACGGATCGGGATTCTTGGACTACCAACTCGACGCTATCGGGATCAAGAAGGCAGCGACCTACACCGGGGCAGACGCCGATGGCACTTTCGTAATGACCAACATTATTTCGAGCAGTTCGGGGCCTGTCTTGACCAATCTGGTCACCTACGCCAGCAACGGGGAGGCCGCCGGGGTGCAGGATGGCACTGGGCAAACGAGCAACATGGGCTTTGACGACAAAGGCAGACTGGCCTACACGCGGGACGCCAACGGGAATTTCAAGTCCTTCGTATACGACTCGATGGGACGTCTGGTGGCAGCAAGTGATGGGAACGGCAACAGCAGCACTACTTCTTACGGGTCAAGCAATCAAGTTCTGAGCGTCACTGATCCTTTGGGCAAAGAGACAGGCTACACGTACTATCATTACGATGATTCCTCGGTGCGACCAGCCGGATCGGGCGATCCAGAGGGAGCTCTTCGACGCACGAGCGACCCTACAGGCGGTGCAGTGGAGTATCACTACAACCAATACGGCCAAACAACATCGGAGATCCGATTCGTGGCCTTGAGCGAGAACAGTGTTACCAACCAATACGGGTACTCTTCCGGGGGCGACTTGCTCTACGTCATGGATCCTTTGTGGGCATCCTCGAGCTCCAACTACCATCAGACGGCCTACACTTACGACGCCAATGGTGCGCGCTACATCGAGGTGAGGAATCGGCGAGGGGTGTTCCGAGACCCTAGCGGCAACAACCCCGGTATGACCAATCAGACGCTCACGACTGCTACGATCTATGACGGTCAGGGTCGCACGCGCACGAATATTGTCTCCTCTCGAACGGGTGCAAGCGGCTCGGACGATCCGGGCACCCAGACGACCGTGACGACCTACGGCCCGAACGGAAAACCGGCTACGACCATCGACGCGCTGAATCGGACCACGAGCTTCACTTACGACGCTCGGGGCAATTTGATCGAGACGCTCTACCCTGACATGACAGTCCAGCGCAGCGTCTACGATGCCCTCGGCCGGGCGATCTGGAGTCAGGATCGCTCCGCGTTAACGGCGGTGACAAACTCCATGGCCCCTGCGACGCAGACGATTTATGACGCGGCTGGGCGGGCGATCAGCACTGTTCGCTGGGACACCGTGGCTCTCACCAAAATCACGAATTCATTCACTACTAATGTCACCGATTGGACCACCCAGTGTCGCCGATCTTCTGGATACACAAATATCCAGTACGGCATGTTGGCCTCCACCACGGGAGGAACCGCGCTGACCTACAACCGGACCGCCTATGACGCCGCCGGGCGGCTGGTCTACACGATGGACCCCAACGGGCATCTTATCGGCTACGGATACGACGCCGCTGGCCGGCGTGTGAGCGTGACCAACTACACTGCCACGATGATTAACCCAGTGGCCAGCGGCGCGCTTGTGCCGTCAAGTTCAGCCGGCGTTGTTACTGCGTTTAGTTACGATGCCAACGGCAATGAGCTCGCAATGACCAACGGGTTGGGTTACGTGACGAGTTATCAATATGACGGCCTGAACCGGTGCACGGCGACGCTTTTGCCCCAAGGCCTCGGAGAAACCAATCAGCTCATCCGCTACACCGTGTACGATTCGCTGGGGCGTAACTCGCAGCAAATCGATGAGGCGGGAATTGTCACAGCGTATGGGTACGACAAGTTGGGCCAATTGACGTCGGTCACCAACGACTACCAGATCACGGGAACTAATTATGTAGGGACTGGACTTGCGATCACCACCTATCTTTACGACGAAATTGGCAACCTGACCAACCAGACCGATGCGTTGGGCCGGGTCACGGCATACGAATATGATGGCTTCGGAAGACGCACCCGCAGAACGCTGCCCTTAGGGCAATTCGAGGTGTTTGGCTATGACGCCGCCGGCAACCAGCTCGCTCAGACTAATTTTCTCGGACTCGTCATCACCAACAACTACGACTCGATGAATCGCTTGTCGGCTCGGTGGTGGGGAAGCACGCAATTGTTGGCCTACGCCTATGCGGCAAACGGCTTGCGCACTGGGCTAACCAATGCGTCTGGAGTGCTGACCTACGGCTATAATGCTTTGAGCCGCATGACCAGTAACGTAACTCCCGTGGGAACGCTCTACTACGGTTACGACGCGGCCGGGAATCTCACGAGCTTGGGTTCTGCGACGGTCAATGGCGTCACCAACAGCTACCAGTACGATGCCCTAAATCGATTGACAAACGTAATCGACGGTCGGCTTGATCCAACCAACAATACCACCTACGCCTTCGACGCGGCCGGAAACCTGCAGAGACTTCGCTACGGCAACGATGTCACCAATCTCTACAGTTACGACTTGCGGAATCGTCTTACGAACCTAGTGTGGATGCGCACCAATGCCGTCCGCGCATCCTTCTTTTACACCCTGGGCCCAACAGGAAACAGGCTGACTCTGGCCGACTCAGTTCTTGGTACCAATCACACGTTTACTTGGAGCTATGATCGGCTATTTCGGCTGACCAACGAGGTGATCATCGGGGATTCGCCAACGGGAGGCCTTGCCTACGCCTACGACAGCGTGGGCAACAGGCTCGCGCGGACGATAACGGGCGGTCTGTCTGCTGCGTTGACGAATCAGACGCTGAATTTCGACCTTAACGATCGGCTGGACAACGACAGCAATCCAGCAAACGGAACGGCCTGGTTTGACGCGGCGGGAAACACTCGAACTAACGGCGTCGACACTTGCCTGTTCGATTGGAACAATCAGCTCACTAACTTCAGCACTGGCCCGGTGAGCGTCTTCTACGACGGAGACGGGAACCGCTTGAAAAAGATAGCTGGGGGAACAAACACCGTTTACCTGGTGGCGACGGTGAACCCGACTGGCTACGCCCAGGTTGTGGAGGAGTCTACGGTCAGTGGCGGGACCACGACTTTGGCAAAGCGCTACACCCACGGCCTTGATCTCATCAGCCAAACTGCCATGGACACCAGTTCCACGTCTTGGTACGGCTACGACGGGCTGGGCAGTGTGCGATTGGCGTTCAAGCTCAACAGCACTGGCTATAACCCGTACCTCTACGACGCCTATGGGAATAACCTCTACTCTGAAACCTCGTTCTTAAATTGGTACCGCTATGCGGGTGAACAGTGGGATGCGGAACTACACCAATACTACCTAAGGCGCCGAACGTTTAGCCCGAATTATGGACGGTTTTGGACGATGGATACCTTCCAAGGCAGCAGGCAGGATCCGGTGTCGCTTCACAAATACCTCTATTGCGCGGGGAATCCGGTTAATCGCATAGATCCCAGCGGGCAGGATTTCACAGACGTTTGTATCGCAATTTATGGCTATGGAACACTGGCGGCAAGCTATGCGGGCCCTGTCCTAACTGCAGGGAGAATCGCCCTTGCAACGATCACGATTGCGGCATTCGTTGCGGACCCAGACTTTCGTGGAGAATATGTATCTTGTCTCGGTGGGCCGGGCACTGCGGCCACAGTGCTTGCTGCGGATATCAGGTTTATCTATACAGGTTCAAGCGGTTTGGTGCGTGGAGCAACAGCCGCGCGGAACATTATTACGCTTCGTTATAATGTTGGCGACGCTCACGATTTTCAAATAAAAACCGCTGACCTGAAGCGCGCCGCGAAGGCTGGTGGCCTCACGGTTGTCAGCAACCCGAGTCAGATTCGGGATGCCACCGCTCAGTCGGCATACCGTCAAGCCGTCAAAGTTCGGTACACTCGCTATCTGCAACAGCTTGGGATGAACCCACAGCAGGCGGAGCTTGAAGCAACAAAGAAGTTTTCCACCTTGCAAGCCGATCATCGTATTGACTTGCAAGTAAGTGGTGATCTAAGCGATCCCAATGATTCGTCGCATTTGAGAATGCTTGACGGTTCGGTTAATATGAGCGTTGGCAGGCAACTCGCGAACGAAATCGAGAGATTAGGCTTGCAAACCGGCGACTCGATCGATGATGTTGTCGTTGAAGCATCGCAATAGTATGAATGAACGTATTGAACAGGTAGCGGAATCGCTCGTTGCTGTGAGTGACAACTCGCCGCGTTCGGAGCAGGAGCTCCCGGGGAATCTCCAGGATGGCTATCGGTACTTTCTCTCCCGGTGCGACGGGGGATACACAAAGGACCACTTTTGGCATTTTTTTGGTCAAAGTGGCCCGAATCTGCATAACCTTGTCGAATGGAACAGTAATGACCTCTGGAAGAAGTACTACGGACTGGACGAGAAGACGTTTGTGTTTGCCGAAGATATCTTCGGTACGCAGTTTTGTTTTGATGTTCGCGGTAATCGCAGAGTTGTCAAGATGCTGCTCCCAGACGGTGGCAAGATCAGTCTGTCCGCGAACACGTTTGAAGAGTTTTTGGAACTAGAGGTGCTAGGTCAAGCCCACAACTTGCACGTGCGGCGACTTGCCCACATGTTTTTCCAATCAAGCAGCCAAGCTTTTCGTTTATTCAGCCACATCTCTTGTAAGATTCCTGCTACCTTGGGAGGGAATGATTCAGATTTGGGCAATTTGGAGCTGATGAGATCATCTACTCATTTGAAGATTCTCGGACAAATTGCTTCTCAAATCAAAAATCTTCCCTCGGGAACTCGTATTAGGGACGTCCGCATCGACGAAGCGAGGGAGGAAATCACACTTTTGCCAGACAGCGGGAAGTAATTGCGATTTAGCGGTGTCCCGTTAGTCACAGAGGAAAGCCGTAAGAGTTTGTCGTTCGTGAACTGCTTCAAATATAAGAACAACGACTGCGATGATAATATACGACATTGTAGAGCACACAAAAAAGGAATGGAAATAGCCCGTGGTGCGTACTTTTTACGACTGTGTTTGCCATCGTAAATACCGCTGTTTTGGCGATGTAAGGCGTTTGCCACATTGCTGCACTGGGGTCGTAGCCGTACGACCGCCTCAGCTTGGTGCATCGGGTGCGTTGAAAGGTGAGAGACTTTGCCAAGCTGAGATTGTCAGTTGAGACCCAATGGCCGCGTTCTGCTCCCAGGGTTCGATGTCAGGGGTTGGGCCAAGGTCTCATCGTAAGGTTGACCGTGCGGACATCGTAGAACGCCGTTGCGATTTGATCTCCTGGCTCCTCGTGGCCTGGCACCGAAAAGGGAGGCGTGACCACGAGGCGGTGGGCTGGACGACCAGAGTGGTATTGTAAGGGGCGGGTGTTTCGGCCTTGCGAACACTAACGACGCCGGTGGACCCAAGAAATGGGAGGGGATGCAGGAGTTGCCTCGTATTATCGACATTCGTCGCGATTCTCTTGATGGAATTCTCTATTCTCGGAACGGCGTGGCATGGTTATATCAATAATTGGCCAAAGCATTACAGCAAGGACACCTTCGCATTGCTGAGGTGTCGTGGGCCGGGAGCGCCGGCGAGCTATTTGCAGTAGGGGAGCGTGACCCTTTCGAGGAACAAGATTATGTTCCCGAACACGATACCCAACGGGATGCCGAGGGCAAGCCACCAGTAGTTGGAGCAGAAGCCTTTGCACCTGCGGATCATCGTAGTCCTGTGAGGTCGTGCAAGACCTACCACTTCCATCCCATTGTTCCGGCAACAGGCCAAGGGAAGGCCCGTTGCACGCGATTGAACTATTTCGCCAACACTAACATACTCAATGGTCTATCGCAAATCTGATTCCATACTGAAAATCTCAAGAGCGCTGACCGTAGTGCGTGTCGACGATCACGCTTATGGTTGTGCCAACATGGCAACCTTGCCAGCCTTTGCTTCAAAGGTGTATGATGTAGCCTGTATGCGTGACCTAATTATTCGAAACAGCCCTCGCACCCGTCTCTCCAAACTCACGTCTGAAGTGAGTATAAACGAGCGCAGCTACACGTTGCATGTTACGGTGATAGGTTCGAACGTCGTCTAAGTCTCCCAGCCAGCGTCCGAAAAGGAAAATATCGACTCCTGAAAAAGCCCTCAACAGAGGGTTTTTTCAATGCCTACGGATAGATTGTTTACCGCCGGCGGCAAGAAAAGTGTCCGGGGGCTGTAAACGGGTAAACGTCCAGAACCCCTTTGATCTTCGCTGTAACATTTGGTTCGAATCCAAGAGCCGTTTTGTGTCGAATCCATGGCCATATATCGTGGAGGACTATGACCTACAAACCAAAACAGCTTTCCGCAGAAGCTTTTGAAGAGCTGCGGACGATTGCAGGGGAGGAGATGGATGGGGTAATGGCGGACGAGGACATTGAGCAAATGGGAGTCGACTTGCTAAGGCTGTTTTCTCTCCTCGCGACCCCGGAGGTGGCGCCAGTAGGGAATCGACCGGATGAACGGGAACTGAAAGCCCTGATCTTCTTAAGGGATGAAATAGCCCAGGGTAGATCGCCGTCGATCCGAGAGCTGTCCCGAACGATGGGCTTCAGATCCTCAAGGTCAGGATACAAATTGCTTAAACGCCTGATCGTGAACGGGTGGGCGGTGAGAAGCAGCGACGGTAAGCGTCGTCTAATCATGCTCGAAGGTGCGGTCTTATGATGCGGGCAAACATATCCACGCCGTTGTTTGCCAGGCTCCGGGTCCGGATCAGGAAGTGAGTCGAGGTTTGAACCGGCGAATAATGTTGAATAACCGGCTCCCGCTTCGCTATATTTCCTACTTAATCGTGATAAAATGATTTCACGATCATGATCTCCGCAATCGACAAAATCAAAAACCTGGGGCTATTATTCTGCGATTATGCAGGCGCAACTGATCTGCCGCCTTTTAAGCAGTTTAACCTCATTTATGGCTGGAATGGTAGCGGTAAGACGACGCTATCGTGCTTATTCGACGCGATCGGTGGGACATCAATCCCTAACCTGGAATACCAGATAAGGGACGAAAACGACGCTAAGTACAAGCAAGGAGATCCGTTTCCTTGCAAGATCCGCGTATTCAATACCGATTACATTCAAAACAACGTAACTTTACTCGAAAGCCGCACAAAATCAATCTCCATACTGCTTGGCAAAGAAAACAAAGACTTGGTAGCCAGCGTCGAAGCGGACAGACGGTTACTTCTTGGTGGCCCAGGTGCTCCTGGCAAGAAAGTGTTGCGAGAGACATACCAAGCCAGCATGGATAATCTGGTGTCAAGCAGGAGCATCAGATTCACGGAGGTCGCCAAAACGATCGGTGCTGCGATCGGCGGAAATGCCCTCAGGGGTTACCGCAAGCCCGAGGCAGAAAAGGATTTTCAAACGCTGAAGGCAAAAGCTAGTCTCACGGAGTCCGCCCTTACTGAAGCGTTAGCGTGTGTTAAGCAGGAATCGATGCCCGAAGTTTCTGGTGTACTTCTGGAGAAGCTCGTTTTGCAGCCAGGCGATGTGCCTCTCGAGATGAAGGATGTGCTTGATCGGGCAACAAACGAGGCCGCTCGTCTGCTGACAGCAACTCCGGAATCGGAAATCATCAGTCGACTTGCGGCCAACCCCGATATCGCAACTTGGGTAGAAGAAGGTCGTGCCCTCCATTCCAAACACAACTCTAAAGCATGTGAGTATTGTCTCCAACCATTGCCCGAATTCAGGGTGAGGGAATTGGCGCACCACTTCAGTGACGCAGATAGAAAGATAAAGGATGGTCTAGACACTCTAACGGACTCCCTAACCACTGCCTTCGCTAAGGTCAAATCCTCGAGTCCCGTCGATGGAATGCATCTCTTTTCCGAATTGCGCGTTGAATGGGCTGCAGCCATTCATCTCTTTGAAACGTCCAAGAGAACACTCACGGAGTCCATCGACCGCTTGCTAAACGAATTGAAAATGAAGAAAAGGGATACTGCTCACGCCTTCGCGCTAAAAGAGCATCCTGATGTCCAGCCCCTGCTCGATTCTATCGCCAATCTCAATCGGATTACCGCGAGACACAACGGTAAGAGTAAGGAGTTTGACAAAGCACGAAACGAAGCGGTGAGATTATTGAAGGGGCATTATTTGAGCGGACTCTTTGACGAGATCAAACAAACCGACACTACCGTCGCCACATTTGCGGGACAGATCAAGTCTCTGGACGAGGAAATCAAAATAATTGAGGACCGTATAGGAGAAAACGTTGCCAAAATGTCTTCCGACCACAAAGCATGTGAGACGTTGAACGAAAAGTTGGCCACGTTTCTTGGACACCGTGAATTGTGCTTTGTTCCACAGCCGGCAAACGCGGAGAAGGGAAAAGGTAGTACCACAACTGCAGGGTATCGAATCATGCGGGGCGATCGTCCGGCGGTGCGTTTGAGTGAAGGAGAAAAGACCGCAATTGCCTTCGTTTATTTTGTGGTTCACCTCAGCGATCGGAATTTTGCCGTCGATGAGGGAATCGTCGTAGTCGATGATCCCATTTCTAGCCTCGATTCAAACTCATTGTATCAGGCCTTCAGCGTTCTCAAGAACGCAGTGAAAGATGGGAAGCAAGTGTTCATTTTAACGCACAGCTTTGACTTCTTGAAACTCTTGGTCAACTGGAGACGGTATGGCGGCGGCGCAGGTCACTTCATGATCAAAAACACTCTCGTTAATGGAACCCGATGTGCTCAGATCCGGCCCATGGACAAGGAGCTTCACGATTACGAAAGCGAATACCACTATTTGTTCAAGGTGTTAAAGCAACTCAGCAAGGATCAGGACGGATCAATCGCGGCCGCGTATCCGATTCCCAATGTCGCACGGAAAGTGTGGGACACATTTCTTATGTTTAGCGTTCCAAACGGAAAGAATCAATATAGGAAGGTTGAAGAGTTGAAGCAAATGGGCTTCGATGCGGAAAAGTTAGATGCAATATACAAGTTTACCAATGACCAATCGCACATAACGGGCGCGGGTTTTAACCCTGCCCTTGTACAGGAGGCGAAAAAAGTGCTAGAAGAACTATTCGAAATGATGGCGCAAATTGCTCCAGATCATTATAAGTTCCTTGACGCGGCGACCCAGATATAACCGAGATTGCAATTGTCGCATTCGCTTTTACTTTTGACCAAAACGGCAACTTTGCCAGCCTTTGTTCCAAAGGTGTATGATGTAACCTGTATGAGTGACTTAATTATTCGAAACAACTCTCGCGTCGATCGCTCCAAATTCACGCCTGAAGTGAGTGTAAACGAGCGCGGCTATACGTTGCATTTTAAGGTGATAGGTTCGAACGTCGTCTAAGTCTCCCAGCCGTTTTGGACACAAGGCACCGAAAGCCGTATTATGTCCTTGTGTCATGCCTGTTGTTTCAAGTTCGATTGACTCAGTTTCGGATGCGCCGTCAGCTAAGGACGATTGGATGATGAAGAACGGTTTCCTGGCTTCAATGATGAGCTTTTTGTCCTTCAAGGTCAGGTTCGATCCTATTGCGTCAAGGATCTCCTTTTTGACCTTTGAATCGCCCTTCTCAAATCGATCACGGGCCGTGGAGGCAAACTCAAAGATCTGCTCCGAGAGTTCCAACCACCGTTGCACCCGGT
>Ga0265314_10001574_pt1 | contig 25075 bp, 25 predicted proteins | sample 4126metaG_FD_203106 | JGI IMG/M metagenome (GOLD analysis project Ga0265314, IMG submission 203106) | Rhizosphere microbial communities from Carex aquatilis grown in University of Washington, Seatle, WA, United States - 4-1-26 metaG | ecosystem: Host-associated > Plants > Roots > Rhizosphere >... | reverse complement strand
GAACGCCTCACATAGGCGACCCCAACAGAATCTCCGTCCCAAAGACGGGGATTTTGTTTTTTGCTAGAAAGAACGAGCACGGGCTCCTCCTTTTGATCTGCGGCAACGCAACTGTGCGAGCGCCGCCTTGCCTTGACTTTTGATGCTATTTAGCGGTATTATCGCTCTTCAAATATTACCGGGTTTGCATCTTGATCCCCGCGAAATTTTCGCAGAGACCAGGCTGTAAAATCTTTGACAACGTGCCGCCCGCCTGAAGCGACACCAAATCTAAACGAACGAAATGACAAGGAGAGATCATGTGTTGTAAATGCCGACTGAATTGGTCCCTATTGTGCGCCTTCGCGCTTATCGCCGGCTATGTCGCCGGCTGTGCGGAAAACAGCCCAAACTGGGACAAGCTTGATTTGCCAAATGGCGGTTATGTTTTGAAGATTGATGTGGAATGCTGCGACCTTGGCTCGTCATGCGGTTCGGAGGGGATCTCTTGGCGCGGTTTCGCCCACGATCCATCGCGTGGGGAAATTTGCGATCACAACTTTAGTGGTTATGAAACGGCTGGCGATGAACAAAAAGCGATCGAGTATGCGTTAAAGGCAAGCGATTTAGGCTACGATTCTACCAACGGACTGCTCAGTCTGTATAACAAGATTTACGGACGCTACAGGACTGGGGGGCCGGCGCCGCAGACCGCTGAAAAAACGGCGCTCGAAGAAAAAATGGCCTCTTACTGCGGTACGGCACATCTTCTCTCGCACCTCGGGGTGGATGGCACGGAGAAATTCTGCGAAGACTTGGCGGACGCTTTAAAGGACGCTAATAATCTTGAGCTTACGAAGCGCGTTTGGGCAAAGAATTGCGAAGCTTATCGCAACGCTGACGGTTGTTCGCATGCAAAAACGTATCACGGTCAAGTTGTAACAAAGGCGATGTTGAACAAAATGTCGGATGATCAGGAAAGGCGCGAAGAAGCGCAAAAGGAGCAAAAGGAGTATTCGTACCAGCGCGAACGCGAGGTACGTGCGGAGGAGCGCGCCCAGGCACGCGAAGATCAAATTGCCAGAGCTGAATCCGATCGCGCCAGCAGCGAAGCTCTGCTTAATGCTCTTGACCAAGCCGCCCGCAATTTAAACGTATCGGGCGAAACGACTCAAGACACGTTGAATCGCATGAATGAAAAGTTTGCGGCGCAGCGGGAAGAAATGTTGAGGAAACAACAAGAACAACAGCGGGAAGCGGCGCGGCGGCAAGAGGCACAGGCCGAACGTCAGCGCCAGGAGGCACAGCGGCAAAGAGAACGAAACGAGGAAACACATGTCGACCGGTATGTGCCGATCGTCGTGCCGCCCAGCGCACGCCAGCCAACCGCTCCGGAGGTGCGTCAAGTGGAACCGCAACAGCACGCGGAAGAAAGCCATCCGAACAGGCGCGAACCTTTGGAAGTTCCGTCTTTTACTCTAACCGGGTGGGCAAATAGGGAACCGTCGCCTAAAGATGAACCGGTGCCGGAACAACCGATGCCACCTACTGTAAAACCATCAGCACCTTCTCCGTCGTCACCCCCATCGTCTAACGCGATTCCGGAACCACCCACGATCTATCAGCCGGGCGGGGAGTTCAATAATTGTGTGAGTTTCAGTTATGATCCAAAAAACTATAATTGGTACACGATTAAGAATAGCTGCAGTGAAGCTATTCATTGGGTAACGACGACCAATATGTCTGACGATACCGCTCCCGGAAGAAAGGGTGGTACGGCCGAATCGGCTGACGAGGTCGCCAGGCACCCAGGTTGGGAGTGGGCGATCTGTCGCGCGGGCTATCTGCCATACGACGCTGAAGGAAAGTTCTGGACCGGGGGAATGTATCGTTGCGGTCCAAGATGATCAAGTCACTAATTTAGGCGGTTCCATCGACTAAAAAAAAGCCCGGGGACCATGGTGAATATCCATGGTCACCCGGGTTTTTCTTTAGAAAAGTCTCTCGTATTGGTTTAAAAAATTTTATATTTTCCTCGATATTCCACGATCCTCCGTTCTGAACGCCTCATATAGGCGACCGATTCCAAGTCCGACCCCTAAACTTCGGTTTTTGTTATAAACAAAAAGCACCTGAGCGGAGAGCGCGAATGCACTTTGCCACACGGGTGCGCGAGATGTTTAGACTGACAGCGACAAGACCGCTTCGTGAATCTGCCGGGCGAGCTCTTCATAGAAAGACTCAGCCTCGGCGAGATCTGTGAAAAAGGACGGCTGGTAGATCTGTTTTGTTTCCGGACCGCGTAGCATCGCGTTCCACCCCAGTTCTTGAGCAAGGGCGGTGCGGAAGTCTGTGCGATAAGCAATCGCGCGCTTGTTCGCGGTTGTCGCGATTCCGTATTCCACACAGGTACCGCTATCCGAATCAGCACCGTCGACATTGGCGACACAGATTACCTCTGGATTTTCGCACGAAACGCGACAGTCATAGACAATGCCGGGAACGTCAAAGAATTTCCCATCGAAGAACCTGAGCGCTTCTCGTTGCGGCAAAATAACATCGTACCCTAGGCGCTGAAGTTGCTTTTCTAGCATCAGGTTATGCAAGCGCTCCCCAGCATTGAAAAGTCCACCTGCTAAATACAGCTTGAATTGCATTTTGTCGTCCGTGCCATAATCGGCACCGCCATCTTACCCTAACGAGTTGCTAAATCAACATACTAAGAATAACGATTAGTAACCAAGTAAATATGGTATATTTACCGACGAGTCGATTTTTGTAATTACAGTTCTAACATCCTCCACGATTCGACCCCATGAAAAACCCTTCGCCGCTTGGCGAAGGGTTTTTCAATTAAGGTTAAAGACAGTGCGTCGCGTCCGGTTATCCGTGTATTACCATTCGGCTGCCTGCATGTAGTCAGAAACTGTTGCGATAACGCTTTTTACATTCTCGTTACAATTTTTAAACGATATGCGATCAAGAACGTTAACGCCAAATTTTCTAAAGAGATCACTAATCAGTGCATGAATAAACGATTGCGTAACGCCAACAATACCGGCAAAATCTAAAATAAGATCGTCGCCGTTTTCAAGGATTGGAATAAGTTGATCAACGCGAAGCGTGCGCGCCTTTTCTTTATTTTCAGCAAATGAATCAAAATAATCGATCAATTTGATTTCCTTCATATAAATCTTGGTTGTTTGTATTTTCTCAATCTCTTTCTTTCTCTAATCGCGTCAGCAAAAGCCGTGCGAATGAATTCCATGACTTGAGTAAATTCGATTGATGAATCTAGGGTTATGTCAATGCCAACAACCGTGCCCTGCCAAAATGGCAATCCTGATTCCTTGGTATGATTATCGTCAAACGGGTTTGGATGAAGGACGAGATCGGTACCCCTCCGCTTTAATAATTTATAGAGACTGTCGCCTGAATAAATTACCATGAAGTTACGATTGGCTGACGAAATTGATTTAATAAAGAAAAGACCTGCGCCGGCGTTTTGTTCGGTACCGCCCTCCCTGCTGGTTGCTCCGGTTATTCCCGGAGTCAGTGCAAGCTGAATAGCTTGTAAATCATCTTTTACAATATGTGACTGTTCAAGTGAAGCGCGTAAACCGATACCTCGATCGGCTATGCCAATGCGTATTTTATTTAGATCTTTGGAATATTCAGCGGCAAAAAATGCTCCCGTCGGCGTCTTGGCATGTTCCAAAACATTTCTTCCAAGCTCGCTCATAACATAAGAAATGAGTTCGGACTTGTCTTGATCTAAATGCAAAAGCGGCACCATGTCTTTTATAAAATTACTTAAACCATCAGAGTCTTTGATCTGCGTAATAGGAATGTATTTTCCAGCCGGTTCACTTTCCGTTTCCGGTCGATCATTGTTTTTTCCAAGGAATTTAAAAAAATTCATCTTCGCAAAAGCGTCTCTGGAGATTGTCTTAAAGTTTTTAAGATCTACGCGAGCGGGGCCAACTTCCGATCCAAGCGCCGCGATCATAGCCAAAATCATTGGGTGAACCGCTACCCAAGAATCGCCGCTTTCAATTTCTAGCTTATCCGAACCGGACGGATCAAACCTATTTAGGAATGTTTCAATCGTACTAAGCCAGACACTTGGCGGAAGATTAATCCTCATAGTTATATGTAATGATATTATAGTGTATTCACTGTGGTTTTGTCAACAATAGAAATACCAAAGTAAACAAGCCAAAAAATCTCACAATTTTGATTATTTGCTTTAAATACTTTGGTTTTCGAATTTTAACAAAAAGCATAGTGTTTAAAACAATTTTTCAGTTTTCACGTTTTTGTTAATATAACCGTGAAAATATGACAAAACGCATTATATTTTCACGGTCATAAAATATGGTCCAGAATATACGCACCCCCTTGAATCTCGTCCCAATCCGCAGTTCTGAACGCCTCACATAGCGACCCCCCCAACAGAATCTCCGTCTTTCGGCGGGGATTTGTTATTGTCCGGAGGGCTTTACAAACATGATAAAGATATGTATACTAAATGTATAAAGTATACATATCACGATTATGGCAATAATGTGCATATATTGTGTATACAATATCTATATCTATGCTAAAAAAACTCGAAAACCCTGATATCTCGAAGATAACCGCAGATAAGATAGTGGGTTTATTGGGCAATGAAGCCGTGAATAAGCTGGTTCAAAAATCATTATTACCCTATGCGCATTGGGTTAAAGTAAAACACTGGCAAACCCCAGATAAAGTTTCCTCAATTGAGATTTGGGCAGCAATAAAATTTTTTCGAAATTTTTTCAATCGGAAAAAAAGTCCGGTGAGAGATGAAAAGGGAAAGTACTTTTCTTGGGCCTCGGGCTTGCCCGGACAAGAAGAATTTTTGCACCAAATTGACATGCGGTTAGGCGGCAATCTTTTTGTTGCGGGTAACGAAGACGGTGAAGAAATGCGACATCGATTGCTAAGTCGAGGCGTTATGGAAGAGGCGATTGCTTCCTCGCAACTTGAGGGTGCGCACACCAGTCGCAAGGCGGCAAAACAGATAATCATGGAAGGCAGAAAACCCCGTAACCAAGACGAACGCATGATCATTAATAATTATCAGGCGATGCTTAAGATCGAGGATGAACTAAAGAATAAAAATTTGGATGAAGATTGTTTATTGGACCTGCATAGGATATTAACGGAAGGCGTGCTTGATGAATCAGATATCGCGAGATATCGAAAGGATGATGACAATATAATTGTTGGCGATGACGGGGCGAAAGACGAAATATATCATGTTCCGCCAAATGAAGAATTTGTTAAAAAAGAGATTAAGAGGTTTATTGCTTACGCGAACGATGAAATTAAGGATGCGGAATTTATTCATCCGGTAATTAAGGCGATCGTTCTGCATTTCTGGTTCGGCTACCTTCACCCTTTCGTCGACGGCAATGGAAGAATGGCACGCGCCCTCTTTTATTGGTATTTGCTTAGAAAAAAATATTGGGCGTTCGGATTCCTACCCCTCTCGAAAGTCATAAAAAATTCGCCTGGACAATATCGTGATGCATATTTATTTACGGAGCAAGACGATAACGATCTGACGTACTTCATTGAATATAATATTCAGAAAATATCGCAGGCGATGCGGGAATTTGATGTTTATGCGCAACGAAAGTGGAAAGAAAATACGCGCATGGCAAAAATCTCACGAGAAAAATATAAATTAAACGATCGCCAGATACAGCTGTTGCGCTACTACTATAAAAATAGTGATGCATCAACTTCGGTAACGACGCACATGCATATCTACGAGACCTCAAGACTAACCGCCGCTAAAGACTTGAAACAGTTACAAAAATACGGCCTCGTTGATGCAAAAAAGAATGGCAGGAATGTACTTTATTATGCTACGGATAAAATTAACGATCTGTTCGACTGATATTTTCACTCTTTTGCCAACATAGCCGTGAAAATCTAATAAAAACTGCTTTTCACGATCGTGAAGCTGGTCCCAGTGCATAAATCTCAAAAATATGACACCGCCAAAGGCACGGTCCGTTTTCCGCTTGACCAACCGCTGCCGCTGCCATTGATCAAAAAAATCGTTAAATTCCGCATCAACGAGAATCGTTTGAGGAAATAACCGGGACAGGAACGTTTTTATTTTATTTGTTGGCGATCGCAGCGGCGCGGATGAGCGCTTTAAACGCGGTCGCGTTTAGCTTGTCGCCTTCGTGCAGATCGATGGCCCGCCTGGTTTTTCCTTCAAGGCTGGAATTGAAAAGTCCTGTAGGGTCCTTAAGCGAAGCGCCTTTGGCGAAGGTCAGTTTGACAGCCTTCTTATACGTTTCGCCGGTGCAGATAATTCCATCGTGCGACCAAACAGGAACCTCCCATTTCCATTCCTCGACCGCTTCTGGATCGGCTTGCTTGATAAGCGCGCGGACGCGCGCCAGCGTTTTGGCGCGCCAGTCATTCAATTCTTTGATCTTTGCGTCAATGAGCCGCGAGGGATCGGTATTGGATTTATTCGTTTTCATATTTGCGACCTAGTCAGTTATCGGGATAAATATTTTTCCAGCTTATCAACGCTTTGCGTCCAGCCAGCTTCCATCCCGGCGAGCATTTGCGCGGCTTGCGGAACCAAGCCGACGGCGCGCGCGACGAGCGCCATTTTTGTTTTGTCGCCGATCGCCGCGAGGGCGACTTTTATTTCGCCCTCGAGCAGCAGCGTGCTGTCTTCGGCAATGGCGTTGTTGGAGAAAACGATCGTCGTCGGTTCTTTGAGTTCGCTAAAAATTCCCATCATCGGCCAGCGCTCGCCGGCGAGCGGTCCGAACTCCGGTCCGGCCAGCATGACGATGTATAAAGCGCCGCCGCCGCGCGGATCAACTTCGCAAACGGGATTGGTCACGCCGTTCGGCCCCCACCATTCTTTTACCTTATCGGCTTTGGTCCAAGCGTCCCAAACGCGCTCGACCGGAACATCCAAAATTCGTTCTATCCTAATTTCTTTTTCCATAGAGTAATTGGTAAGTTATTAAAAACATTCTTCATATTAAATCATGTAAACCTAAGCTTGGCGAGCAATGATGATTTGACGCGGAAGGGCTCGGTTTTTTACAAAAAAGCCTGCTGCAGGTGGCAACAGGCCGAAGGTGTTGAGGGTGCAATGTCCAGACTACAGGCCGTAGGCGGCGAGCGACCGGTGCGGCGATTGCTCGACCGGCATTCCAAGCTTTTGAGTCCAAAACGGATCGATTTTGCCGGAACAAATGAGTTTTCGAACTCGTTTTTGTTTGAGGCGCACTTCCAGCCAAGAAGAAGGCAGCTCTTCCATTACGACGTTCCGCAATTCGCCGTCGACAACGTCGCAAACGTAGACGGCGCTGATCGCGCCGAGCGTCGGTGCGATAACGGCTGTGCCGTTGGAAGTTTTTGCGATGCCGATCGCAATGCGATGGGGTTTTTCTTCCGGCATGGCAAAGCGGATGTAGAATTTTGAATCCGTAACATCGTGATGCATAAGCGCCGCGGCGCCAATTCGCTCGAGCGCTTGCTTCATGTCGCGCTGGGCGAGAAGCGGGTTTCGCGAAACGATCTTCATGTTAATGATCGCCACGGGGCCGGAGAAGAAGGTGCGCAATTTGGTCGCTTCAAGCACGCCGGGCACGAGCTCGGCCGTGCGTTTGAGGTCGGCTTCAATTTCGCCCCCGATCGACTTGAGAACGAGCGAGCGCAGGCCGCGGCGCAGAATTTCGAACGCGGCTTCGGCAATGAAGAAAGCCACCAAGAGGGTGACGATCCCTTCGATCCAAGCCAGGCCGAGGATATTTTCCAGGATCGCGCCGGCGGCCGTGCCCAATTCAACGATGCCGTCGCAGCGCGTTTCGCGGCCGTCCGAAACGATCGATTCATGCCCCGACGCTTTGCCTTGCCGCATCTGCCAACTGCCCGCATACCAAGAACAGACGGCGCCGGAGAGCGAGACGGCCAGTATCCAAGGCAAGTATTTGAGCCCGAGCTTTACCGGCGCAAAAGCCGGCAGATGCAGATGGGCTTGCCCCCACGCGGCGGCCGCCGGACGAACGTACAAGAGCGCGGAGAGTCCGTGTACCGCCGTGTCGAATGCGACATATAGAAGCAGTAGGCCGGTCACGACGCTGAAGATCGATTCGACTCGGTGCAGGCCGTACGGATACTCCGGTCGTTTGAGATTGGAGATAAGCACGGCAACGATGACGAAGAGCGCCGCGACAATGTCGGAGGAATTGTGCCAGGCGTCGGCGATCTGCGCCGATGAACTCGCATAGGTGCCGACCGTCGATTTGGCGAGCACCTTAACAATGTAGATCGCGATGATCACGAGCATCACCGCGTTGGGAGACAAAATGCGTTTCTTCATTATCAATGCTCCTTTTTACGGGACGATGATCGTTGGAACGGATGAACGGGCGGTGACCCAGTGCATGTAGCCGCCCCTGATCACGTGGCGGCCGCGCGTCATGGCGATGAAGCTTGAGCCGTTAGTGAGTGCGGAGAGGTTGATGCCGGCGTCCACCTCGGACGCCGTTTCAAGCGAGACCGTGAACGGGCCCTTGGCTTGCAATTGATCAAACACTTGCAAAACGTCGGGTCGCATGTGGTCGCGCACGTTGTCGCTCGCCACGCTGTCGTTGCGCCAAGTCGTATGATAGAGCCTAATTGAAGCTCCAAGCGACGAGGCGAACGGTTGAATGGCTTCGAGCACGCGGACTCCCGCGTCGCCGGGTCCGAACGGCAGAAGGATCTCCTTCTTTTCGCTGTTCCGGAACACGCGGTTTTCGTCTTTGCTGACGATGCGGACATGTTTCTCGAAGAGCGGCTCATCGTCCGTGACTACGGCAACGATGCTGTAGTTCGGGTCGAGCGCCATGGCGCGAAATTTGCTTTCCGCGTTGCCGATCATGAAAGAATAACAGGACCCGGTCGGAACCAGCTCGGCGTCCAGTCGGATGCTGTCCTCGGCGGTCGGATCGGTGTCGCTCGAAAACTGCAAAAGCACGAGCAGTCGCGCGTTGGTCAGTTTGGCTAGGTCGGCGGCGTAGTCGAGTCGTGTCCGACCGGCTCGGTCGGCGCAATAGGTAACGGCCACGATCTTGATCTTTGGCGTCATGTGTCTTCCTTTCGCAATTTTTCAATTTTCATTGAACTTGTTCCGCCGATGGCGGGAACTGCGAATATAACCAAAAAAACCGCATTTTGTCAATATATCGGGCGTACGCGTCTTTAAAAGATTTATATTTTGTTATATGATGATTCATTAGAAAATAAGCCATTAATAATTTTTTAATATGACGACTTGCATCACCTGCGGCATGCCGCTTGAGGGCGTTCATGCAAATGATTTTGGAATGATGACCGACGACGGTCCGGTCTGCTTCCACGATTCCGAAAACGGAAAGATCAAAAGCGGGGCGGAGATCTTTAAAGGCGGCGTGAATTTCTTTTTAAGCCTGGACGGCGACCGCGGCTTGGCCGAGCGCTTGACCAGGAAGAACATGAAGCCGCTCGCATATTGGCAAAAACATCCGTTCGCCGAATTAAACGGCCCGGAAGCGACCGAAAAAGAATTCGCTGCGGTGATGGCGAAAATATAGAAGATTAAATAACGGGGCCTGGCCCCGTTCTGATGCGATGTTTCGCAATGACCGCATATTATCGCATAAAAACCCGCACCGAATCGATCGGTGCGGGCGACGGCGTGACGGCTAGGCGTATATTTGTTTAATGAAGTCGGTCGTCGCCTTGATGAAGGCGGCTTTTTTTTCGTTTGTCACATCGGTGCGGTCGCGGACGCCGTAGGCAAGCTCGATCTGAATGGCGGCGGCGACGCGTTCGGCGTTTTCGGAATGTTTCCGTATCAAGTATCCGCCATTGAATGGGTCGGGCGCCTTACGCACCGGCTCGGCCTCGGGGCAAAAAACGGACAAGCCGTGTGTTTCCAATTCATCGCGGAGTCGGTAATCGAGATTGTTTTTTACGTCGCAGTGCATTCGCTCGGCGCGGCGGACGGTGCTCCTGTTTCCGGTTCCCAGAATTGCGTCGTAGCCCCCTGGCAGGGCGTAGGCCGGCTGATCGCCGAACCCGTGCAGATCGAGCAGGACGCAAGGGCCGTTAACGGCGGACGATTCGCCGATCCGCGCCGCAATCTCTTGATGAAACAAGTCATAGTATGCTGCCAAACGCTCGTCGCGATAAGCTTCGTCCGGCGGAACGTTGGTTTCCAAGTAGCGACGGTTGAATTGGTTGTAGATGACGCCGACGCGCGGCGAGGCCGAGCGGAACAGGTCGAGCGCCAGGGGGAGCGTCTTCAGGTCGGTGACGCTTTTGGTTTTTCTGGCCAAGAAAAGATCTTGGAAAATTTCTTGGCCCAGCCCGCAATGCTGAACCGTGACCAAGACGGGCGGCGGCGTTTCGAGCGAAGGAAGAAAGACCAGCCCAAAGTTACGATGAATAAGATGGCAAGGGATTTTTTTCTCCATGACAACTCCTTTTTCTAATGTTTTTGGAAACAAAAAAGCCCCGATACGGGGCCTGAGCGCAAAACACGCGCGTCAAAATAAAGCCCCGCTACTCTCGGCGGGAGGCTTTGGCGAAACTTGTCCAAGTTGATGTTTGTTTGTTGAGCAACATGCCACTGATGATAACATCGGTACTTAATAGGTCAAGCATGAACAGTTCGTTCCAAGGAGCCAGCGTATTCTTGACAAAAAAGCCAAAATGCGATAAAAATTCCAGTTCTCTGTAAAGAACAGGTTCTTTGTTAATCAGAGCAATAATGTATCGTTACTCAAAGGAAAGGAAGAACGAAATGGAAAATGCTCGAATCGCGTTTATCAAGTCGCTCACTCAACGGGCGGAAACAGGTGTCTCGCAGGAAGCGCTGGAGATGGCGCGCGAGTCGCGCATCTTCACAGACTGGGTCGCATCACTCGATCCGCGATTCGACGTTCAGAGCGTCAAAGTGACGGCCGTCGACTTCAAGGCCAAGCCGAGCGTCGAGAACGTCATGTTCGTCCGCTTGGCCGTTCGTGTCGCTGGCGTTCCTTTTGATCAGGTGGTCGAATTGCGCGGCGGAACTGTGGTCATGCTCGTCGTGTTGCGCTGCGAAGGCGTGGACTATACGGTCCTGACCACCCAGCCCCGTCTGCCGACCGGCCTGTTCCGCATGAAAGAAGTGCCTGCAGGCATGATCGACGGCGGCAAATTCCGCGGCAAGGCGGCCAAGGAAATCGAAGAAGAACTGGGACTGGTTTTTGCCGAGGACGAACTCCTCGACATGACCGTCTTCATTTACGGCGCGACAAACCCCAGTTTGTATTTCTCACCCGGCCTCTTGGACGAGCGCGCGCATTTCTACCTCGCTCGGCGCGAGGTGACCCGTGCCGAGCTCACCGCTTTGCAAGGCAAAGCCACCGGCATTGGCGCGGAGGGCGAGGACATCATCCTCAGCGTCATTCCGCTTTCCCAGCTGTTGGCGCAGGTGCGCGACATGAAGTCGATCGTGGTCTTTTCACTCTTCGAGACGGTCTTGGCGGTCGAAAAAACGCGCGCGCGTTAGTTCGCGAACGCATCCGGCAGGCGCACCCTCGCGTGCGCCTGCCTTCTTCTCAGAGCTCCTCATTTGCACAATGTGAATGGGGCGGTCTGACCGAGAATACGTTCTTTCACAGAAAGGAATTGCGATGGAACCAAAACCCAAGCCCTTGCCCGTTGGCGCCGACCTCATTCAATTGGTCCGCGGCCTCTTTGTCATCACCGATCCCGGACGCGACCAGGACGATGAAGACGTGCTGGTCATGCTGAATCGCGCCGTTCGTCTCGGTATTCTCGAGTGCCTCGGCGTGGTCGCCAATTTGCGGCCCAGCCAAATGCGCGCGCGTCTGGCTCGCGGCACGTTGAACATCCTTGGTCTCAAGGACGTGCCCGTCGGTTTCGGCAGCGGCTTCGAGATGCTCCACGATGACGGTTTGGCATACGAGTTTCGCGCCGGCTACCTGGCGGGAGAAAATGAGGTCGTGAGCGGTTACCAAATGATCCGCTCGACGTTCGAACGCGCGCCGAAAGGCGGGATTGTTCTTACGCTCATCTCGCAGCTGACCGATGCCGCCGCTGTCTTGCGCAACGAGCCGGAACTGTTCTGCGACAAGGTTCGTCGCGTCGTCATCATGGGCGGGGTCGTTGCCGAAGGCGATGTTCCCAAGCTCGACGAACAGGGGAGGCTGATTCCCGATCCCGAGGCCCAGAACCATAAGTTCGATTTGGCCTCGACCGAGTATCTCTATCGCGAACTTCAAAATCGCGGCATTCCCATCACCGTCCTCTCGCGACACGCGGCCGCTGCGGCCAAGGTCACCCGAGCCGTCTACGACGAAATGGCAGATACTGGCCATCCGGTCGGTCTTCGCCTGCATGACGCCCAGCTTAATGCCATTGAGGAACTGTGGCGACGCGCCAATCTCCCGGGCGATCATGTCTCGCGTCTCGGTTTGCCCGCTCGTTGCGATCGCGCCTGGTTCTGCAAGGCTTTCTGCGGTGGCGAAGGACAGGAGGTTGCGGCCGACGGCAGCATTTGGCCGTTCGTCAAAACCTTCATGCTCTACGATCCGTGCACGCTTCTGGCCGCCATGCCGGGGTTGCGCGAATACTTCTTCAGCCCGTACGTCTACGAGTACAACGGGGTTGAAAATTTCGTCATCGGCGTGAACGCCGCGCGCCACAACGTGGCACGCCCCGCCGAATTGTCGGGCTATCTGCTGAATGCGCTTGTTTCCAGCTTGCAGATGAGTCAGTCGGACGCTCAGTACGCCTGAACGAAGAATCCGATCTTCCGACCCGTCTCCACCGAGGCAGGTCGTTTTATTTATCAGCATCTATTTTGTCATTCTCGCGAAGGCGGGAATCCAATCTGGCTTGGTCGGACGAACGCCCAATATGGATTGGATCCCCGATGGCGCTCGGGGATGACAAATAAACGCATTGACATGTCTAACGATCTGTGTTTTTATGTCATGAAACCAAGCTATTTCGGTTTGGCAATAAACAAAAAAGAAAAAGGAAATCAGAAATTGGAAAAGAGTGGAATTTTGGGCGTCGATATCGGCGGCGTCATCATCGACAAGGCGAACGACAATACCGATACCTCGTTCTTTGGAAAGAATTATCTCGACACAACGGCGACACTGGACGTTTTCGACGCTCTGCGTCGCCTCAAGGCCGAACGCTACAAGGACGTCTTTCTTGTCTCGAAGTGCGGTCCGAACACTCAAGAAAAGACCATCCGTTGGTTGGCGTACCATGACTTCTATGAGCTGATCGGGATCGGTTCCGATCATGTCCGCTTCTGCCGCAAGCGTAACGAAAAGGCACCGGTCTGTCTCGAACTTGGCATCACCGATTTCGTCGACGATCGCCTGGAAGTCCTGTCCTACTTTGGACCGGGCGTCACGACGCGCTACCTTTTTCAGAGCAATCCGAAGGAGGTCCAGCGTTTCGAAGCGCATCTTGGCGGCGTCATCCGCGTCGAATCATGGGACGAGATCGTGCGGCGCGAGCTGCCGCTTGTCTGAAAATCAAAACGAGCCCGCGTTCCGTAACGCCAGGCTCGTCTTTTTTATTTTACCAAAGTTTTTATTACCCACTGCCCGTCGCCGATCCGGTACCAGCCGCTTAATTCGCCAAGTGCCGTGACCTCATCGCCTTTGGCGAGTTTGGAAACGATCGGATATTTGGTGCCCGGACCGCTTCGGACGTTGGCGGTCGAAGATGTTATATTGCTGCGCTTTAAAATATTTTTCGCGCCCATGAGGAGCGGCAGGGTCCGCGTCGGTTCGACGAAGAACTGGCCCGGCAAATTGTAGCCGCAAGCGGCACTGCCGCCGCCGTCGGCTTCCAACACATGCTCCGGCGCGACGCCGGCGGCGACAAGCGCGTTGCTGGCTTCATTTACGGTGGCCGCTTGGCTGCAATAAATCGACAGTTCTTGCCCGTCGTTGGAAACACCGACGAACAAGCGCGAAGCGGCGGCGGTCGGGCCGTCGGTTTTTACGACCGCCGGCGAAAAGCCTTCCAGCGCCAGATCGCCAAGGATTGGATCGGTGAACATGGCTTGGTCAAAATCTTGGATCATGGCTTTTCCGGTTTTGTTATTGACAAGGAGCATGCGGCGCGGCAAGGCCATGTCGGCGGCCGAGCGCGTGCCGGCGCTCACCACGGTTTTTCCGCCGGCGGTGTATTTTACCGCCATGCTCAAGTCGCTCATGACCGCGCCCATGTTAAAGAACGGCGCATCCCAAATGAATTTTATCGCCGGGTCGATCGCCTTTGACGCTTCCGCGCCCAGTCTTTTGAACGACAGGTCGGGATAGGCGGCAATCTCGCCGGTCGTCGCGCCGGTGACCGTATCCGGCGCGGCCGGCGTCTTGGCGACGGGCGCCGCGTCCGGCGAGACAATGAAATTGACCAAATTCTGCCGCAAGTTGATGCGCGTTAAATAATCGATCGCGCCGCTATCGGCCGGCGGCTTGAAGAATGAAGCGACCCCCGGGGCACTGGCCCAGGAAATGGGGGAGTATCCGGCGGGTGCGACCGCTTTCCAAGCGGCCGGTTTGGCCGGCGCAACGGTCTTTTTCGCGGCCGCAAAGGCCGGCGTTGCCGCTAGCGAAACAATGACGAGAACAAGCGTAAAAAGTTTTTTCATAGCGGCAGCAAGTTAGGAGTATCGGGTGCATTCATTTTATGTTGTTCGGACGATTATAACAACACGCCGCCTCATCCAGATCGTACTACCGTTCAAATCGGTTTTGGTTTATAGTGCCTGACTATGGAACATGAACGCCGACCCGAATTAAAAGAGCAATTTTCATTGGCGGGAAAGCGCGATTTGATCGTCGAGCTGTACCGCAAAAATTGGAACGGCGGACGGCGTTTCCCGTTCATGCCCGAGGTGGTCGCCGCCGACGGATCGGGACTGGAAAAGTCGACCGAAGCCCAGCCGGGCAGCGCCAAGGTCGAAAATGTCGAAGCTAAAGACGGCTTGATCCGCTCGGTCCGCACCGGCACCGGATACATCGCCTTGGGCGGCGCGGAAATGATGACCAAAGAATTGACCGGCTGCATGGGCGTGCTGGTGCGCGGCAGCTCCGTGGACGGCAAGCCGCTGTCCGCGCTTTTTCACATGACGCCGACCACCAAATTGGCCTGGGGAAATTTTAAGCGCCAAGACGACGAAGAACGGTGGGGCCATGACATTCGCGTTCGCTTGCCGGCGGCAATTGTCGAGTCGCTCGTCGAGTCCGGCGCCGATCTGGCCAATTGCGACGCCGCGCTCATTCGCACGGCCGGTTTTCCGCCGAACGCCGCGCACTACAACGGCTATACCGAAGATCATCAGCAAGAAAAAACCGCTGACCTCATTAAGGGTTTTGAAGCCGCCGGCCTCAAGACAAATGCGGTTGAACCGTTGCCGATGGAAACGGCAACCATCTATTGGAACCCGGAAGCACCGGACGAACTGCTCGCCGTCGGCGAAGAGCGCATCCCGAATCCCCAAGGCGGCGTCGATGAGCCGCCGCAATCGGAAAAGACCGTCGCCGCGCAGATCGTTAAAATCTAACAACCAATTTATGAACAACCAAGTCATCAAGATCGAGGTCAAAGAAAATTTAAAGGAAGCAATAAGACAAGCTGTTGACGGGCTGGGCGGGTTTGGGCAATTCATCAAGTCCGGCGATAAAATTTTGATCAAGCCCAACTGGAACACGTCGCACCAGTATCCCGGTTCGAGCGATCGGGAATTCGTCGGCATTTTCGCCGACCTCTGCCATGAAGCCGGCGCCGGCGAGGTAACGGTCGGCGATGCCAGCACGGTTTTTTTGATAACGGCCAATGTGATGCGAAAGTGGGGCAGCAATAAATTAATGGACGGCCGCCCGTGGCTGAAGATCGTCGACTTGAGCAAGGGTAAATATGTTAAGAAAGACGTTCCCAACGGTAAATATTTGAAAACCGTTTCCATGCCGGACCTTCTATACCAGGTTGACAAGGTCTTTATCTTGCCATGCCTCAAGACACACTCAATGGCGCAGTTCACCGGCTCTATTAAGATCGCCGTCGGCATTTTAAAACGCAGTGAGCGCTGGATGATGCATGCTTCGCATTTGCAAGAAAAGATCGCCGAGATCAACGCTGCCTACAAACCGGACCTCATCGTCATGGACGCGCGCAAATGTTTCATCACCGGCGGTCCGATGACCGGCACGGTTCGCGAACCAAAACTGGTCATGGCTTCAACCGACCGCATCGCCATCGATCTCGAGGGCGTGAAGATCATCCAAGGCTTCGAAGGCAACAGCCTGGCCGGCATTAAGCCGGAAGAGCTGCCGCAAATTAAACGCGCGCTGGAATTGGGCATCGATCAATAATCTTGACGCCGTGATGAAAAAGTTCTAAGGTTAATTCATGATCTCACACCGCAAAAACCTTTTGGCGCTTCTTAGCCTCCTTACCCAGGGTGGAGATCTTGCTCGTGTCTAGCTAAGAAACATAGATGAATGCAAGCCAGCTCTTCACCCGAGGAGCTGGTTTTATTTTGCGGGTGCAGAATGAAAGCGTTCTTTAAAAAGGAGATACCGATGAAACCGGGCAGCAAGTACAGGCCGTTTCCTTCCATTCAACTAGCCGATCGTGAGTGGCCGAGCCGCACGATCGAACAAGCGCCAATTTGGTGCAGCGTCGACCTGCGCGACGGCAATCAGGCCTTGGTCGTGCCGATGACCGTCGAACAAAAGCTGGAAATGTTCCAAGCGCTGGTCGCGTGCGGCTTTAAGCAGATCGAGGTCGGTTTTCCATCCGCCTCACCGACCGAGTTCGCGTTCGTCCGCCGCCTGATCAAGGAGGCTTTGATCCCCGACGACGTTATAATTCAAGTCTTGGTTCAGGCGCGGGAAGACTTGATCGCGCGCACGGCGGAGTCGCTCGTCGGCGCGAAACAAGCGATCATCCATTTGTACAATTCGACTTCGCCCGCCCAGCGCCGCATCGTTTTCGGCCTGGACAAAACGGCGATCGTGCAAATGGCGGTTCGCGGGGCGGAATGGGTTAAGCGGTATTCGGCCGACCTGACGGGAACCGACGTGACGCTGGAATATTCGCCGGAAAGTTTTTCCGCGACCGAAGTGGAATTTGCCCTCGAAGTCGTTGAAGCGGTCATGGGCGTTTGGCAGCCGACGCCGGTGCGCCAGATGATCGTCAATTTGCCGGAAACGGTGGAAGTGGCGACGCCGAACGTTTATGCCGATCAAGTTGAATGGTTCGGTCGACACCTCTCGTGTCGCGATTCAGTTCTCATCAGCCTGCATACGCATAACGACCGCGGCACCGGGGTCGCGGCGACCGAACTGGGTCTCTTGGCCGGCGCCGATCGGGTCGAAGGAACCCTTTTCGGCAACGGCGAGCGGACCGGAAACTTGGACATCGTGACCGCCGCGCTTAACATGTACACGCAGGGGATCGATCCTGGACTGGAATTCGGCGATCTCGAAAGGCTGCGCGACGTTTACGAACGCTGCACCGGCCTGACCGTGCCGCCGCGCCAGCCGTACAGCGGCGAGTTCGTTTTCACCGCCTTCTCCGGCTCGCATCAAGACGCCATTAAGAAGGGGCTTGCGGCGCGCACGGCGGAAACGCCATGGGAGGTGCCGTATCTGGTCATGGATCCGCACGATATCGGCCGCCGTTATGACGAAGTGATCCGCGTGAACGGCCAATCCGGAAAAGGCGGCATCGCCTACTTGCTTGAACGCGAAGGTGGCATTCACTTGCCCAAACAAATGCAGCGTGAATTCGGAACGATCGCCGGAAAGGAAATTGACGCACTTGGACGGGAAGTAAGCGCCGCCGAACTTAAAGCGATGCTTTGGAAAGAATACGTCGAACGCGACGGCCGTTATCGTCTGATCGACTTTTGTTCGACCGACGAAGCGGGTCGTTGCCGGTGTCGCGCGACCGTGTCCGCCGATGGAATAACGCATCAACTGGCGGGGGAGGGGAACGGCCCGATCGATGCCTTCGTCCGTGCGCTCAAGACGTTCAAACTGACCGAAGCGGCGGTCATCGATCAGTCCGAACATGCACTGGGCGATGGCGCCGACGCCGCGGCGATCGCCTATATCGCGCTCCAGTTTCCCGACGGACAAGTTCGCTGGGGAACGGGAATCGATACCAATATCGAATTGGCCTCGATCAAGGCGGTCGTGAGCGCGCTTAACCGAGAATAGTAATAATCGCATCTCAGCCCCGGTCTGCCGCAGACCGGGGCTTTTTATATCGGTCTTGCCAGGCCGCTTTATTGTGCTAATGTTCGCGTTGGACGAACTGCCAAAAATGATCGGAGGAAAATGTCATGTATGCCGGGATAGCAGTCACCGCCGACGCGCTCTTTAGAAGTTTTCTCGAAATGAAAGAACCGGAGTTCGAGAAACTCTTGACCGACACCGTTACGCGCGGCGAGGCATTCGCCCAACGCGACGACGCCGCCTACGTGGTTACGCTTGATGAAGACGAACAGCGGTCGTACGCGGCCAACGCCCGTTTTTTTCTCGAAGCGCTGGAAGAGTTGAAGCAAATGCCAAAAGATCTCGATCGTCCCTTTCGGGCCGCCAAGCTCGCGGCCGCCTGCGCCCTTTGGAATGCACTGAGCAACTTCAAAACCATGCACGGCGATTCCGCCGAGCAATGACCGCGCCGTCCATCACCCTTAACGTCGAGCCTAGCTCGGCGTTTTTTAATTCAACGCAAATCCATTTTTCATAAAAGTCCAGCTGGACGTTTATAAAAAATTTAAAAAATGAATGGCTGTTGACCGGGCACGCTTTTGCTCGGCCGAGCAAAAGCGTGCCAAAATAAAAACCGCGCCGAAGGGGGTCGGGGCGGTTGTCGGATGGCGAACGGTTGTTAATCGGACTTATCGCTCGAAGACGGTTCGTTAACAAGGCGATAGCGGATGGCGGGCATGGCGTGTCCGGCGACCGGCGGGTAGGCGAATTCGGCCTCGACCCTTTGGCATGAAGGTTTCATGTTCCCCAAAAGGTCGGCCAACTTTACCTTCTGACGAGCTTCCAGATCCTTGCAAACGAATTTGAGCGGGTCGGCAGAATTTTCTCGGTCAGACGCCGTTGTGTCGGATTGGCGCGCCGGAAGCAATTCGTCCTTGGTTATCCATCCGCAGCGCGCCTCCGTGCTTGGATCGGCATGGGCGCGTCCTTTTGGCGCGTCAATATAGCAAACGGAAAGAGGATCGATGTGCGGATGGCAGCTTTCATGGATCGAGAAGGCGATTACGATGAGCAAAACCGATCCATAGACGATCGCGGAGAAGTTAGAGTTGCTTGGACAGGGCATGGTGTTTACTCCTTTGTTTGGTATCCGGTATTTTTTGATATGAACGTGTTGGCAAGGCCCCAGGTTGAAGCGAAAAGCGCGAAGAAGCAAAACATTTCCGCGCCGAGGATCCAGTGGTGGGGCTTGGGAAAATGCGGTTCCAAGAACCGCAGACCGAATAGCAACATCATGAACAAAACGGTAAAGAATGTCATGATCCGACGTATCCAATTAATTTGATTGTTCATTGTTTGTTCCTTTGCGTTATCTGTGTTTATGGCGAACATGCGTTTCGATATAGCGCCTCGATTGGGCGGCAGTTAACGTATTCCGTTGGCCCTGGCAATGTTTTTGAAGGGGTGTATTCGCACTCCATCCAAACTCGTCGGAAGGCGGTCGGGTAAACGATGGGGGGGTGTCGAGGCGGGGAACAAAATGATACGCGACCGCGATAACGACCAAAGAGGCGATGAACGAAAGCAGAATGACCAGTAAGACATTGCCGAAGGTCACGATCCGTTCAATTTTTCGGTTGTCGTTTTCATTGCGCATTTTCTGTTCCTTTCCGAAGGTCGTTTTCCAGATCGTTCATGGGAACATACATGAGTTTTTGCCCAGGGACCGTCGTTGGTTCAGTCTCGAATCGTTTTAGTACCCGAACAGCCTGGCAGTTGGTGAATTGATCATGATTTACGACCCCATGCGATTCGTGGTACTCGCAGACCATGAGGGGGAGGCCGCTGTCGCTGTAATGCGCCTCGTAATTTGTCGGCGTCACAATGTCGTGTACTGGATTACTAGGTAATACTTTGACTAAGATTATTCCGAACACTGTCCAAGCAATACCTAATCCAAGACAGAGCCTCAGACCTAACTTGAACCTAGACATGTTGTTACTCCTTTTTCAAAGAATATATTTGTTGGGTGTTATGGTGGTGCAATTCCGATTCCTCTGAGCGCATTTTCAAAGATATCGAAATTCAACGGTCTTTCCACAATCGTGCTAGGGGAGATATATTTTTCAATCCAATCACGGACAAGGCCGTAGTCAACCACCCGGCTGCACGGGTCGCAAAAACCACATAGGCGGCCGCCGATTAGAACCCACCAGAGAGCGATGCATATGGGATGCTTACCAATTGTTCCAATGACCGCATTAATGCCTTGTGGCGGCAATGATGGGTATTCATCCGACCTCCAATTGATGTTCCAACCAAGTTGGACGCCCCATTTTTCACGGAGAACATCCTGCGCGTCCCTGCCTGCGATAAAAACGCATTCAACCTCGTACGAACGCCCATCAAATTGAAACGATGTTTTTGATTCGTTTTCCATTTTGGCTCCTTTTTCAAAGGCCTTGTTGAAGATTGTCTGATCGACGATTCGATCATGACTAAGCACTCTAACATAAAAATACGCTTTTGTCAAGACTTTAAGCCAAAAAATAGGAATAAAGTAAAGAAATAGTTTACTTTTTCCTTAAAATCTGATATCCTTAAATCATGAAAACGGGCGGTCGGCACAATTTGGAGGATTTGATCCTGGAAGAATTAAAGACCGGGGCTAAGAAAATGAGCCGGTTGGTCTTAGTGTTTGCCAAACAACGGCCGGGCACAACTAAACAGGGCGTGTATGCGGCGCTGCGCGTTTTGCGCGATGAAGAAAAGGTCGTCGTCCATGGCGGCTTTGCGTCATTAAGTAACGTTTGGCTCGAACGGATGATCGAATATTTTTCCATCGCCCAGCAAAACTATGCGCGATCCGGCGCGCGCGACAACAGTTTTTTGAATTTGGCCGAGGGGGAGAGGGTGCAATATTTTTTCCGCGACCCGGTGCAAACCGACGCCTTTTGGTCGCATGTTTACACCATTCTCAACAATACCGTACCCGCTGATAAGCCGATTTACCTGTATAATCCGCACGAATGGTTCATGCTGGCGCGGCGCGATAATGAACGGGAAACGATCAAGGCCATTATCGGTCGCGGTCGCGCCTACTTCATGACGATTGGCAATAAAACGGTTCTTGATCAAACGCTGGCTAAAGAATTTAACGAGTTGAAGGTCAGTTATCGTCTGCTCGAGTCGCCGCTATTCAACAAGCAAAACTATTACCTCAACATCATCGGCGATTTTTTGATCGAGGTTTATCTTGATCAAACGATCGAAAAAAAGATCGATGAAGTTTTTAAGACAACGGCCGAATGGACGCCGCAAGCCCAAGCAGAACTTGAAAGCGTCGTCAGTTCGCGCGGCCGGTCAAAACTGACCGTTTCGCGCAACGCGAAAAGGGCTTCAAAGCTGGTCGCATTGCTCGGGAGCGGGGAGTTGGCGGTTAGATAACTGTGTAAAAAGTCGGTTCAACGGTTCAATATTTCCTAACCGCAATAATACGGCAAAAATGAGTGCTTTTTTCCGATCCTTGATAAGTCGCCTGATACCTGAAAACGGTGTATAATGTAAGACCGCTATCTTTATAACCAAAGGATATGCATTCTCCTGTTTCAAAAAACAGTGATGCAAAAAATGGAGGGAAGAGTTTTTGGCGCAAGTATTTTCCAGATCTTTGCGAGTTGCTGTTTGGAAAACACGTCGCAACGGAACCGCCGCCGGCCGAAGCAAAGGCCGGGAAAAAACAAAAAAAGGTTATCGGAAAAAAACCGAAGCGTTTTTTGTTGCGTAAGAATAAGATCATTGCCGTTCAAGGCGTCAAGATCGCCGAACCGGCGCCGGCGGAAAAAGTCGATGGCCCGCACCAGCTTAAGCGGGTCGTTTCCAATCCTATCCTCAAGCCGCACGAGCCCAATCATTGGGAATCGCAAGCGACCTTTAATCCGGCGGCGATCTATGCCGACGGCAAAGTGCATTTGGTCTACCGCGCCATCGGCAGAGATGATGTTTCGGTGCTGGGTTACGCCTCGAGTTTTGACGGCAAACACATTCACGAGCGGCTGGCCGACCCGATGTTCGTTTCCTGCAGCAAGAGCGAACCGGACCGCACCGGCGCGCCGGCAGCGATCAGTTCCGGCGGCGGCTGGAGCGGCGGCTGCGAAGACCCGCGCCTCACCTGCATCGATGAGATCGTCTACCTTCTCTATACGGCCTTCGACGGCTGGGGTTCCATCCGCATCGCCCTGTCATCGATTTCGCTCGATGACTTTTTGAACAAGCGCTGGAATTGGGACAAGCCGGTCCTTATTTCGCCGCCCGGGGAGATCCATAAGAACTGGTCGCTGTTCCCCGAACGGATCAACGGCAAGTTCGCACTCATCCACAATATTTCGCCGAACATTCTCATCGATTATTTCGACACGCTCGACGAGCTGAAGAACGGGGAGAAGGTCATCCATCTTGAGTTCAAAAAGACTAAAAGAAAGAACGCCTGGGACACCTGGGTACGCGGCGCCGGACCGCCGCCCATTAAAACGAAGTACGGCTGGCTAGTGCTCTATCATGCCATGGATGAAAAGGACATGGATCGTTACAAACTTGGCGCGCTGCTTTTGGACCTGAACGACCCGTCGAAAGTCCTGTATCGCAGCAAGGCGCCGGTGCTCGAACCCGATGCTTGCTACGAGAACGAAGGATTTAAATCGGGCGTCGTTTACTCCTGCGGCGCGGTCGTAATTGGCGAAGAGTTGTTCGTTTATTACGGCGGAGCGGACTCCGTCTCCTGTGTCGCGGTGGCCAATTTGGAGCATTTCTTGCAAGAACTCATGTCCGCCGGAACGCCTAAAGTAAAGGGTTTGGCAAAACCCAAAAGCGATCCATATGACCATGATCAAAAGATCAAAAAATAACCCCATCGTCTGGCCCAACCGCGAGAACCGCTGGGAAGCCGAAGCGGCCTTTAACGGCTGCGCCGTCCATAACGGGAAGAAGGTCGATCTGTTTTATCGCGCCGAAGCGGCGCCGGAAAAGATCAACGACGTGGAAATGCGCCTGTCTTCCATCGGGCACGCCGTTTCGACCGACGGTCTGCGCTTTGCCGAACGCGAACAGCTCATCGTGCCGCAGCATGATTGGGAACGTTTTGGCTGCGAAGATCCGCGCGCCACTTTTTTCGAAGGCCGCTACTATATCTTTTACACGGCGCTTTCAAAGTATCCGTTTGTTCCCGAGGGGATCAAGGTCGGGCTCGCCGTCGGCAAAGACCTGCGGTGCTTGGAAAAGTACGAGGTTACGACCTTTAACGCCAAGGCGATGGCGCTTTTCCCGGAGCGGGTAAAAGGGAAGATGGCGGCGCTGGTGACCGCCAACACCGACCGGCCGCCGTCGCGGATCGGTTTGGCGATCTTCGACGAGGCCAAGGACATTTGGACGCCGGCTTATTGGGACGAATGGTATTCGGAGCTCGATGCGCACGTTGTTCCGCTGCAACGCAACGAGAACGATCATATCGAACTCGGCGCGCCGCCCGTGAAGACCGACCGCGGCTGGCTCATCATCTATTCCTACATCCGCAATTATTTCCACGGGACGCGCATCTTCGGGATCGAAGCCGCGCTCCTCGACCTGGACGATCCGCGCAAGATCATCTCGCGCACCGACCGGCCATTCATGGTGCCGACCGAGGAGTATGAGCTTTACGGCCGCGTGCCGAACATTGTTTTCCCGACCGGCGCGTTCGTCGAAAAAGGCGTCTTGAAAATTTATTACGGCGCCGCCGACACGACCTGCTGTCTCGCTTCATGCAAACTCTCCGACCTCATGGACGAACTCGATGCAACGGCGACCAAGCTCACGCGCGTCAAAGAAAATCCCGTCATCGAACCGGACCGCAGCCACGGCTGGGAGGCGAAAGGCGCGTTCAACCCGGGCGCGATCTATGCCGGCGGCCGAACGCATATTTTTTACCGCGCCCTTTCCGACGACGACACCTCGACGATCGGCTACGCTTCCAGCATTGACGGCAAGCATATTGACGAACGCCTGCCGGAGCCGGTCTATGCGGCGCGCGAAGATTTTGAAAAGAAAAGGCATCCGGGCGTGGGATCGGGCTGCGAAGACGCGCGGCTCACGATCGTCGAAGACCGCGTCTACATGTGCTATACCGCTTATAACGGCGTCGACGTGCCGCGGATCGCGCTCACCTCGATCGCGTTGAACGACCTCGTCGCCCATAAATGGGATTGGGCCAAGCCGGTCCTTATTTCGCCGCCCGGGATCGACGACAAGGATGCCGGAATTTTTCCCCGGAAGATCAACGGCAAATACGCCATGTTGCATCGCATTGGCCACAGCATTTGGCTCGATACGGTCGATGATCTAAATGAGCTCCAGGGCGACAGATGGGTCGAAGGTCGCGTGCTCATGGAGCCGCGCGAGAGCATGTGGGACAGCCGCAAGATCGGCATCGGGCCGCCGCCCATCGAGACGCCGGACGGCTGGCTGGTGCTCTATCATGGAATTTCCAAGCGCGACGACAGCCACTATCATGTTCGCGCCGCGCTCCTCGACTTGAACGACCCGAGCAAGGTCCTGGCGCGCACCGAGTACCCGATTCTCGAGCCGGAAACGCCTTACGAGCGGAACGGCATCGTGCCGAACGTCGTCTTCCCCTGCGGCGCCGTTGAACGCAAAGGCACGCTGTACGTTTATTACGGCGGCGGCGATAAGGTGGTGGGCATTGCGACCATCAAATTGGAACAATTACTTAAGCATCTCAGGGTCAAAGGGAA
>Ga0265314_10001571_pt1 | contig 25113 bp, 15 predicted proteins | sample 4126metaG_FD_203106 | JGI IMG/M metagenome (GOLD analysis project Ga0265314, IMG submission 203106) | Rhizosphere microbial communities from Carex aquatilis grown in University of Washington, Seatle, WA, United States - 4-1-26 metaG | ecosystem: Host-associated > Plants > Roots > Rhizosphere >... | reverse complement strand
GCTCGAGTTCGCCCGTTACGAACACGCCCTTGGCCTGCGCGGCATCGATCTGGGGCATGGGTGGGACGCCAGGCGACAGGACGATCATGTCCTGCCCAGCAAAGATCTCGGCGGGATGGCCGCCCAGCTCCTGGCGCACGGTCGCGGGCAAAAGCGCCAGCTCCGAACGCAACTGGGCGGTGTCCTTGGCGTCGTTCACGGTCACGCGCGCACCACGCATGGCGCACAGGCGTGCCGCTGCGATCCCGGAGCGGCCAAGGCCGACCACCAGGACGCGCTTGCCCGTCAAATCATGGTGGGAAGACTGCATCAGCGAACCTTCAACGTCAGTAGCAAGCCAACGATGGCGCAGAAAAAGGAAACGATCCAGAAACGCACCACGATGCGGGATTCCGGCCAGCCCTTTTTCTCGAAGTGGTGGTGGATGGGCGCCATCAGGAAGATGCGCCGCTTGGTCGCCTTGTAGTAGCCGACCTGGATGATGTCGGAGAAGCCCTCGACCACGAAGATGCCGCCGATGACTGGCAAGGAAAGCTCGGTCTTGGTGGCCAACGCCACGAATCCGATGGCGCCGCCCAGAGCCAAGGCGCCCACGTCGCCCATGAACACCTGTGCCGGGTGCGTGTTGTACCAGAGGAATCCAATGCCCGCGCCGCCGATGGCGCCGCAGAACACGGCCAGCTCGCCCGCGCCCGCCACGTGTGCCATGCCTAGGTAGTGCGCGATGTTGAAGCCAGCCAGGGTCTGTCCGGCGGCGTAGCAAAGCAGCATATACGTGAAGGTCGAAACGATGACTGGGCCGATGGCCAGGCCGTCGAGGCCGTCGGTGAGATTCACCCCATTGGAGCAACCCATGACGACGAGAACAAGGCCGGCAGTGGCGTAGAGCAGAAGTGGAATCTGGATGTGGTGATGCTCGAAGTTGAGCAGGGGCACGGCAAGACGCTGGCGAATTTCTGGCGCGAGGCCGCCGCCGTAAAACAGCCAGCCAACCGCCACGGCACCCACCACGAACTGCACCAGCAGTTTCAGCTTGCCCGGCACGCCGCGCTTGTTCTTCTTGGTGATCTTCAGGTAGTCGTCGACGAACCCGAGTGCCCCGTAGCCGACGGTGACGAAGAGCGCGGGCCACACGAGAGGGCTGGTGAGGTCGCACCACAGAACCGTGCCCGTGACCAGGGCCATGATAATGAGCGCGCCGCCCATGGTCGGCGTGCCTTGCTTACTGGCATGGCCAGCGGGGCCGTCGTCGCGAATCACCTCGCCAAGCTGGCGGGCGCGCGCGCGCCGGATGAACCACGGTGCCACCAGAAAGGTGATGGAGAGCGAGGTCAGCGTGGCGAGCATGGTGCGCGTTGAGACGTAGCGGAAGACGTTGAACGCCCCGAATTCGCCGCGCAGCCGCTGAAAGAGATGAAAGAGCATTTAGGTCCCCAACTTTCTTGCCAGCGCATCGAGGGCGCGCTCGAGCCGCATCCCGCGCGACGCCTTCACCAACACCCAATCCCCTGGTTTGGACCACTCGGCGATCGCGGACGCGGCCAGATCCGGGTCCAGCGTGGCGAGCACGCGATTGCGATGCAATCCGGCCGAGCGAGCCCCAGCCACCATGTGCGCGGCCAACTCGCCCACCGCGGCCAGCCCGGAGAATCCGAGACGGACAACCTGCTGGCCCAGCTCCTCGTGCGCTTTGGCCGTCTCGGGACCAAGTTCCAGCATATCGCCCAGAAGCGCAAAGACATTCCCCGAGGCGCCCGCCGAGGCGGCCACCATGCCCAGCGCGGCCAGCATCGAGGTCGGGTTGGCGTTGTAGCAGTCGTCCATCACCCGGCGACCGGCGAAGACGTGCAGCCGCGATCGGTGCGGCGGCAAGGCGGCGGTTTCGAGCGCCTTGGCCGCGGCCAAAATCGGGACCTGGAACGCCGACGCAACCGCGAGGGCCGCGGCGGCGTTGCGTGTATTGTGCTCGCCCGCCAGGGGTAGACGAACGGTGACCGGCGTGGAGCCCACCGAAAGGCGAATCGTGGATCCGCGTTCGCCCGCGGGAATGCATTCGAGAATTCGCACCAGCGCGCGCGGGGGCCGCAGGCCGGAGGGCGCGAAGCGAAGCTTGCGCTCCTCGGGCAGATGACTGGCTTCGCGTTCGAGCAGCGGGTCGTCGGCGGGCAGTACCGCCAAGCCTCCGCTGGCGAGGCCGTGGAAGATCTCGCCCTTGGCGCGCGCGACTTCCTCGATGGAGCCCAGGCGTTCAAGATGAGCGCCCGCCACGTTGGTCACCACCCCGACGTGGGGCTTGCCGATGTCGGCCAGATAGGCGATCTCGCCGCGCGCCCGCATGGCCATTTCCAGAACCCAGAAGTCCTCCGCCTCCGTCGATTCCAGCACCGTCATGGGTAGGCCGACATCCGTGTTCAAATTGCCCTGCGTGCGCAAGACAGAGCCCGCTACCGAAAGCGCGGCGGCGATAAGCTCCTTGGTCGTGGTCTTGCCGTTCGATCCCGTGACGCCAACCACGCGCCCTTGGAAGTGCATCCGCACCGCGCGTGCTAGATCGCCGAGCGCGCGCCGCACGTCGCTGACGGCGAACACGGGCACAGGGTCGCATCCCGCCGGCATTCCGCGATCCGCGGCCACGACCACGGCGGCGGCGCCGGCCTTGGCCGCGGCCGCGCAAAAATCGAAGCCGTCCACACGCTCGCCGGGAAGCGCGAAGAAAAGACGCCCGGGCTTCACCTCGCGACTGTCGATGGCCACGCCAGCGAACGTCGCGCCTGGGTGCCCTGGTTCGGCCAGCATGGTTCCGCCCATGACCGCGCAAGCCCAGCCGAGTGGGCGGACTTTGGGCGACGCAGCTTCGGTCACGCGCCCCTCCGCGCCGCGAAGGCGACCGCCGCGATCTCCCGATCGTCGAAGTGAGTCTTCTCGCTGCCGACGATTTGGTAGTCCTCGTGTCCTTTGCCCGCCAAGAGGACGACGTCTCCGACGCGCGCCAGAGCCACCGCGCGCGAAATCGCGGTCCCTCGGTCGGGCTCGACGTGGAATCCGTTCTGACCCTGCGCAAGATCGGCTGCGCTTCGCTCGGGCTTTCCTGTGCGGCGCACGCCATCGAGGATCATCTCGATGATCGAGTCGGGCTTCTCCGTGCGCGGGTTGTCGGAAGTCACCAGCGCGATGTCGGCGCGCAGTGCCGCGGCCTCGCCCATGAGCGGCCGCTTGCCGCGATCGCGGTCACCGCCGCAACCGAAGACGCAGATGAGACGTCCCTTGGCCAAGGGCCGCAACACATCGAGGGCGCGCTCGAGCGCGTCGGGCGTGTGGGCATAGTCGACCACGCAGAGCACGCCAGCTTCGTTGGCCACGGCTTCGAGCCGTCCCGGGACCCCGCGCAGACGGCCCACCCCCGCCGCGATGGCCTCGACGGAGATACCGTGGCCGAGCGCAATTCCAACCGCAGTCAAGATGTTGTCGAGATTGAATTCGCCAACGAGTGGCGAGGCAAGGTCCAGCGTGCCCGACGGCGTGGCAAGACGAGCGCGAATGCCATCCGCGCCGAGACACCGTTCGAGAACCACGACGTCCGCTCCGCGTTCTTGCCGGGTCAGCGTGAGTGCCGGGCAAGTCGCCTCATTCCTCATGGCCAAGCCCTGCGCATCGTCGACGAAGAACACGCCGACTCCCGTTGCGGGCGCCATCAACTCTTGGAACAGGATGCGCTTGGCCGCGAAGTAGCTCGCCATGGTGCCGTGATAGTCGAGATGATCCTGGGTGACGTTGGTGAGCGCGGCGACGCGAAAGCGGCAGCCCGCCAGGCGGCCCTGTTCGAGCGCGATGGACGATGCCTCCATGACCACGTCGCTGGCGCCAGCTTGCCTCATCTCGGCCAGGTTGCCGTGCAATTCCAGCGCCCCCGGCGTGGTCAAGAGCGCCTCCTTGTGCCTGCCACCAAAGCAGTAGCCGACGGTGCCAATGACGCCCGTCTTGCGCCCGGCCGCAGCCAGAATGGACTCGACGAGATAGGTCGTGGTGGTCTTGCCGTTGGTTCCCGTCACCCCGGTCAAGGTCAGCGCCGAGGCCGCCGCAAAACGGTTGGCTGCCACGATGCCAAGCGCATGTCGCGCGCTTGGTACCACGATCAGAGCAGCCTTGCTCGCCAGCTCCCCGCCGGACACGCCCTCCGCTTCCGTGAGAATGGCCGCCGCGCCCTTGGCCAGGGCGTCGTCGATAAACTTGCGCCCGTCCTGCTTGGTGCCCGGAATGGCCACGAAGAGATCGCCGGGCCGAACACGGCGCGAGTCATCGCGGACCTCGCCAACTTCCAGAGTGTCGGAACCCGCAACCAGATGTGCGCTGTCCACGTTCTTGAGCAGGTCCGAAAGCCGCATGGCGATCTTCTAGCCTCCTCTGCGTTGGAAGGAAACCCGGCAGACCGCGCTGGCCGAAGTCGTGCCAGGCCTCGGCGACTGGCTGGCCGCCACACCGCTGCCCGACGGAATCAATTCAACGCCGGCCCTTCGCGCGGCCCGGATGGCCTCGCCCATGCTCATGCCGGTGAAATCGGGGAAAACCACAGGACCACTGTCAGTCGCGGTAATGGGCGATTCCTCATCCTCGGCCAACGCGCCATCGTCGGCATCACCTTGTTCGCTGGCCACCACCGCGGCCGGCTCGTCGAGTCCGGGGCTGTCGGGCTCGGCCTCTACGGAAGCAGGCTTGGTTTCGGGCTTACTTGGCTTCTTGTTCTGCTTGTCTAGGGCCACTGTGGGCGACGAAGGCGCCACGCCAAGGTAGCGAAGCGCGCTCTCGGCAATGGCCTTGAACGCGGGCGCGGCCACCACGCCGCCGTAGTGGATCCCTTGCGGCTCGTCGATCATCACGGCAACCACCAGGCGGGGATTGTCGGCGGGCACGATGCCGACGAAAGACGAAAGGAACTTCGACGAATCGTAGCGACCGTTGGTCACCTTCTGCGCGGTGCCGGTCTTGCCGGCAACGGGGTAGCCGGGGATGGCGGCGGCCTTCGCGGTTCCGTCTTCGGTCACACCTTGCATGATGGCAAGCAGCGTGCGCGCTGCGCTTTCAGACATCACGCGGGTGTCGCCGCGCGCTTCCATCGGCCGTTCCACGAGCTCGGGTTTTCCATCGCTGCCGATGTAGTGCAGCGCAAGCCGCGGCGGATGGTAGACACCGTATGCGGCGATGGCGGCGAATCCTGCGGCCAATTGCACGGGCGTCACGGTCAATCCCTGGCCGAAAGCGTGCGTCGCGAACTCGATCTCGCCCCAGCGCGAGATGGGACGCAGGATTCCGCGGCGTTCCCCAGGCAGGCCGAGGTAAGTCGGCCGACCGAATCCAAAGCGATCGAGCGCGTTCCACAGGGCTTCCTTGCCGATGCGACGAGCAATCTTGACGGTGCCGATGTTGCTCGAGTGCGCGAAGACCTCGGCAGCCGTGATCACGCCCTTGGGGTGATCGTCGCGGATGTGGAACTTGCCCACGATCAGCTGGCCCATCTGGCAGTCGAATTTGTCCTCGGGCCTGACCTTGCCCGCGTCGAGGGCCGCGGCAAAAGTGAAGGTCTTGAGCGTCGAGCCGGGCTCGAATGTGTCCGAGATGGTGCGGTTGCGGGCGCCGCGCTTGGCCGCATCCTGCGGATCGTTGAGGTTGTAGGTGGGCACGCTGGCCATGGCCAGGATCTCGCCGGTGCGCGGATCGATCATCACCGACATCCCGGCCTTGGCGTTATGCTTGGCCACGGTCTCGGCAAGGATGCGTTCGGTTTCGTAGGTCAGATAGCGGTCGAGGCTGAGCACGAGGTCCTTGCCCGCCGACGACGACGAATCGATGGCGCCATCGACCAGCAAGTCGCGGCCTAGTCGGTCATGCACGCCCACGACTTCCATGCCCGTGCCTTGCAGTGCCTTGTCGAAGCCAAGCTCGACGCCTTCCAGGCCCTTGCCGTCGAGACCGGCGTGGCCGACCACGGTCGCGGCCAGGGCGCCGTTGGGATAGACCCGACGCGGCTCCTTGCGCGTGCCCACGCCGGTCAATCCAAGAGCCGCCACCGCCTTGCTCTCGTCGGGCGTTACACGCCGCTTGACCCACGCGAAGTACTGCTCGCGCTTGCCGGCCAGGTTTTTGTCCAACTCGCGCACATCAATGTGCAACGCGGAAGCCAACTTGCGACTGCCGTCGGGCACGAAGGCCAGTTGGCGTGGGTTGCAGTACACGGAATCCAGATCCGCCGTCGAGGCCAGCTCGTTGCCCTTGCGGTCGAGAATGCGGCCACGGCGCGGGGCGATCTCGATCTCGCGCAGGTAGTTGTTCTCGGCCCACTCGCGCAGCTGCGCCGATTCGCGCACCTGCAGCTGCACCGCGCGCCGGCCGACCAAGTAGGCGAGGCCGAGCAGACCCAGTCCGAACAGAACCACCCGCAGCTTGGTCCAAGTGGTCGTCATCTTCGCTTTGCCTCCACGCGACCAGCCCCGCTTGCGCGAATGTCGGCGGGTTCGGGCGGCCGCATGCCGAGTTGATCGCGCGCGATAGCGATGATGCGCGCCGGATCCTTGAGCATGCCGATCTCGATTTCGAGATTCCGGCGCTGCAGGGTCAACTCGCGAAAAGCTCGCTCCTCTTTGCCGAGAGCGATAGCGACCTCGATGCGCTTGGCGTGAACCGCTACGTGCGCCGTCGCGACCAGCGTTATGCCCAGAACAATCAGGCCAATCAGCCCGAAGCTCAGCCTGCGCCCTGCGCCACCAGAATCGACAACCGCCTTGGTTTGGGCGACCGAAGGGTTCATGCGGGCAACCTTTCCACCGCGCGCAGTTTGGCCGAGCGCGAGCGCGGGTTGCGTGCGCGCTCTTCGTCGCTGGCGATGACCACGTGTTTGGTCAGAATGCGCAGGCGCGGCTGGGTGTCAGCGTCACGAGCGGCCAGCGCGCGGAAACGCCGCTTGACCATCCGATCCTCGAGCGAATGGAAACTGATCACCACGAGGCGTCCGCCCGGCTTCAAGCACGACGGGGCATCGACCAAAAACCTCTCGAGTTCGCCCAGCTCGTCGTTCAGGGCAATGCGCAGGGCCTGAAAGGTTCGGGTGGCGGGATCCTTGTTGTGCTCGCGCCGACCAATGGTGCGCGCGATGAGTTGAGACAGAGCAAAGGTAGTGGACAGCTCGCCACTGCCGCGCGCCTCGACGATGGTGCGGGCAATCTTGCGAGCGAAGCGCTCCTCGCCGAGATCGCGCAAGATCCGTTCGATGTCGTTCTCATCCGCCCGGCCAAGAAAGTCGGCCGCGGTTTCACCTTGCGACTGATCCATGCGCATGTCGAGCGGGCCGTTGTGGCGGAACGAGAATCCCCGCTCGGAGCGGTCGAGCTGCATGGACGAAACTCCCAGGTCCACCAGGCAACCGTCCACCAGCGGAGCTACAGCGTTCTCCAAGACGTTTCGGATCGATCCGAAACGGGCGTGCTCCAGCACCACGCGTCCGCCAAACGGCGCCAGGTTCTCTGCCGCCCTTGCGACAGCCTCCCGATCCCGATCGATGCCGATCAGCCGCCCGTCTGGCGACGAGCGCTGCAAGATCGCGGCGGCATGTCCCCCCAGTCCAACCGTGGCATCGCAGTACACCCCGCCCGCAGATGGCGCAAGGAACTCCAGGGCCTCTTCCAGAAGGACGGGCGAATGGCCTGGGTCTTGAGCGATCTCGGTGATCATCTATTTTGAGATTGTCGGTCTGAGACTCACTGTTCCACTACCGTCGGTGACGAGGCGATGCCTCACCCCCAGCGGAATAGAAACCCACTGCGGGCAGTTCATTCGTGGCGCGCGAAACCCAACCATCATCTAGCCGCCACCCCTTAAGTCAATTTTTTTGCACCATGCTTTTCCCTAATAATTGCAAGCATATCGGATGTTGTTGTCGCTCGATCCGGGGATCCGGATAGGGGGATCATTTTTAATAAAACTAGTAATTTATATCACACACAAACTAACACCTAATATGCGTAACCCCGCTTGACTAAAGGCTTCTTTTGAGCGATAACGCACGTGTCAAGAGGCGGTTCAGCCAGGAGAAGGAGTGGTTGTCCATGGAAGCGAGGTTGTTCGAACTTGACGCGAAGATGGGAATGCTTGCCGAGAAGGCCAGCGGTTTCCCGGACAAGGTCACGAGTGACTACCAGTACAAGCTGGATATCTCGTGGCTCTTCCATGACAACGCCCTCGATGGCGTCGTGCTTTCCTATTCCGAGCTGAAAGCTGCCATCGACCAGCGAATCATCAGCGACGTTTCACTGATTCCAACCTATGAGGAAGTTCGCACGCACAAGCAAGCGGCGGACTACCTGCGCGAGTTGGCTCGGGCCAAGAAGCCACCGGTCGTGGATCTCGAATTCATCCGCAAACTCTACGCCATGGTCACGCCCGATGCGGTGGCCAAAGGCTGCCCGTACCGCAAGGAAAACCCCTTGCACCGGCTGTACTATCACGAGATCTGCCCGCCCGAGAAGATCGCCATCCAGATGCGCAAGTTGGGTGAGTGGTTAGAATCATCCGAGTACGCTTCCCTTCATCCGGTCATCGCGGGCACGCGCCTTCAGCTCAAGCTGCTGCGCGCCTATCCCTGGACGAAGAACACCGGCAAGGTCGCGAGACTACTAACCAACTACGTTCTACTGCGCGCCAAGTACCTGCCTGCCATCATCCATTCTATCGACCGGCAGCGCTACTACGAGGTGCTCCGCCACGACAACGACGGCCTGCTCGGCCTGGTGGTCGAATCGCTGGAAAACGGCATCGACACCACGACCAAGTTCTTCGACGAGCTGGACGGCATCAAGACCCGCCGCGCGAGCTAATTGCCAGTTATTTGTGATGGAAACCCTGGACGGGTTTGCCCTGCCCTGGGTCCCCGCCACCCACCCTGCCACACCCGCGCATCGCGCGGCCTCGCGCGATGCTACGATGCCAGCGAAGCCGGCAGGCTCCGAACGCGTTTGCCCACTTTCTTGGGTCTGGCTGCGGTTGGCGTAAAATCAGCCTCAGGCTGCCAGCGCGGGATCTGGCGCCCGGGGTAGATTGACGTCGATCGCCCGTCCTTGTCACCGCGCCGGAGGCGAGCCAGGGAATGAACACACTAGCGGATCAGGTCGTCGAGTTCACCATCACGCTAGTACGTGCCCTCGGCCGGGTGGCCCAGTACGACCCGGCCAAGCCCAACTTTCCACGTTTGCGCGCCCGACTCCTGAAAGAGCTCGGGCGCTTGCAGCGGACGCAGCCAGAGATCGGCTACGTCGTCGGACCGCCCGCGGTAGCGGGTGGCCCGCCCGAGATTTGGGTCGACGGCACCTCTCCCCAGCGCACCGAACTGCGCCGTATCGTCGGACCTTCCATCGGCGGGGCTTTCGTTCTGCAATTGCTCGAACATATGCAACATCGCGGGCTAGTGGCTCTGGCCTTTCACCGTGGTGTGACCGAGCCCGAATGGAACGCATTCTTGGAGATTGCCACGGTCCCTCCGGCTGAAAAGTCCCCGGCCGCAGAAGGCAACCGGCTCGGTCGCGCGCTTCTCGACCAGAAGGTCGCGCACATATCCATCGTCCGTGAAGCCGAGCAACCACCCGCAAAGCCAGACGTGCCGTGGTACGAGCGTTTGGCTTTCGCTCGGCTCGCTCATGACTTACGTGTCGCGGTCACCCTGGGCACGAACACACCAGCGGCCTTGTTCGATCAAAGCGAACGCATGACCGCGGGTATGGCTTATTCATACTTTCGCAAGTTCGATGTGCTCCGGCAAATGCTCTTTCACTGCAAGACCGTCGATGAACTCGTGCACGACGTGCCGGCGCTGCGAGAAGTCCACGCCCTCGATATCATCATGCGTGGGCTGCCCGCGTTCTCGTTGCATGGAACGACCAGCCTCATCCTCAAAGAATCGGGCGCCGCAACCGAAATGCCCGCCGAGCCAGCCGCAACGGTCCTGCGCGCCATTGCCGAGCGCATGCTCAAGATGACGTCGTCGCGCCAGGTGGACGAAACCCTGCGCACCCTTTGCCGGCGCAAGATCGTGCCCATCACGCGGCTGCCCGTCGAGCTGCAGGAATGGGTGCTGGCGGAGAACTGGGTTGACAGCATGCGCACCGACATGGGCAAGGAACCGCCCAAAGGCAGCCCTGAAAGCAACCCGGTGCGCATCCTGCAAAAAGGGGCGCGCTACGCCTTCATGCAGAACCTGCCCGTGCAGGCCACGGGAATTCTCGAACGCATCAAGAATGTGGCCCCAAAAGCAGTTCCCGAGGTCTTCGATGTCCCGACCGTCGAGGCGGTGCTGGCCGAATTTCCCGAAAACAATGATAGCCGGCGGGCACTCCTGAACCTGCTCGGCCAAGGTGGCGATACCGCCGCCGATTCGGTTGCCTCCGTGGTGATCGCCGGCGAGCCCAAGGTTCGCGAGGCGGCGGCATGGATCCTCACCGAAATGAAGGGCCGTGGCGTGGCAGCGGCGCTGCGTACGCTCAACCAGGACATCGAGGAAGAAGAAACCGTGCGCCTGCTCATCGCATGCGTGACTGGCAAGGCGCCGGAAAGCGCGGCCGACGTGTTCATCCGCCAGTTCAAACACAAATCGGCGCGCGTGCGGCGCGACTCCCTGACGGCGCTTGCCTCCGCCTGTCCGCCGGCGGCTGAAGTCTATGTGGCCCAGGCCCTGGGCGATCCCGACGAAAACGTGCGCATCCGCGCGCTGCTCCTGTGCGCCAACACTGGAGTAGGCAGCGAAAAAATCATTCCCCGCGCAATTCAGCTAGTAGCCAAGGACGCGCGAGGAGCGCCACCGCAGGTTGTGCGTGCCGCCATCGAAGTCGTTGTGCGCCGTCGAGAGGCAGGTGCGCTGCCCATTGCCGAAGCGGAGTTCGCCTTATGCCGCTTGACCGCGCCCATCGGGTTCTTTGGGCGAATGCTGGGGCAAAAGTCTCCCCCGGCGGCAGTCATGGTGCCGGCCATCGCCGCGCTTGGCCGATTGGGAACCGATCGCACCACCAAGCTCCTCGCCCGTCTCGGCCGCAGCAAAGATCCGGACATCGCGCAGGCCTCGCGTCGTGAACTGGATCGCAAGGGACGGGGTCCCATGACGCCGATGCCCATGGTGGACAGCAGTGTTCTCCATATCGGGAAAAGGCCGCCATCGGCCGGATAGTTGGGTTTCGATATCGTCAACGGCATTGACGAGACGGGCTCGGCGCGGCCTCCCACCTGGTTGTGTGCCTGTCGCTGCCTCGACATCCCGATGAATCCAGCCCTGTGCTCCTCGGCCGTGGGCTATAATGCAAGTCTATCGGAGCTGCGGCAGCGGCGGCACAATGGTTTCATAGTTTTCCAGATTGGTCGAGGCCAGGTGTTCTGTTGAAGGACGAGCTTGGTACCATGACGGCAAGGAGCCCCATGCGCAGAATTCTTGTTTTCGTTTGCATCGTTGGATCGGTCGGTGCGTGTGTGAATCTCAGCAAGCCAGAGAAGGTTGCCGAGTGCGCGGCGAGCAAGAATGGTTGCGTCAACGGCTCGCCGTTGGGCAGCGGCGGCGCGGGCATGGGCGGAACTATCGACTCAGCATTCCTCACAGATTCGAACCAGGACGCGGCAAATCCAGAAGGTGACCTACCGATGGGTGACACTCCTCCCGTCAATCCCGAAGATGACGGTGGCGCGCTTCCCGACGTGCCGGCAATTCCGGCCGATGCGCCAAGCGACCCTCCCGTTGTCATTGGTGACGGCCCGGCGGACCTTCCGGCCGATGCTGCGAAACCAGATGTTCTAATTCCTGCCGACGCGCGCGATTCCAACCGGCCCGATGTCCCCGCGGGAGCCTGCGTGGCCGCCGGCCAGCTAAGACCGGCGGGCTACCCGTGTCGAGCGGTCGCTGGACTTTGTGATGTCGAAGAGAGCTGCGATGGGGTAAGCCCCGACTGCCCGGCCGACAAGCTCGCCGCAGCGGGCACCTCGTGTCGCGCGGCCGCTGGCGACTGCGATATCGCGGAAACCTGCACCGGCACCAGCGTGGATTGTCCAGCCGACGGATTCAAGCTGACCGGTACAGTGTGCCGTGCGGTGGCCGGCCCTTGCGACGTCGCGGAAAGTTGCACCGGCACCAGCGCGACCTGCCCCGTCGATTCCGTGGCCCCGGCGACCACAGTCTGCCGCGCCTCGACCGACGGCAACAAGTGCGATCCGGCCGAAAACTGCACAGGCTCTAGTGCGAATTGCCCGGCCAACCTTCTCTATGCCCCGCCGGCAGTGCCGACTAGCCCAGGCGCCCTCGCGGGAACCTTGCAAGCCACCATCTCCTGGGGTGCGGCGTCGGGCGCCACTGGCTACAATGTCAAGCGCAGCTCCACAAGCGGCAGCGGCTACACCACGCTTGGTAGCTCCCCGACCGCGAGCGTATCGCCTTATGTCGACATCGGGCTCACCGGCGGGCAGCCCTACTACTATGTTGTCTCGTCCATCAATACCATTGCAACCTGCGAATCAGCCAACTCAGCTCAGGTAACGGCGACGCCAACCGGGGTCTGCGCTCCACCGACGGCCCCGGTGGTCACCGCGACGCCCAACAACGGCAGCGTCGCCCTGACCTGGCCCGCAGTAGCCGGCGCGGTCTCGTATTCGGTCGCACGCAGTCTGACCACCGGCACGGGATACACGACCGTTGGAACCGTGACGACGGGCAGTGCCTTCACCGACGGCAACGTCATCAACGGTACGACCTACTACTATGTAGTCACGGCCAGCAATGGAACTTGTAGCTCGCGCAATTCCACCGAGGTGTCGGCAGCACCTGCATGCACGCCGCCTAACGCCATCGCGACGCTTGCGGCCCAGCCAGGCAATGGGTCGGTCGCCCTGACCTGGACCGCGCCAGCAACGGCTGTCTCGTACCAGATCCTGCGCAGCACGACCTCGGGATCCGGTTACATCGTTGCCGGTACCAAAGGCTCCACGACGGGCTTCACCGACACCAGCGTGGTCAACGGCACGACGTACTATTATGTGGTCACCGCCAGCAATGGATCGTGTAGCTCGACCAACTCCAACGAAGTGTCGGTACTCCCGACCTGCACTCCGCCCTCGGCGCCGGCCGTGGTCACGCCCACCGCGGGAGACGGACAAGTCTCGCTGACCTGGACCACATCTTCAGGCGCCACGCTGTACCGGGTGTCCAGGAATACGACGGGCACGGGGACCTTCACTCAGATCGCCACGCCCGCCGTTGCGAGCTACCTCGACCAGCCGCTCACCGACGGGACCCAATACTACTACGTGGTGGCCGCGAGCAACGGCTCGTGCTGGTCAGCCGACTCCACGGTGGCTTCAGCCACACCGGTGTGCACGCCACCATCGGTGCCAGGCGCAATCACCGCAACCGCTGGCGACGCCAAGGTCACGTTGAGCTGGGTTGCCTCGACGCCGGCCCCGGCTTCGTATACGCTCCAGCGCAAGACCGGCGTAGGCGGTACCTACGCGACCATCGCCTCGCCGACCGTCGCCAGTTACACGGACGCCGTCCCCCCACTAACCAACGGCACGACCTATTACTACAAAGTCAGCGCCAACAATAGCTCGTGCAGTTCGACCTACAACACGGAAGTTTCCGCAACGCCGGTGGCGGCCTGCTCCCAGGGCGCACCAGGCGGCGTGGCCGCCGCGGTAACGCCCAGTACGCAAGTGAAGGTTACCTGGACTGCTTCCAACCCCGTTCCCACAGGCGGCTACGACATCGGCCGCAGCACCACGAGCGGTGGCGGGTACACCAGCGTCGGCCACGTCGGTAACACCATACTGACCTTCACCGATTCCGACATCTCGCTTGCCGTCGGCACGACCTACTACTACGAGGTCACTGCCATCGGCACGTGCACGGCTGCCTCGACCCCTGCCTCGATCGCACTCGCCTGTCAGACGCCGGCGGCGCCAAACGCTGGCCTGACCGCCACGAACTCAGCCGGGGCCATCACCGTCTCGTGGACCGCGGTCACCGGAGCAACGGCGTACACCGTCTCTCGCAGCACGAGTTCGGGCGGCACCTACACCGCGATCAGCAGCAACCAAACGGCGGCCACGTACATCGATCCGGCCAGTGGCTTGACCAACGGCACGACGTACTACTACAAGGTCAGCGCAAGCAACGCGAATCACCAGTGCGCGTCCGCCCAGTCGGCTGCGACCTCGGTCAGATCCTGCACGATACCGACCGTGCCGGCCGGGCTGAGTGCAATCAGATCTGGCAACAAGCAGGCGACATTGGTCTGGACCAACTCGACGGGCGCTACGACCTACAACATCCTGCGCAGCACAATCAGCGGTTCTGGCTATGCATCCGTGGGAACAACAACCACGTCGCCGTTCGCCGACAACTCGGCCGCAAACGCGACAGCGTATTACTATGTTGTGACGGCAAGTAGCGACGCCGGCGGCAATTGCAGTTCCGCCAATTCGGCCGAAGTCTCGGTCCCCGTTTGCGCCGTAGTCACCGGCACGGGTTACGGGGCTCTCCAACTCAATAGTCAGCCGGCCGAATGGTGTATTGTCACTTGTGATAACAATATCGGTTGGTGGGGCTATGCCAATACCGGTACTAGGAAGCTCTCTGTCAACGCCATCCTGCAGAACACCAGCCCGGGCACATTCAGCGGCAGCACGTTGCCTGCCCAACAGAACAGCGGCTACGTGTTCTACTTCACCCCAGGAAGCGTAGGCAACGGTGACTACGCCTACTGGAACTATGGGGCGGCCGGAACGGGTCGCGCCTGCCCGTAAGCCTTGAAGATTGTAGAATCGCGCCCTACGCGTCCAGATACGGCGCGACTTTGGCCGCGTCCTTGACTACCAGGTAGTCCTCGACGAAGAGCGCGTCGAGACCGGTGGTCATGAGGCACTTGATGGCCTCATCCACGGTGTTGATGATGGGCTCGCCGCGGATGTTAAACGAGGTATTGAGCACGCAATCGACGCCGGTCAGGCGACCGAATTCCTTGATCAGCCGGTAGTAGCGCGGGTTCTGCTTTTCGTTCACGGTCTGCACGCGCGCGGTGCCGTCGACGTGGGTGATGGCGGGCAGGACGTCGATCATTTCGGGCCGGGTCGGGTAGGCGCGCAACATGTAGGGCGAGGGCACGTCGCTGCCGAAGTACTTGCCGCAGGATTCTTCCAGCACCGACGGTGCGTAGGGCCGGAAGGGCTCGCGAAACTTGACCGTGGCGTTGAGCAGATCCTTCATGTCCTTGCGCCGTGGATCTGCGAGGATCGACCGGTTGCCAAGGGCGCGCGGACCGAATTCGGCGCGGCCTTGGAACCAGGCGATGATGAGCCCGTCGGCGATCATGCGCGCCGCCACGAGCTCGGGATCTTTCAAGGTGTGGTAGCGAAGCTGGCCGCGGTCGAGCACCGCCCGCACCTGCGCGTGCGAAAATCCTGTGCCAAGGTATTCGCTGGCAACTTCCATCGAACGCTTGCCGCCATTCAAGATGTGTTCAACCACCAAGGCCGCGCCAACCGAGGTGCCCGTGTCGCCGGCCGCCGGATAGAAGAAGAATCTCTCGAAGTCGGTCTCGCGCTGGAGCCGGCCGTTGGCCACGCAATTGAGCGCCACGCCCCCGGCGACGCACAGGTTCTTGGCGCCGGTCAGTCTTCGCGCTAGCCGCGCCAGGTGCAGCATCGCCTCCTCGGTCACGGTTTGCAGGGCAAACGAGATGTCCTCGTGGCGCTTGTCCACCGCGCTTTCGGGCACGCGCGGTGGCCCGAGCAACGCCACCAGCTTGTCGCTGTAGCGGTGCGGGCGATCATGGAAGTACTCGAAGTACGACAAATCCAACTCGAAGCCACGCTCGGTGTGCGCGATCAGCTTGCGCACCTTGGCCACGTACTCGCTGTCGTGGCCGTAGGACGCTAAGCCCATGACCTTGCCCTCGCCGCTGTTGGCGCGAAACCCGAGATAGTCGGTGACCGCGGCGTAGAGCGAGCCTATGGAATGGGGAAAATCGATCTCGGCCAGAAGTTCGATGCGCGGGCCGTTGCCGCGGTAGATGGTGGTGGATTGGCGCTCGCCGTAGCCGTCGGCGGTAAGGATGGCCGCGTCTTCGAAGGGCGATGTGAAGAACGCGGCTGCCGCGTGGCACTGGTGGTGGGTAAGATAGTGAATCGCCAGCTTGCGCCCAGAAGCCAAGTGCACGGTTTGCTCGATGCTGCTCACGTGCTCGCCGAGCCGCGGAATTAGGCGCGACGGCACGCCGTACAGGTATTCGAGGTGGTGGCGCACCGAATTCACCAGCCGTCGCGGCGGGGCCTCGGCGTGAATGCCGGGATTCCAGAAAAACGCCACGGCGTCCAGGTCGGCGAGCTTCAAGCCCTGCGTCTTCAGGCAGAAATCGATGGCTTTGTCGGGAAAAGCCGGGTCGTGCTTGATGCGCGAGAAACGCTCTTCTTGGCTGGCAGCGATGACCCGTCCGTCGACGACCAGCGCGGCGGCCGAGTCGTTGGAGTGATTGATACCCAGGATTTTCATGATTTACCTTCATGGCGCGGGCAGCCGCGGTGCGCAGGCGCCGACGCTTCTATCTCGCGACGGTAGCGTGGCAGCCAGGTGCGGTCAAAGAAGGACCCTGGTAGTCTCCGCGCCAATGAGCGATCGAGACAAGACCAAAGCGGCGCCCAAGGCGGGCGGCCGCGGAGCGCGTTTCGGGGCTGCCATGGATGAAGCCGCGGCGGCCCTGAACGCGAGTGTGGATTTCGACCGGCGCCTCCTGCGCGACGATGTGCGCGGCAGCCAGGCCCACGCCCGCATGCTGGCCGCGGTTGGACTCATTTCCGCCGACGACGCCAAGCAGATCGTTGCGGGTCTAGACCGGGTGGCGGGCGAATTCGAGCGTGGCGAACGCACGATGGACCCGGCGCTCGAAGACGTGCACATGAACGTCGAGAACCGGCTCATCGAACTCATCGGCGATGCGGGCCGGCGCCTGCACACCGCGCGCAGCCGTAACGATCAAGTAGCTACCGACATGCGCCTTTTCGCGCTCTCGTCGGCCAGTGCCATCGTGATCGCCATCGACAAGGCGCGCGTCGCTATCTGCCGGCGCGCGCGCGAGCACGCGGCCACGCTATTGCCCGGCTACACCCACCTGCAGCGCGCGCAAGCCATCACCCTCGGCCACCATCTGCTCGCCTACGCGGAAATGCTCAGCCGCGACCGCGGCCGGTTTCTCGATGCCGCCCGCCGCGCCTCCGAGTGCCCGCTCGGCTCGGGCGCGCTCGCGGCCACCTCGCTGCCCATCGATCGCGAAGCAACCAGCAGGGATCTCGGTTTCGCCGCGCCCACGCGCAACAGCCTGGATGCGGTTTCGGATCGTGATTTCTGCGCCGAACTAGCCTTTGCCTGCGCCCTGCTCGGCGTGCACCTGTCACGTCTCGGCGAAGAACTGGTGCTGTGGTCGACCACGGAATTCGGATTCGTGCGCCTCGGCGAGGGACACTGCTCGGGTAGCTCGCTCATGCCGCAGAAACGCAACCCCGACATCGCCGAGTTGATGCGCGCCAAGCCCGGCCGGCTGATCGGCGATCTGGTCGCGCTGCTCACCGTTAGCAAAGGCCTGGCGCTAGCCTACAACAAGGATTTGCAAGAAACCCAAGAGCCCTTCTACGACGCCATCGAAACCACGCGCTTGGTGCTGGATGTGCTGCCGCGCCTGATTGCTGGACTTGAATTCAACGCCGAACGCATGAAGGAAGCTGCCAGCGATCCGGCGCTGGGCGCCACCGACCTGGCCGAACACTTGGTTCGCGAAGACGTCCCCTTCCGCAAGGCGCACGAGATCGTCGGCAAGCTAGTTCGCCACGCTGAGCAGCTTGGGGTTTCTCTGCGCGACGTGCCCGAGCACGACCTGCCGCAGATCGCCCCCGAGCTGCACGCGGCTTCTCTGCAAGTGCTCAGCCCGTCGCGCGCCGTGGCCGGTCGGACCATCATTGGCGGACCCGCGCCGTCGCAAGTCACGCGTGAAGTACAACGCCTGGCTGCCGAGCTCGGGGGACTGGGCTACGAGGTCTGAGGTATGGTTAGGTCCTGAAGCGGCTGTGCCATCGGAGTTTCCTTGCGAAAGGTGACGACAGCGTCGCGCTGTCGCTAAGGCTGAATCTCACGCACGCTGCCTTTCTTGTATTGCAGTCCGTCCGTGCCCACGCCGTCGCTGCGAAAATAGACCGTGATGTTGGGCTTGCCCGTCTCCGAGCCGTCGCGCGTTGGTGCCGCGGTTAGCTTGGCCGCGGGATCGATGCCCGCCTTGCACGCGACGCCGCCCACGCCGAAGTTCGTGCCATCGTCTTCCAGTTCGTTCAGCTTGACCCAATTGCCGCCATTCTGGCCGTCACTTTCGTCGATGTAGAGTTCGAGCTTCACATTGCCGCTCGGCAAGTCGTAGATGAGCGATTTGTAGCCAATCCAGACGTTCTTGGGCATTCCGCCGCTCCAGTAGGTCTTGTTCGACACCGCCACCGAGTTGGGGTGGCTGGTTTCTTTTTCGAAGTCTATGTGGCCGTCGTAACGCATGCGTGCGTCGATGCCGCGGGTGTCGCACAGGTTGACCGTCTCGCTGCCGATCGTGCCGTGGTTGGTACGCGCCAGGGCCACCAGACCGCCCCACGCGGTGCCGTTGTCGGCGACGCGCATGAAATACATCGTGATCTCGACATTGTGCCACTGGTCGCTATCGGCAGGATCGTGGATGTACATGCGTGGAACGTTACCGGTGATCTTGAAGATCCCGTCGCCCGCGGTGGCGTAGGTGGCGTCGCCGTGGTCGGCGTCGAACCACGCATCCTGCGGATCGATTCCAGTGAAAGTGCGCGAGAAGCCCGTGTCCCATTTCGAAAACCAGACTTTGCCGCCCGCCAAGGTCGGCTTGAGCATCGTCACGCCAAACGGATCGGCTGCGTTGCCGGCCTCGGCTTGCGTTGCGCTCGCGTCCTTCCCGAAATCTGGCCGATCTGCGGGCGCACCATCGGGGTCGGGCAGATCTGCGGTGGCAGGAACGTCCGCGGCGGTCACCCGGCCTGGCTGCGCATCCGGCAGAATGTCCGTCGCGCCGTCGGCGTTCACGGCCGAATCAGCCCTGTCCGCCTTGGCTGTTGCCGTGTCGGGCACGGCCGCGTCCTGGCGAACGCCAACGGCGTCCGATCCGTTCGCGGGCGGCGTGGATTTGCTGCACGCGAAAGCCGCGATCAGGACAAGGGCAAGGATTCTTTCGCGCATGCCGTGTTACTCCTTTGCCGAGCAAGCTTGCGGGCGACTTATTGTATCGCATTCGCAATCAATTGGGCCGGCCAGGCAAGCAGAACCGACAGCGCGTGCTACCCTGGAATTGCTACTTTCGATCGGACGGCGGCGATTTGAGTCATAGGCACAAGCGCGAACGAACCTCTCCTTCCACCCACCCGCGGCAAGGAACCCGGTCCCCAGAAATCTGGTCCAAACTGGAGGAGTACAACCGCCTGGATGCTCAAGCACGCGGCGATTGGCTGGTCGCGCACGGATTGCCGACCGGCGACCCCGAACTGCTTCGCATCGTCACCAAAAGCCACTTCGTGATCCCAGGAAAAACGCGGCACCGCTGTGTCCAGTGCGGGGAATGTTGTCGGTACGCGCGCAAGACCGCGACCTTCACTTACGAGCCGTGCCCATTTCTCGACGAGCACAACCAGTGCGCCAAGCACGCGAACCGCTACAACATATGCAAATGGTTCCCGTTCTGGATTTTCGACGGCGGCAGTTTTGGCCCGCTTTTGACCATCAAACCCTATTGTACCGGGTACGGCCAAGGCGAACTCGTCGACTACGCGGGAACCCTCCAGCGCCTTTCCACCCTGACCCAGCAGCAAAACGACGATGCGGATGGGGCCTTCGTAATCCACGAACTCGTCTACCTGCCCGAGCGCCGCGAGTGGACATTTCCGACCCGTGCCAATGTGGACAACTTGCTCAAGCTGATGTCCCAGGCCGCCATCGATTCATCCGCCGACAAGCAAGCTCGGCCCGCGGAAGAGCGCATCGGTCAATTGCACTACGCCCACCACTACACATCCGGGCTGCTTGGCGCTCTCAATGAACCGCAGGCCACTGTCACCGAGCAAGGCAGTATCACCGACGTCAACGATGCCTTCTGCGACCTCTTGGGCAACAGCCGGGGCGACGTCATCCGCTCCAACCTGGCCGATCTCTTCGCCAACCCGCAGGCGCTCATCGCCGATCTGGGCCAGTGTTTTTCCCAGGGCAAGGTTACCGCGGTGCCGAGCAAGTTGCGCCCGGCGCGCGGCGAAACCGTTCCCATCGTGTTCAACGCGATGGTGTTTCGCGATCGCAGCGACGGATTGGTTCATGAAGCCATCGTCTGCGTGAACAAGGTCTCGGCCGCGGTCTTCGGCGAGCTCTCCCAGTCGAAGACCTATGCGCGCGGGCTGCTCGAAGCAAGTCTGGACGCGCTGCTGGTCATCGATTTGGCCGGCGCCATCAGCGACGTGAATCAGGCCCTGGTCGAACTGAGCGGCCGGCCTCGCGAGAAGTTGCTGCGCGCCAGGTTTCAGGACTTTTTCCTGGATCCCAAACGAGCGACCGAAGGCTTGGCCCACACCCTCGCCAAGGGCCAGGTGCGCAATTATGAACTCGATTGGGTCGCCGCCGACGGCTCGTCGATCCCGGTATCGTTCAACGCCACCGTGTACCGCGATGCCAACGACGTCGTGCAAGGCGTGTTCGCCGCGGCCCGCGACATCCGCGAATCCCGCCGGCTCATTCGCGAGCTAGAGCAGGCCCACGCCTACGCGCGCGGCCTCATCGAAAGCGGGCTTGACCTGATGGTAACCATCAGCCGCGATGGCGTGGTCATGGACGTCAACCAAGCGGCCGAGAAACTGACCGGCGTCGCGCGCGAGCGGTTGATTGGGACACGCTTCGAGACCTATTTCACCGACACCGAGCGCGCCCGCGCCGGCGTGGCTGCGACCTTTGCCAGCGGCCAAGTGCGCGACTATCGCCTCGATCTGGTGACCAGCGCCGGTGCGCACGTGCCTGTATCGTTCAACGCCACGCCCTACCGCGGTCCCGACGGCAGCATTCAAGGCGTGTTCGCCGTGGCCCGCGACTTGAGCGCGAGCCAGGACGCGCGGAAGTCATCCCTGTAACTGGTCGGAGTGGGGTTGGTCTAGGACCGGTTTGCAATCCCATCCGACCGCACGCGGGCGAGCTTTCCGACGCCACCCGCGTGGGCCTTACCGCACGATCACTTGGCCGTGGACAAGAAAGTACGTGCCTCTTTCGCCGATGGGTTCAAAGAGCACCGCCAAGCGGTCATCGATCCGGATGGCGGGCGGAATCGGCTGGGCGCCCAACCGCACCAGGATGAACTCACGCTCACCGTTGTGCTCAAGCGCCTGGGCAAAGCGGACCAACGCAGCGCCGTCCCTGACCAGCAAGAGGTTCTTCTCGCGCTCCAGTCCCGACAGCAGTTCCATCGCCGTGGACTGATGATCCACCGCCACGGTGCGAACCTGCGAGTGCTTGAGGAAGGTCAGCGCCGGCCAGACGCGCGAGCCGTAGTCGTCGGCAAGCAGGGTGCTTGCCTGCACGGTGTTCAGCCAGAACGACAGACCCAGCAGCGCGACGAACAGGCCCAGCACCGCGAACCGGGCGGCACGGTGGCTCAGCTGCCGTGCCCACCGGAGGGTGCCCGGCACCAGCAGCGCCGCCAGCGGCGCCCCGAGCAACCAGAAACGCGGGCCCCACTGCTTGCCACCGTAGCCGTCGTAGTGCCGCGGCGGCAACAGCAAGGGAACTGTGAGACAGAACAGGAGCAAAAGCCAGGCGACCAGTCGGTCCACGGAGGACTGCCCGGAGCGTGCAGGCAGGAGGCGCGGAAGTGCGAACGCAACCACGAAGACGACCAAAGGAAAAGTTCCGAGCAGCAACCCGCCCAGGTGCAGGAGCATCCCTGCGCCGTTCGCCAGCCGGGAACCAATCGAGAGGCCCTGTTTGATCACCGTGAAGGAATGGATGCCGAGCGGATGGCCATAAAGCAGCGAGTTGAACGCGAAGTAGAACCCCATGGCCAAAGCAGCACCGGCCAGCCAGGCCATCGGGTGCACCAGCGCGGCCGGGCGCCGCGTGCCCCGCCAGCACACCCAGAGAGCGAACAATGCGGACAGGGCGGCTGCGCACAGCAGCTCGTCGCGAAACCAGATCGAGAACCCCATGGCGAGCCCGGACGCGAACATCGCACGCCGAGACGGGCGGTCGGTGGCGGCCAAGGCGGGCAGCAGCCCGAGCACGGCCAGCGCAATAGCGAGATTGTGTTCCCAGAAAGTGGCGCTGTAGAAGGTCAGCGGCGAGGCGAAGATCACCACTACCAGCACCAGCGAGGTTTCGACGGCGGTGAAGGCGCGCTGGCGGGCGATCACCCAGACGGTCAGCCACAAGACCCAGGTCGAGAGCAGCGGCAGTAGGTAGAGGCCGCGGAATCCGAGCAGGGCGAACGGGGCGGCGCTGACCAGTGGAAAGGGGAAAGCGAAGTGCGCGTACCAGAGCTCACCGATGGGAAACACCGTCGGGTACTCCATCGGATAGAGACCCTGGCGCCACAGATCGCTCACCCAGGAGGGGGCAGTCAGGGCCACGTCCAAACGTGGGGGCCAGTGGACGAAATGCCGGGCGAGAAGCGCCTTGATGCCGCCGTCGCCGCTGAAGTAGACGTCCTCGCGCACCAGGGTCTGCAGAGCAAGCGAGAATACGACACCGGCGAGCACCACGATGGGCACGAGCCAGCGGCCGAGTCGACGGGAGGAGAGCACGGGATCCGTTGAGGTTAACACGCTAGCGTGCAAGATCCGCGCATGGGTCCGCCGTGCATGCTTCAACTCCGGTGGTAACCTTCAAACTTATGGTGTCCACGGTTGGAACTCGGCGCGCGAAGGTCAATCTATCGTTCATCGGTCTGCTGTGCGTGGCGCTCCTCCTTGGCGCCTGTGGCGGCGACTTGAATCCTCGCTACTATGGCGGGCGGGAAGGCCAAGCCGACGGAGGGATGTGTTTCGGCTACGGTCGCTATTCTTGCGGCTGTGTCGATGAACCTCTCGTGCTCGGGGTTTCCCTGGCCTTTGTGAGCAGTTCCGGGAGCGGGCTTTCCGACCTCGATATCGATTTCTTTCGCCAGGCGGACGTGCCCGCGACGCCATCCTCGATTGCACCCGCCAAGGGCACTGCGGGAGCGGATGGCTATTTCGTTGCCTCACTCCGCAATGAAACAGGCGACGCCCTGACGACGCTGGTGTTCAAGGATCCCCGATTTGCGCTCGCCGATGCTGGGTACACCTGGCGCCCGAAAGCCGAATTCATCCTAGCCTTGCCACCCGGGACATCGTTGCTGCACATCGAAAACTGGGACACCGGCCAGGTTCTCGTCGATCTGGATCTGCGCGGCCACCTTCAGCTCCTGTGCATCGATCGGCCCTGCCTCTCCATCTGTCAGATCCCTGGTATGGACGCCGCGGCACCTCCTGCTGTGGACGCCGGCGCCGTGGATGGCGGAACCGTCGAAGCCAACCAGCTGTAGCTCCGACAGTCGCGCTGGACGACCGAGGCTGACACGTCACCCGTCCAGCCAAACCGGACGCAGGCGGTCCTATTTGTTCCGCTTCCGCCCTTGTCACCGCAATGTTGAAGAACAGTTTCTTGGCAATCGCATCGCCCATGGCATGGAGACACAGCTGTCGGAGGTAGCGCAGATGCGCTGGCTCCGGCGTCCTTCATCACTCTTCGGAGGTACCATGCGCCACACCAAAGCAGTTGCCGTACTCTCGCTTCTCTTGCCAAGCGCGGTCTACGCGAAAGGGCCAGCCGATCGCGACAATTTGGCCGACCACGTACTGCTCGTAAGTATCGACGGCCTTCACGCCCTGGATGTCGCTCGCTTCGTCGAGAGCCATCCCCATTCCGCACTAGCCACGCTTGCCGACCACGGCGTGACCTATACCAACGCACGCCTGCCAGCGCACAGCGACTCGTTTCCAGGTCTGCTCGCGCTCGCAACCGGCGGCTCCCCCGTCAGTCACGGCGTCTTCTACGATGTCAGTTACGACCGCAAACTCTTCGATCCAACCAACACGTCTTGCTCGGGCCAGCCCGGTAACACCGTGGTCTTCGACGAGAGCATCGACCTCTACGACAGCGCCAACGTGTCGAAGAACGTCATCGACCCGAGCAAGTTGCCGCGACGTCTGAACGAGCATGGGCACTGCGTGCCGGTCTTCCCGCACGAGTTCGTCAAGACCAACACCATCTTCGAAGTCGTGCGCGCCGCCGGCGGCGAAACCGCGTGGGCCGACAAACACCCGGCCTACGACTTGGTCAACGGTCCATCGGGCAAGGGCGTTGCCGATCTCTACACGCCCGAGATCACGAACGTGGGCGGCGCCGATGCCACGGCCAGCGTGGTCTGCACGGTCAAGAACGATCAAAAGAAGGTCGCCGCGGTCCTCAATCAAATTCATGGCCGCAATCACGACGGCACGGCATCGGTTGGTATCCCGACGGTGTTCGGTATGAACTTCCAGGCTGTCAGCGTCGGCCAAAAGCTTGCCAAGGACAATTTCGACGGCAGTTGCACCGAGGACACCGACCCGCGCCTGAACGGACAACCCGGCGGATACAAGGACGGTTCTGGCGCGCCCACCGACGTTCTTGCCTACGGACTTGAGCGGACGGACCAGGCGCTGCAAAGCATGATCGACGCGCTCCAGAGTCAAGGCATCTACGACTCGACGCTTTTCATCGTCAGCGCCAAGCACGGGCAGTCGCCCATCAACCCACTCAAGGTGAACAAGCCGGGACACTTCGCCGACTTGGTGGCTGCCCTGCCGGATGCGGCCAGCAATCCAGCCGCGCAGGCCATCGCCGGTGCTGCCGCGTGTGCGACCGGGGCGTGCGGGTTCGTCATGGACGACGATATCGCGCTCATCTGGCTGGCAGACCAAAGCCAAACGGCGGCGGTTGCCGCTTACTTGAACGCCAACGCGAAGGCACTC
>Ga0265314_10001569_pt1 | contig 25123 bp, 17 predicted proteins | sample 4126metaG_FD_203106 | JGI IMG/M metagenome (GOLD analysis project Ga0265314, IMG submission 203106) | Rhizosphere microbial communities from Carex aquatilis grown in University of Washington, Seatle, WA, United States - 4-1-26 metaG | ecosystem: Host-associated > Plants > Roots > Rhizosphere >... | reverse complement strand
GCTTCCAGCGCCAGCTCCATCAACTGGTCTTCACCCGCCGCCTCTCTTGAGACAATGATTTGCCCCTTGCGTTGAAACAAACGGCTGACCGATCCCGCCGTGGCGATGCTGCCGCCGCCCTTCGTCACCAGGCTGCGGATTTCCGACGCCGTGCGGTTGCGGTTGTCCGTGCTCAATTCCACAAGCAGCGCCACGCCGCCCGGCGCGTATATTTCGTAGGTCAAATCCTCGAAGTTCGCCACCTCGCCGCCACCGGTGCCCTTTTTGATTGCGCGCTCGATGTTGTCGCGCGGCATGCTCGCCATCCGGCATTTGAGCAGAATCATCCGCAGGCGCGGGTTCAAGTCCGGGTCGCCGCCGCCAATCTTGGCGGCGATGGTGATTTCGCGCGCGAGCTTGGAAAAAATCCGCGCGCGCTTCGCGTCAATTGCACCCTTGAAGTGCTTGACCTTCGCCCATTTGCTGTGACCAGCCATGATTCGTTAATTCGTTGAATGGTTGCATCGTTAAATCGTCGAAACGCGCACCTTTCCGATGCAACGATTTAACGATTCACGTTTCAACGGCTTTCGGCTTCCACAAAAACCGCCGTGCCGTAGCACAGCACCTCCGTGATGCCCGGCGCGATTTCCGTCGCGTCATAGCGCACGCCGATGACGGCGTTGGCGCCCAGCTCGCCAGCGTGCGTGAGCATCAGGTTAAAGGTGTCCTCACGGGCGCGCTCGCAAAGGTTGGTGTAAAGCGAGATGTTCCCGCCGAAAATCGCCTGGATGCTCGCGCCCACGTTGCCGATCACCGAGCGCGACCGCACCATGATGCCGCGCACCACGCCAAAGGACTTGGTGATGCGATAACCGGGCAGTTCAAACGTCGTCGTTGTCAATGGATGTGTATGACTCATGCTGGAATTGAACACCACCCGGCGCGCCGGCAAAAGCGAAAAAGTTCCGCGTTTTAGGGTGAGAGAAACGCAAACGCCGGCAGATTCCGCAGCACCGTGAAAACCGCGGCCATGGCCAGCGCCGCCCACAATATCCCCACGGGAACAAATGTCCCCACCGGCTGTCGCTGGACTTTTTTCATCGCAAACCAGATGCCGCGCCCGGTCGCCGCCGCGAGCAGGACAACGAACATCGCATTGTCCTTGAGCGCGAGCGCAACATTTCCGTGCAGCAGCGCGTAAGCCGAGCGCGTGCCGCCGCAGCCCGGGCAGTTCCAACCGGTCAGCTTGTGAAACAGGCAGACGGGATAAAATCCGTGCGTGCTCGGATTGAAGAAAAAAACCACCGCGCCCGCGCCCAGCGCCGCCGCGCCCAGCACAACCGCCGCGAACACCGTCAGTGATGGCGGCGCTGAAATCCTCGGCGGCACGGGTTGTGATTCGGCGGGCATAAAATGATTTCAGAACGACCTGTCATTCACATGGACGTTGCCCGTCGCCAGGCTCAATATCAAAAAAAAGAGGATCAGCAGAAGGCTTGAAAGCGAGAGAACCAGCCCGGCAATCGCCTGACCGCGCCCCTCGTAAAGTTCGGGATGCCGGTTGATTTGCGCCAACCCGATGACCGAGAAAACCAAGCCAAGCAGGCTGAACGGGAATCCGCAGCAAAAGCAGCAGGAAACCCACGTCAAAATGCCGCAAATCAGCCCGGTCGTGGCGGACGAATTCGTTTGACGCAAATGGCCGGGCGCCCGGCCGGCGGGCGGCGGCGCGAAACAATTAGCGAACTCCGGCAGCAGCCCGGCAAAATTCCAGTCCGTCGCGCCGTGCGCGAACACCGGCGTCCGGCTCTCGACGCGGCCCTCGGCAATCCAGCGCCGCAATTGTTCGCCCGAAACCGGCCCGTATTCCTTCCCGTCCGCTCCGATGATTTTATACATGACGCGCCTTTCTATTCGTCGTTTTCCGCCGCCGCGCGACCGGCATCCGCGCACACGCCGCGTTTGGCTCCGGCGATGAAATCTAACAAAACTTTGGCCGGCGCGCTGCTGAAATCCTTCCGCGCCTCCGCCAGCGCCGCTCGCAGATTCTTTCCGCCTCTGAACAAGAGATGATAAAGCCGTTTCAATTCCAGCCGTTGTTCCGCCGTGAAACCGGCACGGCGCAGGCCCACGACATTCAGCCCGCAGATTTCATTTTCCCGCTGCGCGATGGTGAACGGCGGTAAATCCTGGCTGATGGCCGCGCCGCCCTGCATCAGCGCCAGCGTGCCGACGCGCGTGAACTGATGCACGAGGCAGTTGCCGGAAACGAACGCGCGGTCCTGCACCGCCGCGTGCCCGCCCAGCAGCGCGCCGTTGGCCAGAATCACATGGTCGCCGATGGTGCAATTGTGCGCCACGTGCGAATGCGCCATGAAAAAATTATGCGAGCCGACAATGGTTTCCGCGTCCAACTTGGTTGAGCGGTGAACCGTGACGTGTTCGCGGAAAACATTATTGTCGCCGATCCGCAGGCGCGTCGGCTCGTTCTGGTATTTCAAATCCTGCGGCGCGTCGCCGATGACACAGCCCGAGTGAAACTGGTTGCCGACGCCAATCGTCGTCAGCCCGGTAAGATAGACGTGTGGTCCGACCACGCAATTCGCGCCCAGCTCGACGCCGCCGTCAATCACGACAAATGGCCCGACTTGAACCGTCGCGTCCAATTTGGCACCCGGATGAATATTGGCCGTCGGATGAATCATTTCTTCCACAGATTCACACAGTTTGGCGCGGATGAAAACTGAATTTTCCGGGTTGGATTCATCCTCGTCGTCGTGCTCGTCCTCGTTCTCGAAATTCCATTTTGATCGAGGACGAGGACGAAGGACGAGGAGGATTAAGAATCCGCCGCGCGAAGATGCTTTGTGCCTTCGCGCCTTCGTGGTTAAATTGAATTGGAAATGAGTCGCGCGCCAACAACTGAAGCACTCCGCACTCCGCACTCCGCACTCCGCGTTTTGCCGGAGCTGCTCGCGCCCGCCGGCGACTGGGACTGCGTCAAAGCCGCCGTCGAAAACGGCGCGGACGCGATTTACTTTGGCCTCGACAAGTTCAACGCCCGGATGCGGGCGCAGAACTTCACGGAGGCGGATTTGCCGAAGCTGATGAAGTTTCTGCACCGGCGCGGTGTGCGCGGCTACATCACGCTGAACACGCTTGTTTTTGAAAACGAACTCGCCGACGCCGAAAAATATCTGCGCGCGATGATTGCAGCCGGCGTGGATGCGGTGATTGTGCAGGACGTTGGCATTTGCCGGCTCATCCGCGGGCTGTCGCCGGATTTTCCGATTCATGCCTCGACGCAGATGACCATCACCAGCGCGGCGGGAATTGAATTCGCCCGCGAACTCGGCTGCAACCTCGTCGTGCTCGCCCGCGAATGTTCCATCGCGGAAATTGAGAAAATGAATTCGGTGGAGCGAGCGTCCCCGCGAGCCGGGCTTTCTGCTGACGAAACGGCTCGCGAGGACGCTCGCCCCACCACGCTGCCGCTTGAAGTGTTTGTCCACGGCGCGCTCTGCATCGCCTACTCCGGCCAGTGCCTCACCAGCGAATCGCTGGGCGGCCGCTCGGCCAACCGCGGCGAATGCGCGCAGGCCTGCCGGATGCCTTACGATTTGATCTCCGACGGCCAACAGGTTGCGCTCGGCGACAAACGATATTTATTGAGTCCTCAGGATTTGTCCGGGCTGGAAGTGTTGCCGGAATTGCTGCGCGCCGGAGTCGCGTCGCTGAAAATCGAAGGTCGGCTCAAATCACCGGAATATGTCGCCAGCATCACGCGGATTTACCGCAATGCGCTCGATCAACTTTCAGGGGGACGAGTTCCACGAGTCCCAAATCATCCCGAACAAAGCGGGACTTGTGTAACTCGTCCCTCCGATCACTACGAAATGGAGATGTCCTTTTCGCGCGGGCTGTCCATCGGCTGGTTCGGCGGCACGGACAATCAAAAGCTTGTCCACGCCCGCTTCGGCAAAAAACGCGGGGTTTATCTTGGCGAGGTCAAAAAAATTGTCCGCGACGGCGTCATCGTCAATCTGGCCGCGCCCGTCAAACCCGGCGATGGTGTGGTATTTGACGCCGGCAGGCCGGACGAAAATGAGGAAGGCGGACGCATTTACGAAGTGCAGGTGCCACGCTTCAAAATCCCCGGCCAACAACTCACCGAACTACGCTTCGGCTATGGCGACGTGGATTTTCTGCGCGTCCATATCGGGGATAAAATCTGGAAAACGAACGATCCCGAACTCGACAAGCGTTTGCGCCAGAGTTTCGCGGGTGACGCGCCGAAATTTCAGCGGCCAGTTGAAATCGAAGTCCACGGCTGTGCCGGCAAACCGCTCACGCTTGTCGCGCGCGACGAATTTGGAAACGTGGCCAAAGTCGAATCCGCGATGCCGCTCGCGAAAGCTGAAAAGCAGCCGCTGACGGAGGAAAAATTGCGTGAACAGCTCGGCCGGCTGGGCGGCACGCCGTTCCGGCTCGGCGAATTGAAAAATTTTCTGGCTGGCGAAGTTTTGCTGCCGGTCAGCGAACTGAATCGCCTGCGCCGCAAAATCGTGGATGAATTGGAAACTCGCCGCGTGCAGCCGAAGCGATGGAAGCTGAACGATTGTAGCAGCCGACGTGAGTCGGCTCTGACCGGAAATTCCGGGATTGATTTGAGCCGGCTCACGCCGGCTGCTACGGCGCAATTGATTGTTCTCGTCCGCAATCAGCCGCAGCTCGAAGCCGCGCTGAAATGCGGCGCTACGATGGTTTATTGCGAATTTGAAGACCCCAAAAAATATCGCGAAGCCGTGACGACATTTCACACCGCGTTTGGGTGTGAGGGTAGGGCGGGCAGTCCTCTGCCCGCCGATAGCGCGCACGGAGTGACGCGCCCCACCATTTGGGTCGCCCCTCCGCGCATTTTCAAGATGGGCGAGGAATGGACGCTGGAACAAGTCCGCCCCTGCAACGCCGACGGTTACCTGATCCGCAACTATGACCACTTGAAATATTTCGCCAACGACCGGCGCGTAGGTGATTATTCATTGAACATCGCCAACCGGATTTCGGCGGATTATTTCAAAAAACAATTCGGCCTGGAGCGCGTAACGGCGAGCTACGACCTGAATTTTTCGCAGCTCGAGGCGTTGCTGCGCGCCGCGCCGCCGGAATGGTTCGAGGTGACGATCCACCAGCACATGCCGATGTTTCACATGGAGCATTGCGTGTTCTGCGCGTTTCTTTCCAGCGGCAAGGACTTTCGCGACTGCGGGCGGCCGTGCGACGTGCATGACGTGCGGCTGCGCGATCGCGTCGGCGCGGAGCATCCGCTCAAGGCCGACGCCGGCTGCCGCAACACCGTGTTCAATTCGCAGGCGCAGACCGGCGCGGAGTATGTCTCGCGGATGATCGAACTCGGCGTGCGGCATTTCCGCGTGGAATTTCTCAACGAAACGCCGGAACAGGTCGCCCAGACGATTTCCCAATACCGCCAACTTTTGCGCGGCGAAATTTCTGGCGCGCAACTCTGGCGCGAATTGAAATTGTTCAACCAGCTTGGCGTCACGCGCGGTCAGATGGGCAAGTGAACCGTCTCACGCGTAAAAATATCCGAGTTCGCGCAGCGAGACGTAATCCTTCTGCCGCTCCGGCGTGGCGCGACCGATTATGACGTGATCCACCACCTCGATCTTCAAAAGCTGTCCGGCGCGGATCAAATCCCGCGTCACCTTGATGTCCGCCTCGCTCGGCGTCGGGTCGCCGCTGGGATGATTGTGCGCCAGCACGATGGCGGCGGCGTTGGCGGAGATGGCGAATTTGAACACCTCGCGCGGATGCACCAGCAGCGTGTCAATCGTGCCGTCAATGACTTCATCCACGCGGATAAGTCGGCGCCTCGTGTTCAAGCACAGCACCTGCAACGTCTCCACGTTCTTCACCAGATTTTTTGCGCGCAACAGGGCGGCGACGTTTTCCGGGTGGTCCAGCACGGGCGATTCGTCCTGCAATTCCTTCGCCATCTGGCGCGCGAGCGCAAACGCCGCCATCAGCGTCACCGCCTTGTCGCGCCCGATGCCTTTGACCTTTCGCAGATCGGCGACCGACGCCTTCGCGAGCGACTGGAGCGAGCCGAACTTCTGCAAAAGCTGCCTGCCGATTTCGACGGCGTTCGCGCCTTTCAAACCGGTGCGCAGCAGAATCGCGATCAATTCCGCGTGGCTCAAGGCGTCCGCGCCCAGCGCCGCGAGCCGTTCGCGCGGACGCTCGCTGGCGGGCTGGTCTTTGAGGCGCAAGCCTTCTGACATGGTGATTTACGATTTACGATATACGATTTACGATTGAAAGAACAAATTTAACGCCGCGTGAATCACAAATAAACTGAATGGAATCGCAGCGCGAAAAAAACTTGCTCACGGAGCCGCAACTGAAGGCGGTTCGCGTGCGCGGCAACGTGCTCGTCATGGCCGGCGCGGGCACCGGCAAGACGCACACGCTCGTCGAACGCTGCCTGGATTGCATCCTCCGCGAAGGCGCGTCGCTTGATGAAATCCTCGTCGTCACCTTCACCGAAGCGGCGGCGGCGGAAATGAAACAACGCCTTCGCACCGCGCTTGAAAAAACCTGCGACCTTCAACTTCACGCCGCGCCGAAGGGAGGCGAAGGCGGATCGACCTTCAATCAATTCGCCGCCGAGCAGCTCGCGCTGTTCGACGCCGCGCACATCGGCACGCTCCACGGTTTTTGTTTCAAGCTCGTGCGCGAACATTTTTACGAGCTGGGCCTCGACCCGCAACCCGCCGTGCTCGACGAGGGCGAGGCGCGGCTGCTGGCCGACGAGACACTGGATGAAGAATTACAGGAACAATACAAAGGCCGGGACGAATTCGCCGCATCAGTTCAAAGCCTGATTCAAACTTACGGCGGCGCACGCGACGAAAAAATCCGGTCGCTGGTTTTGCGCCTGCACCACTACGCGCAGACGCGGCCCGACGCCGAAGGCTGGCTCGCGGAACAAATCGGGAAATTTTCCGCCAAGGAACCCGCCGACTGGCAGAATTGGCTGCTCACCGCGATTCAAGATTGGCACGACGAATGGCTGCCGGTTTTGGAAAACCTCAAAGCCGGCAACGAGAAGGCCGTCGAATTGCTGCGAATTTTTCAGCGTCTGCAAAACAAGTTTTCCCGCGAACTGGCGGCGGAAGTTTTGGAGCAAACCATTTCCGCCGACGGCAACTGGCCGGCGAAGCGAAAAGGCGCTCTTCGCAAGCCGCTGGAGGAATTATTCAGTGGCGCAGAATTTCTGGCTTCGGTCGCGACGGTCAAAAATGGCAGCGACCCGCTGGCCGAGGATTGGAACTGGGTTCGCGGCCCGATGACGGCGCTGTTGCGGCTGGCGCAAAACTTCGCCGCGCGCTTCGCTGCGCGCAAACGGGACGACGGCGTTCTGGATTTTCACGATTTGGAACAGTTCGCCTTGAAGCTACTCTGGGATTTCGCGGCTGACAAACCGACACCGACGGCGGAACGCTGGCGCGGGAAACTTCGGTTTGTTTTCGTGGACGAGTATCAGGACATCAACGCCGCGCAGGATAAAATCATCCGGGCATTGAGCCGGGATGCCGCGGAGGCAAACCGCTTTCTCGTCGGCGACGTGAAGCAAAGCATTTACCGTTTCCGTCTCGCCGACCCGAAAATCTTCCGCGACTACGCCAAAAACTGGCGCGGCCAAAACGGGGAGACAATTCCGCTCGTCGAAAATTTCCGCAGCCGGGAATCGCTGTTGAATTTTGTCAATTCATTTTTCGCGCCGCTCATGCGCGAAGAAATTGGCGGCGTGGATTACGACGACGAGGCAAAGTTAAAATTCGGCTCGCCAGAAACCCGCGCGGATTTCAGCGCGGCAAAAGACCCGTCGCCACGAACTGAATTGCTTTTGCGCCTGAAGAAAAAGCCCGGCAAAGTTTCCGATGAAGAAAACGTGGATTTGGCGGATTTGGAGGAATCTGCCAAGGAGGCGCGGATGGTCGCCCGGCGATTAAAGGAACTCGTCGCCGAACCGCACGAGATTTGGGACGACAAGAAGAAAATCTTCCGCGCCGCCGAATGGCGCGACGTGGCGGTGCTGATGCGTTCCCCGGCGGGCAAGGCGGAAATTTATGCGAAGGAATTTGAGCGCGCGGGCGTGCCGCTGGTTGTCGCGCGCGGCGGATTTTACGACGCCAGCGAAGTTTTGGATTTGTTGAGCCTGCTGCAACTGCTCGACAATCCGTTGCAGGACGTTCCGTGCATCGCGGTGCTGCGTTCGCCGCTCGGCGGCTGTTCGCTCGACGAGCTGGCGGAAATCCGGCTGGCGGCGAAAGAAGTGCATTTCTGGACGGCGCTCAATCGAGCGCGGAATGCGGAGCAGGGAGCAAGGAATGAACTCCGTCGAAAGATTGAAGGATTTCTCGAACGATTTTCGCGCTGGCGGAAACTGGCGCGGCAGGTTTCGCTCTCGCAATGCCTCGAAGAGGTGCTCGAGGAAACGCATTACGCCGACTGGCTGCAATCGCGTCCGCGCGGCGCGCAACGGCGGGCGAATGTGGAGCAATTTCTCAATCTGGCGCAGCGGTTCGACCAGTTCCAGCGGCAGGGACTGTTCCGGTTTTTGAAATTCATCGAGGCGCAGCGCGAAGCCGGGGCCGAACCGGAGGTCGCGCCGGTTGCGGACGAAAATGCCGTGCGGCTGATGAGCATTCACCAGAGCAAGGGCCTGGAATTCCCGGTTGTGGTCGTGGCCGATCTGGCAAAAACTTTCAACGAGCAGGATCTGAACAACGAAATCATTTTGGACGGGGAATTTGGCGTCTGCCCGCGCGTCCAGCCGCCGCAAAACGGCGGGCGTTATCCGAGCCTGCCGCACTGGCTGGCGCAGCGCCGTCAGCGACGCGAACTGCGCGGCGAGGAATTGCGGCTGCTTTACGTCGCCATGACCCGCGCCCGCGACACGTTGATTTTGAGCGGCGGAATCACGGAAAAAAAATGGCTCGAAACCTGGAACGAGCCGGCGGCCATCACGCTGCGAAAAATCGCCGGCGCGAGAAGTTTCGCGGACTGGCTTGGTCTTTGGTTCACGAATCGAGTCCAAAGTCCAAAGTCCAAAGTCCAAAACGAGACGGAAGGCGAGTTGATGGATTTGCGCTGGCAGCTGGTCGCGGACGCGGAACTTGGCGGCGTTTCAGCTCGTAGCAGCCGAGGTGACGAGGCTCAAGGTGAAACGATTTTAGAGCCTCCTTGCGTCGGCTGCTACGAAGATGGTGGCTCGGCGGAAAAATTGCGTGCGCGGCTGGAATGGGAATATCCATTCGCGGCGGCGACGCGGCGCAAGGCCAAGTCGTCGGTCACGGAGTTGCGGCGCTCGGCGGAAGAATTGGATGAGGAAGCCGAACCGGTTTTCAGATTTCATGCTTCAACAAATAGGCTCGCGAGGACGCTCGCCCCACCGGCGGAAAAGCGCAAATTGAGCGCGGCGGAAACGGGAACTGCGCATCACAAGTTCCTCCAACATTTCGCGCTGGAAAGCGCAAACAGCATCGCGGCGCTCGAAACGGAGTCGCGGCGGCTGGAGCGGGAGAAAATTTTGTCGGCGGACGAACGCGCGGTTTTGGATTTGGGCGCGCTCGCGGATTTCTGGAGTTCGCCACCGGGCATGAAAATCCGCGCGCAACCACCGGATTCGGTGAAGCGGGAATTGCCGTTCACGGCCAGATTCAGTCCGGCGGAACTGGCGGAAATCACCGGCGCGAAAATGAAAGCCGGATTGGAAAATGAATTCGTCGTCGTGCAGGGCGTCGCGGATCTGGTCGTGCTGCTGCCGCAGGAAATCTGGCTGGTGGATTTCAAAACGGACCGGGTTCGCGCGGACGAATTGCCGGAGAAGACCAAACTCTATGAACCGCAGTTGGAGCTTTATGCGCTCGCCCTGTCAAAAATATATTCGCGACCGGTCACCAACGGCTGGCTGCATTTTTTATCCGCGCGCCGGACGGTGGAATTGTAGTGGCACGGGCATCATGCCTGTGAGTTGCTGCCTCTACCGAACTGAAACACACAGGCGAGACGCCTGTGCCACTATTCCGCTCCAAGCGGGAGTTGCTCCTCCGGCTTCTCATCTTCCGGCGGATTGGCGGCCGCGGATTCTGGCGTCTCTGTATTGTCGGGTGGATTTTCTCCGGGCGGATTTGGCTCGCGCAGACGGACGAGCGCCGGGCGCAACAGCCGGCCCTGAAAAGTGAATCCCGCGCCGACGGTTTCGGCAACGACGGTGTCGGCGGGCGGCTTTTCATCCGTGCCGACGGCTTGGTGGCGTCCGGCATCGAACGGTTCATCCGGTTCGGCGGTGAACGGCACCAGGCCAATGCGGCGCGCGGCGTCGCGGCAGGCGTTTTGAAAACCGGCGATTTGCTCCGCCAGTTTTGGCTGGCCGGAGTGCGCGGCGGCGGCGTTCAGTTGAAAAATATTATCCAGAATGCGCACCTGCACCTGCAGCCATTCGCCCTCGCCGCGCCGGAATTTTTCAACCTCCAGCCGGAGCGCGGCCTTTTCGCTGTCGTTCATTTTCCGCATGAACTCGGAAAATTCCCGGACTTCCACGGCCATCCGGTCGGATATTTCCTTCGCGCCAGCAGAGGTTTTTTCGGCCTGCACCTGCGCGTTCGTCCATTCATTTGTGGCGGCGCTGATTTGTGCGGCGAGCTTTTCGAGGTTCTGGATTTTTTCGGCGATGGAGCCGAGCGCGCCGGCTTCAATGACTTTGACAATCGCGCGGTAATCCAAAACGAACGGCATCGCGCCGAGCACCGCGCCGAGCGCGACGCACGAGGCGGCGGTGACGATTTCCCACCGGCCAATCGGGTGCGGCGCCTGTTGGACGAGAAAATACGCCGCCGCGAGCAGCAGCGCGTCTCCGAGCAGAAACGGCCATTTGGGGACTGTCCAGTGTTTCGAGTCGTTCACGCTGCCAGTTTCGGAAAAATCCGACACTGGCGCAAGCAAAGGCGTCGCTTTCTGCTCGACTAATGGCGCGGGTAACGAAAATCATGCGCGTGTGCCAACCTGCGTGATTTTCAATCCGGCGGCCCGCGGCAACAAGGCCCGGCATTTCCGCCGCCAGCTTGACGGCATCGGCACGGAATGCGCGTTGAAGGCCACCGCCGCGCCCGGCGACGCGCGGCGTCTTGCGGCGGAAGCGGTCGGCGAAGTATACGATATGATCGCGGCCGCCGGCGGCGACGGCACGGTGAACGAAGTGCTCAACGGCATCGGCGACGCGCCGGACGGCTTCGCGCGCGCGCGGCTCGGCGTGCTGCCGCTGGGAACGGTGAACGTTTTTGCGCGCGAAATGAAAATCCCGCTCCGGCTTGAGCGCGCGTGGGAAATTTTGCGTCGTGGCCGCGAAATGAAAATTGATCTGCCGTGCGCGGAATTTTCCGCCAACGGAAGGAGCCAGAGGCGTTATTTCATCCAGCTTGCCGGCGCCGGCTTCGACGCGCGGGCGATTGAACTGGTGGACTGGCAGCACAAGAAAAAAGTCGGGCCGCTGGCCTACCTTGTCGCCGGGCTGAAGGCGCTGCGCGAGACAAAAGCCAAAATTACCGCGCGGGCGGGCGCGGAAAAATTCACCGGCGAGCTGGTTTTGGTCGGCAATGGAAAATTTTACGGCGGGCCGTTTGAATTTTTCCCGGCAGCCGATTTGCGCGACGGGTTGCTGGACATCTGCGTTTTGCCGCGCGTCAACTGGCCGGCGCTGTTGCGCCCGGTTGCCGGATTGCTTGCGCTGCGGAAATTGCCGGAGCAGGCCGTCCGTCGGTTTCGCGCGCCTTCTTTTGAACTGCGCGGCGAAGCGGGGTTTGAACTGGACGGCGAACTGGCGGGACAATTGCCCGTGACATTTTCGGTGGAACGCGAAAAATTGAGGGTGATTGCGCCGTAAATCCGGCCCGAAAAACCTTGCGCAGGCGAAGCAGTGTCATTAACTTGCAAACTGTTTTGCTTTGTCTTCTGCAAACGGCGGGTTGGTAGCTCAGTTGGTAGAGCAGTGCCCTTTTAAGGCATTGGTCCAGGGTTCGAGTCCCTGCCAACCCACCAGCTTTTGCCCCATCGCGCCCGGCCCCCGGCCCTTGCGGCCAAAATTGGCGCTTCGTCGTTTGTTTTTTCTTCCGCTGCGACTGGAAAACTGCTTTCATCCGGTTGTGACGCGGCTGAAATTTTGGGGCGTGCGCGGCTCCATCCCGACTCCCGGGCCGGGCACGGTGCGCTATGGCGGCAACACGTCCTGCGTGGAAGTGCGCCATGGCAACGACATAATCATCCTCGACGCCGGCACGGGGCTGCGCGCGCTGGGCCGTGCGCTGCTGGCGGAATTCAAAGACCGGCCGCTCAATCTCACCCTGCTGGTGACCCACACGCACTGGGACCACATCCAGGGGCTGCCGTTTTTCGCGCCGATTTACAATCCGCGCTGCCGGCTGCGGATTCTGGGAGCGCCCGGCGCGCGCGAAGGCCTGACCAGCGCGCTGACCGGCCAGATGGAAAGCACCTATTTCCCCGTGCCGTTCGCCAAGGTTCCCGGCAACATCGAAATCGAGGAGGTCGCGGACTTCAATTTCAACATCGGCCCGGTGCAGGTGCGCGCGCAACGCTCCAATCATCCCGGCCTATGCTTCGGCTACCGGCTGTTCTCGCCCGACAGCCTGATTGTTTATTTTCCCGACTCCGAGCCGCGCGCCGGCGGCGAGGACACAAAAATGATTGAATTCATCCGCGACGCGGACGTGCTGATTCTGGACGCGCAATACGCCGCCGCGGAATACAAAACCCACACCGGCTGGGGCCACGGCTGTCTGGATGACTCGGTTGCGCTCGCGCTGAAAGCCGGTGTCCGGCGGCTCTGCCTGTTCCATCACGACCCGGACCACGACGACAAGACAATTGACGGCTTTGTGAAACGCGCGCGGCGGCTCGCGGCAAAACGAAAATCAAAATTGAAAGTGGACGCCGCGAAAGAGGGAATGACGATTGAACTGCCCGAAAAATTCGGGCGCTGATTTTGCCGCGTTTCCCGCACTTTTTCTGACAACATCACCGGGCGTTTTGCGCTTGCTCGTCTGATTCATTTTGAGAAGATTCGCTCATGGCCGGATTGACAGCAGACAGCATGTTGCGGTTGACGTCAAAACTTTTCCGCCACGAGTGTGACCGATTGACACCTATTGGAATTCGGCCACTCCGCTTCGGCTTAATATCATGTTAGGCGGCTTGAGCGCGCAAAATCATTTAGCGAAACAAACACAAAAAAACAAACAACACTATGATTCAAAACCCAATCCTTCAAATTATATTCTATTTAGCCACGCTATTTATGCCGAGTGCAGCGACCAAGTTCACCATTTCATCCGGCTATGGCTACGACCATAAGATTACTTGGGTTCGACAGACGGACGGTGCATGGCAAGCTACAACCGATACTGGCAAGGATGTAGGTATTTGGACTGTTAGCGGCCTTTCTGTATCCGTCGTGGAGCACGCCACCACGAATACGACCGACCTTTCCAAGTTTCTAAAAGTTGAAAATCTAGCCGACCAAAAGAAGCAGGTGCTTCTCGACGACCGCGCCGTGGTCATATCGAGCACCAATTCCGTGATTACCTTCTCGCAAGATAAAGACAGCCCTTTATTCGAGCCGGCAGTTATCACATACTGGACAAAGTGATGACGCCTCTTAATATGGAGATAGACCGCACGCTTCCATTTAAGTTATTCACACTGCCCGCACCGCCGCAATGAACGCCCGGATTTTGGCGTGACCCTTTTTGCCCGGCGAGCTTTCCACGCCGCTGGCAACGTCCACGCCAAACGGACGGACTTTGCGCACGGCGTCGGCGACATTTTCCGGCGTCAATCCGCCGGCTAGAAAAACCGGCTTGCCGAATTTTTGCGCTTCAATCGCCAGATCCCAGTTGAATTTTTCGCCCGTGCCGCCGCGCGCTTCGGGCGAGAAGGCATCCAGCAGATACGCGTCGGTTTGAAATCGGGGCAATTCCTTCAGCGATTCCGCGTCGCGGATGCGGAACGCCTTCATGCTCATCAGCCCGAATTGCGCGCAAAAGTCCGGCGGCTCGTCGCCGTGAAATTGCAGCAGGCTCAAGCCGCACTCGCCGATGGCGCGCGTGACGAGGTCCTCGTCCGCGTTCACAAACACCCCGGCGCGCATGACGAACGGCGGCAGTTTATTTGCAATTTCCGCCGCAGTTTTCATTGAAATGTGGCGCGGGCTGCCTTCGTAGAAATTGAGTCCCAGCACATCCGCGCCCGCCGCAATGGCGGCCTGCGCGTCGGCGAGGTTTGTGATGCCGCAAATTTTAACCCGCGTGCTCATTTTGTTTGGGACTCGTATAACTCGTCCCTCCGAGAGAAGCGATTTATTTTTCAGCCCACGAGCCGGCTGACGACCTGGAAAACGATGAACGCGGCGACGTAGGCGAGGCCGGTCATGTAGGCAATCTGGAACAGCGGCCATTTCCAACTGTTGGTCTCGCGGCGCACGACCGCCGTGGTGGAAAGGCATTGCGCCGCCAGAATGTAAAACACGAGCAGGCTGGCGCACGTGGCCGTGTTGAAAATCGGCGTGCCGTCGGAGCGCGTGGCGCGGCGCAACGAATCGTAAAGCGAACCGGGATTTTTCTCGGCGGTTTCCTTGCCCACGCCATAGACAATCGCGAGCGTGGGAACAATCGCTTCGCGCGCGGCGAACGAACTCAAGATGCCGATGCCGATCTGCCAGTCGTAACCGAGCGGCCGGATGACGGGTTCGATGGCATGGCCGATGTGCCCGGCAAATGAATTTTGCAGCGAGTTTTGCGCGGTTAGGCGGCCGGCGGTCGCCTTCAACTCACTGGCTTTTCCCGTGTCGCCGGATTGCTCCATTTGAGCGGCCTGCGCGCTCATCGTCGCCGCTGCGGCGGGCGGGCTGGATTTGGGATAATACGACAGCGCCCACAGAATCAGCGAAATCGCCAGAATGATCGTGCCCGCCTGCTTCACGAAAATTTTTGCGCGGTCGAACGTGTGCAGCAGCGCCGTCCGCAAGCCGGGCAGGCGATACGGCGGCAGCTCAATCATCAGCGGCTTGCTTTCGCCGGGCAGAATCGTTCGACGGAAAACCAGCGCTGCGCCGAGCGCGGCCAAAACTCCGATGCCGTAAGCCGCCGTGAACACCGCCGCCGCCTTCAACGGCGAACTCGGAAAGAGCAGCGCGGTGACCATCGCATAAACTGGAATTCGCGCCGAGCAGGTCATCAGCGGCGTGATGAGGATGGTGATCAAACGGTCGCGCGGATTTTCGATGACGCGCGTGGACATGATGGCGGGAATCGCGCAGGCGTGGGCCGACAGCATCGGCACAAACGCCTTGCCGGGCAGCCCGAAGCGGCGCATGACCTTGTCCATCACAAACGCGGCGCGCGACAAATAGCCCGTGTCTTCCAGCAGCGACAACGCGAAAAACAAAATGCAGATTTGCGGCAGAAAAACCAGGATGCCGCCGACGCCGCCGATGACGCCGTTCACCGTCATGCTTTGCAGGTCGCCGGGCGGCAGCATTGCGCCGACTCCATTTCCGATCGTTGCAAACAGATGGTCAATCAGGTGCATCGGAATTTGCGCGGCCCAGAAAATCAGCGCGAAAATGATCAGCATGACGAGTTGGAACACGATCACACCCGCGACCGGATGCGTGACGATCTCATCAATCTTTTCGGTTCGTTCCGAACGCCGCGCCACCACCGCGTCCATGACCCGGTTGGAAATTTGTTCCGTCCATTCGTAACGCGCCTGATACGGACAGCCGCTGCATCCGGCGCAGGCCGGCTTGGCGTGTGCAGCCGGCTCCGTAACCGCGCCGCCGATCAACCGCTCGATTTCCTTTTCGAGTTCTGGAATCCCCTTGCCGGAGCGCGCGGTGATCGGAACCACGGGACAGCCGAGTTCGGCGCGGAGCTTCGCCACGTCTATGCGGATGCCGTCCCGTTTGGCCATGTCCATCATGTTCAACGCCACGATGACGGGACAATCCAGCTCCAAAACCTGGCTGGCGAGAAAAAGATTGCGTTCGAGATTCGTCGCGTCCACGACGACCAGCGCCGCGTTCGGCGCGGGATGCCCGTCCAGCCGTCCGCGCAGCGCGTCGCTGGCGAGTTTTTCCTCCGGCGAGGAGCTTTCCAATCCGTAAAGCCCCGGCAAATCCACCAGGACGATTTGTTGGCTTCCTATTTTGGTTCTGCCAACGCGGCGCTCGATGGTGGTGCCGGGAAAGTTGGCGGTCTTGGCGCGCAAACCGGTCAACGCGTTGAACAGCGTGGTCTTGCCCGCGTTTGGATTGCCGATCAGCGCGAGCGTGAAGGCGTGATGCGGCAGGTGTTGCGGAGGACTTTTTTCTTCGCGACCGCAGGCTGGCACTGACTGTAATTTTCCGGCGTTGCTCATGCGCAATCGTCTTCGCGCAGGGCGCAATGGCCGGGCTGGCAAATTTCGACACGGACGCGGGCGGCAAGTTCGGCGGAAAGGCCGAGCTGCGAGCCGAATATGCGAAGGATGAGCGGATCGCCGCCCCGGACCAGCTCGACGCGGCGGCCCACGCAAACGCCAAGCATTTTGAGGCGCTGCATTTCCTCGTCGTCGGTTTCGATGCTCCGCACGACGGCGCAAACGCGCGGCGGCAGCTTGTCCAGGCAAGTCAACGCCTTCGCGGCATGGTCTATTGTTGTCACAGCTTGAGCAAAATAAGCTTTCCCGCCGCCATGTCAAACCCTCCGCGCGGGCCGGTTGACGCGATTATTCTCGCCGGCGGGACGCGGTTGCTTAAAATGGCACCGGTGCCGCGGACAATTTACTTCGACTACAATGCCACGACTCCGCTGGATCCGGCGGTGCGCGACGCGATGCTGCCGTTTCTTGGCGACGTTTGGGGCAATCCATCCAGCGTCCATCGCGTTGGACGAAAGGCGCGGGCTTTGCTCGATGACGCCCGTGACCGTGCGGCGCATTTCCTCGGCGCCAAACCGAGCGAAATCATTTTTACAAGCGGCGGAACTGAATCCAACAACCTCGCCGTCTTCGGCGCGGCGCGTTTGCTAAAGCCGAAAGGAAAGCATTTAATCACCTCGGCAATTGAGCATCACGCGGTCTTGCATTGTTTTGATTGCCTAGAAAACAATGAAGGCTTTGAAGTCACGCGGCTGCCGGTGGATTTCGCTGGCCGGGTTTCTCCGGACGATTTGAGAAAGGCTATTCGTTCCGACACGATTTTGGTTTCGGTGATGGCGGCGAACAATGAAATCGGCACGATTCAGCCGGTGGCGGAATTCGGCGCGATTTGCCGCGAGCGCGGTGTCATTTTTCACACCGACGCGGTTCAATGGTTTGGCAAGGAGCCGTTTGAAAACGTCGGCCACTTTAACGCGGATTTGGTTTCCGTCTGCGCGCATAAATTTCACGGACCCAAGGGCGCGGGGCTGCTTTTTGCAAAGTCGCCGCTACATCCCGATCCAATTCTGTTCGGCGGCGGACATGAAAATGAACGGCGCGCGGGAACGGAAAATATGCCGGGAATCATCGGTTTGGTTGAATCGCTGGAACGATTTGTCAAGCCGCCGGTTTTTGAACCGGACAAATTGAAAGGTTTCCGGGCCGAACTCATCGTCGGGATTGAAAAAATTGATGGTTGTGAAATGGTCAGCCCCCTTGGAAATTGTCTGGCAAATACGATCTCATTTGTCGTTCGCGGCGCGGACAGCATTGCGCTGCTCGCGGGGCTGGATGCTGAAGGCATCTGCGCTTCTTCCGGCTCGGCTTGTTCAGCGGGTTCGCTGGAACCTTCCCACGTGGTGGCGGCCATTGGCCGGGCTGATTCCGCCAATTCCCTGGTTCGATTTTCTCTGGGACGCCTTTCCTCGACGCAAGAAGTTGACGTCGTCCGCGCTTTGCTTCCTGAAATAATCAGGCGCGCACAACTGGGAAAACAACCATCTCATTCCTTGTGAATGACTGGTGAATACTGTTAAGAACTTTTACTTTCAAATTTTTCCAGCTTCTCTAACCTGATTTCCACGATGCTTTATACCTCAGAAAATGTTGTGCCATCCTTGACACGCGGAGTTGTTTGCATTATTCACACCCCTTAATACGGTTAATTTCTTAACATAAAAAGAGTATTATTAAACGCAAATGAACCTGACCATCACCAAGGAGCAAATTCTCGCCGGCCTGCAGGCGGTTCAAAACGTCGTCAGCACGCGCACCACGCTGCCGATTCTGTCCAATGTGCTTTTACGTGCGGAAAAAGACCGCGTGGAGTTCACCGCGACGGATCTGGACGTGACTGTCGCCTGTTCTGTGGAGGCAAAGGTGAAAAAATCCGGGGCAACCACCGTGCCTGTAAAAAAATTGTTTGGGATCACCCGCGAGTTAAACGGCAGTGAGATTGATTTGGAAGTGGATGAAAAAAATGTTTGCAGCCTGCATTGTGGCTCGTCGTTCTATAAAATACACGGCTTGGGCGCGGATGAATTTCCGCCGCAGCCGAAGTTCAAGGATGATAAAAAGGTCAATCTTCCGCAAGAAACCATCAAGGCAATGATGCGAAAGACGGCGTTTGCGGTGTCCTCTGATGAATCCCGTTATGTCCTCAACGGCATCTACATCAGCCTCAAGGATCACAAAATGACAATGGTGGCCACTGACGGACGCCGGCTAGCGCTCGTGGACGAGGAAGTTGACATTTCCGAGAAGAGCAGCGGCGAATTTATCGTGCCCGCCAAAGCGGTCGGAGAATTGAACCGGCTGATGCAGGACAAGGGAGACGTGGAAATCAAGTTCGGCGAGAATCAGGCTTCCTTCGCGCTTAAGGACGACAAGGGGTTTTCCGTCCTGCTCATCACCAAGCTGATCGAAGGCAACTACCCGAATTACCGGCAGGTGATTCCATCCGAAACCAAGGAACGCATTCCTCTCGTGCGTGAGGAATTTTTGCAGGCGCTGCGCCGCGCGGAAATCATGACCAGCGAGAAAGCCAACTCCGTCAAACTCACCTTTGGCAAGAACACCCTGGCCATCACAGCCAATTCGCCGGAAGTGGGCGAGGCGCGAGAGAGCCTGGCGGTCAATTACAAGGGCAAGGAAATCGCCATTGCCTTCAACCCGCGCTACCTTATAGACCCGCTCGCCGCGCTGACCGAGGACGAGGTTTTCTTCGAGCTGATTGACGAATTGAGTCCCGGCGTCTTGAAAATAAATGGCCCGTTCCTCTATGTCGTCATGCCAATGCGGTTGAGTTGAGGATTTTTTCAGACAGCGGCAGAAGGAAAAATTCAAATGGTGCGCATAGCAGGATTTGAACCTGCACACCTTTCGGCACTACCACCTCAAAGTAGCGTGTCTGCCAATTCCACCATATGCGCAACGCCTCGAATATACGCGAGGACTTGAAAAGAGTGAAGCCCCAAAATGGGCTGTCAAACCACAAAGCCGACGCGGCGAAAAAAACTCCAAAAAAGCCGGAATCGGCAGGCAGGCCACAATTCAGCAACACTGTGGCCCGATTCTTTGCCACTTCATTGCAACGAAAGCGAACTACGGCAACGCCTGCGCCTTCGGCGACATGGTTTGCGGCATTTCCAGCGTCAGACCGTCTTGGATCGCAACCGGTTTGGAGTCAAGCGTGATCGTCGCGGACTTCAGGCCTTCGCGCTTGGCCGTCACCGTGATCGTCCCCGGCGTCAGGGTCGAGCGGATGGCCACGCGGTTGATGCCGCACTCGGTGTCGAGGAAGCGGTTGTTGGTCGTGTTCAATTTGTCGCTGCAAAATCCGCCGCGCCAGATGACGGGGCCGGTTGTGTCGAAATCAACGCGCGCCTCATCCGTTGGGCAGCGCCGGCCCTGCGCGTCCACAACCTCGAAGTCAATCAGCGCCACGTCGCTCCCGTCCGCCTGCAAACCTTTCGGCCCGGTGTGGAGAGTTAGCTTGATGGCCGCCGGCTCGCCCGCAGTCTGAATTTCCTGTTGCGCGACGGCTTTTCCGTCCTTGGTGCCGACGGCCTTGATTGCGCCGGGTTCGAAGGCAACATTTTGGAAAGCATAAATAAAGCCGTTTTCCGGGGTTTTAGTGACGCCCAGCGATTTGCCATTGACAAATAATTCGACGGAGTCGCAATGGCTGGCGATTACATTGACGGTTTTCACCGTGTTCGTCGGACTCGTCGGATAATTCCAGTGGCCGATGATGTGGAGGTCGGGCGTCGGGCTTTGCATCACGCGCGAGGCGTAAAAAATTTCCTTGGGCAGGCGCACGCCGTCCACCTTGCCGCTGACCCGCAAGACTTCGCTGCTTTGCTGCCGACCGTCGGCGTCGGAGTCAGACCAGTAAATCGAGGCGTAGGCGGAATACTCGGAACGCGCGGGATTGGGATTGTCAATCCGGCTGCTGACGAAATTGAAATAATTGCGGATGCCGGCAAGGGCGAAGGTCTCGGAATTCCAGCCAAAACTATCCATGCGGCCTTTTTTGAAACCGAAATGCGGCGGGGAGAAGTCGTCCCAAATGCCGCGCGGGCCTTCGTCGCGGAAATCCTCCGTCTCGATCAGGGGGCCATGGTCGCGCCCCTCGGTGGGCCGGCCGAGCATGGTGCCGACATATTCAGAGGCGGCGATGGCGTCCGGCCTGTTAAGCGAGCGGCAACCCATCGCCCGTCCGCCGTTGGGGTCCCATTGCTTCCGCAGGTCCACCATCGCCACCATCTGGGTTGCGACAACCGCGGAATTTCCAGCCTCCCAGAATAGGATGCTCGGATGGTTGCGGAAATAAATGATGGAGTCGCGCATTACCTCCATGCGCTGCGCCCACTGGCGGTCGAAGACATCGTGTTCGCCGTCGCCGGCGGGACAGACATTGGCAATGCCGTATTTGTCGCAGGAAGTGACATCCACCCGCTGCGGGGAAATATGCATCCAGCGGACGTAATTGCCATTGCTCTCGCGAAGCAGCGCGGCGTTGAAATCGTGCATCCAATCCGGATACGCTTGGCCCAGTCCGGGCCAATCATTGACCGCGCGCTGCGAGTAGCCGGTGAGCCAGACGAATTTGTCGTTGAGATAAACGCCGCCGGTGCCCGCGCCGCCTTTGTATTCAGCCTTTCGAAAACCGGTGTGAATTTTGCATACGTCGGCCACTTTGCCGTTGACCGAGAGGATGGAATAAACGTCGTAAAGGTAGGGATCGTTCACGTCCCAGAAATGCGCGCCGGCGAGCGGCCCGTTGGCCGTGAGCGTCGCGGTCTGGCCACCGGCGAGGTTCTGCGCCGCGCCGGCGAATTGCGCGCGCACGACGCCATCAGCGTCCACGACCGCCGCCGACAGCGTGAGGGCCGCGGCATCGGTGGTTTCATTGCGCACTTGCGACTCGACATTGACCTGGGCGGTTTTGCCATTGATGTCGTAGTTTTTTCCGTAAATGTAAACGCCGGTAGTTTTCAGATTTTCGTAGAGCGGGAGCGTCTGATACACCTTGCCCATGACATGCAGCCAGACATCGCGGTTCAGCCCGCCGAAACTCGGGTTGCTGTTGCTGAACTTCCATTCGAAAGGCGTGCCCGTCGCCTCCTCTTTGTATTCGATGGTGTTGTCCACTTTCACCGCCAGCACATTGTCCTGCCCGCCAAATTTCACCAGCGGGGTGAGGTCCAGCCCGCACGCGGTGACGCCATTTTCGTAAAGGCCGACGGGCTGGCCGTTCAGGTAAAAATGCGCCGCCTGTTTCAGTCCTTCAAGTTCGAGGAAAACTTTTTGGCCCTCGGTTCCGGCGGGCATTTTGAAATGCTTGCGATACCAGCCGATGCCCTCGTAAATAGTCTGGTCGCCGCCGCCGTGGCTGATGAGCGCGCGATAAGAGTCCGCGTCGTTCCAGGTGTGCGGCAGGCTGACATTCGTCCATGTGGAGTCGTCGAAAGAGGGATTGTCCGCGCCGGGCACGTCCTGGCGGATGTATTTCCAGCCCGGATTGAAATTGTATGTGACGCGCGGCGACGCGGGTGGAGAATAGGCATTTGCCTGCGCGCAGGCGGTTGCGGGGTGGAAATTGAGGATCGAGAACACCAGCAAGGCCAGTGTGACGCATCGAATTTGAGCATGGGGCTTCATAATGAAACGGGATTCAGCTTGGATTCATCAGGTTAATGAGCCGATTATTACGGCTTGGCCGAAGAAAAGGCAAATTAAAAGGCAATCAATTGCCCAATAGCCACTGCCAGCCGCGCCAGCGGTCGGGCTGGGGCGGATTGAATTTCTCGCCATGCGTTTTTTCCAAGTCCCATTGCATGAGCAGGCCGACGCTTTCCGCGCCGCGACCGCCGGACCGGATGGCGTCCACGCCGTAGCCGCAAGTGAGCATGATTTTGAAACGGTCGGAGGGAGCGCGATACAAAATGCCGCCGCCCACGCCGTTGAGCCAGTTGCCGGGCTGTCCTTCACCGGGCAGATAATCCACGAAGGCGCTGGACACGTTCGCGTCGAGACTCCAGCGCTGGCTTTTGTCGAGCGGCACGAGGTAGTTCACGTTAAGCAGCACAAACTGGCGAGCGCTGATTTCCTGGTATAAATAGCCCGGCAGCGTCAGGGGAAATTCCGAAACGAGCGGCAGAAATCCGCCGAGCCGGTAGGCGCTGAAATGGTCGGCGTTCACGCTGGAGCCGGCGGTCAATCGGGCGGAAAAATTCTGCTGGCTCTCCGGCAGCGTGTAGGACAGCGCGGCCTCGGCCCAGAACAAATGCGAGCTGGGATTCAATTGCCGGTCGCCGCCATAACCGTAGGCGCCCGAATCGGTGCGGAATTCGCCCTCATACCAGACGGACAATTCCATCGCCAGGGCCGGGAAAAGCGTCGGCTCGATGCCGCCCCAGCGCAGGCCGGTGCGCGCGCCGAATTCGCCGTGGTCGGACGGCAGTCGAAACGCGGCGGCGGTGTTGTCGTTGCGCTCATACGTGGAATAATGCGCCGAGCCGCGCACGATTAAATTCAGCGGAATCTCGTCGGCGGGATTGAACAGGTGATAAATGTTCGCCGAAATTTCCCCGCCGTGGCCGGCGAAGGAATCGGCTGAAATATATTTTCCGCCGCGGATTTCGTTGTAGCCGTCGGCAAAACCGCCGCCCGCCAGGCCGATGGCAAAATCCGTGTCGGGGCCGAGGCCGTGGACGAAGCCCAGTTCGGAATCCAGATACACCGGCGCGAGCGCCAGCCGCAGTGTCAGGTTCGTGCGCAGAAAATCCGGCTGGTTGTGGTAATAAAAAGCGTAGCCGGCAAACGGCGCGTGACCTTCCATCGCCTGGTTGTAACCGAACTGGATCAGATCGCGTTTGACGGGATCAATTTGCGCGCCGGCGAAAAACGGGGTGGACAGCGACAGCCATAGCAGTGCGTGCCCGAATCGTTTCATCGGCCTGTTCGTAACCCAAAGCCGGGGAATCAGCAAGCGGATTCAATCCCGGCTGGACACACGGCGGCTTTTCCGGCTTACTATTCCCGCCGATGCCGCCACTGAATTCCGAATTGTTAGCCAAAGCGAAAGGTCTGGGCTTTTCCGACCGGCAGATCGCCCATTTGACAGGCTCCACCGAGGATAAAATCCGCGCGCTGAGGAAAAAATTGAATCTCGTTCCCAGCTACCGCCTCGTGGACACCTGCGCTGCCGAGTTCGAGGCTTACACGCCGTATTATTACTCCACCTACGATCGGGGCGACGACGAGGTCAAAGGCAACACCGCCAAGAAGGTGATGATCCTCGGCGGCGGGCCGAACCGCATCGGCCAAGGCATTGAATTTGATTATTGCTGCGTCCACGCCGCGTTCGCGCTGAAGGAGGACGGATTTGAAACCATCATGGTGAATTCGAATCCCGAAACGGTTTCGACGGATTACGACACCAGCGACAAATTATTTTTCGAGCCGCTCACGCTCGAGGACGTGCTCCACATTTACGAACGCGAGCAATGCTGGGGAGCCATTGCGCAATTCGGCGGCCAGACGCCGCTCAACCTCGCGCTCGGCCTCCAGAAGAACGGCGTCAACATCATCGGCACCACGCCGCAGAGCATCGAAATCGCCGAGGACCGCAAGCTCTTCGCCGCGATGCTGCGCAAGCTGGGCATTCCGCAGCCGCCAAATGGGCTCGCGACGAACGCCGAGGAGGCGCTCGAAGCGTCCGAGAAACTCGGCTATCCGGTGCTCGTCCGCCCGTCGTTTGTTCTCGGCGGACGCGCGATGCAAATTGTCTATTCCGACGCCGAGCTGGCGCATTACATGAAATTCGCCGTCGAGGCCTCGCCGGAGCGACCGGTGCTCGTGGATAAATTCCTCGAAGACGCGACCGAAGTGGACGTGGATTGCATCGCCGATGTCGGCAACTTCAAAAACCCGGACGAAGGGACGATTGTCATCGGCGGGATGCTGGAGCACATCGAGTTCGCCGGCGTCCATTCCGGCGACGCCGCGATGGTGCTGCCGCCGCACGCGCTTTCCAAAAGGGTCGTTGATAAAATCCGAGATTACACACACGCCATGGCGCGCGAATTGCGCGTCAGCGGCCTGATGAACGTCCAATATGCCGTGAAGGACGGACAGGTCTTCGTGCTCGAAGTGAACCCGCGCGCGTCGCGCACCGTGCCGTTCGTGAGCAAGGCGATTGGATTTCCGCTGGCCAAGCTCGCTGCGAAAGTCATGGCTGGAAAATCCTTGAAGGAACTCGGTTTCACCAAAGAAATTCGCCCGAAGTATTGGGCGGTGAAGGAATCCGTTTTCCCGTTCAACCGCTTCCACGGGCAGGACATTTTGCTTTCGCCTGAAATGCGCTCCACCGGCGAGGTCATGGGACTGGACGCCGACCTCGGCATCGCCTACGCGAAATCACAGATGGCGGCGAACTCGTCGCTGCCGCTGGGCGGGAAAGTTTTCATCAGCGTCAGCGACGCGCACAAAAAGCAGGTCACAGCGGTGGCAAAACAATTTGCGGAATTGGGGTTTGAACTGGCCGCCACCAGCGGCACGGCGAACGTTTTGGAAA
>Ga0265314_10001568_pt1 | contig 25131 bp, 27 predicted proteins | sample 4126metaG_FD_203106 | JGI IMG/M metagenome (GOLD analysis project Ga0265314, IMG submission 203106) | Rhizosphere microbial communities from Carex aquatilis grown in University of Washington, Seatle, WA, United States - 4-1-26 metaG | ecosystem: Host-associated > Plants > Roots > Rhizosphere >... | reverse complement strand
CCACGCCAGCAAGCCATCACGCCGTCCGGCGCGCTCGTGGCCAAGCTCAACCCGTCCTCAACCGAACTCGGCTATCAGACCATGACGATCAACCGCTCGGCAACCACGACCGTCAACGCGTCCGGCATCAAGCAGGTCTCGCGCAGCGCGTCGGGAGTCATCACTATATATAACGCCTCGGGTCCGGACAGCCAGCGCCTTATCGCCAATACCCGTTTTGAGGCTCCCGACGGCAAGATCTATCGGATACATGATTCGATAACCGTCCCCGGCGATACCAAAGCCGCAGATGGCAGCATCACGCCGGGCTCCGCCACGATTACGGTATACGCGGATTCGCCGGGAGACTCCTACAACCGCGGCGAGACTAAGTTTACGATCCCGGGCTTCCAGGGCGACCCGAAATATACGACTGTGTACGCCGAGGCGAGCGCTATTACCGGAGGATTTGTCGGATCTGAGGCAGCAGTGGCACCCGCCGACCTCTCGACTGCGAGCGATACGCTCAAGCAGACCCTGACCCAAGCCGCGCAGTCGGCGCTCTCGTCGCAGATTCCTGCCGGCTATATGGCTATCCCGGGCACGCTCGAGGTAACGTTCAGCGATTTGGCGCAATCTCCAGGAAGTACCGGTACAGCGACCATCTCGCAGTCGGCTACGATGTCGGGCTCGATAGTTGAGGCGAGCGGGCTTGCAGCGGCATTGGCGCGTGCAAATGTGCAAGGATACAATGGCGAAGCGGTGGCGTTTGCGGACCTCTCGCAATTTTCGATAGCCGCAGCGACCACGACGCAGCCAGGGCAGGATATGCCGATAGTCGTATCGGGTACGCCGACCTTGGTCTGGCAGTACGATCCGGGCGCGCTTAAAACGGCGCTGTTGGGCAAGAAAAAGAGCGATTTCGAGGGCATTATCGAGTCGTTCTCTCCGGCAATCCAGCGCGCGGAGGCAAAAGTCCGGCCGTTCTGGGAAGGGAGCTTCCCGAGCGACCCGGCTAAAATACAGGTAGTTGCCGGCACCCAATAATAGGCCTTACTGAGGGCTTAATTGACATATTCTTGCCCTTTTGTTACTATCGTAAGCGCTGTTAGTTGATGGATACACAAGATAAGGAAGTACAGGGGGTCGTCGAGGAGGCGCTCCCAAACACGCTCTTTAGAGTAACTCTCGAAGGGGGCGAGTTGATTCTTGCGTATCTGGCGGGGAAAATGCGGCTGCATCGGATCAAGGTTCTCGTAGGAGACAAGGTGACGGTGAAGCTCGACCCGTACGGCGGCAAAGGCCGCATCACAAGGCGGCTGTAAGAAAATGAAAGTTAAGTCTTCGATACATACGCGCTGTGCGAACTGCAAGCTGGTCCGCCGCAAGGGCCGCATTTACGTTACCTGCACGAATCCGCGCCACAAGCAGCGCCAGGGTTAAATCAAAAATTTCAGACATCACATTTATTTATGCGTATCTCCGGTATAACTCTTCCTAACAACAAGCGCCTCGCGTACGGTCTTACCGCTTTGTACGGGATCGGCCAGCCGCGCGCGCGCGTCATTTGCGCCGAGGCAAAGCTCGACCCGATGAAAAAGATTTCCGACCTTACTCCCGAGGATGAAAACGAGATCCGCCGCATCGTCGAGGTCATCAAGCTCGAGGGCGATCTGAAGCGCGAGGTAGCCGGCAACATCAAGCGGCTCAAGGACATCGGCACGTACCGCGGCCTGCGCCACGGCAAGCACCTGCCGGTACGCGGCCAGCGCACCAAGACCAACTCCCGCACCGTCCGCGGCAACGTCCGCAAGACTATGGGTTCCGGCCGACGCAAGGTTGAAAAGACCTAAAATATATTGTAATCTATCGACTACACACCTATGGGTAAGAAACGAATAGTCAAAAAGGGAGGGGAAGGGGGTGCCGGCGAAGGCAGCGCTTCTTCCGCGCGCTCAAGCAAGCGCAAGCTCGACTCCGGCATTTTGATGGTCGAGGCGACCTACAACAACACCAAGGTTTCCCTCGCCGACACCGCCGGCAACATCGTTTTATGGTCATCCAGCGGGTCTTTGGGATTCTCGGGCGCCAAGAAGGGCACTCCTTTTGCGGCCGCCAAGGTAGGCGAGCTCTTGGCAGATAAGGCTGCCCTGATGGGCCTCAAGGAGGTCTCTGTGGTGGTAAAGGGCGTGGGTGCAGGCCGCGAGTCCTCGATCCGCGCTTTTGCGACCAAGGGCGTGCATATTAATTCGATCCGGGACACGACGCCGGTGCCGCACAACGGCCCCCGCCCGCCGAAGCCTCGCCGCGTGTAATTATATTTTGAATATCTAACCATCTTTTTGTATGCTTATCGGACCAAAATATAAAATCTGCAAACGCCTCGGCGCCTCGGTATTCGAGAAGTGCCAGACGGCCAAGTACCAGGTTGCCGAAGCGCGCTCTCCGCGCAAGATTTCCCGCGGCAAGCGCGGCGGCGGCTCCGACTTCGGTGCGCAACTGCTCGAGAAGCAGAAGGCACGCTTTACCTACGGCCTCTCCGAGAGCCAGTTCTCCCGCTACGTGCACGAGTCGATGGAAAAGCGCGGCAAGGACTCCGCAGTCGCACTTATGGCCCGCCTCGAGGCGCGCCTCGACAACGTCATTTATCGCGCCGGCTTCGTTAAGACCCGCCGCGCCGCCCGCCAGCTCGTCGGCCACGGTCACGTTCTTGTCAACGGCCGCCGTCTCAACATCCCGTCGTACTGCGTCCTCCCCGGCGATGTCATCACGATCCGCCCTGAAAGCCAGTCGAGCCCACTCTTTATGAACCGCACCGAGGCTGCCGCGGAGTCTAAGCTCCCGGCCTGGCTTGAGATGCAGGAGGGTGCCTTTGGCGTAGTAGTCAAAAAGGAGCCGAGCATCGCCGAGACCGAAGCTCCGTTTAACGCGGCGGTTATCATCCAGTTCTACAGCCGCTAAATAATTATCGTAATTAGTTATTAATTGGGAAAAGTAATTTTATGATGGAGTATTCAATCACATTGCCTAGCAAGCCCCGCGTAGTAAGCGAGGAGGAGCAGTCCGGCGTCTACGAGATAGACGGCCTTTATCCTGGCTACGGTCATACGCTCGGCAACTCTTTGCGCCGCATCATCCTCTCAAGCCTCCCCGGCGCGGCTATTACCTCGGTCAAGATTGAGGGCATCGAGCATGAGTTCTCGACCATGGACGGTCTCAAAGAGGACATTGTGACCTTGCTCCTCAACCTCAAGAAGCTTCGTTTTGAGATAATCGGCGGCGAAAACCAGACCGTTACTCTTTCTGCAAAAGGCCCCAAGAAGGTCACCGGCGCCGACCTGCAGGTGCCTGGCCAGGTGCGCTTGCTTAATCCGAACTCCTACATCTGCGAGTTGACCGACAAGAATGCGAACCTCAGCGCCGAGTTCACCATCGAACGCGGCCTCGGATACGTCCCGCGCGAAGCGCTCAAGAAGGAGCGCGTCGAGATCGGCGAGATCTCCGTTGATGCGATATTTTCTCCGATCCGCCGCGTTAACTACGAGGTAGAGAACATGCGCGTCGGCGACCGCACCGACTTTAACCGCCTGCGCATCTCTATCGAGACTGACGGCACCATCATGCCGCGCGCAGCGCTTGAGCAATCGATCGAGATCATGGTCACGCAGCTCAAGTCCATCATCGGCTTCCGCGAGGAGGACGCCGCGGCAGAAGCGCCTGCACAGCCTGCGGCCGCAGAGGGTATGATCGCTCCCGACAATGCCTCCGAGGTCATGAAGACCCGCATCGAGGATCTTGAGCTCTCGAGCCGCACTATTTCCGCGCTCGAGAAGGCAAACATCCGCACTGTCGGCGGCCTGGCCCGTAAGAAGGAGGACGATTTGCTCGAGATAGAGGGGATGGGCCCCAAGGCCATTCAGGAGGTCAAGCGCGCGCTCGCTAACTTCGGCATCATCCTGAAGTAATCAACACAATGAGACACGGCAACAACAACAGAAAATTCGGTCGGATGAAGGGCCCTCGCACGGCGCTCCTGAAGTCCCTTGCCCGCTCGCTCGTGCTGCGCGGCAAGATCCAAACGACCGAGGCCAAGGCCAAGGAGATTCGCCCCCTGGTCGAGAAGCTTGTTACCCGCGGCAAGACTAATACGCTCGCCAATCGCCGCATTCTTATCGCGCAGTTGGGCAGCGCCGCAGTCGCGGAAAAGCTCATCAAGACGGCAGCCGGCTATACAGAGCGCAAGGGCGGCTATATACGCATCGTCAAGATGGTCCAGCGCAAAGGCGATGCTTCGCCGATGGCGCTCATCGAGTTCGTATAAAATATTTTATGATTACTATCGACGCAGAAAATAAGACACTCGGCCGCGTGGCCTCAGAAGCCGCCAAGGTCATCCTCGGCAAGCACAAGGCTACCTTTGCCAAGAACGCGGTCACGGGCGAGGAGGTTACGGTAAAGAACACCTCCAAGATCAAGGTTTCCGGCACCAAGGAGGACGACAAGCCGTATGTCCGCTACTCGGGATACGCAGGCGGGCAAAAGCACGAGACCTATAGTATGCTGGTCGCGCGCCGCGGACACGGGGAGGCCCTGCGCCGCGCGGTGCTCGGGATGCTCCCGAAGAACCGCCTCCAGGCAAAGCGCATCAAGCTGCTCATCATCGAGAAATAATATGGCTACCAAAACCAAGGACGAAACAAGATATATAGAGACGATAGGCCGCCGCAAGACGGCTATTGCCCGCGCGCGCCTCACCCCGGGCACCCGCACGGTCGTCACCATAAATAACGAGGACATCAACACCTATTTTGATACCGAGGCCCTGCGCGTCATTGCGCTCGAGCCCTTCCTCAAGGTGACGCTGCCTGTGCAGTTTGCCGTTACGGTCGTCGTAAAGGGCGGCGGCATCGCCGGGCAGGCGGTCGCGGTGCGCCACGCTATCTCGCGCGGGCTTGTCGAGTATAACCACGATCTCAGAGGCGCGCTCAAGAAGGAGGGCTTCCTCAAGCGCGATCCGCGCGCCAAAGAGCGCCGCAAGTTCGGCCTCAAAAAGGCCCGCAAGCGCGCTCAATGGAGCAAACGCTAACAAAGATTTTAGAAAAAACCGGCGAAAGCCGGTTTTTTCTTGACCAAACGTAAATTTTGTGTATAATACTCGCATCATGTCAGATCTCGATGAAGAGTTTATACCGGAAGAGGACGCCGAAAACCCCATGGGGGCTATCAAAAAGCTCCGTGAGCGTCTCCGTAAGGCCGAAGAAGAAGCTAAAACCAATCTCGAGGGCTGGCAGCGCGCAAAAGCCGACTTTGTAAACTTTAAAAAGGACGAAGAGATGCGCAGGGGCCACATGGAGGACCGTCTCAAGGCCTCGGTCGCCGAAGACATCATCCCGGTGCTCGACTCATTTGAGATGTCGGAGAAGCATTCGGACAATAAAGAGCTCCAAGTGCTGCACAAACAGCTCTTGGCTTCGATGCGTCAGCTTGGCATCGAGCGGTTCGGGCAAGCAGGGGAGGCATTCGACCCGCACAAGCACGAAGCGCTGCGCGAAGTCGAGGTAGAAACGCCCGAACAGGAGCACACTATTGTATCGGTTGAGCGCTCTGGGTATAGTATTGGTGATTTCGTCATCCGGCCGGCGCAAGTGTCGGTTGGGATGCTTAAAAATAAGTAAACTTATCAACTAGATAAAAACTATATGGCAAAAATACTTGGCATAGATCTTGGAACGACAAACTCGGCTATGGCGGTGATGCAGGGCGGCGAGCCGACCATACTCGAGAACGCAGAGGGCGCACGCACGATGCCCTCGGTTGTGGCAACTTCAAAAACAGGCGAGCGCTTGGTGGGCCTTATCGCCCGCCGCCAGGCAGTAACCAACCCAAAAAATACGATCTATCAGATCAAGCGCTTTATCGGTCACACGTTCGACGAGCCCGCGGTCCAAAAGGACAAGGCGGCCGTGCCATATGAGATGCGCAAGGCGCAAAACGGCGGCATCGAGGTCTCGATGGGCGGTACATGGTACACACCCGAGGCGGTCTCAGCGATGATTCTCGGCAAGATGAAGGCTGACGCGGAAAAGAGGCTTGGCGAGCCGATAACCGAGGCGGTCATTACCGTCCCCGCATACTTTAACGACTCCCAGCGCCAGGCAACTAAGGACGCCGGCAAAATTGCAGGGCTCGACGTCAAGCGCATCATCAACGAGCCGACAGCGGCGGCGCTCGCATATGGATTCAACAAGAAAAAGGACGAAAAGATAGCGGTGTTCGACTTCGGCGGCGGCACGTTCGACATCTCGGTGCTCGAGGTAGGCATGAGCACAGAAGGCGAGGGCGCGATCGAGGTCAAGTCGACCGACGGCGACGCGCATTTGGGCGGCAAGGACATCGACCAAAAGATAATTGACTGGCTCGCGACCGAATTCCAGAAGGAGTCCGGTATCGACGTGCGCAACGACCCTTTGGCCCGCCAGCGCCTCGACGAGGCGGCCGAGAAGGCCAAGATCGAGCTCTCCACCGCGATGGAGACCGAGGTCAATATTCCTTTTATCACATCCGACTCCTCAGGACCGCGCCACCTGCTCATCAAGATGACGCGTGCAAAGCTCGAGGAGCTATCCGCGGAGTTTATCGAGCGTGCAATGGCCATAACCAAGCGCGCAATGGAAGCATCTCCGTTTAAGGTGCCCGACATCAACGAGGTCATCCTGGTCGGCGGCCAGACGCGCATGCCTGCGCTCCAGGCCGCGGTAGAGAAGTACTTCAACAAGAAGGCGAATATGTCAGTGAACCCCGACGAAGTTGTAGCAATAGGCGCAGCTATCCAAGGCGGTATCTTGGGCGGTGAGGTCAAGGACGTGCTCCTTTTGGATGTTATTCCGCTAAGCCTCGGTATCGAGACGATGGGCGGCGTAGCGACAAAGCTCATCGAGCGCAACACGACTATTCCAACTTCACGCAGCCAGGTATTCTCCACAGCTGCAGATAATCAAACATCGGTAGAGATCCATATCACCCAAGGCGAGCGCGCTATGGCGGGAGACAACAAATCGCTTGGGCGTTTCGTGCTCGACGGCATTCCGCCGGCTCCGCGCGGCCTGCCGCAGATTGAGGTCTCCTTCGACGTTGATGCAAATGGCATCTTGAGCGTGAAGGCAAAAGATAAGGCAACAAACAAGGAGCAAAGTATTCGCATCGAGGCATCCTCGGGGCTGTCCGACGCAGACATCGAGCGTATGCGCAAAGACGCCGAGTCCAACGCAACCTCGGACAAGGCTAAGATGGAGATGGTAGAGGCGCGCAATACGGCCGAGCAGGCCGTCTATGGCGCACGCAAAGCGCTCTCGGACAACAAAGGCAAGGTCCCAGCCGAGCTTGAAGCATCAATTAACGAGAAGATAACTGCGCTTGAGAGCAAGAAGTCTTCCGACGATACTGCAGCGCTCAAGTCAGCGATAGAGGATCTCTCAAAGGAACTTTCGAAGGTCTACGAGGCAGTGCAAAAGGCCGCAGGCGGCCAGCAAGCTCCGCAAGATGCACAAACTCCTCCTGGCTCGCAATCCACGCCGGGCGATACGCCTCCTAATCCTGAAGCGAAGTAAAGCCCCGTGCTAGAGTAAAAAGAATGCAGAAAGAAGATGCAAAACTGGCGCCTGCCGGAGCGGTTGCGCGCGCATATTGGCGGCACACGATGGACTATCGCGGCTACTTTGCCGCGTCGCTGGGGAGTATTTTCGTCATACAAGCGGGCGCGGTAATAGGGCCGCTTTTCCTGAGACAACTCGTAAACGTTATCTCCTCCGCGCAATCTTCGAGCGCTTACACTATGGCGCTGTGGGCGATAGCAGGTTACGCGGTCGTGCAGCTTATTGTCTGGGCCTCGTGGCGAGTTGAGATGTGGACGGGTACCCAGGCGTGCGCGCATATCATGGCCGACCTTACAAAAGAGGGGTTCTCGCGTCTGATGGGGCACTCGTACCAGTTCTTCGCCTCGTCGTTCTCGGGGGCGCTCACAAGGCGCGTCGGGCGCTACAGCGATGCGTACAACCGTCTATGGGACTCAATCATGAGTTCGGTGCTTCCGGCGCTGCTGTACACCGTTGGCATCACAGGAGTCCTTTGGTATCAGCATCCGCTTCTGGGCATCATCCTGGCAGGAGCTACGATCGTATTCATTCTGCTCCAGTGGGTGATGTCGCGCTGGCAGCAGCCGCTGAGGGCTCGGCGCGCGCAGGAGGATAGCAACGTGACGGCGACGCTTGCCGACTCGATATCGAACCAGAATACCGTGCAGCTGTTCGGCGGTAGCAAGCATGAGGAAAAGTTCGTCGGCATCGCGGTAGACCGGCTGCGCGCGGCATATATTGCGACGTGGAACTTCGACACCTGGGTCTATGCGACGCAAAGCCTGCTTTCCTTGAGCATCAATATAGGGCTGCTATGGGTCGCGCTCATGCTGTGGCGGCAGTCGCTTTTAACGATCGGCGACTTCGTGCTTATCCAGACATACTTCATCGGCCTCATGAACAATGTCTGGGGTCTTGGGCGCGAGTTCCGCAATATCAACAACTGCATCGCCGACGCGGGCGAGATGGTGTATATCATCGAACTCCCTCAAGAGATAGCCGACGAGCCGGGCGCGCAGGCTCTTACCGTGGCCAGGGGCGAGATAGCGTTCAGCAATATCTCCTTCGACTTTCATAAAGAAAACTATGTGCTCAAGGATTTTAATTTGTCGATCAAAGGCGGCGAGCGCGTGGCGCTTGTCGGACCCTCGGGCGCGGGAAAGTCGACCGTCACCAAGCTCTTATTGCGTCTCTACGACCTTTCGACCGGCAGCATAACAATAGATGGGCAAGACATCGCCGCTGTGGGGCAGGAGAGCCTGCGCAACGCAATTTCGTTCGTGCCACAAGAGCCGATTTTGTTCCATCGCAGCCTTATGGAGAACATCCGCTACGGCCGGCGAGATGCCTCGGATGCGGAGGTAGTCGAAGCTGCAAAAAAGGCTAATTGTCATGACTTTATCGATGCTCTGCCGGAGAAGTACGACACATTTGTGGGCGAGCGCGGCATCAGACTCTCCGGCGGCGAGCGCCAGCGAGTGGCGATTGCGCGGGCGATACTCAAAAACTCGCCGATTTTGGTGCTCGACGAGGCGACCTCGAGCCTCGACTCCGAGTCTGAAGCGCTTATCCAGGATGCGCTGGCAACCTTGATGCAAGGCAAAACGGTTATCGTAATAGCGCATAGGCTCTCAACCATCATGAAGATGGACCGGATCGTCGTCATAGAGAACGGCAGCATCGTCGCCGAAGGCACGCATGACGAGCTGCTCGCGCACGGCGGCTTGTATCACAAACTCTGGAGCATACAGGCGGGAGGTTTCATCGGCTTGTCCGATGAAACAAATTCAAACAGAATTGTTGACGAAGTCGAGGAACTTGCGGAGGAGGTAAATTAAGCGTATAATACGCTTATCTATGGCATCTCACAAAGACTACTACGAAATCCTCGGCGTCGAAAAAAAGGCCACAAAAGAAGAGATAAAAAAAGCGTTCCACAAGCTCGCACATAAATTCCACCCTGACAAAAGCTCCGGTGACTCCGACAAATTCAAGGAGGTTTCGGAAGCATACTCGATACTCTCCGACGACAAAAAGCGTGCGGAGTACGACTCATACGGCCGCAATTTTGGCGGCGGGGGCGGTACCGGCGGATTCCAGGGCGGGGATTTCGACTTTTCGCAATTCCAGGATGCGTTCCAGGGCGGATTCGGGTTCGACTTCGGTGACGTATTCGGAGATATATTCCAGGGCGGACAGCGTTCGCGTCGCGGCCGCGATATTTCCATAGACCTCGAGGTCTCATTTAAGGACTCAGTGTTTGGCACTACGCGCCGTGTGCTTTTGGCCAAGACCGGCGTGTGCGAGACGTGTCAGGGCTCCGGCGCCGAGCCGGGCAGCAAGATGGAGACCTGCACCAAATGCAACGGCGCGGGCAAGATCCACGAAACAAATAACTCTTTCTTCGGCGCGATCTCGATGACCCGGGTATGCGACAAGTGCCACGGCATCGGCAAAGTGCCCGAGCACAAATGCCACACCTGCCGCGGCGAGGGCGTTTACAAAAAGCAGGAGGAGGTAGAGATAGTGGTGCCCTCGGGCATCGAGGGCGGCGAGATGATCCGACTCGGCGGGGCGGGAGAGGCGATAGCGGGCGGCCCTTCGGGCGACCTGTACGTCAAGATCCATGTGCAGCCGGACCCGCGCTTTAAAAAAGACGGCGTCAATCTCGTAACCGAGCTTTCGGTCAAACTCTCCGACGCGCTCCTGGGCGCCGAGTACAAGATACAGACGCTCGACGGCGAAGAGAGCCTCTCGATCCCCATGGGCGCCTCACATGGCGAGATACTCACGGTGCGCGGGCGCGGCGTCCCGCAGGGCCGGGGCAAGCGCGGCGACATGCTGGTCAAACTGCGCCTCCTTCTCCCGCAAAAACTCTCCCGCAACGCAAAACAATTGGTAGAGAAGCTCAGAGAAGAGGGTATATAACCGCCCTTCATAAAGGCCGTTTTTCTGCTACACTAATTTCATATGGCAGCAAAACGGCTTTTTACGGGTTTACAGCCCTCGGGGACCCTCCATATTGGCAACTACTTTGGCGCCATAAAGCCCACGGTAGAGCTTTTTAAAGAGAATGAGGGGCTCTTTATGGTGGCCGACTACCATGCGCTCACAAGCCTCAAGGACCCGGCGGAGCTCAAGAAAAATATTGTCGAGAATGTTAAGGATTATCTCGCGGCCGGGCTCAATCTCGATAATGCGATTTTATTTAAGCAGTCCGATGTGCCGGAGCACACCGAGCTCGCGTGGATATTCGACTGCCTGGTAACCGTGCCGTTCCTGCAGCAGGCGCACGCATACAAAGACAAGGTCGCCAAGGGTTTGGAAGCCAACGCGGGGCTCTTTACCTACCCGATGCTCATGGCGGCGGATATTTTACTCTATGACACCGATATTGTGCCGGTAGGGCAGGACCAGAAGCAGCATGTGGAGTACGCGCGCGAAGCAGCGAACAAGTTTAATATTGCCTATGGGCAGACTTTCAAAGAGCCGAAGGAGCAGATCCAAAAAGATGTTGCCGTAGTGCCTGGCACCGATGGCCAAAAGATGAGCAAGAGCTATAAAAATACTATCCCGCTTTTTGGCACTAAAGACGAGATATCAAAAGCAGTCATGAGCATAGTGACCGATTCCTCCGGCGAGCGGCCTGAGCATGTGTACGCAATCCACAAGCTTGTGCGTTCCGAGGCCGAGCTCGATGCACTGTACGAAGAAAAGAAAGGCAAGTATAAAGATCTTAAAGAAGCACTTATCGAAGATATCGAAAAGGTAATCGCGCCAATGCGAGAAAAGCGCGCAAGCATTGGCGACGAGGATGTTAAAAAGATACTAAAAGAAGGTGCAGAAAAAGCTCGTGCCATAGCATCGGAGAAAATGAAGATCGTTCGAGAAAAAGTCGGAGTAACTATTTAATATGGAACGCATACTTATCGGAGATTTGTCTAAACACGTTGGAGAAAGCGTATCTATCAGCGCTTGGGTGGATGTCGCTCGCAACCAGGGCAAGATGGCTTTTTTTGACTTCCGCGACCGCTCTGGCTTGGTCCAGGGCGTCGTGTTTGGCAAGCCGGAGGTGCTCGAAGTCGCACAAAAGCTCAAGCAAGAGTGGGTAGTGCGCATTGAGGGCAAAGTAAACGAAAGGCCCGAGAAGATGCGCCGCGATGTACCAAATGGAAACATCGAACTCGAGATAACCGGTATTGAGGTGCTCTCCGAAGCTGCGGCGCTGCCATTCGATAAAGATGCCGACCTTAATATCGACACCCACTTCGATAATCTGCCGCTGACGCTCCGTCTCGAGCGCACGCGCGATATCTTTAGCGTGCAGGCGACCATTGTCGACACCTTCCGCAACTCGCTCAAGGCAGAAGGATTCACCGAGTTCCAGGCTCCCGTGCTCGTCGGCGGCGATGCCGAAGGGGGAGCCGCAGTGTTTAAAATTGAGGACTACTACGGCAAGCAGGCGTACCTCGCAACCAGCGGCCAGCTCTACAAGCAGATCATGGTGGGGCCCTTTGAGCGCTCCATGACGGTCGCCAAGACCTTCCGAGCGGAGAAGAGCGCCACTACACGGCACTTGGCCGAGCTCAGCCAGCTTGAGTTCGAGATGGGCTTTATCGAGTCGCACAAAGACGTGATGGCGATGCTTGAGATCATAATCCGCCAAATCGCAACCACAGTAAACGATATTCATGGTGATGCACTACAGCGCTTCAAGGTTGAGCCTGCATTACTCCCTACAGAGCCCTTCCCGGTTTTTACCCTGCACGAAGCACAAGAAATTATAGAAAAAGAGTTCGGCGGCAAAGCAGTGGGGGAGCTCGATCTCGAGCCCGAGCACGAGAAGCAGATCTGCCAGTATGCCAAGGAGAAGTTCGGCTCGGACTTCGTGTTTATCACGCACTTCCCGACAAAAAAGCGCGCGTTCTACACCTATCCGGACCCGGAGAATCCGGAGCTGTCGCGCAGTTTCGACCTCCTCTTCCGCGGGCTCGAAATAAACAGCGGCTCGCAGCGCATCCATAATTACGACGAACTGATCGAAAAGATGAAGTCGCGCAAGATGGACCCAGCAAAATTCGCCTTCTATCTCCAGGCCTTCAAATACGGCATGCCGCCACACGGCGGCTGTTCAACGGGCCTTGAGCGCCTGACCATGAAGATGCTCGGCCTGAGCAATGTTAAAGAAGCGTCAGCATTCCCGCGTGACATGAACCGCATAGACACCCTCCTCTCGACCGACAAAAAAGAAGACTAGTTTTAGGATCTCATCACGGCCTTTAATTTTATAGAGTTTTGTGGTATGGTGCTTCCACTATGAAGATCACCTTTGCCACGGATGCGCCGGCCCTGGGTACCCAAATTCGCCTTATTTCTGGGCCTATTTCGCGTTTTGTGGAGAGAGGCGACCTGCAGGAATTCCACATCGGTTACGGCAATAAAAAGCCGCTCTCTCAGCGCAAAATAACTATTCTTTTGCGCAAAATAGTTACGACCGCAAAGCAAAACAAGCTCGGCGAAATTTTGCTTGACTGGAGCGAGATACGGAAGCTCGCGGATAAAAATATTCCTGACAAAAAACTCGCGGAGGTGGCCAGCATCGCTTTCCACATGGCGGACTTTGAATTTAACGTCTACAAAAAAGAGCCCGAAGGCGGTTTTGATGCTGTCGAGGAAGTTACGATCCAGAATGTATCCAACAAGCTTGTGCGCGATGGCTTTGAGCGCGGAGAAGTTATCGCGATGGAGGTCAACTCATGCCGCGCGCTCTCGAATACCCCGGGCGGCGATATGACGCCGAGGGTTTTGGCGGAGGCAGCGCAAGCAATAACGAAGGGCACGATGGTGCGCGTTGATATCCTCGGCAAGAAAGAGATCGAGGATATCGGTATGGGCGGCGTCATTGGCATCGCAAAGGGCTCCGATGAGGAGCCAAAGTTTATCGTGATGGAATACCGCGGCGCAGCTGCAAGTAAGAAGCCGGTCGTGCTTGTCGGCAAGGGCGTTACGTTTGATACCGGCGGGCTCAACATCAAGCCGGGCGACCATATGTACGAGATGCATATGGATATGTCCGGGGGCGCAGCGGTGATGCACGCGGTCGCTATCGCGGCGAAGCTCAGGCTCAAAGTAAACGTGGTCGGGCTTATCCCGGCGGTCGAGAACTCTCCTTCGGGCAGCGCGGTGCGCCCCGGCGACATTTTGCGCTCGCTCTCGGGCCGCACGATTGAGATTTTGAATACCGACGCTGAAGGTCGCGTGATTCTCGCGGATGCTATCACGTATGCCAAGCGCTACGAGCCCAAGATCGTCGTCGATGTTGCGACGCTCACCGGCGCCGCGCTAATAGCACTCGGCACCGAGGCAAACGCATTTATGACCAACAAAGACTCGCTCATCCCGCGGATGCAGGAGCTCGGAGAGGAAAGCGGCGACTATATGTGGCCGTTCCCGGCATGGGAAGAGTATGAGGAAATGACCAAGGGAACCTTCGGCGATATTCCGAACATTTCGGCCGCTGGCAACTCGCGCTACGGCGGGGTTATCGCGGGGGGCATGTTCCTGCGCGAGTTTGCCAAGGATCTGGAGTGCCCATGGGTGCATATCGATATGGCTCCGCGTATGACCTCAAGCCCGAACGAGTTCCTCGCCAAGGGGGCAGCGGGCGCGCCAGTGCGCCTACTTCTTGGTATTATTGAGGAATATGGCCGCTAATGCCGCACTCAACGTCAAAACGCCCGTCTATGAAGGGCCGCTGGATCTTCTGCTCGACCTTATAGAAAAACGCAAGCTCCTCATCAACGATATTTCGCTCGCCCAAGTGGCCGACGAGTACATCGCGCGCGTGAACGGGCTCGCCGAACTACCCGTAGGGGAGACCGCACAATTTGTCTCGCTCGCAGCAACGTTGCTTTTAATAAAATCCCGCTCGCTTTTGCCGATGCTCGAGCTATCGGGCGAAGAGGAGCGCGACATTAAAGAACTGCAGTATAGGCTGGCGGTTTACCAGATACTCAAGGACGCCGGCCGCGGCCTGCGCGCGGCGCTTTTGAGCCCCATGCTTTGGGAAGGCCTTGCGCAAGACCCAGAGCCGTTATTTATCCCCGAAGATCGCGCGACCCAAGAGACGCTGCTGCGCGCAGCGCACACGCTTATAGAAGGATTCCCGCAGATGACCGTGCTCCCCAAAGTCGAGGTCAAGAAGATAGTCTCGCTCGAAGAAATGATTGAGCGCATGTCGGGCAGGATCAATTCGGCCATGCGAATGTCATTCCGCGAGTTCGTCGGCCGGAAGGAGCGTGGCGAGATAATCGTGGGCTTTCTTGCCCTTTTGGAGCTTGTAAAACAAGGTATACTGAAAGCGCATCAGGAGCAGGAATTCGGCGATATCCAGCTCCAATCTGACTCCGTGTCCACCCCGTCCTATGAATGAACAAGACTTGTCACACCGGATAGAGGCGCTTCTTTTTGCGCTCGGCCGCTCGATGGAGCGCCGTGAACTTATGGCCAAGCTCAGCTGCACGAGCGAGGAGCTTGAGCTGGCGCTGCGCGAGCTGGCGCGAGGCACGCAGAAGCGCGGCATCGTGTGCGTCGACGACGGCCGCACCGTTGAGCTGCGCGTCGCCCCCGCGGCCTCAAAGCTGGTCGAGGAGGTCCGCCGCGAGGACCTCTCGCGCGATATCGGCCGCGCGGGGCTCGAGACCCTGTCGGCAATTTTATATCGCGGGCCGCTCTCGCGCAGCGAGATAGATTTTATCCGCGGAGTAAACTCCTCGCAGATCGTGCGCACGCTCCTCATGCGCGGGCTCGTGCGGCGCGTGCCGAACCCCAAAGACGAGCGATCCTTTCTGTACGAGCCGACTACCGAGCTTCTGTCCCAGCTTGGCGTTACCCATTTGGCGGAACTTCCAGAATACGAGTCGGTACGCGCCAAGTTAGCCGAGCTTGAGACCGCATACCGCGCCAAGGAAGCCGAGCAGCACACCCATGATGAGGCTGCCTGACAGCAAAGCGCTCATGTATACCGTATGCGGCGCAAGCTTGGCCTGCGCCGTCATATTGAGCGCGGCATACGGATTTGACGGAGAATTGAGAGAAAAAGGTACTGTGCCTATGCCGGCCGCCGCGATGCTCAGCATCGCACCTACAAGCATCGCCGCGCGCGCGGCAGTGGTATACGATCCGATAACCAAGCAAATTTTGTTCGCCAAGAATGCCGACATGCAATGGCCGCTGGCGTCGCTTACCAAGCTCATGACCGCCGACACCGTGCTCTCGCTAAGCTCCGAAAATACCGTCGTGACAATCACTCCCGAGGACCTCAAGCCCGACGGCGATTGGGGCTTTAAGCCGGGCGAGCAGTGGAGCCTGCACGACCTGCTCACCTTCGGCCTGGTGGTGTCTTCCAATGACGCGATGGCTGCTGCCGCAAACGCGGCGCCGGGGGACGTTATATCGGCGATGAACCACCGCGCGCAAGAGCTGGGCCTCACCCAGACTTACTTCAGCAACCCCACCGGGCTCGACGTGGACCTCGAGACCGCAGGAGCATACGGCTCGGCGCACGACGTCGCCGTGCTCGCCGCAACCTTCCTGGCCGAGCATCCGGCTTTATTTGAGGCTACAACAGCCTCGAGCATGACTATCACTTCCAAAGAGGGCGATATCGTGTACGCAAAATCGACCGACGTGCCGCTTCTCAACATCCCCGGCCTCATCGGCGCCAAAACAGGGTACACTGACTTGGCGGGCGGCAACCTTGTTGCGGCGTTCGACCTCGGCATCAACCACCCGCTTATCGTGGTGGTCTTGGGCTCCACCGTAGACGGCCGTTTTACGGACATGCAGACGCTTATCGCCGCCACGCGCGCGGAACTCTCTCAATAATATATGGAAACCATCGACATCATGCGGATATTCGTGCCTGCGACGATCAGCTTTTTGTTCGGTATCGGGCTCACTCCGTTCCTTACCTACTTTTTATATAAGTATAGATTCTGGAAGCGCAAAGGCGGCAAAACGGCGCTCGACGGCACGCCAGCCGAGACATTCAACAGGCTCCATACCGCAAAGGAAGTCGGCACGCCGCGCGCGGGCGGCATACTCGTGTGGGGGAGCGTGATCATCACGGCAGGTCTGCTGGGATTGCTCGCGGCGCTTTCTCCGGACGCGTTTGGCAACCTTGCGTTCATCAGCCGCGAGCAGACGTGGCTTCCGCTTGCGGCGCTCGCGATGGGCGCATTCGTGGGCTTTATCGACGACCTCTACGAGGTGCGAGGCAAGGGCGGCCTCCCTCTGCGCATCAGGCTCCTCGTCGTTGCGGCAGTCGCGCTCTTTTGCGCCTGGTGGTTCTACAGCAAGCTCGGCGTCTCAGCGATATCGTTTCCGTTTGTGCACGGACCAGTCGATCTGGGCGTATTCTTTATCCCGTTCTTTATACTTGTGGCGCTCGCGCTCTATGCCGGCGGCGTGATCGACGGCATCGACGGGCTCTCCGGCGGCGTGTACGGGAGCATCTTCGCCGCCTATGCCGGCATCGCGTTTTTCCAAAATCAGTTCAATATCGCGGCATTGTGCGCCGCGATCCTCGGCGGCTTGCTCGCGTTCCTCTGGTTCAACATCCCCCCAGCGCGGTTTTATCTTTCGGAAACAGGCACAATGGGCCTCACCTTAGCGCTCACTGTGATCGTCTTCCTGACCGACCTGCGGGGCGCGGGGCGCGGGCTCATGGTGCTGCCGATCATCGCGCTGCCGCTCGTTGTCACGGTGCTCTCCATCTTTCTCCAGATCGCAAGCAAGAAGATATTCAAGCGCAAGCTTTTCATGGTGGCGCCGCTCCATCACCACTTCGAAGCGATGGGCTGGCCGGCATACAAGGTAACCATGCGTTATTGGGTGGTAGGCATCGTATGCGCCATCGTAGGGATGAGTATCGCGCTGTTGTAGGTTCGCGTTCCGTCAAAGTAAAAACCGATCATGAAAAAGTCCGTTGATATTCCGTTCCTGCTAGTCTTGTGCGCGGTAGTCGCGTTCGGGCTTCTTATATTCACTTCGGCAGCCTTGGGGCTCCTGGCGCGCGACGGCGCATCATTCTCATCCGTGGCGGCATCGCAGCTCCTCTTAGGCCTCGTGTGCGGCAGCTTTGCGTGCTGGATACTCTCGCGGCTCGACTACCGCAAGTGGCGTCCGTACACGCCCTATTTCTTCGGCTTCGCCATCGTGCTCACGCTCATGACCTTCGTGCCGCATATCGGCCTCTCGCTCAAGGGCGCTTCGCGCTGGATAGCCCTGGGGCCGCTTTCCTTCCAGCCGGAGGAGATACTCAAGCTCGCCACGATCGCGTTCCTCTCCGCGCTCTATGCCGCAAATATGAAGGGCGTACAGACCCTCCGGGGCGGCGTCCTTCCGCTGGTGTGCGTGGCCGGCCCGGCGGCGCTGATATTGCTGCTCCAGCCCAATACGGCGGGCGTGATGATGATAGGCGCGGCGGCATCGGCGGTGCTGTTTGCCGCGGGCGGGCGGCTACTCCACTTCGGATTGCTGCTACTCATCGGTATCGCCGCGATCGGCGCGGCGGCGTTTGCATATCCGCACGTCGCCGAGCGCATTGACACGTATCTCAACCAATCGAGCGACCCGCAGGGCTCGGGCTGGCAGATACAGCAGTCGCTCATCGCGATAGGCTCGGGCGGCATCTTAGGGAAGGGCCTCGGCCAAAGCGTGCAAAAGTTCTCCTACCTGCCGGAGCCGATCGGCGACTCGATATTCGCCGTGGCGGGGGAGGAGTTCGGCTTTGCCGGGAGCATCCTGCTTGTCGGGCTCTTTTTGACGCTCGGGTTCCTCGGTCTGCGCATCGCCGCCCGCGCACAGGACCCCTTCGGCGGACTTATGGTGACCGGCCTCACGATACTTATAGTCGGGCAGTCGTTCTTTAATATAGCTTCGGCGCTGGGGCTGGTACCGCTCGTCGGCGTGCCGCTTATTTTCGTCTCGCATGGGGGCACGGCGCTCGCGATGGCATTAGCCGAAGCCGGTGTTATATTAAGCGTGTCGCGCAGGATGCGGCATCAGGCGTAAAACCACTTACTTTCCATGAAAATCCTTTTTACCGGCGGCGGATCAGGAGGACACTTTTACCCGGTTATCGCCATTGCGGAGGCAATCAACGACCTTACGCGCGAGCGCAAGCTCTTGGAGCCCCAGCTCTACTACGCGGCGCCCGAGCCCTACGACCGCGAGATGCTCATCGCCAATAACATCACCTTCGTGCCGACCGCGGCGGGGAAGGTGCGCAACTACTTTTCGATACTCAATTTTATCGACGTGTTCAAGACCGGATGGGGCGTGCTCAAGTCGGTGCTGCGGATATTCTTCCTCTACCCGGACGTGGTACTCGGCACCGGGGGCTACGCATCCTTCCCGACGCTTTTGGCCGCGCGTCTGTTCCGCATACCGGTCGTCATATACGCGACCGACATCGAGCCCAGCCGCGTCAACAAATGGGCCGGCAGGTTCGCGGCAAAGATCGCCGTGTCGTTCGAGGAAGCGGCGCAGTATTTCCCCAAGGACAAAGTCGCCTTCACCGGCAACCCGATACGCAAATCGATAGTAGTGCCCGCGCGCGAAGGCTCCTTTGAGTTCCTGCAGATGAACCGCGATATCCCGCTCATCCTCGTGCTCGGCGCATCGCAGGGCGCGGTGGCGCTCAACGAGGCGGTGCTAGCATCGCTCGCAGAGCTGGTTAAAAAATACCAAGTCGTGCATCAGACCGGCGCGGCCAACATCAAGGAGGTGGAGGGCAGGGCGCGGATCGTCTTCGGCGCGGCTCCTTATCCGGAGCGCTATAAAGCCTACGGCTACCTCAACGATCTGGCGCTGCGCATGACCGCAGGCGCGGCATCGCTCGTTATCTCGCGCGCGGGCGCGGGCGGGATATTCGAGATCGCCGCGTGGGGAATACCTTCCATATTGGTGCCGATTCCCGAGCCGATCTCGCACGATCAGACCAAGAACGCCTTTGCATACGCGCGCACCGGGGCCGCGGTCGTGATAGAACAAAACAATCTCACGCCAGGGCTCCTCGTGTCGGAAGTCGACCGCATCCTCGGCAATCCGCAGCTGATCAATAAGATGAAGGAGGCCGCGCGTGCGTACGGCCGCCCTGATGCAGCCAAGACGATAGCGAACGCATTGGTAGACATCGCCATTTCCCATGAATCCTAAGGTAGTAACTCGCTTTGCCCCGAGTCCGACTGGCTTTATGCATGTCGGAGGAGTCCGCACCGCCCTTTTTGCGTGGCTATACGCGCGCAAGCAGGGTGGCACCTTTATTTTGCGCATCGAGGATACTGATAAGGAGCGCGAAGTGGCGGGCTCGATCGAACATATACAAGAGTCGCTCAAATGGCTCGGCATCGATTGGGATCAAGGGCCCATCAAGCAGTCCGAGCGCCTCCCGATATATAAAATATGGGCGCAAAAGCTCATAGACAAGGGCGCCGCCTATGCCGACCCATACACCGAAGAAGAGGTCGAGGCGTTCAGGAAAAAAGCCGAGGACGAGAAGCGCCCGTTCCTATACCGCGATCACCGCCCCGAGAACACGCAGCCTTGGGACGGCACTAAACCGCTCAGGTTTAAAGTCCCCGAAATAAAGCGCTACGCGTGGCATGACATCGTGCGCGGAGAACTTTCTGCAGGGGAGGAGGCGCTCGATGATTTTATCCTGATCAAGAGCGACGGATATCCGACATACAACTTCGCGCATATCGTCGACGATATCGAGATGGGGGTGACCCACGTGATGCGCGGGGAGGAATTCATTTCCTCGACGCCGAAGTTCCTTTCGCTCTATGAGGCGCTCGGCGAAGAGCCGCCCCACTACGCAACGATGCCGGTGATCCTCGGCCCCGACGGCCACAAAAAGCTCAGCAAGCGTGACGGCGCAAAGGATCTGCTCGAGTATCGCGCGGAGGGCTACCTGCCCGAGGCGATGGTCAACTTTTTGGCGCTCCTCGGCTGGCATCCGGAAGGGGAGCAGGAGCTGTTTTCCATACCGGAGCTCACACAGGCGTTCTCGCTCGAGCGGGTACAGAAAAGCGGGGCCAAGTTCGACGAAGCCAAGCTCTTGTGGGTCAACCACGAGCATATCAAGAAGCTTTCTGACGAAGAGTTCGCTCTGCGGCTGAATGAGTTTGCAAAGCAAGATGCCGATCCTGCCCTGATGCCGCTCGTTAAAGAGCGCGCCCAAACGCTCGGCGAGGCGGTCGAGATTCTAAAAAATGAGTTTGACTTTCTCTCGGGCGAGCCGTCCTATGATAAGAATCTTCTGCTTAAGGGCGCCAAGGCGGAAGCGGGGGATGTGGCTCTATATCTAGAGAAAGCCGCCTCTTTGCTGGAATCTGTACCCGATGAAGCATTCACAGGCGAGAAGGTGAAAGAGATCCTATTTCCATACGCAACAGAAGTAGGGCGCAGCGCGGTATTGTGGCCCATGCGCGTGGCGCTGTCGGGCAAGGAAAAGTCTCCCGATCCGTTTACGCTCGCCGCGCTGTTGGGAAAAGAAAAGACGCTCTCAAGGCTCGGGTATGCCCTCGCTATGCTAAAATAGCCGGATGCGGACTATTCCGGGCATCCTGCTGGCGGCATCTTTCGGGTTTGTATTGGCCGTGGCGGGTGGCAGCGCGCTCTATACCCATGCTGACACGGCCACCTCGAGCATCCAGGACCAGATAGACGCGAGCAACGCCCAGATAGCGCAGCTCCAGGCCGACATAGCCAAGCTCCAGACGCAGCTCGACAGCACCACCAAGCAAAAGCAGACGCTCCAGAGCGCGGTTACCGCGCTTAATCTCAATATCCAAAAGCTCCAGAAGAGCATCACCCTGACCCAGGCGCAGATAGCGCAAAAGGACCAGGAGATAGGAGGCCTTACCGACAATATTTCCGATACGTCGAGCAAAATAGACGTCTCCCGATCGCAGATAGCGGACTCGCTGCGCGACCTCGAGGTAGTCGACGAGGAGCCGCTTATCGTCACCTTTCTCGGCGGGGGCACCTTGTCGTCCTTCTTTGACGAGGCGGCAACGCTCGAGACCTTGCGCACCGACATCCAGGACCACGTGCATGTGCTCTCGGGCCTCAAGACCGACCTCGAGAGCGACAAGAGCACGGCGCAGGACAAGCGCCAGGACCTGGCAAACCTCAACGCCGACCTCAACCAGCAAAAGCAGGGGCTCGTTATCGCGCAGCAGTCGCAGACCAAGCTTCTCAATGACACCAAGAACCAGGAGTCGGTCTATCAGGCCCAGATAGCGCAGAAGCAGGCGCAGGAAGCCAAGTTCGAGTCCGACCTGCTCACCTACGAAGCGCAGCTTGGCCTCTCCGTTACTCCGGGGAGCCTGCCGCCCTCCGGCTCGGGAGTGCTCCACTGGCCGCTCGACAATATCCGGATCACGCAATACTTCGGCAATACCGACTTTGCGACCAAGAACCCGCAGATATACAACGGCAAGGGGCACACAGGCGTCGACCTGGCCGCGAGCCCGGGTACCCCGGTCAAGGCGGCGCTGGACGGTGTCGTCTTAGGCACCGGCAACACCGACCTCACGTGCCCGGGCGCGTCGTTCGGCAAATGGGTCTTTATCAAGCACCCCAACGGCCTCTCAACCCTGTACGCCCACCTCTCGACTTTTGCCGTGGCCCAAGGCGACCATGTGACCACGGGGCAGGTGATAGCCTATTCGGACACTACCGGCTACGCTACGGGGCCGCACCTGCACTTCGGCGTCTACGCCTCCTCGGGCTCCGAAATAGCCTCGTTTGCAAGCTCAAGCTGCAAGGGGAAAACCTACACCATGCCGGTGGGGGATGTTTCGGCCTACCTTAACCCGCTTTCGTATCTGCCGGCCATCCCGCAGTAAGCTTGTATTATCCCCAAGGGGGGCTTTCAAATGCCCCTGAAGGGCTCATACTAGGGGTGCGGGCGGTCGAGCCGCTAAAGGTTCTAACCTAACTATATTTTCTGAATACTATGAAAGTACTTGCAATTATCGGCTACTGGCTGGTCGTGATAGGAGGCGTTAACTGGGGCCTCATCGGCCTCGGATGGCTCATAAGCGGATCGGACTGGAACGTAGTCCACATGATCATCGGTTCCCTCGGCACCTCGGTTGAGGGCGGGGTATATGTCCTCGTGGGTCTTGCGACCGTTTGGATGGTCGCCATGACAAAGGGCATGCCGAAGATGTAATATCCGATTTTCGGACATACATGGTATACTGCCGAGGTTAATGACCCCGGCAGTTTCCGTTCATAACCTACAGAAGACCTATAAGGGCGGCGTGGTTGCTCTAAAAGGTGTTGATCTCTCCATAGCGGAGGGCGATTTTTTTGCGCTGCTCGGCCCCAATGGCGCGGGCAAGACCACCATCATCGGCATACTTACAGGATTGGTCAAAAAGACCGGGGGAGAGGTGCATGTGTTCGACGCCTCAATAGATACGCATCCGGAGTTGGCCAAGTCCTACATCGGCGTTGTGCCGCAGGAGTTCAACTTCAATATATTCGAAAAGGTGATCGACATAGTGGTCAATCAGGCCGGCTACTACGGCATCCCGCGCAAGGTGGCGCTTGCCGAAGCCGAGCCGATACTGAAGGAGCTCGGTCTGTGGGAAAAGAAGGGCGAGATGGCGCAAAAGCTCTCCGGCGGCATGAAGCGCCGGCTGATGATCGCCCGCGCGCTCATCCACAAGCCGCGCCTTTTGATACTCGATGAGCCGACCGCAGGAGTAGACGTTGAGCTGCGCCGAAGCATGTGGCAATTTTTGCGCGGGCTCAACGGCAAGGGGACTACAATCATACTCACCACCCACTACCTTGAGGAGGCCGAGGCCCTGTGCCGCAACATCGCCATCATCAACAAGGGCGAGATCCTCGCCAACGAGACCATGGACTCGCTTATCAAGCGCCATGGCGACAAAAAGCTCGAGGATATCTTTGTTGGCATGATAGAAGGGGACAACAAATAACCATATGGACTCCAAAAAGATATTCATCGCCTACTACACCGTCGTCCGCAAGGACACTACGCGGATGTTCCGCCTATGGAAGCAGACCTTCCTGCCCTCGATCGTTACCACCGCGCTCTACTTCCTCGTATTCGGCACCTTTATCGGCTCGCAGCTCGCACCCGTGCACGGCTTCTCCTACATTATGTTTATCGTGCCGGGGCTCGTGATGATGCAAATCATCATTAACGCCTACAGCAACACCTCCACGGCGCTCTTTATGGCCAAGTTCCAGAAGAATCTTGAGGAGATGATGGTATCGCCGATGCCCGACTGGGTAGTCGTAGCGGGCTATGTTACCGCTGGCATTATCCGCGGCTGCGTCACGGGGCTCCTGGTGCTTATTACGGCACTTTTTTTCACCCACCTTGTCATCTATAACGCGCTTATCGTGCTCGCAGCGTTTGTGCTCACCTGCGTGGTGTTTTCGCTCGCGGGGTTCCTCAACGCGATGTTCGCCAACTCGTTTGACTCTATCTCGATCGTGCCGACATTTATCCTGACCCCGCTCACATTCCTGGGTGGCGTCTTTTACTCTATAGAAAAGTTCCCGGCCTTTTGGCAGAAGGCATCGCTGCTGAACCCCATCCTTTACATGGTCAATGCGTTCCGCTACGGCTTCCTCGGCATCTCAGACGTCAATATCTTCTTGGCCTTTGGTATCCTGCTGGCACTCACTGCAGCATTTTTGATAGTCATCCTGTGGCTTTTCAAAAGGGGAGTCGGGCTCAAGAGCTAGCCTTCCCCGCTCTATTTTATTTTTTCTTGCTCCAGCGCTGGAGCTTGGATGCTTCTCTTTCCAGCATCGATGCTCGGCGTGCTTGCTTCAATATTTTCGGCGAGGCGATGGGGAAGTGTTTTGAGTCGTCCAATGCCTCGGCCAGCCAATCCAGGCTCGCCTCGGCCGTGACCCACTGCTCGGGCTTATATTTTGATAGATCAAATGGTGCCGAATACGCGTAGAGTGTCTTCTTGCCATTGTTCGGCAAAAAGTATTCGTGGAAGTAGCTCATCGCAAGCTCGCGCACCGATTTGTATACCGGGTCGCGCCAGCGCAAAACCGGATGGTTGGTCTGGCTGAGCGCACCCCATAAGCCGTTTTCTTTAAACAGAGCGACAACGTGATCCTCGTCTTCATCGGTCGTCTGCAGATCCATCAAGAAAGGCTCGCGGCCATGGTAGGCGAGTGCGGCCGCAGCAAATACTGCACCCTCAAAGCAATAGGCCTTTTTAGATACCTTATTTTTGAGTATTCGGCGCGGACTTCGATGGGTCTCCCCCGCCTTGTAAGAAAAATTCTGGGGGAGGGCCTCAAGATAATCTTGTATGCGGTTTGGAGTGCTCAACTTTTTAAATACCGAGCGCTCCGCAGGGGAGAGGAGGGCGCGAAGTTGATCCCGGTACGACATATGTACCAGTCATTGTACCAGCCGGGTTGTGAGAGTATAAGCGTC
>Ga0265314_10001567_pt1 | contig 25135 bp, 25 predicted proteins | sample 4126metaG_FD_203106 | JGI IMG/M metagenome (GOLD analysis project Ga0265314, IMG submission 203106) | Rhizosphere microbial communities from Carex aquatilis grown in University of Washington, Seatle, WA, United States - 4-1-26 metaG | ecosystem: Host-associated > Plants > Roots > Rhizosphere >... | reverse complement strand
TTGCCGCTTGCCGTGTTGCTCAAAGCGCGCGGCGCGACTACCGCCGGAACGGAGCAGGCATGAGCGCGCAACTGCTGGAAATTCGGGATCTGTCGACCTGGCTCGTCAGCAACGACGAGATCGTGCGCGCGATCGACGGCTTGTCGCTGGAAATCGATCGCGGCGAAACGTACGCACTGCTCGGCGAATCGGGTTGCGGCAAGTCCATGACGGCGTTGTCCATCATGCGGCTCCTGCCCGATGCGGGCCAGGTCGTCGGCGGCACGGTGAAGCTGGCGGGCGTGGATTTGCTGACGAAACCGGAAATCGCGATGCGCGATATTCGCGGGCGGCGCGTCGCGATGATATTCCAGGAACCGATGCTGAGCCTGAACCCGGTGATGCAGATCGGGGCGCAAATCGCCGAGACGCTGCAACGGCATACCGAGCTGGCGGGTGCGGCGCTCGACGCGCGCGTGCTCGAGCTCTTGAACGCGGTCGGCATCCCGGATCCGCCGCGCCGGCGCATCGAATATCCGTTCCAGTTGTCGGGTGGAATGAAGCAGCGGGTGATGATTGCGATCGCGCTCGCGTGCGGCCCCGAATTGCTGATTGCCGACGAGCCGACCACCGCGCTCGATGTCACGATCCAGGCCCAGATCCTCGACTTGCTGCGCGAGTTGCAGAAAAAAGCCGGCCTGTCGGTGCTGCTGATCACGCACGATCTCGCGGTGGTCGCCGAAATGGCGCAGCGCGTGGCCGTCATGTATGCAGGCGAAATTGTCGAAACGGCGTCGCGCGAGCAATTCTTCGGCAGGCCCGCTCATCCCTATTCGCGCAAGTTGTTCGATTCGCTGCCCGGCAACCATCGCCGCGGCGATACGCTTGCGGTGATCCGCGGCAGCGTGCCGCCGCTGACGCGCGAGTTTACGTGCTGCCGCTTCGCGGATCGTTGCGATTTCGCGTGGGATTTGTGCCGCACCGCGGTGCCGCCCTGGTACGAGTTCGGTGACGGGCAGGGCGCGCGGTGCCATCTGTACGGTGAGTATGAAGGCGGCCGTCGCGCGGCGGCCGAGTTGCAGCGAAACCCGCCGCCGGCCCATTCCTCGTCATCCATAGTGCAGCCTGCCGCGGCGGCGGGACCGCTATTGCAGGTCAGCGACCTCAAGGTCCACTTTCCGATCCGCACTGGCGTGTTGCAGCGCGCGACTTCGCACCTCAAGGCGGTCGACGGGGTGTCGTTGTCGATTGCCGCCGGGCGCACGTTGGGCCTCGTCGGCGAATCGGGCTGCGGCAAAACCACCGTCGGCAAGGGCATCCTGCGGCTGGTCGAGCCGACCGGCGGCCGCGTGTTGTTCGCCGGCGAAGATCTGGCGCGACTGACGCGCGCCGAGATGCGCGCCAAACGCAGTGAGGCGCAAATCATCTTCCAGGACCCGTATGCATCGCTTAACCCGCGCATGCGGGTGACGGAGATTATCGAAGAGGGGATGGCGGCGTTGGGCATCGGCCGCAATTCGACCGAGCGCGCGCGCCGCATCGACGCGCTGCTCGACGAAGTCGGGCTCGCGCCCGAGATGAAGCTGCGCTATCCGCACGAGTTCTCCGGCGGACAGCGCCAGCGGATCGCGATTGCGCGTGCATTGTCGGTCGAGCCGAGATTGATCGTGTGCGACGAACCGACGAGCGCGCTCGACGTGTCGGTGCAGGCGCAGATACTCAACCTGCTCAAATCGCTGCAGGACCGCAAGGGGCTAGCGTATCTCTTCATCACGCACAACATCTCGGTCGTCGAGTTTCTCGCCCATGATGTCGCGGTAATGTATCTCGGGCGTATCGTCGAGGCCGGGGCCGTCGAGGAAGTGCTTAGATCACCGCAGCACCCGTATACGCGAGCGCTGCTATCGGCAGTCCCGGTAATCGACCCGGCGACCCGGCGCGAATTTATCCGCCTGCAGGGCGATCTGCCGTCACCGGTTCATCCGCCGGCGGGTTGTTATTTCCATCCGCGCTGTCCGCAGGCGATGCCCGAATGCGCGGCGACGTATCCGGAACGCACGCAATTGTCCGCGACGCGCGCGGTGCACTGCCACTTGTACAAGACCGGCAAGTAACCCGGCGTCCGGGTCAGCGCGGTTTCTGCGCCAATACCACTTTCTTGCCGCTTTTGGTGGCGGCGGTTTTTTTGACGGCGGGCGCGCGCTTGATCGTTTTGTGCGCAGCTTTCGCGGTGCCGGTCTTGCGCGATGCGTGTTTGGCGGATTTTTTCGGCGCGCGCGCCACGGTCACGGCGGGGGCTGGCAGGTCCGGCAGATAGGGGGTGGCGCTAGCGCTGGCGCCCGCGGGGACCAGCAGCGTCGCGCCGGCGCCTGCGCCGCGCTTCGGTGCGATGCCGTTAACTTGCTTCAACTGCGCAACGGTCATGTGGTAACGCGCCGCAATTTTATCGATCGTTTCGCCGGGCTTCAACTTGTAGGTTTGCCACGACACTAGCGGCTCGTCGTGGTTTTCCATGTTGGACTTGAAAGCATCGGCCTTGTCGGCGGGCACCAGCAGCATGCGCTCGCCGTCGGCCTTGATGACGGGACGGCTGTTGCCGGGATTCAACGACTGGAATTCCTCGATCGGCATGTCCGCGAGCTTGGCCGCGAGCTTGACGTCGATATGTTTGGTCGTGGGAACCGCGACGAAGTACGGCTGGTTCGGCACTTCGGCGAGATCGATGCCGTAGGCGGTCGGGTTGGCGACGATGTTTTTAACCGCCTGCAGCTTGGGCATGTAATAGCGCGTCTCGGCGGGCATGGTGAGGCTGCGATAATCGGTGGGCAGCCCTTTGGCGACGTTCTTTGCGATTGCGCGCGCGACCGCGCCTTCGCCCCAGTTGTAAGAGGCGAGCGCCAGATCCCAGCTGCCGAATTGTTCGTACAGCTTTTCGAGATAGTCGAGCGCCGCGTTGGTTGCGGCCGTCACGTCACGGCGGCCGTCGTACCAGAAATTCTGCTGCAGGCCGTAGAGCTTGCCGGTGGAAGGGATGAACTGCCAGATGCCCGAGGCGTGCGCGCGCGAGTAAGCGACCGGGTTGTACGCGCTCTCGATGATCGGCAGGAGCGCGAGCTCGCTCGGCATGCCGCGCTTTTCGACCTGCTCGACGATGTAGTAAAGGTAGCGGCTGCTGCGCGCGACGGTGCGCGAAATATAATCGGGGCGCTTGGCGAACCATTCTTCCTGTTCGCGCACGAGAGGACTGCTCATGTCGGGCAAGCCAAAGCCATTGCGGATGCGCTGCCACAGGCTGCTCGGCCGCAACGTGAGGTCCATCAGCGTGGGCGCGAACGTGGTCGATGGAGCGCTCGCAGGCGGCGACTCGGCAATCGGCGCGGCTGTTGCGGGCGCGGCCGTTTCGTTCGACGCCGGCGTGCCCGGGGCGTCGGTGGCGGTGTCGCCACTCGTCTGCTGCGCAGCGGGCGTCTTGCCGGAATCGATGCCGGCGGCGCTCAACAACGGGGCATTAACGCAGAGTGCGAGTCCGGCCGCGAGCAGGAGCGCTCTGGCTAAAGGCTGCATCAGGGAGCAGTCCGGTCTGGTTTAAACGCGGCCATGTTACCTAACCACCGCTTCGCCAGTCAAGGTAAATTCCCGAAAAAAATCAATGCGAAACGCGTGAAATTCAGGATCGATCAATGGGATCTGAATGCTGCGTTTTTAAGCGCGGCCGCTGCCCTGTTAGAAGTTATTTTTCCATTCACGCAGCGCGCCCAACACGCTCACCGGATCGTTCAGCGGTTTGCCCGCATGTTTGCTTGCCGCCGCCACGACTGCCGGCACGGTGCAGCGCATGAACGGATTGGCAGCGAGTTCCTGGGCCAGCGTTGACGGCAGGGTAGGTTGGTCCCTGGCGCGCAGCGCGCCGGCCGCCTGTTCCCACTTGGCGAGTTCCGCATTGCCGGTCTCGACCGCGCGCGCGAACTTGATGTTGGAAATTGTGTACTCGTGACCGCAGTAAACACGGGTCGCCGCCGGCAATTGCGCAAGCTTGGTGAGCGAGGCGTGCATTTGCGCGGGCGTGCCTTCGAACAGGCGGCCGCACCCGCAGGCGAACAGCGTGTCGCCGCAAAACAGCATGCCGCCGCCGTAAAAGGCGATATGCGTCCGCGTGTGCGCCGGAATTTCGAACACCTCGAATCCGATGTCGAAGCCGGGCAGCGTGAATTTGTCGCCTTCGCGTACGCGATCGCTGACCGTGGGTATACGGTCGTCGTAGGGGCCGTAGACCGGCACTGGATAATGCTCGAGCAATTCGGCATTGCCGCCGACGTGATCGGCGTGATGGTGGGTGTTGAGTATCGCGGTGAGATTGAGTTTGTGCGCGCGCAGGTAAGCGAGTACGGGGCCCGCTTCGCCGGGGTCGACGACGGCCGCGTTGCTGCCCAACTGCAGGGTCCACACGTAATTGTCCTGAAACGCGCGCACGGGGTAAACGCTCAAGTCATGCATGACGGTATTCTCGCGGAGTTTTGGTGCACAGCATGTATCTTTGTTTTAAACTGGCTGCATGTCAACGTCGACGAACATGCAATCACCGGACGCGTGGCTCGCGTCCCCGCTCGGGCGCTATCTGCTCGACTGCGAATTCAAATACGTCGACGAGACCGTCGCCGACGTTTTCGGCTATAACGCGCTGCAACTGGGCCTGCCCGAGCATGATTTCCTGCGCGCGAGCCGGATCCCGTTCAAATGCCGGGTGGCGCCGAGCGGCCCGGCCGGACTGCATGCGCGTTTTCGCGACCTGCCGATTGCGACCAACAGCGTCGATCTCCTGGTGCTGCCGCACGTGCTCGAATTCAGCGTCAATCCGCACCAGATCCTGCGTGAAGTGCAGCGCGTGCTGATGCCGGAGGGGCATGCGGTCATCGCGTGCTTCAATCCGTGGAGTCTGTGGGGCGTACGCCGTTTTTTCAACCGCACGCCGGAAGTGTATCCGTGGGACGCGCAGTTCATCACGCTGCCCCGGCTCAAGGACTGGCTCGCGCTGCTCGAACTCGAGATCGCCGAGGGGAAAATGGGCTGCTACGTGCCGCCGTTCGCGCAGGACAAGTGGCTGCAGCGTTTCCGCTTCATGGAGGCCGCGGGCGACCGCTGGTGGCCGATCGCGGGGGGCGTCTATTTCCTGCACGTGGTGAAGCGCGTGCGGGGCATGCGCCTGATCATGCCGAAATGGCGCGAGGAAGCCGCGCGCCGGCCCAATCTCTCGGTGGTCCCCAAGACCCAGGACAACGACCGTGCCGCCACCGCGAGGGAGCCGGTGCAAATGCGCGTCGATACGCGATGACCGGCGGTGACGTCGACGTCTTTACCGACGGCGCCTGCAAGGGCAACCCCGGAGTGGGCGGCTGGGGCGTGCTGCTTCAATACGGCGATCACAAGCGCGAGCTGTGCGGCGGCGAGGCGCACACGACAAATAACCGCATGGAGCTCACCGCGGTGATCCGCGCGCTCGAAGCGTTGAACCGCAAATGCCATATCAGGCTGCATACCGATTCGAAATACGTGCAGCAGGGGATCACCGAATGGATCCATGCGTGGAAGAAACGCGGCTGGAAGACGACCGACAAGAAGCCGGTCAAGAACGAGGATTTGTGGCGGCGGCTCGATGATCTCGCGCGCGAGCACGAGATCGAATGGCTGTGGGTCAAAGGCCACGCCGGGCACGACGGCAACGAACGCGCGGATGAGCTGGCCAATGCCGGTGTTGAAACAGTGAAGCGGGACACTTAATCATGCGCCAGATTATCCTCGACACCGAAACCACGGGTCTCGATCCCAAGCTCGGCCACCGCGTGATCGAGGTCGCCGCGGTCGAAATCGTCGACCGCCGGCTGACCGGCAATCATTTTCACCGCTACGTGAACCCGGGGCGAGCGAGCGAGGAAGGCGCCCTGCAGGTCCACGGGCTCACCGAGGAATTTCTGCGCGACAAGCCGAAGTTCGGCGACATCGCGAAGGACTTTCTCGAGTTCGTCGCCGGCGCCGAGCTCATCATTCACAACGCGGCCTTCGACTGCGCGTTTCTCGATGCGGAACTCGGCTTGCTCGACCTGAAGCCGATCAACGGGCATTGCCCGCAGATCGTCGACACGCTGCGCATGGCGCGCGATCTTTACCCGGGCAAGAAAAACAACCTGAATTCGCTTTGCGAGCGCTATCAGATCGACAATTCGGCGCGCACGCTGCACGGTGCGCTGCTCGACGCGAACCTGCTGGCAGAAGTGTATCTTGCGATGACGCGCGGCCAGGACAGCCTGATCATCGATGCGGCGCCGACGCCGCAGGCGCAGGCGGAAACGCGGCGCGCGACGGGTGAACTCAAGCTGCTTGTATTGAACGCAACCGCGGAGGAACTTGCGGAGCACGAGCGGCAACTCGCAGAAATCGACAAGGCGAGCCGCGGCGCCTGCGTGTGGAAGAAACTCGCCGCTGCGACGGTATGAGTGCCTGACACAATGAAACACGTGTGCGTTGCAGCCAGAATTGGTGATGGCAAGGCGCACGGTGAGGCGAATACTTAATGTATTCGCAAGACGAGCAACGCGGCCAGCGCCGATTCTGGCTGCAACCCTTCGGGCTGGCACGAGTTTTGGCCCATAACTTTGTCGCAAGCCACTAGCATAGAATTACTAAGCGTCGTGCCTTGCTTCGCGTTCTGAGCCAAAATCGTGACAGCGCATCGCGCGTTTCATTATGTTAGGCACTCTAAATTTCTTCGCCGCGCGCGAGTTTCGCGCACACGGTGGTGATCAGGCGGCGTGAAATGCTGATGCTCGGCGGCAGTTGCGGCAACTGCTCGGCGTCGAAAAAGCGCGCTTCCTCGATTTCAATGCCGTCGGGCCGGATTTCACCGCCCGCATAGTCCGCGACGAACGCGACCATCAGCGAGTGCGGAAACGGCCACGGCTGGCTGCCGAAGTAGCGGATGTTTTCCACTTCCACGCCGACTTCCTCGCGCGTTTCGCGCCGCACGGTGTCTTCGAGCATTTCGCCCGGCTCGACGAATCCGGCGAGCGCACTGTAGCGGCCCGGCGCCCATTCCTTCTTGCGCCCGAGCAGAACTTCGCGGCCGCGCTTGATCAGGATCATGATCGCGGGCGAAACCGGCGGATAAACCGTGAACCGGCATTTCGGGCAGGCGCGCGCGCGTTCTTCGGTGCGCGCGACGGTCGGCGTGCCGCAGCGGCTGCAATACTGGTGGTTGCGGTCCCATTCCATGATCTGGTAGGCGCGCCCGGCCAGCACCGCGAGCGGTTCGTCGACCAGCGTAAAGACCGCGCGCAGCCCGTGCATGGCATGACCGGGCGGCAGATCGTTCGCATGCTCGAGTTCGCAGACGTAGCAATGTTCGCCGTCGTACGTGCCCAGATAGAGGCTGCGCACTGCGCTGACGCCGAGGTCGGTGACGTCGTGGACGCGCGGCAACCGGGTCTCGTCGCCGGTCTGCGCGACCAGCAGTTCGCCGCGATGAAAGGCGAACCACAGGGCGGGCTCGTTGCGCTGCGCGGGAGGCGTGACCAGCGGCTGATAGTCGGCGGGCATGAATGGCGTCCGGTTACGGATTGGTCGAGCGCACGCGCGCCAGCGCGCCGGTGCAGCCTTTGGCACCCGGCCTGGTGCGTGCCGCGAACTGGTAGACCTCGCCCGCCGAGAACATAAGCGTGTGCGGCGTGTTCGTGCCATCGCATGCAATATTGACGGTATGGCGTCCCGGCGCGAGCTCGACCGGCCCATAGGGTTCTTTCACGGGCGTGCCATCCACGTCGACGACGCTTACCCGCGTGCCCAATCCTTGTGAACTGTACGACATGAAGTCGCCGGACATGATGAGCGCGACGCTGCGCGGATTGCGATTGCCCGCGGGCGGCGCCGCACAGTTGGATAGCAACAGGATCGCAAGCGTCGCGGTCACCACGCGGAAGCGGGTTTTTTTCATGATGGGGACACTCCTCCGGGAATGAAGCCGGGCCGGCTGCAATCGCAGCGCGTGAAACAGCCATTCGCCCAAAGCCGGATATTACTATGAGTGCGCGGCGGCTGCGCCGCGCGAATTCCGTCCACGGGCATTGAGGAGGATAATACGGCGTTATGTTTGCGCGGCGGCAAACGCCGTGCAGGCGTCGCCGTACTCCCGATTTTTTTGATCATAGGAAAGGTTGCCGTGGCTACCGGAAAAGACAGCGCTCGAAACATGGACCTGGACGCCGCCGCCAGGCTGGTGGCGGCACTGGAGCAGGACCTCAAAAAATTGTCCGGCTCCTCGCCCGACATCCAGCGGTTGCGGGATGAAGTCGCGACGCTCAAGAACGTGCTGGAGTCCCCGGTGCGCAGGTCTCATTGGGTTGCCGAGGGGTTGCACGGCGTGCGCGACGTATTCGAGCGTGTGACCGATGAAGTGGTCGCCGACGGCGTGAAGGGCGGACAATACGTCGCGGAGATCGGCCGGATCCTGGGCCTGTAGCAGGCGTCGCGTCCGTGCGGGAGGAGGGCGGGGTGTTCAAAGTGATCGCGGCATTGGTGGCCGGCGCGAGTTCGCTCGCGGTGGCTGCGCCCACCTGCGGGTCCGATTTGCGCGGCGCGCAAGCGCTGGAATCCGCCGGCTACGTCGTTGCCTATCGCACGCAGCCGCCGAAAATCGAGGTGGGCAAACATTTTTCGCTCGACATCGTGGCTTGCGCCAAGGGCGGCGCGCCGGCTCCCGATAACGTGGCGGTCGATGCGTTCATGCCGGAACACGGCCACGGCATGAACTACAAAGCCGTCGTCAAATCCTCGGGCACCGCGAAGGCCGCCAAACCGCTGGCGAAAAGCGGCGCGCGTTTCCGCGCCGACGGCCTGATGCTCCACATGCCCGGACGCTGGGATCTTTATTTCGATGTGCAGAGTGCGGGCACGACGGAGCGGCTGACGCGCAGCATCGTGCTCGAGTGACCCGGCGAGCGCTTTTACTCTTTGCATTGGCGGCGCTGGCGTGCTGGTTCCCGCCGTGCGCTGCTGCCGGCAACGGTGCGCAGCTGCTCGATTTCACGCGCGATGAAGTCCGGCGCATTCTGCAGCACGGCCCGTGGCCGTTCGCCTGGTCGCGCGATCCCAGCAACCGGGTCTCCGGCAATCCCGCGGCAATCGAGTTGGGCGAGCGCCTGTTTTTCGATACGCGGCTCTCGAGCGCCGGCGCGTTGTCGTGCGCGGCGTGCCACGTGCCGGAAAAAGGCTTTGCCGATGGCCGCAAACTCGGCGCGGGCCTCGAAGAGGTCGATCGCAACACGCCAAGCGTATTGAACGTCCGTTACAACCGCTGGTTCGGCTGGGATGGCGGCAACGACAATTTGTGGGCGCAAAGCCTGCGCCCGCTGCTCGACGGGCGCGAGCTCGCGCTGACGGACCGCCGCGTCGCCGACTTGATGCACAATGACTTAGAACTCAACTGCCGCTACCGGCGCGCATTCGGCGCGCCGCCCGCGCCGGCCGACGACGAAGCGGTGCTGGTCAATGTCGGCAAGGCGCTCGCCGCTTATCAGGAGACGCTGGTGACCGGGCGCACGCCGTTCGACGATTTCCGCGACGCGCTTGCGCGCGGCGACCGCCGGGCGGCGGCGCGTTATCCAGCGGACGCCCAGCGCGGTTTGCGCATATTCGTCGGCAAGGGTTCATGCCACGTCTGTCATTTCGGCCCCAATTTTACCAACGGCGAATTTCACGAAATCGGCATCCCGGTGCTGCGCAAGCTGGGCAGCGTCGACTGGGGCCGTTACCAGGGCATCAAGATGCTGCAGGCGAGCCGCTTCAATCTCGAAGGGCAATACAGCGACGACGCAACGCGCTCGACCGCCGTCTACAGCCGCCACGTCACGCTCGGGCCGCAAAATTACGAGCAGTTCAGGATACCTTCGCTGCGCAACGTCGCGTTGACCGCGCCGTACATGCACAACGGCCACCTCGCCACACTGGGCGACGTGGTGCGGCATTATTCGGAAATCGATCTCACGCTGATGCACCAGGTGCATCTCTACGACAGCGACGGCGTGCCGCAGACGCTGCCGGTCGACAAGATACTGAAGCCGCTGCATCTGTCGGAGCGGGAAATCGACGACGTGGTGGCTTTCCTGAATTCGCTGACGGAAAAGCGGACGGGCGTTCCGCTCAAGCGCGCGGCCCGAAAATCAGACTGCCGCTGATATTGTCGCGCGGGATTATTTTTTGGCGCGCAGATTCCAGCCGATCAATTCCTGGCGCCCCGCATCCGTGATGACGTAGTGGTCGAGCCCGTTGCCGGCGTTTGCGATCCAGCCGTTGACGGCGAATTTTCCGGCCGTCGTAAACGTCAAAGGCGGTTGCGGTCGCATGTTCGCCGTGGCGTCTGCTATTGCCTGCAACAAAAGCGCCTCGGTTGCATTCTCGAGCTTGCCCATTTCATCGCACCCCTGAAATTTAACCGCGCGCCAGCCCTCCAACCGGTCGCCACCATATTAGGAAAACCGCGCGTGCGATGCCATGAGAAGCAGATGGACGGTCGGTAAATTCGAACGAGCGGCGAGGGAGCCATTCGGTGGTGCCGGTCGACGCCACTGCCGACCTCGTTGACGTCGCTTATTCGCTGGACGAAGTCCGGGTCAAACACTCCCCGAAAAAATAACGCTGATGCACCTGGGGATCCTGCGGATTCGAGAAAATTTCCGCCACCGCTTTGAGCAGGTAGTCTTCGTCGTGCTGGTCCTGCACGAACCAGCGCAGTTCCGGCGGGAATGATTTGATTGCCGCGAGGTCTTCAATCGTTCGGGCCAGAAACGTCATGCCGTCCATGCCGTTCTGGCGCGAGATCGCGGCGTTCTTTATGAAGTCGCTGCCTTCGGCGCATTCTTCCCTGCTTAACGGGTGCGCGCCCGCATTCAAACTGACAATGAGCGCGGTAGCTGCGACGCTCGCCGTGGCCGGCCGTATTTTCATGGCGTCCGCCTGTTCCTGGTCGGAATTGACAGCCTGAAGCATGGACTGTTTTATGGCTATTGGCAGCGGCGTTTTTCGTGGTACACGGGAACTGCGGGGTGGTGACTGCGCTCGTTTAATCGGGAATAATTTGCGTGCCGGCCTGTTTGCTGCAGACAGCACAGTCTGAACGGTCCAATCACGTCAGGAGGGGCGATCATGAGTTTATCCATTCCAGCATTGCGGTTCGTCGTGTTATTGGCTGCCGCACCCGTCGCTGCGGTGGCGGCGCCGGCGGTCGGCGATACCTACGTCTATCGCGTCACCAACGCCTACAACAACGAAGTGCAGGGACAGGTGACCTACCGCGTGGACAAGGTCGACGCGGGGCAGGTGACATTGTCGGTAACCACTGATCGTCCCTCGCTGGGCACGCCGCATACGGATGTTCTGGCCAGCGATGCCAACTGGCTGCGTCATCCGCTCATCAATCACGACATGCCGGTCGAATACGACTTTTCGCCCGCGTTTCCCGCCTACGTGGCACCGCTCGACGCCGGACAATCCTGGTCGACACGCGTAAACGCGACCAATCCGGCTTCGGGGCGCCGCAACAGCGTGCGTGTCGACGGCGACGTCGTGGGCAGCGAGCGCATCACGACGCCGGCCGGCGCGTTCGACACGATCAAGATCAAGCGTCGTGTTTATGCGGGGGATTGGGAGGCGTTCAGGAATGAAACGAATATTGCCGAAACGGAATGGTTCGCGCCGGCCCTGGGCCTCGCCGTGAAAACGGATCGCAACTCAGGCTATATCGATCAACAGCGCTGCGCCGCAAGGCTCGCGTGCACGCCCCGGCGCGGCGACTGGTTCGTGTACGAACTCGTAAGCTACGGCCGGACATGACCGGGCATGCCGCCACGCGGAAATCGCGCTGCCGTTTCTGCCGCCGCTGATTTGGAAGGCCGGTTCGGTTTTCCCGCTGCGGTCTGCGCGACGCCGCGGTTTCGCGTCCGACGGTAATTCCGGAGGGGCGGCGGCGTACGGCTGGCAGCCGCGTAAGTTATTGCGGGCAATGCCGGCGGGCCGATACGCGGCGCCGGCTTTCGTGAGAAACTCTGCTGCTTCGAACATAAACCGCAAGTCTGAACACGCCTGGCACGGGCCGTTGGCGGGCCGCGCGCGCGAGCGTCACTCCGATCAGCTGCCTGCCGCGATCTGCATAAAATGGAAAGAGCCAATAAAAACGTCGCTCTGTTGTCGGCCTGCCAGGGCTTGCTGCTGACCAACAATTCCATACTCATAGCGACGAACGGACTTGCGGGCTACGCGCTGGCGGCCGATAAAGCGTTGGCTACGCTGCCGGTCACGGCGTACATCGTCGGCGCCGCACTGACCACGATGCCGGCGTCGCTATTGATGCGGCGGATCGGACGCCGCGCCGGATTCACCTTGGGCGCAATCTGCGGCGTACTGGGCGCGCTGATTTGCGCCTACGCCGCGTTCCACCATGACTTCTCGCTGCTGTGCGCGGGTGCGTTCGTATTGGGCGCCTACAACGCGACCGGGCAGTACTACCGCTTCGCGGCCGCCGACACCGCGAGCGCCGGCTTCAAAAGCCGCGCGATCTCGCTTGTTCTCGCAGGCGGCATTGCGGGCGGGGTGCTGGGGCCCGAAACGAGCAAGCTCACCAAGGACTGGATCGCGGACGCGGTATTTACAGGGTCATATCTGTCGCTGGCGGGATTTTGCATATTGGCGATCGGGTTGTTGTCGCTGATTAAAATCCCGCACTTGACCGTGGCGGAGCAGAAAGATGCCGGCCGGCCGATTGGCGTCATCGTGCGTCAGCCGGCGTATCTCGTCGCGGTCGCCAGCGTGGTCGTCGGTTACGGCGTGATGAACCTGCTGATGACGGCGACGCCGCTGGCGATGGGCGCCTGCCAGCTGCCGTTCAGCGACGCCGCCTTCGTGATTCAGGGGCACGTGATCGCGATGTTTGCGCCGTCGTTCTTTACCGGCGCGCTCATCAAGCGCTTCGGCATCCTCAATATCATGCTGACCGGCGTCGCGCTTACGCTCGGGTGCGTCGCGGTCGCGCTGTCCGGAATCGACGTTGCGCATTTCTGGACGGCGCTGGTGCTGCTCGGTCTCGGCTGGAATTTCATGTTCATCGGCGGCACCACGCTGCTCACCGAATGCCACACGCCGGCCGAGCGCGGCAAGGCGCAGGGCGTCAACGATCTCGCCATGTTTATCACGATGGCCGGTACTTCGCTGTCGTCGGGCTTGCTGTTCACGCTGCAGGGCTGGGCGTTGATGAACAAGCTCGCGGTGCCGTTCCTGCTGCTCGCCGGGGCTGCAATGATGTGGCTTGCGGCCGCGCGGCGGCATGCGGCGGGCTGAAAGTTCTGGTGCGCGTGATTGGTGGGTCGTACTGGGATCGAACCAGTGGCCCCTGCCGTGTGAAGGCAGTGCTCTACCGCTGAGCTAACGACCCGCTGAGGAGTGCAAAACTGCGGGGAACGGATATTACCATTTTCCGGGTGCGCGCTCCAGACGGTGCGGGTTACAATCGAATGAAATCACAATCAGCCGGATGGCCGCGTTGCCGGTCGCCCCGGACTGTTCCCGGTCACTCCCGAAACCGCATGGTATTCCCGTTGTCATGAATCACGCCACGAACGACGTCACCCGCACGCTTGCGCGTTATCTCGTGGCAGCGCGTCCCGCGGACATACCCGAGGCGGTGACGCACGAGGCACAACGCGCGCTGCTGCACTGGATCGGTTGTTCGCTCGGCGGTTGCCGGCATGAGGCGGTCGAGGCCGCGCTCGCGGCGTTCGGGGAATTTTCGGGGCCGCGCGAGGCGACGGTGTTGGGCAGAAGCGAGCAGGTGGACATCCTGCTTGCCGCGCTGTTGAACGGCATCAGCGCCGACGTGCTGGGCTTCAGCGATACGCACCTGAAGACCGTGATCCACGCGGGTGGCGTCGTGGGCCCTGCCGTGTTGGCGCTCGCGGAGCGCACGCAGGTTTCTGGCAAGGATTTTCTGCATGCATTTATGCTCGGCATTGAAGTGGCGTGCCGCGTGGGCCTCTCGGTATATCCATGGCATTACGCGCGCGGCTGGCACATCACCGGCACCGCAGGTACTTTTGGGGCCGCAGCAGCAGCGGGCAAATTGCTGGGGCTCGACGAGCAGCGCATGACGTGGACGCTCGGCATCGCGGCGACGCAGGCCGCGGGCCTGCGCGAAATGTTCGGCAGCATGTGCAAGAGCCTGCACGGCGGGCGCGCGGCGCAGAACGGGTTGAGCGCCGCGTTGCTCGCGCACAAGGGATTCACGAGTTCGGAGCGCGCCATCGAAGCGCCGCGCGGTTTCGCCAACGTGTTGGGCGAAGCGCCGAATCTTGCCGCGATCACGACCGGGCTCGGCGCGACATTCGAAGTGCTGCAGAACACGTACAAGCCTTTTCCGTGCGGCGTCGTGATCCATCCGGTGATCGACGGCTGCGTGACGCTCAGAGCGGCGCACGCAATCGACGCCGCAACCATCCGACGCATCGCGCTGCGCGTCAACCCGCTGGCGCTGGAACTCTGTGGACGCCAGACGCCGGCGACGACGTCCGAAGCGAAACTGAGCGTTTATCACTCGGCAGCGGCGGCGATCATCGCAGGCAGGATGACCGAGCAGGAATACGCGCCCGCCTGCGTGGCGGACCCCGCAGTCGTCGCGTTGAGGGAGAAAGTCGTCGCCACCGCGGATGCGGCGATCCGCGAAGACGAAGCCGACGTCATCATCGAACTCGGCGACGGAAGATCGCTGCACCATCATGTAGACTACGTGGTGGGCAGCACGCGGCGTCCGATGTCGGATGCGGACATCGAAACGAAATTTCGCGGGCTCGCCGCGCCGGTATTGCCGGCGGCGGCTATCGAGCAGTTGATCGCCGCCTGCTGGACGATCACGCAGGCGGACGACGCGGCGGTGCTGGCGCGGCTGGCAACGGCACAAAAATAAAAAATTCAAATGGCGGGCGCATGAGCCGCCGTGATGACGAGGAGAGTATGCAGGTTCGCAGGCCCATCCTGGTTTTAATGTCCGCCATTGTTTTTGCCTGTGCGGCTTTGACGCTGGTGCACGCACAAAGTTATCCGGCGAAACCGATCCGCTTCGTGGTCGGGTTCACCGCCGGCGGCGCCTCCGACATCACCTCGCGCATCATCGGCCAGAAATTGACCGAGCACCTGGGACAAGCGGTGATCATCGACAACCGCGCGGGCGCGAGCGGCACGATCGCGGGCGGCATCGTTGCCAAGGCGCCGCCCGATGGTTACACGCTGCTCTCCGGCGCGACCAGCATTCTCGCAATCAATCCGGCTTTGTATGCGAAGCTCGACTACGATTCGCTGCGCGATTTCGCGCCCGTATCGCAGACCGTCTCGATGCCGCAATTGCTGGTCGTCCATCCGTCCGTCAAGGCGACGACGCTCAAGGAATTGCTCGCGCTCGCGAAGGCGAAGCCCGGCGAACTGAACTATTCGTCGTCGGGCACCGGCAGCTCGAGCCACCTCGCGATGGAGCTCCTGAAATATATGACGGGCATCAACGTTGTGCACGTGCCGTTCAAAGGCAGCGGGCAGGCGATGCCGAATCTGCTCGCCGGCCAGGTGCAGCTCGTGTTCGATCCGATGCCGTCCTCGCTGCCGCATGTAAAAAGCGGACGCTTGCGCGCAATTGCGATTTCAACCGCGACGCGCTCGCCGGCGATCCCCGAACTGCCGACCGTTGCGGAAGCCGGAGTGCCCGGTTACGAGAGCAGTCTGTGGTACGGCGTGCTGCTGCCGGCGCAAACACCGTCAGCCGTCGTTGCCAAACTCAATCAAACCATCAATGCGATATTGCGCGAAGCCGAGGTCGGCGAACGATTTGCGGCCCTCGGCGCCGAACCGCGCGGCGGCACCAGCGCCGAGTTCGGCGCATACATCGGCACCGAAGTCAGAAAATGGGGCAAAGTGATCAAGGCGGTCGGCATTCGCGCCGACTGACGCGACGTCCGCCCGCTATCGATTAACCACCGGCAAGGAGAAGTGAAGTGAACAAACAGTTGTACGAGCAGGGACAGAAAGTGCGCCGCGAAGTGCTCGGCGATGCATACGTCGACGCCGCCGCGAAGACCACCACGGACTTCAACCGGCCGTTCCAGGAATTGATCGCCGAATACGTGTGGGGCACTCTGTGGAGCCGGCCTGGGCTCGACCGCCGCACGCGCGCGCTGATCAATCTCGGCGTGCTGACCGCGATGGGGCGCACCGAGGAGGTGAAAATCTATTTGGGCGCCGCGCCGAATATCGGCGTCAGCCGTGAAGACGTGCAGGAAGTGTTGATGCAGACCGCGGTGTATTGCGGAATTCCCGCAGCGCTCGACAGTTTCCGCGTCGCGCAGCAAGTGTTCAACGAGCAGGATGCGAATAAAACTTAAAGCAATGGCCGCAGATAAACGCGGATAAACGCAGATGTTGCAACGACGACATGACGAAATTCACTAAAGCTTTCGAATTTATCCGCGTTCATCTGCGTGTATCTGCGGCTCATACGGTTTGCGCCGTAGCTTTCGGTGTCGCAACGTCAACCGCGTGGGCCCAGCAGTATCCGTCCAAGCCGATCAGGATCGTCGTCGGCTTTGCCGCCGGCGGCGCATCGGACGTCGTCGCGCGCATGCTCGCGCCTAAGCTCACCGCAATGCTCGGCCAGCCCGTGATCGTCGAAAACCGGCTGGGCAGCGGCGGCGCGATCGCCACCGAATTCGTCGGGAAGTCGCCGGCCGATGGTTACGCCATATTGCTCATGCCCGCGGCGGATGCAGTGCAGCCCGCAGTGCGCCGCAAACTACCGTACGACCTCGAGCGCGATTTCGTGCCGGTTTCGCGCATCGCGCTGGGACCCTGGGTGCTGGTCGTCAATCCGTCGGTGCCCGCGCGCTCCGCGCGGGAGTTGTTCGCGCTTGCGCGTGCCAATCCGGGCAAGCTCAATTATGCGTCCTCGGGCATCGGCAGTTCCGCGCACATCACCACCGAGCTCTTTGCCTCGATGGCGCACATCAAGCTCGTGCATATTCCGTACAAAGGCGTGTCCGACGGTGTCGTCGCGACCGCGGTCGGCCAGGCCGACTTGATCTTCGCGAGCTATCCCGCCGCACAACCGCTGCTGCAAGTCAACAAGGTGAGGCCGCTGGCCGTCAGCATCAGCAAACGCTGGGTCATCATGCCGTCGATACCGACGCTCGACGAATCCGGGCTCAAGGGCTTCGACCGCTCGGGCTGGTACGGCATGCTCCTGCCTGCGGGCACGCCGCGCGAAGTCGTGACGCGGTTGAACTCGGCCATCGTCTCTATCGTCGGCACACCCGAGATGACCGACGCGTTGCGCAAGCAGGGCCTGGAGCCGAACACCGGCACGCCGGAAGAATTCAGCGCGTTCATCCGCACCGAAGTTACGCAAAATATCCGCATCGCCAAAGAGGCGGGCATCAACGTCGAATAAGGAAAATCATGCTGCCTCTGGACTCATTGCCGGCGCCGGCATCGCCGCCGGCTTCTACACTGCTCGCGGGCGTGACGGTCGTCGATCTGACGACGTCAATCGCGGGACCTTACGCGACGATGCTGCTCGCCGACATGGGTGCGCGCGTGATCAAGGTCGAGCGGCCGGGCGCCGGCGACGATTGCCGCGCGTGGGGGCCGCCGTGGCACGAGGGGGAGTCGCTGTGGTTTTTGAGCGTGAATCGAAACAAGGAAAGCGTCACGCTCGATTACAGCAATGATGCCGGGCGCAAGGTGCTCCACGACATGGTGAAGAAAGCCGACGTCGTAATCGTGAATCTCGTCGCGCGTGTGCAGCAGAAGCTCGGCATCGACTACGCGGCGCTGAAGGCGATCAGGCCCGATCTCGTGTTCGTGTCGCTGACCGGCTTCGGACTCACCGGCGCGCGCAAGGATTTTCCGTGCTACGACCTGATCGCGGAAGGCTATAGCGGCGTAATGGATTTGACCGGCGAGGCCGAGAGCCCGCCGCAGAAAGTCGGCACGCCGGCCGCCGATCTGATTTCCGGTATGGATGCCGCAATGGCGACGCTGGCCGCGTTGTTCGAGCGCGCGAAATCCGGAAAAGGTCACCAGATCGACATCGCGATGGTGGACAGCATGACCCGCTTCATGTCGCCGCGCATAGTGTCGTACCTCGGCGCGGGCGAAGTGCCTAAGCGCACCGGCGCGAAAGACAGCGTGATCGCGGTTTACCAGGCGTTCGACACGCAGGACAAGCCGTTGACGCTGGGGCTCGGCAACGACGCGATCTGGAAACGCTTCTGGCAGGCGGCGGGGCAACCGGCGAGGGGCGAGGACGTGCGTCATGCCAGCAACGCAGACCGGCGCGCGGACCGCGCGGCCATCGTCGCCGATATCCAGATGATATTGAAAACCAGATCGCGCGACGAATGGCTGGAGATATTCAAGCAGGCGAAAGTACCTGCCGGTCCGGTCAACAGCGTCGACGATCTGGCGCGCGACCCCGAGCTGCTTGCGCGCGGCTTGTTATACACCGCGGACTCCAACGGGCGGCGCGTGCCGCAGGTGGGCCTGGGTATCGGCATCGACGGCGTTAATGCGACGTACCGCACGCCGCCGCCGAAACTCGGCGAACACACCGGCGCCGTGTTGCGCGACTGGCTCGGCTATGAAGCGCAGGCGGTGGCGGCCCTGCGCTTGCAAAAACTGATTTGAATGGCGGCATTCACCAAAAGGGAATCTGAAGCATGGGCAAGCACATCGTGTTTATCGGGGCCGGCGCGGTCGGCGGTTATGTCGGCGCGCATCTCGCGCGCGCGGGCGAGAACGTGGCGCTCGTCGATCCGTGGCCCGAGCACGTCGAAGCGATCCAGCGCGACGGCATGCATCTGGGCGGCTCGCAGGGCGAGCATGTCGTGAAAGTGCGCGCAATGCACATGCACGAAGTGCAGAGCTTCGTGAAAAAGCCGGTCGACATCGCGATCATCTGCACCAAATCGTACGACACTGAGTGGGCGGCGCTGATGATCAAGCAGTACCTGTCGCCGCAGGGCTATATCGTGTCGATGCAGAACGGCATCAACGAAGAGCGCATCGCGAGCGTTGCCGGCTGGGGCAAGACGGTCGGCTGCGCGCTCTCCACGATCAGCGTCAATTGTTTCAAGCCCGGTCACATCAGCCGCTATCAGCAGCCGGGCGGCGAGCATCACACCGTGTTCCGCGTCGGTGAAATTCACGGGCGCATTACCCAACGCGTGACGGAACTCGCCGCCATTCTGAATCAGGTCGATACCGCGAAGCCCACGCAGAACCTGTGGGGCGAGCGCTGGACCAAGCTGACTGCGAACAGCATTACGCACGGCATCCTGGGGGCGACGGGGCTCGACAACCGCACGGTTTACGTCGAACGCGGTACCGCTCATCGTATGGGCGTCAAGCTCGCTGCGGAATCGATCGCGGTCGGCCGCGCGCAGGGATTCGAACTGGGGACGATCCTCGGCATCGCGCCCGATGACTGGTACGGCGCGGGCACCGGCGACGCGACGGCATTGAAAAAAGTGCAGGCGGGATTGACCGCGTGGATGGCGACGCTGCTCGAACCGTCGCAATCGTCGGTCGGCCGCGACGTCTCGCGCGGCCGCCGTTCGGAGATCGATTTCACCAACGGCCTCGTCGCCCGGAAAGGCGCTGAAGTCGGCGTGCCGGCACCCACGCATGCCGCATTGACGGCAATCGTGAAGCGCATCGATACGGGCGAATTGAAACCCGATCCAAAAAATATCGAAGGCATTCTCTGATGTCCCGGACAGTCGCTCGAGCGGCAAGTCCTGCGCGCGCGCACATCGCGGCGGCAGTTGCACTGCTGACCGTCGTGCCGGGCGCGGGTGCGCAGACCTATCCGGCGAAGCCCGTCCGCATGATCGTGCCGTTTGCGACCGGCGGCGGCACCGACATCGTCGCGCGTGCGGTCGCCCTCGAAATCGGCAGGGCGCTGGGCCAGCCATTCGTCGTCGACAACAAGACCGGCGCCAACGGCAATATCGGCATGGAACTCGCGGCGAAGGCGGCGCCGGACGGTTACACGCTGATCATGACGTCGAGTTCGCTCGCGATCAATCCGAGCATGTATAAAAATCTCGGTTATGACGCGCTCAACGACTTTGCGCCGGTATCGCTCGCGACATTGATTCCGTTCATTCTGGTCGCGAATATCGCGTTGCCGGTGAAATCGGTCAGGGAACTCGTTGCGCTGGCGCGCGCGCATAAGAAAGAATTGAGCTATGCGTCATCCGGCAACGGCAATGCGACTCACCTGGCGATGGCCCTGCTGGAAATGATGGCGAAGATCGAGCTCAATCATATTCCGTATAAAGGCACCGGGCAGGGCGTGACCGACGTGATGGGCGGACACGTGCCGCTCATGTTTGGTGCGCTGCCATCGACGATGCCCGGCGTGAAAGCGGGCAAGCTGAAAATACTCGCGATCTCGAGCGCGCAGCGCTCACCGGTGCTGCCCGATGTGCCGACGGTGGCCGAAGCAGGCGTTCCCGGTTATGAACTCACCTCGTGGTATGGCGTGCTCGCGCCGGCCGGGACGCCAGCGGCGATCGTCACCCAGCTGAACGGCGAAATCGTCAAGGCCCTCAATACGCCTGAGGTAAAAGCACGCCTTTCGGGCGAAGGCGCCGAGCCGGTCGGCAACAGCGCGCCGCAGTTTCAGGCGTACATCCGCACTGAAATCGACAAATACGCGAAGATCGTCAACGCGCTCGGCATCAGTGCGGGCAAGTAGGGCGGCAAAAAACTGCCGGCGGGATGGTTTAAAATACACCGATGATCATCAGCGCGCATTGCGTTGTTGGCAAATCCCATCTTTTTAAAAAGCGACGACCGTCATGGCATTCGAAACGATTTTGTACAAGGAAGAAGGCCCGATCGGCTGGTTGACGCTGAACCGCCCGGACGACGGCAACATGTTCACGGCGCAGATGTGCCACGAGATCCGCGACTGCATCAACGACGTGCGGCGCGAAACGCGCACGCGCGTGCTGGTGATCACGGGCGCCGGCGACAAATTCTTCTGCATCGGCGGGCGCAAGGACGGGCTCGAAGACAGCACGCTCTACGCCGGCATGCTGCCCACACTCGAAATCTACGAGAGCATCGACCGCCTGCAAAAGCCGGTGATCGCGGCGGTCAACGGTTTCGCCGTCGGCGGCGGCCAGGTGCTACAGGTGATGTGCGACATCACGATCGCGAAAGAGAGCGCGGTTTTCCGCCAGGTCGGCCCGATGATGGGCAGTTTCGACGCCGGCTACGGCACTTGGTATCTCGAAGACCTGGTCGGCAAGAAGAAGGCGAAGGAAATGTGGTTCGCCAATCCCAAGTTTACGGCGCGCGAAGCGCTCGAGATCGGTCTGATCAACAAGGTTGTGCCCGACGACAAGCTGATTGAAGAGACCCGGAAAATGGCGCTTGCGATTTCGGAGCGCGGCGCGTTTGCGCTCGCCTCGTTGAAGGCCGCATTTACCGCGCGCCACGGCGGCGTCGGCGGTTTGGGCCGCATTTCGCACGATCTCCTGCTGAGACTATATCTCGACACCGACGAATCCAAGGAACTCGGCGCGTCGTTCCGCGAAAAGCGCAAACCGGATACGGACAAGTTCGGGCACTAAAGCTTGTTAGCCGCCGATGAACGCAGATAAACGCAGATATTGCAAAAGCGCTCCTGACATCGGCGTGTATCTGCGTTTATCTGCGGTTCGATTGATTTAGCAGATTTAGATATGAGCACGATACTCACGCTGCACGACCCGCAGACCGCGCGCGGGTACTACGAGCAAGGCGTGTGGCGCGACGACACGTTGTATTCGCTGTTGCGCGAGCACGCGCGCGTGCGCCCACAGGCGTATGCGCTGCGCGACAGCCGGCGGCGCGTCACGTGGTCGCAGTTGGCGCAGTGGGTCGACGCACTGGCGGCTGAACTCCACGCGGCGGGCATTAAACGCGGGCAGCGCGTGTCGGTGTGGCTGCCCAATCGCGTCGAGGCGGCCGTGGTGTTTCTCGCGTGCTCGCGCAACGGCTACGTATGCAATCCTTCGCTGCACCAGAATTACACGGTCAGCGAAATCGTGCAGTTGCTCGACCGCATCCAGACCGCGGTATTGTTCGCGCAGCCGGGTTACGGGGCAGACGCGGACCGCGTCGACGTATTCGCGGCAGCAGCGGCATTAGCGGCAATGAAATGCGTTTATAGGCTGCCGCCACCGGGGGCTGACGCCGGGGAATCCGGCACGTATGCCAATTTTCCCGCGTTGGGGAGCGCGCCCGGCGCGCTGCCGGAACCTGATCTCAATCCGGACAAAATCGTTTATCTCGCTTTCACGTCGGGCACGACCGGCATGCCGAAAGGCGTGCTGCATTCCGACAACACGCTGCTCGCGAACGGCCGCGCGATGGTGCAAGATTGGCACCACGACGACAAAACGATATTGTTCAGCCACAGCCCGCTGTCGCACCACATCGGCACGGTCGCCATCGAGCAGAGCCTCGTCGCCGGGTTTGAAGTCGTGGTCAACGACCTCGCGCCCGGCAGGAAGCCGCTCGACTGGATCGTCGAGACCGGCGCCACTTATGTGATGGGCGTGCCGACGCACGCGATGGACATCCTCGCCGACATGAAGGGCCGCGGTATCAAGAAGCTCGGCGACGTGAGCATTTTCTACATGGCGGGTTCCATCATCCCGCCGCAGACCGCAAAATCGTTTCTCGACATGGGCATCAAGCCGCAGAACATCTACGGCATGACCGAAAACGGCTCGCACCAGTACACGCTGCCGGATGACGACGTCGATGTGATCACTTCGACCTGCGGGCGCGCGTGCCACGGCTACGAAACGCGTTTGTTCGATCAGGAGAATCCGGACCTCGAGGCGCAACCCGGCGAGTTGGGCGAGATCGGCACGCGGGGCGCGCTGCTGACCCTCGGTTACTTCAATAATCAAAGCGCGACGGAAAATTCCTTCAATGCGGGCGGCTGGTTCCTCTCCGGCGACCTCGGGCGCTTCGACGCGAAAGGCAATCTGCAGATCGTCGGCCGCAAAAAAGATTTGATCATCCGCGGCGGCCACAATATCTATCCCGCGCATATCGAGAACCTGACGGTCAAGCATCCGGCGGTTTTGAAGGCCGCGGCATTTCCGATCGCCGACGAGCGTCTTGGCGAACGCGTGTGCCTCGCGATCATTGCGCGCGACGGCACCCGGCTTGATGCTTCCCAGATGCTCGACCATCTTGGCGAGCACGGGTTGTCGAAGTACGACATGCCGGAATATTTTCTCTGCATGGACGCTTTTCCTCAGACCGCGAGCGGCAAGATATTGAAGCGCGAGCTCGTCGAAATGGCGAAGGCGGGCAAAATCCAGCCGGCCGCCGTGCGCTGGGTAAGCCCGGAAAAGAGGAAAGCGTAAGCTTGCGGGAGAGGACGCGAACCGCGCGGCGCAGTAGAATACGCACTGATTTCAGCAGATCGCTTCGCATTCGAAGTTGCGACTTACGTAACGCCTATCCATGTCCATCGAACTCACCCGCGTCGAAGAATTCGCGCTCGTCACGTTAAACCGTCCCGATGCGCTGAACGCGCTGTCGTTCGCCCTCATCGCGGAACTCGGCCGCGCGTTCGACGAGGTGGCGAAAGGCGATGCGCGCGCGCTGCTGATCACCGGCGCCGGCACGAAAGCGTTTTGCGCGGGCGCCGACATCAAGGAGCTGACCGGCCGCCCGCTCGTTGCGCAAAAAGAAGGCGCGGAGATGGGGCAGGCGGTGTTCGCCAAGCTCGACAAGCTGCCGATGCCGTCGGTCGCGATCGTCAACGGCTATGCATTCGGCGGCGGCCTGGAGCTGGCGCTCGCGTGCACGTTCCGCATCGCCACCAAAAATGCGAAGATGGGGTTGCCCGAAATCAAGCTCGGGCTGATCCCCGGTTACGGCGGCACGCAGCGCCTGCCGCGCGCGATCGGCGAGGCGCGCGCGCTCGAAATGATCATGATGGGGCGCACCGTGGATGCGGAGGAAGCCGCGCGCATCGGACTCGTGAATCGCCTGATCGAAGGCGACGCGGTCGCTCAAGGTATCGCCTACGCGCGCGAATTTTCCGGCTACAGCCTGCCGGTGCTCGGGTTCGCGCGCGAAGCGGTCAAGCGGGCACTCGACAATCCGGTTGCGGAAGGGCTGCGGGTCGAAGCCAATCTCTCGACGCTCGCGTTCCAGACCCGGGATGCAGCCGAAGGCATGGATGCGTTTACGGACAAACGCAAGCCAGAATTTAAAGACAAGTGAAGCCGCTGATAAACGCTGATGAAAATCCAAAACTATCCAGCAGTGCATTTGGCCTTCGATCTTATCTGCGCTCATCCGCGTTTATCTGCGGCTATAAAGTTTTTGAGGTTTGAATGGTAACGAAGGCCAAAGTCATCGCCGTTACCGGCGCCAGCCGCGGCATCGGCGCGGCCATCGCCATCGAGCTCGCCCATCGCGGTTTTACCGTCGCCTGCCTCACGCGCAAGGGCACGGGACCCGAAGTGCAGGGCGCCAAAGCGCTCACGTCGCGGTTCGTCGACGTAGCGTGCGATGTTACGGATGAGGCCAGCCTCAAGGCCGCATTCGCCGCGGTCGTCGACAAGGCGGGATCGCTGCACGGGCTGGTGAACAACGCCGGCATTCACCTCGACGGCGCGAGCCACGAGCTTGCGACCGTGACGTACGAAAAAGTGATGACGACGAACGCCACTGCGGTGTTTGCGGCTTGCCGCGAAGCTTACCCGCATCTGGTCAAAAGCGGCGGCGGCTCTATCGTCAACATCGGCTCGTTCTTCGACAAGATAGGCGTGAAGCGCAACGTCGCCTACTGCGCGTCGAAGGCAGCGGTCGGCGCGATCACGCGCTGCCTCGCGGTCGAATGGGCGAGCCGCGGCATCCGCGTGCTCGACGTCGCCCCCGGTTATATCGTGACGGACCTCAATCGCGAAGCGATGACCCGCGGGCCGCTTGCCGAATATCTGAAAAAGCGCATTCCCTCGGGAGGGACCGGGTCCACGGCGGACGTCGCCAGGCTGGTGGC